>OMKS01001005.1_pt1 | contig 25874 bp, 22 predicted proteins | sample 1674721 | NCBI WGS metagenome assembly OMKS01 (sample SAMN06264996, study PRJEB25208) | sediment metagenome | isolation source: hot spring sediment | place: USA: California | collected 2014-09-02
TTTTAATGCGTACCTCAATTTTTCTCCGTGTTCTCGGTGGCTCTGTGCTAAGATGACCTTTTTTCAGTAGAGTCACGTGTGAAATTCGGTTATTCGTGTGATTCGTGATAGCAATCAGCCTTTTGACCACGGATGTCGGGTAGTCAATTTTCAGTTTTCAGCCCCCGCCAGGGCACTACCCAGAACGCTTACTTTATCGAAACGAAACTGTAACGCGACACCTACCTACAAACATGATATACTCAAGTATGCCATTCGCGACCCATTCGTGCCATTCGTGATCCATTCGTGATCCATAATTAGGTGAGACGATGAATCCTACACCGGCAGACGAATACACCAAGAGCGTCATCCTGGTCATCGACGACGAAGTCGCCATCTGCCAGGGATTGATGGACCTCCTCGCCGCCGAAGGCTATCGCTCGGTTGGGGCCTACACCGGCGTCGAAGCGCTGCAGAAAGCGGAAAGCCTGATCCCCGATCTCGTCCTGCTCGACGTCATGCTGCCGGACATGACTGGGTTTGAGGTCTGCCAGGCGTTGCGCGCCTCTCCCCTCTTGGCCGAGGTGCCCATCATCCTCGTCACGTCGTTGGGTGATCGTCGCTCCCGGCTCCAGGGTTTCGAGGCCGGGGCCGACGATTTCATCTCCAAACCCATCGACCAGGCCGAACTGCTGGCCCGCGTGCGCACCACCACCCGGCTCAATCGCTATCGCAAGCTGCTCGACGCCCAAACCCGCCATCGCAAGGCCGAAGAGGCCCTACAAGAAAGCGAGGCCCGGTTCCACCGGCTGGCGGAGAACGTGCCCGACGTCATCTACCGCTACCGGTTTCTACCGACGCCGGGCTTCGAATACGTCAATTCAGCCGTCACCGACATCACCGGCTACACCCCGGAGGAACACTACGCCGATCCTGAACTGGGTTTCAAACTCGTCCATCCCGACGACCAGCGATTGCCCGCCTCTCAGCAGACGCCCGACGGAATTGGATCGCCCATAGTCCTGCGTTGGGTCCGTAAAGACGGCAGGACAATCTGGACCGAGCAGCGCAACGTGCCGATCTTTGACGAGGCTGGCAGACTCGTCGCCATCGAGGGTGTCGCCCGCGACATCACCGAGCGCAAACGAGCCGAGGAGGCGCTGCGCCGCCAATTGGAGGAACTGCTCGTGCTCCACGCCGTCGCCACGGCCGGGGCCGAGGCCAAAGACGAGGACACCCTGATCGCCAAAGCCACCCAAATCGTGGATAAATCTCTGGATGCCGATTGCTTCGGTGTGTTCCTGTTGAACGAGCAGACAAACATCCTCCACGCCCACGCCTCGCACCGTCCTTGCTATCCCTCTTTCCCGGATACGTTCCCGCTAGGGCGAGGCGTCATCGGAGACGTGGCGCTCGACGGCCAACCCCGCTTGATCTCGTTAGAAGACGTGAAACAAAAGGGAAATACACCCGCCATGAGCAGCAAATTATGCGTGCCGATGCAGGCCGGCGACCAACTCATCGGCGTGGTCAACGCTGCCAGCGCCCAGCCTCGCGCCTTCACCGAGGACGACCAGCGCCTCCTACTCACCTTCGCCCACCAACTGGCGACCGCCGTGGAGAAGGTGCGGCTGATGAACCAGCTGGAACAGCGCGTGGCCGACCGGACCCGGGAACTGGCCGCCCTCTACGACGTCACCGCCATCGCCAGCGAATCGCTGAATCTGCACGAGGTGTTGGATCGGGCGCTGACGCGCGCACTGGTCGCCATCCAGAACGACATCGGCCTCATCCACCTGACGCCAGGCCCCCAACAATTGACGAATCATTCGTCTTTTGACGCAGCGCCCACCACGCCGAATGAGCCGATCCTGCAACTGACCGTCGCCCATGGATTGCCGACGCCGGCTCTGGCACAGGTTGATTCCATAGCGGCAGGAGAGGGGTTGATCGGCCAGGTTCTCGATAGAAGCCACCCCCTGGTCATATCCAATGCCGCGACCACTTCCCAGGCGCGATGGATCGTCGTCTTGGAGGATCGCTACGCCTACGTCGGCCTGCCAATCCGGGGCAGCGGACACGCCATCGGCGTCCTCAGCATTCTCTTGAAAGCGCCCGCGCATCCCCTCAACGTGGAGGAAATGGCCCTACTGGCCTCCATCGCCGACCACATCGGCGTCGCGGTAGAAAACGCCCACCTGCGCCAGCAGGCCCAACACGCCGCCATCCTGGAAGAACGGGAACGGCTCTCGCGGGAACTCCACGACGCCGTGACCCAATCCCTCTACGGCGCGACGCTCATGGCCGAGACGGGCCGCCGCGCGGCCGAATCCGGCGACCTGGCCCAAACGACCCATTACCTGGATCGCCTGGGCGAGACGACCCAGCAGGCGCTCAAGGAAATGCGATTGTTAGTCCACAAGTTGCGCCCCCCGGTCCTCGAACGAGAGGGCCTGGTCGGCGCCCTGCAGCGCCGCCTGGACGCCGTCGAAAAACGGGCCGGCGTCGACGCCCGCCTCTTGATCAAGAACGACGGGGAAGCTGTGGTCACGCTGCCAGCCAACGTAGAAAAGGCCCTCTATCGCATCGCTCAGGAAGCGCTGAACAACAGCCTGAGACACGCCCGCGCCACGACGGTGACTGTGCAGATCGATATCCGGTCTTACACCGGCGATGGGGAACGCCAGGCCCAGCGCGTGACGTTAGCCATCATCGACGACGGCCGAGGCTTCGATCCCCAGACTGTCATAGACGCTGGTGGTATGGGACTGACCAATATGCGGGAGCGGGCCGAAAGACTGGGGGGAGAACTGACGATCGAATCGACGCCAGGCGAGGGAACGCGGGTGAGGGTAAAGATGGCGGTTGGAGGTTAGAGAATAGAGATTGGAGGTTGTAATGGATGAAATGATTCGCATTCTGATCGCTGACGATCACGCGGTGGTGCGGGAGGGGCTACGGGGGCTGATCACGTCGGAACCGGGGATGGACGTCGTCGGAGAGGCGAGCGATGGGCGCGAGGCGGTGTCGATGGCCCGCGAACTCTCTCCCGACGTCATTCTGCTGGATCTGGTCATGCCTCACCAGGGCGGCATCGAGGCCATTACCGAGATCAAGGAGGAAAACCCCAACGCCCGCATCCTCGTTCTCACCAGCTTTTCTGATGACGACAAGGTCTTCCCGGCGATCAAATCCGGCGCCCTGGGCTATCTCCTGAAAGATTCCTCTCCCCAAGAACTGCTCGGCGCCATTCGCCAGGTTTACCGGGGTGAAACGTCCCTCCATCCCAGCATCGCCCGCAAACTGATCCACGAAATCAAGCAACCCTCTGACCTGCCCGCTGCCGACGATCCCCTGACGACGCGCGAGGTCGAGATATTGAAACTGGTCGCCCAAGGACTCTCGAACCAGGAGATTGGCGAAGCATTGGTCATCAGCGATCGGACGGTGCGTACCCACGTCAGCAATATCCTGACTAAACTTCACCTGGCCAATCGCACCCAAGCTGCCCTCTATGCCCTGCGCGAAGGGCTTGCATGCCTCGAGAGTTGACCCCCTCTATCCCCCCGCGGCCGAGTGGTTATACAACGCCTCCCTTCTCCGCTCGGCCGCGGGGTATCTTCTCGATAATCTGTGGTCAATTATGGAATGCCGTCATCCTGACGGCATATATGCCAGCAAGATGCAGGCGTTCCATCGATGTGCCCCGACTTTTTGAGAAAATACGCCGCGGGGGAGGCGTAAGGAGCGTCTCTGGTCCATCTACGTCATTTGTCGTACAAAATCCGCCGAAAAAATCATACTTTTGACGTAGACGAAATACAACATTCCGCCGATGCGCGCCAGTGTCAAAAATGGTATACTAGACACATCTACCCAGCCTATTCTAGAGAGTTGGCCCACGCATAAAGGGGGTCTCAGATATGCCAGCAAAAAAGAACGCGCCCACATCAGCCCTCATCCTGGCCCGTCCAGGCCGGTTGAGAGATAGTCTGGGCGCGCTACTGACGTCGATGCCCCAGATTCAACGGGTCAACAGTGCCGAGATTGACAATAAAGCCCTTGAATTATTCACCGACCCACCCCCTAACCTGATCGTGATAGACACCAATCTGATGCCGAATAGATTATCGAGCACGCTCGAACAGATCAAGGCCCGCTGGCCTCAGGCCCGGTACGTCATCCTGGTCGACGACGTGCGCCAGCAACAAATCGCCAAGGCCGCCGGGGCCGACAGCGCCCTTCTCAAAGGATTCCCGACAGCCCAGCTTTTCGCCACCATCGAACGCCTGCTGCAGCTAAGGCCTGCTAAGTAAATCTGCACGACTCAAGAAGGAGATAATCATGAACAGGCTCCAAATCAAATCGATCCAAATGAAAATCGCGTTGTGGGCGGGAGCTTGTCTGCTGATGTTGGCTTTGGTCCTCACCGGTTACGGGGTGTGGCGATTGCGCACCCAGGCAATGAACAATGCCCAGGAGAGCGCCATCGCGCTGGCCAAGGCCGAAGCGGCCCAGATTCAGGCGGAGGTCGAGCTGGCGCTGGACGCGGCCCGCACCATGGCCCAGGCCCTGTCGGCCGTCAAGAGCCAGGACCTCGAACTGACCCGCGATCAGGTCAATGGGATGTTGAGGGAATTGACCGTCAAAAATCCCGACTTCCTCGGTACCTGGACGATATGGGAACCGGACGCCTTCGACGGAAAGGACGCTGAGTACGTCGACGTGCATCCTTACGACGAGACCGGGCGTTTCATCGCCTATTGGAACCGGGACGATCAAGGGAACATCCAGGTCGAGACGCCGATGGATTACGAGGTCGAAGGTGTCGGCGACTACTACCAGATCCCCAAGAAGACCCACGAGGAAACGGTCACCGAGCCCTACCTCTACCCGGTCCAGGGGAAAGATGTGCTGATGACGTCCGTGGTGGTGCCCATCATGGCGAACGGCCAATTTCACGGCGTCGCCGGGGTCGATCTGGCACTCGATTTCTTCCAGACCCACGCCGACGACATCGACGCCTACGAGGGAAGCGCCAGACTGATCCTGATCAGCCACGAAGGGACGTTGGCCGGTATGACAGGAAGCCCTGAGTCGGTCGGTAAAAACTTGAGCGAAATTGGCCATGACGTGGAAGAGTACGACGCCTATATTCAGAGAGGACGAGTGAGCTACGATGAAAGCGCTGACAGCGTCGCGGTATTTGTGCCAATCCAGTTCGGCCAGACAACGACCCCCTGGTCAGTGAATATCAGTATACCCACCGCCCAGATCAACGCCGAGGCGATCTCCGCCATGTGGTGGATGATCGGGATCGGCATCGTAGTGACCGGCGCTGCTCTGGCGCTGCTCTGGCTGGCTGCCTGGCAGATCGCCGACCCTATCCAGCGCATCACGCAGGTCGCCCAGAAGATCTCCCGGGGCAATCTCAGCCAGCAGGTCGAGGTCACCGGCGCCGACGAGGTCGGCCAACTGGCCGATGCCTTCCGTCAGATGACGGCCTACATGCAAAGCCTGGCCGAAGCGGCCCTCCACCTGACCCAGGGGGATCTGACCATCGACGTACAACCCCAATCGGGGCAGGACGTGTTGGGCAACGCCTTCGCCCAGATGCTCGTCGACCTCCGTGAAGTGATCGCCCGGGTGGCCGAGAGCGCCAACGCCGTAGGCGCCGCCTCGACCCAGCTCACCGCCTCGGCCGAGCAATCGGCCCAGGCGGCCAACCAGGTCGCCGCTACGATCCAGCAGGTGGCGCAAGGGACCGCCCAGCAGACCGAAAGCGTCACGACCGCCAATACCATCGTCGAGCAGGTCGCCCGCGCCATCGACGGGGTGGCCCGGGGCGCCCAGGAGCAGGCGATCGCCGTCAACCGCTCGGCCGAAATCACCGCCCGCATCTCATCCGGCATCCAGCAGGTGACGGTCAACGCCCAATCGGGCGCCCAGGGCGCCGGCGAGGCGACCCAGGCCGCCCGCGATGGCGCCCAGACGGTCAGACGGACCGTCCTGGGCATCGAAAGCATCCAGGCCAGCGTCGATACCGTGGCCCAGAAGGTGCAGGAGATGGGCCAGCGCTCCGAACAGATCGGCGCCATCGTCGAGACCATCGACGACATCGCCTCTCAAACCAATCTGCTGGCCCTCAACGCCGCCATCGAGGCAGCCCGGGCCGGCGAACACGGCAAGGGTTTCGCCGTCGTCGCCGACGAGGTGCGCAAGCTGGCCGAAAGCGCCACCGCTGCCACCAAGGAGATCGCCGGACTGATCCTTAACGTCCAACAGACCATCAGCGAGGCGGTGTACGCGATGGACGAGGGCGCCCACGAGGTCGACGCGGGACTGGCCCAGGCCAACGAATCGGGAAAGGCGCTGGACGCGATACTCGCCGCCGTCGAATCGGTCAACCAGCAGGTCAATGAGATCGCATCGGCCGCCGAAGCGATAGACATCTCGGCCACCGACCTGGTGGACGCGATGGACGCAGTCTCAGCCGTGGTGGAAGAGAACAATGCCGCCACCCAGGATATGGCAGCCAGCGCCGGAGAGATCTCCACCGCCATCGAGAACGTCGCCTCTATCTCAGAGGAGAACAGCGCAGCGAGTGAAGAGGTCAGCGCCACCGTCGAGGAAGTCAGCGCCCAGGTGGAGGAGGTCAACGCCTCGGCCCAGAGTCTATCCGGATTAGCGGACGTTCTGAGCGCCGCCATCGCCCAGTTCAAGCTATCCGCTCGATCCAGTTAAAGAGAGAAGCCCATGTTCAAACTAATCAAGCAATCAATACGTAACAAGATGCTCCTGCTGATCGTCGGAACAGTCGCCATCCTCACCCTATTCGTCATCGGCGTCAGCTACTTCACCAGTTCCGCAGCGCTGGAAAATGAGATCGCAAACAGCCTGTTGCGTCTGGTCGAGGCTCGGGCCAACGAGATGGACGTCTACCTCAATTCGGTCGCCCGCATCCCCGTGGTGCTCTCCAGCTCGGTTGAGGCGGACGAGGTCAGGCACGAAGAGGCGCTCAAGGCGAGAATGCACGACATCTTGCTCGCCAATCCCGACGTCTATGGTTCCGGCGTCTGTTTCGAGCCTTACACCTTCGACCCAGACCGAAAATACTTCTGCCCTTACTGGTGGTATGAGCAAGAACAGCCTAACTACGTCCAATTGGGCAGCGATGATTACGTCTACTGGGAATTCGATTATTACACCGTCCCCCAGGCGACAGGCCGCCCGGCCTGGAGCCCGCCTTACTACGACGAGGGAGGCGGCGAGACGTTGATGACGACCTACTCGGCCCCATTCTACGACAGCGACGGAAACTTCGGCGGCATCAGCACCATCGACGTGTCACTGGATCGCCTCAGCCAGATCCTGTCTGAGATTGCCCAGAGGAAGGAGTTCGACGAACGGGGGCACGCCATCCTCATCGACCAACAGGGGCATATCATGGGCATCGACGATTCCACCCTGATCGTCCAGAACGTCCAGGATCTGATAGACAAAAACGTCGGCGACGTAGCCGGCGGGAAGCTGCAACCCCTGGCCGACAGGATGACCGCCGGCGAACAGGGGATCGAACGGATGAGTTCACCGTTTGGGGACGAGGGGGAAGTCTTCACCGTCTACACTCCTCTGCCCGCCACCGGCTGGTCCCTGGCTATCTTCGCCCCCTCCGAGGTCCTTCTGTCAGGGATCAACGCGCTGCGCAACGTCTTCATTGGGGTCGTCATCCTGAGCATCCTGCTCGCCAGCGGGGCGGCGATCCTCATCGCGCGAACCATCACCCGGCCGGTGGACATCATTGCCTCCGCCGCTCGGTTGCTCTCGACCGGCGACGTTGCGCTGAGGGGGATGGACCAGAACAACCTGGCGCGCATCACGCGGCGAGACGACGAGATAGGCGACATCGGACAGGTCTTTGGGTCGCTGGTGGACTATTTCCAGGATATGACGAGCGCCGCCCAACACATCGCTGCCGGCGATCTCACGGTCAGCGTGACGCCCAAGGGCAAGGATGACCTGTTGGGCAACGCTTTCGTCGACATGATCTCTGACCTGCGCGCCCTGGCGAAGCAAGTCGCCGACAACGTCACCGGGGTGAGCGCCGCTGCCGACCAGCTCACCGCCTCGGCTGAGCAATCGGCCCAGGCCACGAACCAGGTCGCGGCCACGATCCAACAGGTCGCCCAGGGCGCCGCCCAGCAGGTTCAATCCGTCGCGGCCGCTACCACCATCGTCGATCAGGTCGCTCGCACCATCGACGGCGTGGCCCGTGGCGCCCAGGAGCAGGCGAGCGCGATCAACCAATCGGCTGCCATCACGAGTCAAATATCGGCTGCCGTTCAGGGAGTACTCCGGAACGCCCAAACGGGCGCGGAAGACGCCGCTCAGGCGGCGCAGACCGCCCGCAGCGGCGGGCAGACTATTGAGCACACGATCCAGGGTATGACACGCATCAAATCGAGCACCGATGCGGTAGCCTACAAAGTGCGGGAGATGGGGCAGCGTTCGGAACGGATCAGCATGATCGTAGAGACGATCAACGACATCGCCTCGCAAACCAACCTTTTGGCCCTCAATGCCGCTATCGAGGCGGCCCGGGCCGGCGAGCACGGCAAGGGTTTCGCTGTCGTGGCCGACGAGGTACGCAAACTGGCCGAAAATGCCACTCAATCGACCAAGGAGATATCCAATCTCATCAAAACGATCCAACAGACGATCCACGAAACGGCTCAGGCGATGGAAACAAACAGCGCCGAAGTGACGTCAGGCGTTAACCAGGCCGATGAAGCGAGGCAGGCCCTGGACGCTATCCTGATCGCTATTGAAGGGTTGTACGAACGGGTCGACGAGATCGCCGCCGCTGCCGGGGTGATGGAGAGCGCGTCCAACAACCTGGTCAACACGATGGATGGGGTCTCGGCCGTAGTCGAGGAGAACACCGCATCCACCGAGGAAATGGCCGCTGGCGCCAGCCAGATCTCAGCCGCCATCGATACCATCGCGGCCCTTTCGGAAGAAAACGGCGCCTCCACTGAAGAAGTCAGCGCGACCATCGAGGAGGTCAACGCCCAGGTCGAGGAGGTCACGGCATCGGCCCAGGGCCTGGCGGACCTGGCCGAAATGCTCTCCAGCGTCGTCGCGCAGTTCAAACTCAGCGATCAATCGATCACGCCAACATCGCCGCCCACCGAGGGGATCGAATCCGCAATCCCGGCGGGCAATGGCGAGCTTGATTCAGGTAATGGACAGAGAGTGTCTTCGCAATAAATGAGCAGATGTAATGACTGTAGGAGGTCACGAAAATGAATTATTTCGATGAGAAGTATCTGACAGTTCGTTGGGACCCGGCCTATCGGTGTGTCGTGATGGCCTGGAAAAGTTACGCCACCGGCCCGTAGTTTAGAACCGGTTTGGAAAAAGGGTTGGAATTGGTCAAGAAACAGAGGGCCAAGAACTGGCTGGCTGATATGCGAAAGATGGGCGTCGTCTCGCCAGAGAATCAAAAGTGGTCGAACGCGGATTGGTTTCCCCGCGCCATAGCGGCCGGGATCAAGAAGATGGCTCTGGTGGTCCCGTCGAGCACGCTGGCCCAGATGTCGGTCGATTCGATCATGGGTCAGGTCAAGGGAACTGACCTGGAGACCGCCTATTTTGACAACGTTTAGGACGCTCTGGCGTGGCTCGAATAGACGGTTAAAATGATGTACTCATCAATGACCGCCGTATCTTCCGGCGATAGCTGTTTCAAGTGAGATTCTAGTTTTTCGAGATCGAAATAGTTATGAAAATAAGTACCATCCGGCAGAACGGCGCTGACAAATTCTTTGCGCTCGACTAATTCACACGGCATAGCGCCCAATTCCTGCCAGAATGTATTGACGCTGGTATGGGGTTTGAAGCCATTCAAGCTATGTACACAGGCGTCAAAAACATAGCCTTTACGTGCCCAACTGGTACATTGCATCTGCACGATGCGCGCCGTGTAGCCTTTTTTGCGATAACTGCCGCTCAAAGCGAGGATTTTCATCCCCGGCCAACTCGCCCGGCGTCCAGGCGGCAACACCTTCCAAATTGGCTGAAGCGGCATAGACCTGGCCGTATTTGGCGCAATAACGGAGAGGGGTTTCAAAAACGCTCACCCGCTGCGTTAGCGCTGCTCCGGCCAGAACCGCGTTCCAGAGCGGGTCGTCTTGGAAGGCGTCGGCCAGCATAGCGGCGGCCTGGGGAAAATCCTTCTTCTGTAAAAGGTGAGCAGATACAGCCCTAGCCCACCGATAAAGATAAACGCCCAGCAGATGTTGATGATGACTTCCGGGTCGCTCTGGCCGGGCGCGTAGCCGGTAATCGCGATGAACAGGTCGACTATCTCACTCCTTTGCCGGTTTGTCTCCACATTTCTGGCAGCGATCGATCATTCACCTTCGCCTGCGATGGTGATAACAACAGGCCCCATCTTGTTCCCAGACTCGACGTAGCGATGCGCCTCTGCGGCCTGTTCCAACGGAAAGCAGCGGTCAATGATGGTTTTGATCTGCCCCGCCTCGGCGAGTTCCTTGATAAAGACCAGGTCTTTCACCTTTTCTTCGGCAAAGGCGCAGATGACCTTTTGCCGGCTGCGGGTCACGGCAGTCCACAGCATCTGAAGAACCGCCTTCATCTTGTAGCTGGCCAACAGATAGATGCCGTTGGGCGTGAGCGAATGTCTGAGCCGTGCAAACGAGCCCTTGCCCAGGATGTCGAAAATCAAGTCGTAGGTCTCGCCGTTTTGGGTAAAGTTCTCTTGCGTGTAATCAATGACCCTGTCTGCCCCCAGAGAGCGCACGAAATCCAGGCGCGCCGTCCCACAGACGCCGGTCACCTCGGCGCCCATGTGTTTGGCAAGCTGCACGGCCATCGAGCCAATCCCGCCGGAAGCGCCATTGATCAGCACCTTTTGTCCGGGCTGAAGATCGACCTTTCTGAGCAGGCTGGACGCCATAATCGCGCCATAGGGCAGGGTGGCGGCCTCGGCGTAGGTTAGATTGGCCGGTTTGAGCGCGACCATCCCGGTTTCGGGGATGCAGAGATACTCGGCATTCGCGCGCATTTTCATCCCGACGTAAGCGAAAACCTGGTCGCCGGGCCGGAATTTCGTGACCGCCTGGCCGATCGCTTCCACTTGCCCGGCCAGCTCGCTGCCCAGGACGTTGGTTTTGGGCTTGTTCCAGCCAAACGACAGCCGCGCCGGGAGGTAGAAAAGCGCGGGCATATTGAACTGGCTGGAGGCAAAGTTCCGGGCGGTCAGATCGCCGTAGTTGATCGGCGTCGCGTAGACTCTGACCAGGATCTCATTCTCTTTCGGAGTTGGCTTGGGGATGTCTTTGAGATGCAGTACATCCGGCGGACCATATTCGGTGAATACGATGGCTTTCATTCAATGCTCCTTTTCCACAATCCCCAACCGAGGGGGAGCAGTGCTAACAAGAACAACACGCCGCCGATCATCACACCCTGGGCGAGTAGCGCGCTGCCGGCTAGTGTGCCGATCACGCCCAGGATGCAGGCCGCGCCGTTGAGCGCCAGCAGCAGCCCGCCCCAGCGCAGCGCGCCGTACAGGACCGACGGGATGCCCAAAATGCCATAGGCCAGCCCATTGAAGAACGCCACTGCCGACTCGGGCCAGGCTTGCAGCGTTAGGCGCAGCAGCACATCGGCCGCAGCGGTGTATTGCGGGTCGAGCCGCAGCGTCACCAGCGCCGGCACGAGCGTGACCTGCGAGAGATAGGCGAGCAGGTTGAGCGCACCATAGATTGGGACAAAGGCCAACCCGACGACGATCCACTCGGGAGCGGATGGCTTGAGATAGGCATACAGCGCAGCCATAAACGCCGTCGCAGCCAGCGTGATCAGCGCCGCGTTGATATACGCGGCGTAGAACAGCCCGTGCAGCCGCGCGGCGTGAGCGGCGACCTGCTCGAACGTCTCCAGCGGCCCGGCCGTCGCCATGTCGGCGATCAACAAGGCCACCCACATGGCGGTCAGCAGCAGACAGACCAGAGACAGGGAGGCGGCAAGTTTAGCTTTCATGATTTCCGCTCCCAGGCCCCAGACATAGCCGGTTCTGCGCCCAGTTCGACCGCGCCGCGCCAGCGGTAGGAGGCCGGCCAGGTGCGGAACATGCGCACCAGATGGGTCAGGATGTTCATGCTCAAGGGCAGACCGGCCGGCTTCCAGTGATCCGTCACGTCGAGTTCCACCGCAGCGCGCTGGCCCGCGCGCGTCGCCTGATACGCGCCGCCCGTGATCAGGACCCCCGCCAGACTGATCGACCAGCGCCCGCGCGCCGCGCCGCCCTCGTCCAGGCCGTCCAGGCGCGGAAAGCCGGGGGCGAAATTGACCACCACCGGCTGGCCCTCCGGCCCGGCGCTGATGCGGACGACGCGCCCCGCGTCGTCGGCGCTGACCCGCATCCCTTCTACCTCCGCGCTCCCTGCCGGAGGCACGTCCAGCACGATGGGCCGCTGCATGGGCGGGTTGAGCATGCCCACCGTCACCGGCCCGGCGGCGTAACGGGTGAAGTACACGCGGCGACCTTGCAGGGGCAGGGGCAAAGCCGCCGGCCGCAAGGCGCGCTCGCCGATGCGCCCCTCGATCCGCGTTGCGCCGCGGCGGGCAAAATCGACGTTGGGCATATAGACCAGGAAAAGCATGCGCGGCTGCTGCACGTCTTCGCCCACCGGCGCGAGCAGGGGAAAGGGGCGCTTGCCGGGCGCGTCCTCGTGGACGCGCAGCGCCACCCGCCGGCCCTGCGCGTCGGTAAAGGCCACGTCGCACACTGCGCCGCGCGGCCCGATCTCGAGCCGCGCCGGATCCATGCTCGTCTCGGCGAAATCGCCCACGCCCGCGCCGATCTCGAACAGTTCCCGGTTCACCGACACGCCCGGCTGCCAGTAGATGTCCACCCGCCCATCCCGCCGGTAACGCAGCACGCGCATGCCCTTGCCATTGATCGGATCGTCGAAGGTCTGCGGCTCGATCGTCTCGAACTCGGCGTCGTCGGCCAAGGTCGCCACGAGCAGGCTTTCCATCGGCTGCATCATCACCTGAAACGGCAGGATCAGCCGGTATGTAGAGACAGTCTGTGTCGCCATTCAATCATCTCCAAGTGTTGTACGTTCTATGATCGCTGGACGATGCCGCGCACGAACAAACCAAAGGGGACGAAGCAGATCCACCCCATCACAAAAATGATCACGAAATCCTCCGCCGGAAAAGGGACGCCGGCCACAAACGGCTGCAAGATGAAAAAAACGAGCAGCGCCACAAACAACAGGCTGGCCTGAAAGAGCAGCCCCGCCCCGGCCACGTAGCCCAATGTCCGGCGCCGCCACAACGTCACCCCACCGGCAACCCACAGCGGCGCCGTCAGCAGATCGGCGCATTCGGCTGGCGGCAGCGCCTCCCCTGCGGCGAGCGCGCCAACGATGGCGGCGACCGCGCGCAAAAAGAACAGCACGCCCAGCATCGCCAGGACGCCGCCGCCAAACCGCGCCGGTACTGCGCCCGCGAGCTGCGCTTGCACCGCCGCGCCGTCGATGCTCTTGAGCAGACGCAGGATCGCCCACGCGCTCAGGCCCACCAGCGCCAGGTACAGTATAAACTGCCAGGTCAGCGGCCGGGCGACGGCGTAGGCGATATAGTTATAGGTCACGTAGAACAGCGCGCCGGGCCAAAAGAGCAGCCCCAGCAGCTTGCCGCGCCTGGTCAGCGCCGGCGCGGCCAGCAGCAACGGCAACCCCAACACGAGGTTGACCACGTCATTGGAGACGAACCCGTGACGCAGTTCCTCGCTCGGATAGAGAGTGTGCGGGGCCAGCAGCCCGGCGATGGACGCCGCCGTCATCAGCAAGGCGACGACGAGTGTCAGCGCCGCATCACCCGTCAAGCGGCGTGTGAGGGGCAATGACTGGCCCGATGTTGTGGACGGTTGCATAGCGAGACTCCTTTCTGGAAAATGACGCCAGTCCATCGACCGGCATCCCCTGTTCAACGTATAACCAGGGCTCTTTATTCGGAAAGCTAGATCAAGAGCAAAGCCACGGTCGCCGCCGCCAACACCCCCCACAGCCAGCGGTTCCAATCCCACACCCGGCGCCCGTTGAAGCTGATCATGGGGAAGAAAACGATGACAATGTCGAATATGCTCAAGGGCACACTGACGGCCATAGCTATGTCGCGCCACAGAGCCGCGCCCGGCGGCAGCGCGACAAAGCGGCCGAGCGCCCACAACGCCCAACTTGCCAGCAGCGTGGGCAGCGCGCCCGCCAGTGCCACCGGGCCCAGTTTGGGCAGCCACTCGCGATAGCGCCACCGGTCGGCGGTGGGATAGAACCCGCCGGGGTTGGGGTACAGCCCGCCGATGGTCAGCGCAATGACCACGCCCAGGGGAAAGCCCGATTCCCACGCGCGATAGCGGAGCGTGACGCCCTGCGCCCTGGCCGTCACCAGCATCGCCAGGGTGCGCATTCCCAAAAAGAGCAGCATGCACAGCGGCGCGATCAACAGGTAGCGCAGGTCGAACGTCTGAAACTCGTGCTGCTGCCACAGGAGCAGCCAGACGAGGAGCGTGTTCATCAGCAGCGTCCCCCACCACTGCAACGCCGGGCGATCGGGTTGGCCGGCCGGCGGGCGTGTCCATAGAAAATGTCCCACGTCGATAAAATGAAAGGTGTGGAACCACATCGCCAACGTCCCCAACCCGTAGCGGCGGAACTGCGCCCCCGGTGAGAGAATGCCAAAGCCCCGGCTGGCAAAGAGTTTGCTCGAGCTGGTGTTATGGCCCTCCACACAGGCGAACATGTCCGTACAGCCCTCCGCCTCGAAATAGGCGATGGCCGCCTCGGTGAGCGCCTGGCCTGCGCCCTGGCCGTGGACGGCGGGATCGGTAAAGATCCACGCCACGAGACCGCCCTTGCGCCCACCGGACAATGCAAAGGTCTTGAGCACCACGCTGCCCAACACCTGTTCGCCGCGCTCGGCCACCAGGACGTGGCCTTTCCACGAGAAGAAAATCTGTTGCGTTGGTGAAAAGGCGCGCCGCATGATCGCAGCCACCGCCTTTTTTTCATCGGGCCGCATCACCCGAACCTGGATCGTTTCTTTATATATCGGACATATCATTTTCTTGACTCTATTGCGCCAGTTTGCCGTACATCGCTTCCGCCCAATTACGGATGGCGTCCCAATCGCGGTGATCGGGCGTGCTGCTTGCCATTGCGCCGACGGGGATCTTCATCAAGGGGAAGAGGCGTTTGAACTCCGGGGTATCGTTCAACACCGCGCCGCCAAAGATGCCAATGTCCACCGGCTCGATCTCTGGCGCGAGTTGGCGCAGCTTGTCGATATAGCCTTGTACCGACTGGCGGTTCTCCTCCGTATCCTCGGTCGCCGCCAGGCAGACGATGAAGTGCGCCACCGGCAGTTTGGCCAACGTCTGGCGATGACGCCCGATGAAACGTTTGATCTCGCCCGGCAGTTGCCCGGCGTGAATCGACACGCCGAGCAGCACCGCGTCATAGCCGCTGAGATCGCGCGCTTCTTTGGCGCGCAGCACGGTCACGTCAACCCCTTGCGCGCGCAGCGTTTTTGCAATGGCCTCAGCTACGCCGCGCGTGGCTCCGGTCCAGGTTGCATAAGCGATGAGAATTTTGTCTGTCACTGTCATCCTCCAAAAATATCTGATAGTTGTATCTTCTCAATAAGTTGGGGAGCTGTGGCCGGTCTCCCGACCGAGCCACAGCGGGCACGGTCAGGAGACCGGCCCGAGCGAGTTTGCCCCGGTTTATTGAGATGATACGATAGTTGGTAGTGGAGATGTTACTTTTTCCTCTGGGTGCATCTGTCAAAAGCACTTCGTGTGCTTCGTGATTGACTACCCGACATTCGTGATCCAGAGCCTGATTTTCGATCACGAATCACACGAATGCTCGAATGTCACGAATGACTCTACTGAAAAAAGATCATCTTAGCACAGAGTCACTGAGAACACGGAGAAAAATTGAGGTGCGCATTAAAATTTTTACGTAAATCGTGCCAAATGGTGAATTTTTTTGAGTAAAATGTTAAATTCTCTGTGCTCTCTGTGTCTCTGTGGTGAAATCTAGGCTTATTTCAGTGCAGCCACGAATGTTTTTGAAATTCGAAACCAAAATTCGTGTGATTTGTCCATTCGTGACATTCGTGATCCAGAGATGTCGGGTAATAAAGGTTCGTGATAGAAAATAATGTAAGGCGGAATGCCGTTTCCGCCCTTTTTGAGAAGATACGACGTTATCATTACGTGTATCCCCCCGATCGGTTGCAAGCACGGGCTGGTGATTGATCCTTACCTGGACGAAGCCGCTGCGCTTCCGACCCCCACTTTATTGAGATGATACGATTGTATTTCATTTAGCAGCATTTGCAATTTCTGGTACAATACGGGTGGGCTGGATAAAAACAGGCGTGTGGCTAGAGCACGAACAGCAATTCAGGAGAGCATAAATGGAGATTTCTGACAATTACATCTATCTGGATCACTCTGCGACGACGCCCGTCGATCCCTGCGTCGTCGAGGCAATGGCTCCCTATGGGTCCGAGCATTTTGGCAATAGTGAATCCTCCCATCTTTTTGGCCGCGAGGCCGCGAACGCGCTGGAGGAGGCCCGCCAGACCGTGGCCGACGTGTTGGGCTGTCGCCTGTCCGAGATTGTGTTCACCGGGTCGGGCACCGAGGCCGACAACCTCGCGATACGGGGTGTGGCCTGGGCGGCGATGAGAGATGGACGTGGTCGCCACATTGTCACCACGTCTATCGAACATCCCGCCGTGGGGCATACGGTGGACCAACTGCGCGATCTGTTTGGATTCGAGGTGACACGGGCGCCGGTCGATGAATATGGACAGGTGAACGTCGATGACCTGGCCCAGGCCATTCGCCCGGATACCGTTCTCGTCAGCGTGATGATGGCCAATAATGAGTTTGGCACGGTCCAGCCGATGGTCAAAATTGGGCGTCTTTGTCGCGAGCGAGGGATCGTGTTTCACACCGACGCGGTCCAGGCCCCGGGACGGCTGCCGTTGGAATTGGACGACATGCACGTGGATCTCATGGCTCTTTCTGCCCATAAGTTCTACGGGCCCAAAGGGGTTGGTTTACTCTACGTCCGACGCGATACACAACTGGCGCCAGCGTTGACCGGCGGCGGGCACGAGCGGGAGCGGCGGCCCGGGACCGTCAACGTCGGTGGGGCAGTGGGATTGGCAACGGCATTGCGCCTGGTGGAGGAGGATCGTGTGGCTGAGTGTGCTCGCGTACGGCGTCTGCGAGATCGCCTCATCGAAGGGGTGTTGGCGTCGACGCCCGATAGCCGCCTGACCGGGCATCCGAGACAGCGTTTGTGCCATCACGCCAGTTTTGCTTTCAAGGGTGTGGAAGGCGAGTCGGTGGTGTTGAACCTGGATCTGGCGGGCATTGCGGCCAGTTCCGGCTCGGCGTGTGCAGAAGGAGAACCCGAGCCTTCGACCGTCTTGAAAGCGATGGGTCTGCCCCGGGACTGGCTTCTGGGAAGCCTGCGTTTGACCCTGGGACGGTCTACTGGTGAGGCCGATGTGGATCGTGTGGCGGCGGTGTTGCCGGGCATCGTTCGAGAACTGCGGGCGTGTTGTGGAGGATAGCGTGTCTCCTGCTCGTGTACTCGTTGGCCTCAGCGGTGGCGTCGATAGCGCCGTCGCAGCCACGCGTTTGCTCGAACAGGGTGTCGACGTCGTTGGGGCCACGCTCAGCCTTTGGCATCCCCCAGAGGAGGAGGGAGAAGGAAGCGGACCCATTGACCGGGCCCGGCGCGTCGCCGATTATTTAGGCATTCCCTTTCACCTGATTGACGCGCGAGAGCCATTCGAGACGCACGTGTTGAGCTACTTCGTCTCGGAATACGCCGCCGGCCGGACACCGAATCCGTGCGTCGTTTGCAATCGCCTCATTCGCTTCAACTGGCTCATGGACCAGGCAGAGGCCCTGGGGGCGACGGCGGTGGCCACGGGCCACTATGCCCGGGTGAAGCGTGTTGGAGATGTGTACCAACTGCTGCGCGGGCGGGATCGGCGCAAGGATCAATCCTACTTTTTGCACGCCCTCGATCAGACACAATTGTCCCGGGCGATTTTTCCCCTGGGCGAACTGACCAAGGACCAGGTGCGCCAGATCGCCCGGCAGCGCGATTTGCCGGTGGCCGAACAAGCGGAGAGCCAGGACGTGTGTTTCCTGCTCGATGGAGACTATCGACGCTTTTTGCTCCAGCGAGCGCCGAACCTGTTCCGACCTGGGCCCATCCGAGATGCGGCCGGGCGTGTGTTGGGACGGCATCAGGGCTTGCCGGGCTACACCATCGGCCAGCGCAAGGGCCTGGGTATTTCAGCCCGGGAACCGCTCTACGTGATGGCGATCGATCCGGCCGAGAATGCCCTCGTCGTGGGGACGGCCCAGGAATTGGGGCGGAGTGAGTGCCTGGTGGATGCAATGCGCTACGTCAGCGGTGTAGCGCCCACAGAATCCTTCCACGCGTTGGGCCAGATTCGATATCGGGCCCAGGCTGTGCCGGTCACGGTGACGCTGGTGGCGTCGGAGCGCGTGCGTGTGCGTTTCGATTCGCCCCAGCGGGCGCTCACACCCGGTCAGTTTTTGGTGCTCTACGATCAGGATGAAGAGAATCTTGTATTGGGCGGCGGAACTATTTGTAGAGCTCAACGATCTGTGCTATAATGTCGTTATGATGAATGATCACTCTGTATTCACAGAACAGTCCTCTATACCGCCCGAGGTAGAAACGCCAGAAACGTTGGAGGATACGGTTTCTGTCCCGCTCGAATTATCGCCAGCCGAATTGCGCGCTCAACGTCTATTGCGATGGGGCTTGGTCATCGCCGGTCTGTTTTTGTTGAGCATCGTTGTGCTGTTGGTCGTCCTCTCGGTGAATGCCTATCAGGCCACCTTCGAGGGGGTTGGTCCCACCCCTGGCGAGGTCGTCGTGAGCCTGCTGCGGGACGCGGCTATCATCTTCGTCGCCTTCGAGACACTGTTGATCGGCGTGCTGCTCATCATCTTGATGATCCAGGTCCAATCACTGGTGGTGCTCCTGCGCGACGAAATCGGTCCGATGCTCGAGGCGCTCAATGAGACGATGGCTACTGTAAGAGGGACGACCAAGTTCGTCAGCCATAACGTGGTTTCACCGGTGATGAAATGGTCCGGGTATCTGGCTGGGTTGAGGCGTATGGCGCAGGAACTGGGGGGTCTGGTCAGACGTGAGGGTGGGACTCAGAAGGAAGCTCAGAAGGAAACTCAGAACGAAGCTCAGAACGAAGCTCAGAACGAAGCTCAGAACGAAGCTCAGAACGAAGCTCGGTCGGAATGAGGTTCGGAACGAGGTTCGGAATGAGCGCTCTCTGCTGACTTGTATTTGTAATTGTTGATTTGGGCGAATGGAACTGTAAGCATCTAAGGAGGTGGATGATGAGCAATAATGGTGGTGGTGAGATTGGGGCCTTTTTTGCCGGTTTTATGATCGGCGGCCTAGTGGGCGCGGCGGTCGCCCTTGTGATGGCTCCTCAGTCCGGCGTCGAGACCCGCGAGGAGATTCGACAGAAGGGGATTGAGTTGCAGAACAAGGCGGAAGACACGATGAGCGAAGCGCGGGCCAAGGTCGAGGCCGTAGCGGCCGACGTCAAACGTCGCGCCGAGGAACTCCAGATTCAGAGTAAAACCCTTTTCGAAGAAGGACAGAAGCAATTGGCCGACGCTGTAGAGCAGACCAAGAAAGCGGCTGAGTCTGTCAAAAAGGAGAAAGAGGACGAGCCAGCCGAAGCGACTGCCTGACAGGCTTCGTATGTAGATCGTCTAACGCGAGAACGCCCACCGGACGTTCTCGCGTTTTTTATTCCTCGCTCAATCCCTCCCGCCGCATTCGTGCCCGAAGTCGTGGCCGACGTGAATCCCCGTCTACCCGCGCGCCAATCGACGCCAGGCCTCTGGCAAGTGCTCTAACACGTCGCCGGCGACCATACCGGCGGTTCCGACCTTCCTCTGGGCCAGCTCGCCTGCCAGTCCGTGCAGGTAAGCGCCCGCTGCCGCCGCCGGGAATGCATCGAGCCCTTGTGCGCGCAGGGCGACGATGGCGCCAGCCAGCACGTCCCCGGTACCGGCGGTGGCCAGCCCTGGGGTGGCGAAAGGCGCGATGACCGTCCGGCCGTCGGGTGCAGCCACCACGGTGTAGGCGCCTTTCAGGACAATCACGTGCCCCCATTGCCGGGCTTGAGCCTGGGCAACCTCGACGCGGTGATCTTGCACCTCCTGGATGTCGGTGCCCATCAAGCGAGCCATCTCGCCGGGGTGGGGGGTTAGAATAGCGGGTGAAGGCAGCTTTTCGAACCAGGCCTTCGCTCGAGCCAGAATGTTCAGCCCATCAGCGTCGATGACCAGCGGTGTGTCAGATTGCGGTGTGTGCAGAAGGAGACGCTGCACGAAAGTCGCCGTGCTGGTGTGTTGACCCAGTCCAGGTCCCAGGAGCAGGGCGTCATATTCGGCCAGGTGATCCTGGAGCATCGACGCGGCGTGGGAGGCGATGTGGCCGAGCACCTGCGGCAAGGGTAGATAGGTGGCCTCGGCCAGCCGGGAGGCCATAGCTGTGTGGATCGGTTCTGGGATAGCCAGTGTGACCAGCCCCGCCCCGGCCCGGGTCGCTGCGCTGCCAGCCAGGTAGGCGGCGCCCGTGTAGTTGGTGGATCCAGCGATCACCAGCGCCTTTCCAAAAGTGCCCTTGTGAGCGTCGGGCGGGCGCGAGGGCAGCCATTGGCGCGCCATATCGGCCGTGACCAGCTCTAGCGTGACGTCGTCGGCCAGCCGTTTGGGCGTGCCGATGTCGGCGACGAGCAGATCGCCCAGGGCGCCGGCGCCCGGAAACTCAAAGTGACCGCGCTTGGGATAGGCAAAGGTGACGGTCAGATCGGCGCGAAGGGCACGAGGGTCTAACGCGCCGCTGTCGTGATCCAGGCCGCTGGGGCCATCCACCGCCACAATTACCGGGGCGTTGCTGGGTGGGGGATTGGGAATGCTCGTCAGCCAGGTCAGCGGTGGGGCCTGTGGGGTAGGGCGCGTCTTCAGAGCTTGTCGCACTTGATCCAACATGTCGGCCAGACGTCCCTGGAGGGGTAGCCGCACGCCGGTGCCCAGCAGGGCGTCCACGATGACGGCGCTTTGCCGGGTCAGTTGGCGCAATTGGCGCCAATCCTCATCGTCGTCGGCCAACACGATCTGTGCGTCGTCTTCGTGTAATGAGTCGGGGGTGGGCATGTCGTCCCGGGCCGAGTCACGGGATTGGTAGAGATAACAGGTCACGCGAGCGCCGGCCTGGGTCAGGTGGCGGGCGGCGACGAGTCCATCGCCGCCATTGTTGCCCGGGCCGACCAGTATCAAGATGGATTCATCCCGCACGTCGTGCCGGGCGATGATGGCGTCGGCCACGGCGCGGCCGGCCTGTTCCATCATCGCGGCGTAGGAATGTCCCGCTCTATCCGAGGCGGCCTCGATTTCGCGCATTTGCTCCACCGTGACGATTTTCATAGCTTCCTCCAGGCGATCGCTTTGATCAATCGCGTCAGCCAGTTGTTCGGTTGGACGTTCTGGGCCTTGTACCAGGCCAGGGTCTCGCGGGCGCCCGTCTCGAACGGGGTCGGGTCGAAGCCCAGTTCGCGCCGCGCCTTCTCGCTGGAGACGTTCCAGTCGTAAAAGACGTACAGGGCCAGATTGAGTGGGTAATAGGGCTCGCGCCTGGTATATTGGGAGAGCCACGTCATCGCTCGGGCCAGGGTGAGCATGGCCCAGGCCGGGACGTCTACCCGGCGGATGTGGTATCCCAGCAACCGGTCGATGATTTGATTGGCCTCTTGATGGCTGATGCTGGGGCCGCTGATGTTGTATATTTCGCCGGGGCGTCCTCGTTGGAGGGCCAGATCGATCCCCTGCGCCACATCTTCGATGTAGACGGGAAAGTTGATGTGCTGGCCGCCGTGGACCTGCACCGGCAACCCGTTCAGCGGGTCGCCAAAAAACAGCCGGTTGAAGGCGTAATGGCTGCCTGGCCCGTAGAACGCGCCTGGGCGCAGCACGATGACGGGCACGCGATAGGCCTGATGGTACTGGAGCGCCAATTGCTCCGCTTCGAGCTTGCTCTTTTGATAGGCATCCCACGGGGTCGGCGGATAGGTCTCGTCGATGATCACGTCTTCGCGGGGCGCGCCGATGACGGCGACGGTCGAGACGTGGACGAAGCGCTTGACGCCGGCCTGGTGTGCAGCTTCCAACGTGTTACGCGTGCCCTCCCGGTTGATATTGAAGAAGGTGTCCCGTTGGCCCCAGAAGCGGAACCTTCCAGCGGCGTGCACGATGGCCCGGCATCCCTCGGCTGCCGCCTGGATCGATAGGGCGTCGCGGACGTCGCCCAGGGCGATCTCGACGCCCAACTCACGCAAGAAATCGACGTCGCTCGAGGGGCGCGCGAAGGCCCGCAGTCGATACCCACGTTCGACGAGGTAGGGACATAGGGTGCGTCCCAGGAAGCCGGTGGCGCCGGTGACGAGGATCGGGGCTTTCATCGAGTGAGGGTTTGTGAGCAGCGGCGTCTGGTTATCGTGCGGCGGGGCGACCTGACGCTGCCCGGCGTGTCTATGGACCGGTGAAGCGATACTGGACCGATGGCGCGCCGGCCCAACTCAGGACCTCGTCCAGCGTCGGTATGGCGCTCCGGGACTGGAAACCGTACAGCGATTCGATGAAGGTAGGCGTTGTCTTCAATTCGATGACGCGGGGTGATTCTCCGGGCTCAAGTTCAATGCCACCCAATTCGGCCGCCTTGGCGATGGCGTCGTCGGGCAGTCCGACTGCATCGATCAGATTGTGTTCCAGGGCTTGCCGGCCGGTGTACACGCGCCCGTCGCCCAAATCCTTGACCGTATCCTCCGGCAGGCCCCGCGCCTCGGCCACGACGTCGACGAAATCCTGGTAGATTTCGTCGGTGATCGTCTTCCATAGCTCCTGTTCTTCCTCCGACATCTCGCGAAACAGGCTGCCCATATCCTTGCGCGGGCCAGAGGTGATGACGGTCACGTTGACGCCGACCTCGTCCAGCAATTCCTCGGCGTTGATGAACTGGCTGATGACGCCGATGGAACCGGTCAGTGTGTCGGGGTGGGCGTAGACGTAATCGGCGCCGCACGCGATATAATAACCACCCGACGCGGCGACCGCATCCATCCAGAGGACGATGGGCTTCTCGAAGTCACGCAGTTGGTGATAGATTTCGTCCGAGGCGACGACGCTGCCGCCAGGGCTATTGACTCGGAGCACGAGCGCCTTGACGTTGGGGTTGAATTCCGCCTGTTGGAGCAATTTAGCCACGCGACCGGGCGTGATCCCTTCACTGACGAACACGGTTTCTTGGGCCGGTGTGCTGTTGATGGCGCCGTCCAGCCGGATTACGGCTACGGCGTCACCCACGCCGACGTCGGTCGTCGGGGCGGCGCTGGCCATCCGGCCGATCATGGCAAATGTCACCAGGCCGCTCCCAAGGCAACTGCAGACCGGCAGCGCGAAACCCAGGATGAAGGCCAGGAATATCCATAGAATCGACTTGTTATCTTTCATAGGGGGTATTTCCTCCTTTTATCTTATTGACTCTCGAGTTGAAGAAAGCGCCGCTTGCCGACCTGGAGCACGGCTGTTTCTCCCTCCCTTCATTTTCATATAATCGTCGCGATCAACCAGCTAGCCAGCAGGATGAACAGCCCGGCGGTGACCAGCTTGATGCTCGCCATCTGCCGGTGGACGAACAATCCCAGTTCTTCCGACGTGGTGCCGTAGTAGGCCATCACGAAGACGAGCACCAGGGGCAGGATGAACATCAGGTTGTACAGAAGCAGGTACAGGAAGGCCTGGGCCTGGAGTTCCGGGATGCCCAGCACGAAGACGATGGTCGGCAGGTAGACCTGGCCTGTGCAGGCCAACTCGATGACGGAGACCACGACGCCGGTGAGAAACGTCATCGGGATGAAAGCCCGCATACTCGCGCGCTCGCGGATCGCCTTGTTGATGCGCTTTCGCAATTTGGTGGGCAGTTTGAGGCGCATGTCGTCCGCCTTGCCCCGGCGGGCCTGCCACCAATCGTATATGCTGCCAATCGCCAGCACGATGCACAGAAGGGCCGTTGCGCCGTATATCCACCGGCTGATGGCGTCCAGGAAGGGCAGAGTCGCCAGGAATTTGAGAAATCCAATCCCGACTCCCAGATAGGTCAGAAATACGCCCAAGGTGAAGGCGAGTCCGGATAACAACACCTCATTTCCTTTGCGGCCGGTGAAGGTCAGGTAGGAGATGAAGAAAACCAGGGTGGCGAAGGCGCAGGGATTCAGGCCGTCGATGAGTCCGGCCCCCAAAACGGTCAATAGCCCGAACGATTTGAAGCGTTCGATGATCGCAGTGATGGTTTGACCCAATGATAGATCCTGTTCCCAGATCGCTTCGGCGCCGGTGTCGACGTAACGGGCGACGAGATCCTGCAAGTTGCGAGCGTGCAACTCCTCGTCGACCAGGGCGTCGTCGCCGACGAAAGCAGCGGGCGCGACCATGCGCTTTTTCTCCGGCACGCCGGCATGTTCCCCCAACCAATCACATAGCGCGGCGCCCTCTTGTTCCCTGACGTTGAATTCGTGGATGACGAGTTGTGGATATTGATGCTTCAGGTAGTTCAGATCCAGTTCAACTCTGTCGCATTCTCGACAACCGGGCTGATAGAAGTAGGCCAGGTGGATCTCCGGTTGCGAGGCGTCTCCGCCGGGCGTGGGCTGCGCCTGGACGCTGGCTTCGGGCAGCGGCGCGCCGCCAGTTGCCAGGTATTGCTCGATCAGACCGGGAAGTTGGGCGCGAATGCTTTCCTCTCCACTCAGGCCATTTTCCCCGATGAAGACGACCGGCATCTCACCCCGCGTTAACCCGGCCTGTTGTTCAAGATTGCGTAGGAGATTGTAGTTTTCGGCTGAGCCTTCCACGTCCCGCCGCTCGACGATCAGTTGCGGGCCATACTGTTCCTGCAGCGGTTCCAGCACTTCGCGCTCGACGACGGTGCATTCCTCGCACAAGCGGTCGCTAAAAAAGTACAAACTGACAGTCGGCCCCGGCGTGGCGGTTGGCTCGACGGCCGGTTCCTCGGTGGGATAGCCGGGCACGTCGGGGTAGCCGACGCCGCCGGCCTCCAGGTATCGTTCGATCAACCCGGGCAGCCGATCCGGGATGTCACGGGAACCGACCAGGACGTATTCACCGATGAACAACATCGGCACGCCGCCCTGATCCGGCGGTATGCCGAAAGCTTCCTTGGTCGCTAACCACAACTCGTAGTTGGCCATACTGTCGGAGAGGCTGACGGACAGCACTTCGAGTTGCTCGCCATGTTTTTCCAAGAGCGGCGGCAGGGTATTCTCAATCACGTGATGGCAATGGGAACAGTTTTCTGACCAGAAGAGCACTGCCCGCACGACAGGATCGGGATCGTCGGCTGCGGCAGTGAATGCGAGCGCGTTGGTCAAGAGCAGCGACAGGATTAGAAAGCAGATGGATTTTTTCATAGATTGGTTGTCTCTCCCAATCGTCACCGGCGATTATTTCTCCGGGGACGATCTATGACGCTATTGTGTGAATCTGAGTGTAATGATACCTCGTTCTCGATATTTGGCAAGTTTTGCTTCGCTACCTTGACATTATCCCATGGTTAAGTATAGTTGTCTTCATCACCTGATATCTCTTTTATGCTCTGTCTCGTTCAGGT
>OMKS01001006.1_pt1 | contig 25869 bp, 22 predicted proteins | sample 1674721 | NCBI WGS metagenome assembly OMKS01 (sample SAMN06264996, study PRJEB25208) | sediment metagenome | isolation source: hot spring sediment | place: USA: California | collected 2014-09-02
ATATAATACTGCCCACGACGCGGGGTGGAGCAGTCCGGTAGCTCGTCGGGCTCATAACCCGAAGGTCGAAGGTTCAAATCCTTCCCCCGCCACCAATTGGCCGCCGAAAGGCGGTTTTTTTTTAATAAACAATTCCCGCCAAATCGGCCTTGACGGAAGACATTTTTTCACATATATTTTATTGATATGAAATCCTTCTCATACAAACTGTCGGCGGTAATCCTGTCGTTGACGATGACGGTTATTGCCGTTTCGGCATGCACAATTGCCGTTGTGGGGTCGTCTGCGGGCGGAACGCCTATGCTCTGGAAGAACCGCGATGTATTCAACCCTCATCAAGAAGTTCGATATTTCGACACGACGCCGCACAGTTTCATCGCGAATGTTTACTCCGGCGAGACACACCGCGCATGGTCGGGCGTGAACGACGCCGGTTTGGCAATTGTGAACACGGATACTTACAATCAGGGCTTCTGGGGAGGATTTGGCCATGACGACGGCCATGTGATGTTCCATGCTCTCGCAAATTTCTCCACTGTCGATGAGTTTCAGGAATTTCTCGACAGCACCAACATCACGACGCGCCGCTCGACTCACTGCTATGGCCTCATTGATGCGAGCGGCTCTGCGGTCATGTTCGAGGCCGGCAGGGACTATTATGTCCGCTATGATGCCGACGACGCGCCCGGCGGATTCATCGTCCGGACGAACTATGCAGATTGCGGCGATGGCTTCAACTTGATGGGTTGGGATAGGCGAAATCGTGCGGAAAGCTTGCTCTCCGGCACATGGGAAATAACGCCCGAACTGATAATCTTCGACCTCGCCCGCGACCTATATACCGAAGACCTCGACCCGTATCCACTGCCCTTCGACGGCATATTCGGCGGCTATCCTCGGGGTGTAATCGAGACGCGGAACTCGATTAACCGCTATTACACGACGAGCGCTTGCGTTATCGTTGGCGGCGACACCACTGGCAGACCCTCGACGATGTGGCAATATCTCGGCCAGCCCGCCGTCTCGATTCCGATTCCGCTGTGGGTTGACGCAAAAGCCCTTCCAGAAGGCCTCTGCGGCACCGAGGGCAGTCCTTTCTGCATGATGGCGATAGAATTAAAAGCCGTAGCATACACCGGCCTCCTCACTGTTGACACATATATTCTCGCGGATATCCTCTCGCGCTTTGAGCCGATCGAGGAATATATATTGGCGCGAATTCGCTCGGAGTTGGAGTCCGGCGCGATTAGCGCATTCGATTTCACGGAGCTTTCGGCACTGCAAGATGATTTTGCTTCTGCCATCATAGCGAAATATGTGGAAATTCGCTCGTTATACATCAGTGAAACAGACAGGCAAATGCCTTCACAGCCGGAGCTTACACTCTATCCCAATCCGTTCAATTCGGCCGGGAATATCGTCTTCGAGTCCGACCGCAGGGGCTTGGCGGATGTCCTAATCTACGATAATCTCGGGCGACTCGTAGCGGTGCCGGTCAGCGCCTTCCCCGTCTCCGCTGGCACGAACCGCATTCCCATTTCAGTCGATGGGATACCCAGCGGCAGATACATCGCCGTCGTCTCTCTGGACGGCGACCATTCCGCGAAAACCCCGTTTGTTCTGCTAAAATAAGCTACTTTGGAAAACCGACGCTGACTAACAGCCCAAAACCAGGCCTATGGGCATAACTCATTTGCCCCCTTTACCGGGTAGGCGGGCAAAATTTTCACTTGCAATCGAGGGCTTGAACCCTAAAATTAAACGAACTTGACGAAAACGAGAGAGCGAGCGACATGAGAAGTTTCAAGATTTTCGCGATAGGCTTAATGGCTACTGTTTCGGTCTTTGGAATGTCAATAACACAAAGTGCAATTGAATCATCGGCGCGAGCCGTTCTCGCATCGCATGGCACCTCGGCCATTCGCCTTGGGGCAGGCGCACCGGAGAGCTTCGGCGAGGCAAGGGATATCGGGGAAATCGTTCCGATATTGAGCAACTCCGGCAGGACCCTCGCGTTCGTCGTGAATCTCGAACCCAAGGGTTATATGGTTTTCTCCGCCGATTTTCGCATCGACCCCTTGTTAGCGTTCTCATATCTCTGCGATTTTTCCTTCGATGAATCCCCGCGCAACGCGCTTCTGAACATGATTCGCGCGGATATCGAGTCGCGCAGTGAGGCTTTGCCATACACGGCGCAATCGACGATAGATCGAAATCATAGGCTTTGGCGCGAACTTCTCGAAAATCACCACGCGCCTTCTTTCGCTCCGATGTCGATTCGAGGCCCGCTCATGGACACGCGCTGGCACCAAAGTTCTCCATACAACGACTTCTGCCCAATCGACCCGGAGACCGGCGACAGATGCGTTGTGGGTTGCACGGCCACATCGATGGCGCAGATTATTAACTATTGGGAATACCCCACGAGCGTTCATTTCGACGATACGGAGAGCTACTGGTCGGACAGCACCGAACCGCCGATTTGGATTGAGGCCGCCACCGCGACAATCGAAAGCATAGACTATAACGGCGCGGGCGTCCATCCGGATAATCGAATGAAGGCCGCCATAAGCTGGGCGGCAGGCGTCTCGATATACTCGATCTATGGGAGCGAGGGGACTATCGCATGGTTCCACGACTCGTCATACACCGACAAATGGGGCTTCGTCTCCGCCGAGAAGGTCGATCCACCGGAGATGGACGATTTTTACGACATCCTTCGTGCAGATATTCTCGACGCCAAGCCCGCGCAACTCGGAATTTTCTACTACGAGCCGGACACATCGGGCCACGCTATAGTCTGCGATGGATGGATGGACACGGGCGAATATCATCTCAACTATGGCTGGGGTGGTTTCTATAACGCGTGGTATCGCCTTCCGGAGGGACTCCCGCCGCCCATGACAATCGTTCGTTGGGCGATAATTGACATTCGACCGCCGCACCGCGCAGATGCCGGCGATATCCACGAGGAGGCCGTTCTCATCGAAGCAACTTCCGAGGAATCATTCCGCCTCGACGAGATATATCCCGAGAGCGATGTCGATTGGTATCGGTGCCCCGTCGTTCCCGACAGCACTTATATTTTTTACACCGTTGGCGCTACGAACACCCGCGGCGAGCTATTCTGGGACTCATTCGACGAGCCGATAATCGCAGATGAGAACTCGCACGACGCCTTAAATTTCAGGATAATCTTCCTTCCGGATTCTGCGGGCAGTTGTCATCTGCGCGTCACCGGCGCGCACGTCGGCCTTTACCAGCTTCGATATTACACCTATCCCGCACCGTCGATTGTATTCACCATGCCCGAGGGCGGCGAGGTCTTCGATGAGGGCACAACGCAGATTCTCCGATGGAACCGCGAGGGCTTTCCATCCATCCCGAGGATCGACATTGCATACTCGCTCGATGGCCCTGCCGGCCCCTGGACTGTTTTCGGAGACTCCATATCGAACTCCGGCTTCCACCTTTTTGATGTTCCCAATGTCGAGACGTCGCTCCACGACTGCCGTATCCGCATCACCGAAGCCACATCGGATAGGTTCGAGTTCATATCCGAGGCATTCACCATTCGTGACCTCACGGGCATTTCCGAAATAGCGCTCCCGACAGAGCTGTCGATTTCAACCTATCCAAATCCGTTTAACTCATCGGTGAGGATTAAAGTGGAGAGTGGAGAGTGGAGAGTGGAGAATGTGGAAATTTACGACCTGTCGGGGCGGCGGGTGGGGGAAATCCCCGTAGGGGAAGGTCCCCGTGCCTTCCCGCTCGATGGTAATTCGGAAAACGGGAGCGCACAGGGGCGCTCCCCTACGATTCGCGAATTTATCTGGCAACCGGACGAATCCCTCCCCTCCGGCGTGTTCCTCGTGCGGGCGACAATAGCCGGAGACAAGGGGCTTAAGCCCCTTGTTCAAACCAAGCGGATGGTGTTCCTAAAATAATTAATGACAGCGTTTTTATAAATTGTTAAGACTCTTTACATAAGACTCCAGTTTAGAGCGTGATAAGTTTCCGTTAAGCTGTTTTTTTTTCTTGAATATACGGAGAATTAAGGTATTATTTTGATGAAAATGAAGACCAGATTTTCAAATATATTGACTCCCCTTCTCCTCGCGGCAATTTGCGCCTCGGCACAATACAATGCCTATTTGGGGAATTTGCACAGCCACACGAGCAACTCCGACGGCAGTGGCACGCCCGAACAAGCCTTCGCCTATGCCAGAGATGTGGCGCAAATAGACTTCTTGGCCGTCACCGACCACCTCGAACAAATTTATTACCTTCCGTGGAAATGGTCGGACACGAAAAGCCAAGCAGATGCCGCCACAACCGATGGTGTTTTTATTGGCATTGCCGGCTACGAGTGGAGTTGCCCCTACACAAATCATGTCAATGTGTTCAACACCCCGAATATGGTGACTCCGCTTTCATATTTCGACTGGCCGAGATTTTACAACGATGTCCTCGACGAGCGCCCCGCGTTCGCGCAGTTCAACCACCCCGGACGCGAAGAGCTTGCACACGACTGGAATAACTTCGCCTATGTTGGCCCCGCAGTGGACTCGGCGTTCGCGCTTATCGAAGTCAGGGAGTTCTATCAGGACAGTTTCTACCAGATGGCACTCGACTCCGGCTGGCACGTCTCGCCTGTGTCCAATCAGGACAACCATTCGGCGGACTGGGGCACAAAAAACGATCATCGCGCAGGCATCTGGGCGACGGAACTTACCCGCGAGGCTCTTTTCGAGGCGATAGTAGCCGGGCGAACATTTTCCACGCACGACAAAAACGCGCAGATTTGGATTCAGATTGATCATACGCCGATGGGATCGAGAGTCGAAAGAGCGCCCTATATGCGTCTCACTATCAACCTATTCGACCCCGACGAGGAGGGCTGGTCTATCGTCGATGTTCGCGCCAGCGGAGGAAGGTCGCTGTTCACTTTGCCGCCGCGCGAAGAGAATGTTGACACCATGATTGTCCTTTCGCTTACAGATGAAAAGTGGGTCTTTGTGCGAGCCTGCCAGCCCGACGGTCAATGGATTTGGTCTGCGCCGGTATATATCGAGGGCACGCCCCTCGCTGTTGAAGAGCAACGCGCCCTTCCGCAAGGAGTTTCGATTTCGGTGTTCCCCAATCCATTCAATTCATCGGTGAGGTTTTCCATCGATGGCATAGGGACGCACGGCCTTGCGCCCCTACAGGTGGAGATTTACGACCTCGCGGGGCGACAAGTGGCGGAAATCCCAGTAGGGGAAAGCCTCCGTGCCTTCCCGCTCGATGGCAATTCGGAAAACGGGAGCGCACAAGGGCACTCCCCTACGACCCGCCAATTCATCTGGCAACCGGACGAATCCCTCCCCTCCGGCGTTTATCTTGTTCGCGTCCTTTCGGGAGGAGCTTTTACCCCCTCCACGAGAGTAATTTATCTTAAATAAGTGAAATCGCCAACAATTATTTCCCCGAGAAAGCATTTTTCATTAACCGCTTGACTTTTAGGGCGGTTAAGGATTACTTTTATTGTTTTTGCATTAAAAAATGTATATATTAGAAAATTATGAAGACGAAAATTGCAATTGCGAGCGATCACGGCGGATTTGAACTTAAGCGCGACATAGTTAGCGCGCTCGGGGACAAGTTCGAGCTTATTGACAGGGGGCCGACATCGCCCGATTCGGTTGACTATCCGGACTTCGCGGCCAAAGTCGCCCAAGATGTTGCCCAGGGCGAGGCGCGCTTCGGAATTCTCATTTGCACCAGCGGAATCGGCATGTCGATTTCCGCGAATAAAGTGCGCGGAATCCGCGCTGGGCTGGTCTGTGACGCAAGAATGGCGGAACTTGCCCGTAGGCACAACGACGCGAACATCATCTGTCTTGGCGCGGCCTTTATAAGCACCGAGGAGGCAATCGAGGCGGTCGAGGTATTCATGGCGACCGCATTCGACGGCGATGCCCCCGAGGGACTACGCCACAAACGAAGAGTGCGCAAGATTACAGAACTCGAAGAATAATAGGGAGCAAGCGACTTTGCCGTCATTGCGAGAAAGCGAAGCCTGTCGAAGCAATCCCAATCAAGAAGGATGCTTCAAGTTAATTGGGATAGATTAAGTTCATGATAAATAACGACATAGGAGGAACAATGAGCTACATCGAAAAATTTGACCCGGAAGTTTATGAGACGATTAAACTCGAACTCGCCCGCCAACGCGACGGACTCGAGCTTATCGCCAGCGAGAACTACACTTCGCAGGCGGTGATGGAGGCCAACGGGTGCGTGATGACGAACAAATACGCCGAGGGATACCCGCAAAAAAGATATTACGGCGGTTGCGAATTCGTCGATATGGCCGAGAACATCGCACGCGACCGCGCGAAAGAACTCTTCGGCGCTGACCACGCGAACGTCCAGCCGCACAGCGGCTCGCAGGCCAATATGGCCGTCTATTTTTCCGAGCTGGAGCCGGGGGACACAATATTAGGGCTTAACCTCTCCCACGGCGGCCACCTCACGCACGGCCATCCGGTGAACTTCAGCGGAATCCTCTATAACATCGTCCAATACGGTGTGAGCCGCGACACCGAACTTCTGGACTACGACGAAATCGAGCGACTCGCACAGGAACACAAGCCCAAGATGATTATGACCGGCGCCAGCGCGTATCCGCGCCAATGGGATTTCGCGCGTTTCCGCGAGATTGCCGACTCGGTGGGCGCGGTGCTGGTGGCGGACATGGCGCACATCGCGGGGCTGGTTGCCGTCGGGCTTCATCCATCGCCAATACCCCACTGCGACTACGTCACATCGACCACGCACAAGACTCTCCGCGGCCCGCGCGGCGGACTGGCGCTGTGCAAAGAGGAATTCGCCAAGAAGCTCGACAAAACTGTCATGCCGGGTATGCAGGGCGGGCCACTAATGCACGTCATCGCAGGGAAGGCCGTGTGCTTCGGGGAAGCGCTCAAGCCCTCGTTCAAAGAGTATCAGGAAAAAGTTCTCGACAATGCGCAGACTTTGGCCAAAGCGATTTCCGAAAGCGGCCTGCGCCTCGTCTCCGGCGGCACGGACAACCATCTCGTGCTGGTGGATTTGCGCGCGAAGGCCATTACCGGCAAGGTCGCCGAGAAGGCTCTCGACATGGCGGGAATCACGGTCAACAAGAACACTATCCCGTTCGATCCCGAGAAGCCATTCGTGACAAGCGGAATCCGCCTCGGAACGCCCGCCGTGACGACTCGCGGTATGGGCGCGGACGAGATGAAACGCATCGCGGGTTGGATTATCGATGTGGTCGAGAATCCCGAGAACGAGGCGAGACTAACGGAGATTCGGAAAGAGGTCGCCGAGATGTGCGCCGGCTTCCCGATATACCCGAGCCTATAATATATGGGGATTTCCTCGAAAATTGCGAGCATTGCCGATGAGTTGTTTCCATTGAAACTCTCCGGCGACGATTCGAATTTCCCCGCGCTCTTGGACAATCTGGAGTGCGTGCTCATCGTCTTTCCGAAAAAATTCGACGATGAGGCAATAGCTACGGCCCGCAAGCTAATAGATGTGCTGGGCAAAAGAGTCTGTGGAATATTGATTTACGAAAAAGTGGTTGAACTCGAGGGAATCAAGAACATAGTCCTCACAGAGAAGGACTTCAACATCGCGGGGAGGCCCAAGAAGGCCGCGGTAGCAAGCATCGCCGAATTCACCGCGTCGATTGACATCTCGGGGGAGTTTGCATCCCCACTGTCGGCGCTTCCGGCGATAGCCAAAATCCCCCTGCGTATAGGCGCGGACGAATCCCGCGCGGACGGCGCATATAATTTCGTCGTCATTGGCAGTATGGAGAAAATCATTTCAAACCTGATGGAAAGTGCAGATGAACAGAGAAGATCAAGACAGAAGCGGGCGAGGTAGCCTGCCGTCGCATTACTCGCTCTCGGTGATCGTTCCGGCGTTCAACGAGGCGGAAAACATGGGGCCGCTGGCGGCGGAATTCGACGAATTCCTCTCGCAACAGCGTTTCCGCGCCGAGGTCATCGTTGTCGATGACGGCTCCACGGACGGGACGGCCGAGCGCGTTCTCGAGCTGTCCGAGAAATTCCCCTTTCTCAAACTCGTCCGACACAAGCAGAACTTGGGCAAGACAGCCGCAATCGAGACGGGATTCGCGGTTAGCAGGGGCAAGCGAATCGCCATTTTCGACGCCGACCTGCAATACGACCCCTTCGACATCAAGCGCATGATGGACAAGCTCGACCGCGGCTTCGGCATTGTTAGCGGTGTTAAGCAGGGGAAGTATCAGAAGCCCTTCGTGAGCAAGATTTTCAACACGCTCACGCGCCGCCTTTTCGGCCTCGAAGTCAAGGACATGAACTCGATTAAAATCCTCCGCAGAGAGGTCATGGCGGAGCTGTTCCTCCGCAAGGACTGGCATCGCTTCATGGTCGTCCTCGCATCGCAGAAGGGACATCGCGTGGCGGATTTGCCCGTCAAACTGAGGCCGAGGCTCCACGGCGAACCTAAATACGGCGGCTTTGGGCGCGTATTCGTCGGCTTAACCGACCTTCTGGCGGTGTGGCTTTCAGAAAAAGTTTTTCGCAAGCCGATGTTGTATTTCGGCACGGTGGGCTTCATCTCCCTTAAGCTGGCATTGCTTTTGGGGGTGTTCATTCTCGTCGCGTGGCACGGTTGGGGCTATCATGCGCCCCCATTTCTACGCCAGACCTTGATGATTATGCTCATCTCGATTTCGGGATTCTCATTCACGCTGGGGTTTCTCGCCGAGGCGATAGCCAATCTTCGGGATAGGATGGAATACCTCGTCACCAAACATCCTTATGTAGCGGGGCCAAAGCTCGAGGTCTCGGAGCGATCCCAATCCCCGCGTCAACGCCGCCCGCGCGAGGAGAAGCCAAAACCTTCACGTCAACCGCGCAAAGAAAAGCCCGAGCCACCTCGCAAGCCTCGCGAAGATAAGCCAAAACCGCCTCGCAAACCTCGCGAAGAAAAACCCGCACCGCCTCCAAAGCCGCCGGAGAAGCCTACGCCCGATGTCCCCGAGGCGACTCAACCCATCGCTGAACAATTCGAGTTCGTCGAGCGCGAGAAGTCTTGGGGAAGGCGCGAGCGAGTTTTCCGCAAGAATGTTATCCCCGGTGAGCAGTCGGAAGAAGCGATGAAAAATGCGGAAAAGATAGCGAAGGACATCGATGGCGACGCGCAAATCGGGCTTAAAAAGGACGATTAGGTAATAACTATATTTCTATATTATAATGTAAAGTGATTAGATAGGTAGTATTGACACATCACCTAACAGTCGATTTGGAGGATTGGTTCCATGCGCACTATCCCGGCTGGGATTTTCACGAATTCCGGCCGGATGTGTTCCGAATCGAGCCTGCGACGGAGCGGCTTCTCGAAATTTTCGGCGAGACCGGCGCGAAGGCGACATTCTTCACGCTGGGCGTGGTCGCGAGGGATTACCCCGAACTTGTCCGCAGGATTGTCCGAGAGGGGCACCGCATAGCCTGCCATGGATGGGACCACGACCTCATCGATGATATTCCGCGCGATGATTTGGCGGAAACTTTCACTCGCGCAAAATCGACGCTGGAAGATGTGTCGGGCGAGGAGGTCATAGGCTTCCGTTGCCCGAACTTCTCGGTCAATAAATCCAACTGGGACAGATACTTAAACGCTCTCGAGCGTTGCGGATTCAAATACGATTCGAGCCTCTACTCGGGGAGGCTCTATTACGGCGGTATCGCCCACAGCCCGACGGAAATCCGCAAAATCGACGGGCGGGACATTGTCGAGTTCCCGCCGTCAACAGGACGCTTGTTTGGGTTCAAATTCCCGATGGGAGGCTTTTATTTGCGGCTTCTTCCACCCAAAAAAATTATTCGCACGATGAAAAAGATCGAGGCAGAGGGCAAGAGCGGAATAATATACCTTCACCCGAAGGACATCGACGAGGCCAACCCGCGCCTTCCAGTAAATTTTGTTTGTCGGTGGATTCACTCGGTCGGCGTGCAAAAGAGCACGAACAAACTTCGGACGATTTTAAGCGAGTTCGACTTCGCGCCCATCGAGGAAAGCCGCCAATTCGACACTTGATATAAGTTCATTTTTCAAAGGAGTTCACAATGCCCAAAAAGATTCTACTTGTTATCGGGACTCGCGCCGATGCCATTAAGATGGCGCCTATTATCGAGAAAATTAAATCCGATAGCGAACTTGAATCCATAGTTGTCGCAACAAGCCAACATCGGGAAATGCTCGATCAAGTTCTGGAATCATTCGATTTGGGTGTCGATTACGATCTCGATATAATGCGGAAAAACCAAACCCTTTCTCAAGTGACGGTTCGGGCAATCGAAGGACTCGAGAAGGTTTTCGCAGAACACGAAATTGCGATGACAGTCGTTCAGGGCGATACCAGCACGTCGTTTGTCGGTGGATTGATCTCCTTTTATAATAAAGTCCCCGTCGCGCATATCGAGGCCGGATTGAGAACCTTTGACCTATTCAGCCCGTTTCCCGAAGAAGCCAACAGAAAACTTCTCGACGCTATCAGCTCGCTCCTCTTTCCGCCGACGGAAACCGCAAAGAAGCATCTTCTCGATGAAAACTTGCCTTCGTCGGCGATAACGGTGACCGGCAACACAGCGATAGACTCTCTTCTATGGGTGACATCGCATAAACGCGCCATCTCCAACGACGCCCTTCGCGGAGTTATCGATAATTTGAGAGGCAAATTGATGTTAGTTACAGCTCACAGGCGCGAGAGCTTTGGCCAACCTTTTCAACGACTCTTAAGAGCGCTTATCCGAATTGTCCAAAATCATCCGGAGGCCGAGATAATATATCCGGTTCACCTCAACCCTAATGTTGATGTTCCGGTGAGGCAGATGCTCAACGGTGTCGAGAGAATTCACCTCCTTCCGCCGCTTGACTATATGGATTTTACAATGCTCATGTCTGAATGCGACTTCATTCTGACTGACTCGGGCGGCGTCCAAGAGGAGGCGCCAACGCTCGGAAAGCCGGTGGTTGTGCTTCGCGATGTGACGGAGAGGCCGGAAGGAATCGAACACGGAATAGCCAAACTCGTCGGGACGGACGAAGACGCAATTGTTGATGTAGCAGACAAACTGCTTAGCGATGAAGAATTCTATAAATCTATGAGCAAGAGAGCATTCCTCTACGGCGACGGCAAAGCGTCCGATAGAATTCATAGCGCAATAAGGAAAGAGTTGGGCATGACATTCGAGCCTGTCGAACCCTTTGTTCCGAAAATTCTATAGATATTGGCGGTATTGTAAATGAATATCTTAGTTCACAGCATTTATTTTCCGCCGGAAGTGGGCGGCCTCGAAACCCATGTTTGGACGCTCATCAAAGCTCTTCAGAACAAGGGACATTCCATCCGCGTTGTCACCAGCCGCTCTGGGGATTTCCCAAAGAATGAGACTATCGAAGGCATCGAGGTCGAGAGACGCTTCTGTCCCAATAAAAAATTCACCGGCTGGGTAATCACCACCCTCGCGGGGATTTCCGCGATGAAGAAGCACTATCCATGGGCGGATATCTGCCATGTGCACACCTTCCCTTCGATTATTCCTGCGATTCCCCTCCGAAGGCGAGGCATACCGCTTGTGGCAACAATTCATACCAGTCATTTTTTGCGTCTCGCCAAAAAAAGGTTTTGGCGGCCTATATTGAGTTATTTGCTCTCTAAACCAGACATCATCCTCGCCCCTTCGATAGAGATTCGCGATGTTTGCCGCGAGCTGTCGCCAAACACACCGGCCTATGCGATGGTCAACGCCGCGGATACTGATTTGTTCAAACCTATTGAGCCTTTAATCAAGAGACCGAGTCCTTCAACTAAGATTGTCGCCGTTCCGAGAAGGCTTTTCGTCAAAAACGGAGTCGAATACATCGTGAGGGCGTTGCCGTTGATTTTATTGGAACACGACGTTCAGCTCTATCTTCTCGGCGACGGCCCGCTTAGAGATGACTTGGAAAAGCTTTGCACCGAGCTTGGCATCGAACAAAACGTGCACTTCATGGGTGCTCAGCCGCATGAGAATATGCCCGCTCTGATCTCCTCGGCAGATGTTATCGTCATTCCGTCTTTGATGGAAGCCACAAGCGTGGCGGGTTTGGAGGCAATGGCATGCGAGAGGCCGATAGTGGCATCGCGGGTAGGCGGGCTTCCGGAGATAATCGATGAGGAAACCGGCGAATTGGTGCCGCCGAGAGATCCAACTGCCCTCGCCCAAGCAGTCTGCAGATTGCTCTCGCTTCCCGAAGAAAAAATACGCCAGATGGGCAAATCTGCGCGCGCCAAAGTTGTCGATAATTGGTCGGTGCCGGCTTTGGCCGAGCAGGTTTTGGCATTCTATGAGGAGGCGGTTTCGAGAGCTAAAAAACGCATGGAGCGGCAGAATTGAACGAATCGAAGTTCAACATGAAGAGGTTCGGAAAAATCGTATTGAGCGTCGCTGTTTTAGCGGCGGCAATCTTCTTCATCGCGAATGCCGTGGCGCGCGACTGGTCGGCGGTGCAAGAGTTCGAGTGGAAGCTCAATTTCGGCCTTCTAACAGCTTCGGTGCTCGTGGGATGTTCGGCGGGGTTCGTCACGATTAAAGTCATGCAGAGGATAATGAAGGCCTTCGGCGGGCGTGTGCCGTTTTCGAGGTTCGCATTCTTCGCCATGCTCTCGAATTTCGGGAAATATATCCCCGGCAAAGTTGCACAGATTGCGAGCATACTGATTCTCCTCAAGCGCGAGGGCATCCCGCGCCTTATGACGCTCGCGACAATGGTAGTTTTCGAAATTATGTTGATCATGGTTCCAATTATTGTGGGGATAGTCCTTGTCGGCCCGGAAGTAGTGAGAGAGTTCGCATTGAATGTCCCGTTTTGGGTGTTCGGTATAATTGCACTTATTGGAATTCTTTTCACACTGCCGCCGGTGATGCAATTCCTCGCGAAAAAGTTGCTGGCTATCTTCAAGCGCGAGTCTGTTGAATACGACTTATCTTATCGCGATTGGGCTGTCGCTATCGCGGCGATGTTTTTCGCGTGGATACTTTACAGTATCTCGTTCGCGCTACTGGTCGCGGGCTTGGTAGATATTCCCGCGGGGAGCTGTATGCTCGTTGCTGGAGCATTCAGTCTTGCATATACGATTGGTCTTTTGGTTATTGTCACCCCCGGAGGCCTTGGCGTCCGCGAAGGGATATTACTGCTCATTCTTGCGACTGTTTTCCCATCGGGCGTAGCGGGGCTTATAGCAACTGCGGCGAGGCTATGGATTTTGATTATCGAGTTGGTATCTTTAGGTATCGCATTTGTTATTTTCCGGATTTCGGGAAAAGGAAAAGTTTCACAATACATTCATAAGCGCGAAGACGAGGTGATTTGATATGGCTAAATCTATCAAGAGTGCCGAGGGACCGGCAATTTCAAACAACTTGCTTTGGGCGGCGGGTGTTTCACTGGCTCTCATCGGCGTGTTGTTTGGATATTTTCTTTGGGACATAGAGTCTCCAATCGTCGCAGGCCTTTTGTTTGCGCTCGTCGCCTTGACAGGCGTGCCGCTGGCCATGGCGATGTTCCGCTCGAAGCGCGAGTGGCCGTTCGTCTTTTTCTTTCTGTGGATAACGACTTTCTTCTTCTCGAAATTCATTTTTGGCGGGGGAATGCTCTTCGGAACCGACACCTTGGGCTTGGGATACTTCGCCCATAACTATTTCAAAGAACACATTGCCCAGTTCGGCTCGTATCCGCTTTGGCAAAACCTTCTGCACGGCGGAATGCCTTTCCACGCGGGATTGCACGGCGATGTTCTCTATCCCACACGACTTCTTGAGTTGGGACTTCCGCTCCACTATGCCCTCGGCATCAGGCTCATCTTACATGTCTGGCTCGCGGGATTCTTTATGTTTGGTTTCCTTCGCAGTTTGAAGCTCTGTAAAGGTGCGGCGTTTTTCGGTGGACTGGCATATATGTTCGGGCCGTTTTTTGTGAGTTTAATTTATGCTGGTCACGATGGCAAGATGTTCATTACAGCACTTCTGCCGCTCTCGATGTGGGCACTGGAGTCAGCGCTCAATGACCGCAAACTATGGCGCTATTTGCTCTTCGGGCTGACATATTCTCTCATGGTCATCACAGCGCACATGCAGATGGCCTATTTCGCGGCGTGGCTCATTGGCGCATATTTCGTGTTCCGAGTCCTTCGTATGCTTATTAAAGAACGTAGCATCAAAGATGCGGGATTGCATGTGGGAGCTTTCGTATTAGTGATTTTCATCGCGCTGATGATTACCTTCCTGCAGATTTATCCGCCTCTCGTATATCTTGCGAATTACTCGCAGAGAACGGTGCGCACCGAGGCCGAGGGATGGGAGTTCTCTACAAGCTGGTCTCTGCATCCCGAGGAAATCGGCGGGCTGTTCGTGCCGGAGTTCGCGGGGTTGAGTGTAGGGAAGTTCAATACATACTGGGGGCGCAATCATTTCAAGCTGAACTCCGACTACTTCGGGATTATCGTAATCATGCTCGCTCTCGGTGCGGTGGTTCTCTTGCGAACGCCGCGGACATGGTTTTTCTTCGGGATGGGCGTGTTCAGCACGATTTTCGCTCTCGGCGCAAATACGCCGTTATTCCGATTATTCTATGCCGTCATTCCGCAGGTGAATAAATTTCGAGCACCATCGATGATAATATTCCTTGCCGCGTTCAGCGCGGTGGTGCTCTCTGCCGAGATGATCTCCGCCCTCCGCGACGAGGAACAGCGCAAACTGCTTATGGGCCGCGGCCTCATGATTTTCGCCGCAATAGCGGGCGCGCTGTTTTTCCTGAAAGCTCTGCTAATGGGCGTCGCGGGCGACGGGATGCTCAAGCTTTACAGGATGATATTCTACTCGGGCATCGCCCCGGATAAACTCGCCGTAATGGAGGCCAGCAAAGGCCATATCGCCGCCGGCTTCTGGATAGCGTTCGTCGTGCTCGCTATCGGTCTCGGCGCGTATGTTCTCGCGATGAGGAAGAAACTTACCCCCGCGCTTGCGCTTGGGGTGATTTCCGTCGCGCTTCTATTCGACGCGTTTCGAGTGAACAAGCCATTCGTGGAGATTGTTGACCACAATAATTATTTTGCGGCGTCGGGAGGGGTGAATTTCCTCAAGGCAGAATACGACAAACGGCCATTCAGAGTTATTGTCTTCCCTAATGCCTATCAGGACAGCTATCTGGGCACTCACGGCATCGAGGAGGTTGTCCCGACAGTTGGGCACGGCAACCAACTCCGAACCTTCGATGAATTCATCGACAGGCACGGCGGCGCGCGGAACTTACTGCATCCGGTGGGCATGGCGCTTCTCAATGCGGACTATCTCGCCATCCGCGGTCAGGAAGTCGATCAATTCCCGCTGGCATATCAAGAGGGGAATGTGCGGCTGTATCGCAACCCAATGAGCTTCCCGAGGGCTTTCCCCGTCTATAACTGGCGCTCGGTCGAATCCCCCGAAGATGCGCGCCGAATTACTTTCTCGCAAGGGTTCAATCCCGCGATGACGGCAGTCGTCGAGGGTGAGCCGCCCATCGCCCAAAATCCCGTCACCGACACGGTTTTTATTCCCAACGCGGCCAAGATCATTGGCGACCATCCCGAAAATTTCGATGTTCAGGTCAATATGGAGAATGAAGGCCTGCTTATTCTCTGCGATAATTATTATTATGAATGGAAGGCTTTCGAGGGCGACAGGGAGCTTCCGATATATCGCGCATACGGGACATTCCGCGCCGTTCCGCTGGAGCGCGGCGCGCACACTGTCAATTTCCGATACGAGGGGCGAACATTCAAGAAGGCGCTGAATGTCTCGCTACTCTCGATTCTGGCGTGGGTATTGCTATTCGCGTTGAGTTTGTTTGTGCACATACGAAATAGGAGAGAGGGTGATATCTCCGATTAGAGCATTCGCGAGGAGCCTCCGACCGCACCAGTGGATAAAAAACGCGTTCGTTTTTGCGGGCGTGTTCTTCTCTGGGCGCTTTCTGGAGGTTGAGCCTCTCATTCAAGCTACGTTGGGCTTTGTGGCGTTCTGCTTCCTCTCCAGCGGTGTGTATCTTCTGAACGACATCGTCGATATAGACTCCGACCGCGCACATCCCCAAAAATCCCGCCGGCCTATAGCATCAGGAGAAATCTCTATTCCCATCGCAATGATATTGTCGATAATGCTCTTTGCGGTCGGCACGGCGATTTCGTTTTTCGTTGGGATGAGCTTTTTTTATTTTGTCCTCGGATACATCGGTCTTCAACTGCTCTACATCTTTTTCTTGAAGCGTCAGCCCATACTCGACATCCTCGCAGTTTCAGCGGGCTTTGTTATTCGCGCGGCGGCAGGCGGTTTCGCGGTTGATGTGCCGATTTCGTCTTGGTTATTGGTCTGCACGAGCCTTCTGGCGCTGTTTTTAGTGACCGGCAAGCGAAGGCAAGAGCTTGCGCGAATAGAGGCAAATGCACTGGATAGCTCCAGCAGGCCGTTGCTCGCAAATTATTCGGTGGCATTCCTCGACATGCTCATCGTCATCGAGGTCTCCGCGACGCTTGTGGCGTATATGTTCTACGTCTTCTCGGCGCAGGTTGTCGAGCGCTTCGGGGGATACCAACTCGGACTGACACTACCTTTCGTTTTCTATGGGCTTTTTCGCTATCTGTGGCTTGTGTTCCAAAAAAACGAGGGCGAATCGCCGGAGAGAATATTCTTGACCGACATTGCTTCGATTATTAATATAATCCTTTGGGGGATAACGGTGTTTTCGATAATTTACATCACATAGGAATTTGGAGTTGGTTTGAAATCGAAAGATAACACATCGTGGCGCGTTCCGATGCCCCGCGCGAAAGCCAAGCTGAGCGAAAGGCTGTTCAACCTATACAGTCCGGGCGATTGCCCCTTTACCAAGGATTGAAAATGGCAACCTCGACAAAAAAGAACAACCCACACGCGCCCGATTTGCCCAAGATTCTCGTCGTCATGCCTATGGTTAACGAGGAGGGCAACATCACCAAAATAGTGCCGGAGGTCCTTCGCCAAGGCGACGAGTTCCACGTGCTTATTTGCGAGGACGAATCGACCGACCGGACGCCGGAACTTGCCGAACAATTGGCGGTAGAGCATTCCGGGCGCGTGTTCGTTATCCACGGCAAGCGCGCGGGGCTGGGGCCGGCCTATGTGCGCGGCTTCAAGTGGGCGCTCGAACGCGACTACGAGCTTGTGTTCGAGATGGACGCCGACTTCTCGCACAAGCCGGAATATCTGCGCCCGATGGCGGAAATCATAGCGAGGGGAGAGGCCGACATGGTCGTGGGGAGCCGGCGAGTCGGCGGAGGAGGCGTCGAGAATTGGGGGCTGTATCGCAAATTGCTTTCGTGGGGCGGGAGCATATACACACGCCTAATTACCGGCCTTCCGGTGAAAGACGCGACAGCGGGTTTCGTGGTATATCGCCGCGATGTTCTCGAACACATCGACCCGTCAAAACTATCCGCAGGGGGATACGCGTTCCAAATCGAGACGAAGTTCCAAACTTGGAAGGCCGGATACCGCATAGTCGAATTCCCCATTATATTCCCCGATAGAGTCATCGGCGAGACCAAGCTCACGAAAGCGATTATCAAAGAAGCGTTCACGATGGTATGGAAATTGCGCTTCTCCGATAGTAAGAAACCGGAATTCGAGGGATAACACGAATAGTAAGACCAAAATAGCGGACAAACCCACGGGGACTGTTATTACCCCCCCACTCACGCTTTCGGTAGTCATTCTCTCGTTCAACACGAAAGAAATCACCGCCGACTGCATCGAATCGGTATATAGGCACTGCCCCACCATCGCGGGGCTGGATATAGTCGTTATCGACAACGCCAGCGAGGACGGAAGCGCGGACTTCATCGAGACAAGCTTCCCCGATGTTAAACTCATCCGAAACACTAAAAACCGCGGATTTGCCTCTGCATGCAATCAGGGCATTCGTGCATCTTACGGGGATTTTGTCCTGCTACTCAACTCCGATGCAAAGCTTTTCGACCAATCGCTTGATGTCCTCATCGATTACATGCTTCGCAATGACGATGTAGGCATTTGCGGCGGCACGATGCTCACTGCGGAGGGCGAGGTTCAGCCCTCGTGTCATAGCTTCCCGACATACGGGAACATCTTATTCACAAAAAATTGGCTTTTGAAGCCGCTGAAATTTTTCGGCAAAAAATTCAGAAAGAACCGTGAAGTCCCCAATCATACCAGCGATGTGGATGCGCTGGCCGGGGGCTTTTTGCTCCTTCGCAGAGAGTCCCTCGCGCGCGTGGGACTGCTCGATGAGCGCTTCTTCTTCTATGTCGAGGACATTGACATCTCGCGGCGAATGTGGCGCGCGGGATGGCGGGTAGTCATCGTCCCAAAAGCGAGAGTTATTCACCTCGGCGGCGCATCGACGAGGCGCAAACCCTTCAAGTCATACGCTTGGCACCATCGAAGCCTCTTCCGCTATTTCATGAAGCACTACCCGCTACTTTTGCCGTTGAACTTGCTCTTGGGCGCAGGATTGTTCTTTCACCTTATCGTTTCCTCGGCTTTCAACGCGATTTTCAAGAGACCGGATAAATCTTGTTAGTCTATGCTTACATAGCATCTGCGCTGACCGCGATAATCGTCGGCCTAATTGCGACACCGCTTGCCGTTAAGCTCGGCAAAGCGCTCGGGTTCGTCTCCTCGCCGAGAGATGTCGAGATAGAGCGTTCGCCGGCCGCCGATCTCGGCGGTCTGCCTGTGCTTATCGCCATTTTGTGTGCCACCCTCGTTGCTTATCGCATTTATCCCATTCCGTTCGAGGGCTACTCGCGGGCTGTCGGGGGAATTCTCCTCGGGACGGTGATAGTCGCGTTCATGGGCTTCATAGACGACCGGAAGAACCTCGGCGCGGGACTGAAATTCGGTGTCCAGCTCTGCTCGGTTATAGTTGCGCTGTATTTCGGCATGAGGATTTCCTATATATCCAACCCATTCAACACGATACTCGAATTGGGCGTTTTCTCGATTCCGGTGACCGCGCTTTGGATTGTCGGCATGATGAACGCGGTGAATTTCGTCGATGGCCTCGACGGCCTCGCGCCGGGAGTGCTCGCTATTGCGGCGCTCGCACTTTTCGCCATATCCTCGCATCATAATTTCCAGTTCCTCGCGATAATATTTTTGGCCATCTTCGGAGCGAATTTAGCTTTTTTGCGCTTTAATTATCCACCCGCGAGCATTATATTAGGTAATATGGGAGCGTATTCACTCGGTTTTTTATTTGCCACGGCGAGCATTGTCCAGCCGGTGAAAGCTGGGACGGCGATGGTGCTGTTCATTCCGCTTCTCGCGCTGGGGTTCCCAATGGTTGAGATAATCGTCACGGTCTTGCGGCGGCTTGTCAAACGAAAAAAAATATACCAACGCGATGCCGAGCACCTTCACCATGTGCTTCTCGCTTTGGGGCTTCCGCCGTCCCTTGTGGATTGGATATTCTACTCGATAAGCCTTCTATTTGCGACAGTCGCGGTGGCGCTGTCCGTCGGAAATCGGAACATCATGATTTTCTTTCTTGCGGGGCTACTCTTCGTCTTTATTGTCGTATGCTTTAAACTCGCGGCGCTGGAGAGGAGGAATGTCGGAAAATGAAAAAAATTCACCTCGAATTCGAGAAACCGCTTGTCGAGCTTGAGAGCAAAATAGAGGAACTCGACAGGCGCGCGAAAGCCGGCGACGAGAGAGCAGACGCCGAAGCCGAGACACTGCGGGCGCGTCTCGACGAGATGCGGAGAGAGATCTTCTCCAAGCTCGACCGCTGGAATCGCGTTCAGGTCGCGCGGCACCCTAAGCGGCCATATACGCTCGACTACATCGGCAGGCTCGCAACGGACTTCATCGAGCTTCACGGCGACCGCTCTTTCCGCGACGACCCCGCCGTCGTGGGCGGCTTAGCGACTTTCTCCGGAAGACGCACCGTGGTCGTAGGCCAGCAGAAAGGGCGCGACACAAAAGAGAATATCCGCCGAAATTTCGGAATGATGCACCCCGAGGGCTACCGCAAGGCATTGAGGCTATTCAAACTTGCCGATAAATTCCGCCTGCCGATTGTGGTCTTCATCGACACGCCGGGGGCATATCCCGGAATCGGCGCGGAGGAACGCGGACAGGCCGAGGCTATCGCGCGGAACATATTCGAGATGGGCAGAATCTCCGTCCCGATAATCATCGCGATTATTGGCGAGGGCGCATCCGGCGGGGCACTGGGGATAGGCGTAGGCAACACGATTCTCATGATGGAAAACGCTTGGTATTCGGTTATCTCGCCGGAGGGTTGCGCGGCGATACTCTGGCGTGACCGCGCCGAAGCGCCCCGCGCCGCCGAGGCCCTCAAACTCACGGCTCGAGACCTTCTCGAGCTGGGGATGATAGATAGGATAGTTCCCGAGCCTCCCGGCGGCGCTCACGCCGATCCCGTCAAAGCAATCGATGCGCTCGGCGAGGAGATTATCGCCGAGTTGGACAGATTCGCCGAATTCGATTCCGAAAAAATAATCGAACACAGGCTCGCAAAATATCGCGCTATGGGCGTGTATCAAGAGGGGTAACATATTGATTGATAAAAAGATACTCGAAATAGTCGTCTGCCCGAAATGCCGCTCTCCACTCGAATACGACGAAGAGAGCAAAAAACTTCGTTGCGAAGTTTGCATGTTGGCATATATTATTGCGGACGGAATTCCTCTTCTCATCGAGGAAGAGGCCGAAATTATTGTAGATACGGAGCGTTAGATATGAAGCTTTCCCAGTTTTGTGAAATCAATCTCATCGAACTCGACCTCAAAGCTACCAATGCCGAGGGTGTTATTCGCGAGCTATCCGAGTTATTGGGAAATTCCACCAAAGTAGCATCCACTGAAGAGGTTATCAAGGCGCTCACCGAGCGCGAGAAGCTGGCATCCACCGGTATCGGGTTCGGCGTAGCGCTCCCGCATGCCCGTCCGAAGGGCGTCCGAGGCCTCACTATCGCTTTCGGGCGTAGCGAGAAGGGAATCGACTTCTCATCGTTAGACCGCAAGCCGGTTCACCTGTTTTTCGCCATTGTGGTGCCTAATACCGACGTGAACGCCCATCTCACCGCACTCGGGAAGCTCTCGTATCTTCTCAAGGATAAAGAAAACCGCGAACTGCTTCTCAATGCAACCTTCCCGCAAGAGGTGCTCGATTTTGTGGATATGGTGTGAGGCTCGATGAGCGTGGCGCTTTCGCCGACTGAAATCGAGAGGATATGATCTCCTTATTGGATACAATCAAAAGGCACCTTGCGCTGAGTCTGTGGATCTTCTCGATAGTCGCCGGAATACTTCTGAGCCAGACCCCTCTCGAATTCCGCGCCAAAATCTCCGGCGCATTTATGAATACGCTATATACGCCCTTCACCTCGCTTAGCCGAACATATCACCTGCTCCGCGACCGCCGCATTGAAAACCTCCACCTGAAGGAGGAATTGACCACAGTGAAACTTCGCATCGAGGCGCTCAAGGAGGCGCAACGCGAGAACGAGAGATTGCGCAAACTTCTCGGTTTCGCCGAGAAAATCGAGTATAACAACCTGCTCGCGGAGGTCGTGGGCAGGGGAACGCCTCGAAATCCCGGCGCATTAGTGGCGAATGTCGGCACGAACCGCGGCGTTATAATCGGCTTGCCGGTTATCGACGAGAACGGCATTGTGGGCAAGGTAATCAGCGTTTATGACAAATCCTGCGTGATTCAACTTATGAACGACCCGAATTTTAAAATAAGCTCGATGGGCGCACGGAGCCGGGTGCAAGGCATCGTCTCGGCCGACGCCCGCGGCGTGATCATCATGGAAAACGTCCCCGTGGATGCAGACATCCGCCGTGGAGATTTAATCATTTCCTCCGGTCTCGGCGGCGTGTTTCCAGAGGGGCTGATTGTAGGCAGAGTGAGCAGAGTCGCCGTCCCGCAGGCGGGGCTTTTTATGCGCGTGGAGATAGAGCCGTCGGCCGATTTGAGCAGGTTAGAGGAGGTCTTCATTCTCTTCGTGGGAATGGCCGGCGACGGCTCATCAATGTCAACCCCCGACACCGTTGAAGTCAAGTAATATGAAGCGGTTGTTGATATTCATTGCGCTATATTTACTCGTCGGACTTCAGATTTCGATTTCCGCGCCGTTCGGCGGTCTGCACTGGGATTTCGACTTGGTGCTGATTTTCTTGATTTTCGTGGCAAGCTCCTCATCCCGTAGCGGAAGTGTTCTCTGGGCGATTCTCGCCGGGCTTCTTCTGGATGTCTTCGATCCGGTGTCGTTCGGCGGGCACATGGTGGCAAAATCCACCGTAGTCTTTCTCTTCACGATTATCGACGACTCGCTCAACCTCTCGCAACCAACGCTCTTGGGCTTCGTGATTCTCGTATTAGCGCTTATTGACAGGGTAATCTTCCGGTTGTTCACGCCGTTTGTGCAGAGTTTTGGAATGGCGCTTGTCCGCTGGGATTTGCCCTCGGCGGTGTTGACCGCGATTTTGGGCTTTGTTCTATTGTGGATAGCCCTCCGCGCGGGGCTATTTTTGCCCGGCCACATCAAAGACACCGACAGCGAGGTTTAACAATGAAGAGCAGGCGATTTTCTATACGCTCGATTCGCGTGATATTCGCCGCGCTATGCCTATCGTTTATGACCATCGCCGGAACGCTCTTCAACCTGCAGATAGCAAAGGGCGACTATTATTACCGCCTCAGCGAACGAAACCGCATTCGTATTGTCCCAAAGAGGGCTCCTCGCGGAAGGATCATCGACCGCAAGGGCAAAATTCTCGTCGATAACCGCCCAACCTACACGATAAGCATCCTGCCATTCGAGTTCAAGCCCAAGCCGGAGGTTATGTCGCGCCTCGAGAGGCTCCTCGGAACGACATCAGAGGACATATTGAAGCGCCTCGAGCGCGGCGGCGTCACGCCGTATTCGCCCGTGCCCGTCATGCGAAGGGTCGATTTTGAAACGGTAAGCGAGCTTCAGGAAAACTTGCTCGACTATCCCGGAGTCATCTATGAGGTCGAGCCTCAAAGGGTGTATCCTTGGAAGAGCCATGCGGCGCACGCTATCGGCTATGTTGGCGAGATTAGCGCGCCGGAGCTTCGCGAGCTATATCGTGAGGGATACAAGGCCGGCGATTTCCTCGGGAAGCTCGGGATAGAGAGATCATACGATACCTTCCTGCGCGGACGCGACGGCGCGGAGTTTCTTGAGGTTCGCGTCACGGGCGAGGTGGTCGGGCCGGTCGAGGGGAGGTCGAGTATCCCGCTCGTCCCCGGTGCGGACATCGTCTCCACGCTCGATTTGGAGCTTCAAGCATATGCAGAGACGCTGATGACAAATGTCCACCGCGGCGTTTTTATTGCCATGGATCCCAATAATGGCGAGATTATCGCCATGGTGTCGCGCCCGAGCTTCGATCTCGATCTTTTCACCGCAACAATCTCCGACAGCCTCTGGGAACTTCTCAATTGCCAAGAATCTCACCCGCTACTCAATCGCGCGATTCAGGGGACATATCCGCCGGCATCGGTCTATAAAATGGTGACGGCCATGGGCGCTGTCGATGAGGGCATTGCGAACGAGCATACGATGCTCGAGCCATGCGAGGGGAGCATGTGGTTCGGCGATCGCTGGTTCGGGTGTTGGACGCGCCATGGAAGGCTCAACCTTCTGGATGCCATTGCCCAAAGTTGCGATGTTTATTTTTACCAACTCGGCCTCCACCTCGGCCTCGATAAATGGAGCGAGCTATCGAGCAAAAGCGGTTTCGGCAAGCAAACCGGTATCGACATCGGCCCCGAGGCCGCCGGCTTCGTGCCAACACGCGAATATTTTCTGGAAAAATACGGCAGGCGCGGTTGGGGCACCGGCGTCATATTGAACCTCTGCATAGGACAGGGAGAAATACTCGTCACGCCTCTCCAGATTGCACAATATATCTCCGCAATAGCCAACGGCGGCAATATCTATAAGCCAAAGTTAGTCAAAGAGATACGCCCGCAAATGGGGCGTCCGCTCGTCGTGGAGACAGAGACCAGTGGAAGACTTCCGGCCAGCACATTAGCAATTAGAGCTTCTCAAGAGGGCATGTCCCGGACGGTCAATTCCCCTATGGGGACAGCCGCATGGACACATCTTCCCGACATAAAGTTCGCCGGCAAGACCGGAACAGCACAGAACCCCCACGGCGCAACTCACGCATGGTTCGTGGGATATGCGCCGACGGAATCCCCTCGGTTAACAGCTGTCCTTTTGGTCGAACACGGCGGATCCGGTGGAGCTTGGGCGGGCGCAGTAAGAGATTTTTTCTGGTATTACTTTAACATATACGAGCCGAGGCTGTCATGAATCGCTCCTTCGATTGGACATTGGCAATCTGCGCCATAATCCTCTCGATTATCGGGATAATGCTGATTTACAGCGCCTCGCCCGCGAGCAACCTCTGGGTTAAACAAACCGTCTATCTCGCTTTGGGAATAGTCGTGATGATAGCCCTCTGGCGAATTCCATTAAAAGTGCATTATTCTTTCGGCTGGATTTACTTTTTCATTGCCGTAATTCTCCTCATAGCACCGCTCTTCCAAGCCGGAGAAATTAGACGCTGGCTTCACCTCGGAATATTCACTTTTCAGCCGTCGGAACTTGCCAAGCCCGCCGTGGCACTGGTTTTGGCACGTTTCCTCTATGACCGAAAGAAGGAAATCCGCTCGATAAAAACCATCGCGCTCGCCGCTATTGTCATCATCATACCATTCGTGATTGTGATGAGCCAGCCCGACCTCGGCACGGCTATGGTTTTCATTGCGATATTCGTCGCTTCGATTTATGTGGCGGGAATCGACGAGCTAACGCTTTTCTTCTTGGCAAGCCCGCTATTGTCCATCGCGCTGAGCTTTCACTGGATTTCTTGGGCGATCTTCTTCGTTGCGCTTCTTGTGATACTCTGGTTCTCGCGAACGCGCCTGGTGAACTTCCTGATAATCTCGCTCGGCAACCTCTTCATAGGCGTGATGACACCGGCGATTTGGCGAAACATCCACGAATACCAAAAGCAGAGAATTCTCGTCTTCCTCGACCCCGGAAGGGACCCGTTCGGGGCGGGCTATCAGATTATTCAAAGTAAGATAGCTGTGGGAAGCGGCCAGTTTTGGGGGAAAGGCTTCCTCGAAGGGACACAGACGAAGCTCGCATTCCTCCCCGCGCGGCACACAGATTTCATCTTCGCTGTCCTCGGAGAGCAGTTCGGCTTCGTCGGAACCCTGCTCGTTCTGCTGTTGTTTTTCATCTTATTTTACAGGATTCTCAAGATTGCCGACGAAGCGCGCAACAACTATGCACGCCTCACAGCCGTAGGCCTCGGGACGGTTCTATTCTTCGGAGTCATCGTGAATATCGGCATGGCGATTGGTCTCATGCCCGTCACCGGCTTGCCTCTCCCTTTCTTCTCCGCCGGCGGAAGCAACCTGATAACCACATTCGGGATAATTGGGATTTTACTGAATATTCATTCGCACGGAGTCGAAGGGCCTTAGTCACAGGCGGCATCCGCGATGGCGCGCGGGTTGCCCCCGCAACCTCCGTGCCATCGCCCCCGCGGCAAAGGCGCGCTCTAATCGGAATCAAAACCCCGCTTACCTTTTCGGGGTGTGTTGCACTAATTGGGTCTCGAAAGGGGTCTAATGATTTGTGGACAAGAGGGTTATGGAGGATTATCTTCGT
>OMKS01001009.1_pt1 | contig 25813 bp, 21 predicted proteins | sample 1674721 | NCBI WGS metagenome assembly OMKS01 (sample SAMN06264996, study PRJEB25208) | sediment metagenome | isolation source: hot spring sediment | place: USA: California | collected 2014-09-02
TGGTGCTCCCGTGCGGTTCCGGTAAGACCATGGTGGGGATGGCAGTAATGGCCATGGCACAGAGCGCCACCCTCATCCTGTGCACCAACGTCTCTGCTGTCCACCAGTGGATCGCTGAACTTGTCGACAAGACGAGCCTGCCCTCGGAGATGATCGGCGAATATACGGGGATGCGCAAGGAAATCAAGCCCCTGACCATTACCACCTACCAGATGCTCACCTTCAGGAAATCACGTCAGGGGCCTTTTGAACACATGAATCTCATGAAGGCCCTGAACTGGGGGCTCATCATCTACGATGAAGCCCATGTCGTTCCTGCTCCGGTGTTCCGTGCCACCGCAGAGATGCAGGCAAAGAGGAGGCTCGGCCTGACGGCAACGCTCATCCGGGAGGACGGGCTCGAGGAGGATACGTTTTCCCTGGTGGGGCCGAAGTGTTACGATGTCCCCTGGAAAGAACTCGAGCAGAAGGGGTTTATCGCCGAGGCTCTCTGCTGCGAGGTCAGAGTGCCCCTGACGAAGGAGGCAAGAATCGCGTATGTCTCTTCGGATGAACGGGCCAGGTTCAGGATCGCGTCTGAAAACAGGCACAAGGACCGTGTGGTGAAACACCTTCTGAAAAAACATCCCGACGAGGGGGTACTCATCATCGGCCAGTATATCAGCCAGCTCAAGCGACTTTCTGCCGCGCTGAAGGCGCCGCTGATCACCGGTTCCACGCCCAATGGCAGGAGAGACCTGCTCTATGAATCGTTCAGAAGGGGAGACATCCCGGTTCTGGTGGTTTCCAAGGTCGCAAATTTCGCCATAGATCTCCCCGATGCATCCGTGGCGGTACAGGTTTCCGGCACCTTCGGATCACGCCAGGAGGAGGCACAGAGACTCGGGAGAATTCTCAGGCCGAAACAGCGGGTGTCAACCTTCTACACCCTGGTGAGCACGCAGACCACGGAAGAGTCCTTCGCCCTCAAGCGGCAGGTTTTCCTCGCCGAGCAGGGATATCGGTACCGGATCGAGGAATGGTCCAGTGATGACCTCAACACATGATCTCATCGCGCAGATTCCCGACTACATGATGGGGATCATCTCGACGCACCTCATCGGGCACGCCTGCGATGTGCGAGCGCTCTCAGAGGCACTCAGTGATGCCGATCGTCTGGAGAAGATCGTATCCGCTCTGCCTCAGGAGCAGAAGACCATCCTGATGGACATATACGAACTGGGTTCTCAGGTGAGCTGGGAGATCCTCTCCAGGATTTACCCCGCAGGCCTCGATACACTCAGAGCACATCTCGAAGAATTGGGTTCAGCGGGGCTCTTGTTTCAGAATGGCCTCACGGATGCAGACCAGATCATTCTCCTTCCTTCGCTGAATTATTTGCTGGAGGAACTTCGACGGTCGAACTTCAGGGCGCCGACGGAACTCACCTGGAAGCAGAAGCTCACGGTGAGCATCTGGGGACACCTCTCGCTTCTCAATACCATCAGAGCGTTCAGAATCAGGTGCAAGGGAAGCCTCGAGCCGTTCAAAAAGGGCTGGGAGCTCCTCGGCGAAAAACTCGAGTCCCTGGGAGACATCAGGACGATCTATGAGGAGCTTGTCGATCTCGGCTGCATCAGGGAGGTCAATGGCGAGGTTGCGGTCCAGGGGCGGGCAGCACTCGCCCTGGCCATGGAAGGTGATGCACGGTACAGCATCTGGCGGTTTCTTCAATCCTGCAAAACCAGTCCCGGCCTTGAATTTCAGGTATTCAACCTTGTCGGTGAGGAGGCTGTCTCCCGGGAGTTCTTCTTGAGGATCCTCAATCTCCACCATGCCAGCACCGGGGAGGATGCCGAGGGAAGCCAGAGGACCATGCCGTTGCACGGTGATGATCAGGTGGATCTGTGGATTGGGCTCGGGCTCCTGCAGGAGGACACAACGGGCAGGTATCTCCGCTTCGCCGACGGTGTCTTCAGGGCACTCAAGACCGGTAAGACAGACCAGGGACTGGCATCCTTCTCCGATGAAGTCATTATCCAGCCCACCATGGAAATACTGGTTCCGCGGGATTTCGATCCGGTGGATCTCCTGAACATCGGTGAGATCTCGGATCTGGTCCGTGCCGATGTTGTGAGCATCTACAAGATCTCGCGGGAGTCTGTCTATCGGGCGCTCCTCAATGGATGGAAGGCAGAAAAGATCCTGCATTTTCTCGACAGGATATCACGGCATGCCATCCCCGATAACGTGGGCAAGAACATCGCTGGGTGGTCGCTGACCCATCCCGAGGCCCATATCATTTCCGGCACCTTTCTCGTGGTGAACGATTCACGGAGCATTCTCCCCCAGGGTCTCGAAGAGGTCCTCAGCGGTATCTATCGGATCCCCGAAAAATGCGATGTGGAGATCGCGAATTTTCTCGAGAAGAAAGGCGTGATGGTCAGAAAGATCGAGAAGGCGAGTACCGGTGAGGATGAAATTGAGTGGGGCAGGCTGCTTCCCCTGAAGGAAAGCACCCGTGCCCTGCAGAAAAAACTGCCCGTGAAACAGGCGATCTACCCCTTTGGTATGGTGACGCCCCTTCCCTACGGCCCGAAGCGGGAACTCGTTTTTGAACATGCGATTCAGGAAGGGAGAACTCTGTACATTTTTTACCCCAGACAGGGGTACGGAGAAATTCAGCTCAAGCATATCAGCCCGATCTCTCTGTATCGCAGAGCGGGAATTCCCTTTGTCGAGGCCTTCTGTGAAAAGACCGGAGAAGCAGAGGTGCTCGATATCAGCAAGGTGCGTGCCCTGTTCAGGAGCACCTAGGCCTCAGTTCCGCTTGGCGGTCCTGATGGTTTCCCTCATGTCATTGAGTTTCTTGATGAGCGTGTCGTCGAGATCCTTTTCGTAGGTCAGGGCCTGTTCAATATGGTAAAGGCTTGATTTGTACTCATACGTGCTGAAGAAATACTTGGCAAAAGAGACGTGGGAGAGTCCCTGCTTGGATGCATTCTGGTAGAGAACGCCGAGTTTGTAGTCGACCCGCATGCTCTGGCCGGAAAAGGGTCGGAGCGTCTCAATGGCCTGTTGGAGCTGTCCCCTGGCCTCCTGTATCTCCGCCAGAGCGAGCTTTGGACCCGCTGAGCGCCCGTATTCCTTGAGATAGGGGTAGGCTTCGTCATGGTTGCCCTGCCGATAGAGGTTGAGGCCTCGGTATGCACGCGCAAGATCGAGATCGACCCCGGTCAGGAGAGAGAGGGCTTCCTCTGAGTTTCCCTGACGGGTCTTGAGCAACCCCATAGAGAGATTCCGGTATTCTTCGGGGAGAGAGTTCGATCTCAGCACGGCTTCGTTCTCCGAGAGCAGGAGACCGATGACGGAGGATAACAGGGCCCAGTAATGCTTGTCGGGACGGGACGTGCCGGGATCTGTCTTGAGGCTCGAGATGCGGTTCTGTGAGTGGGGGTGCGTGAGGAGGTACTCGGGGATGTCTGAGGCTCCTCCGATGGTGTTCAGCCGGAGGAGAAACCGTGTCATCCCTGACGGGTCGAAACCCGAAGCCTTGAGGATGGTAGAGCTGAATTCATCCGATTCATATTCGTGCCTTCTGGAGTATGCAAGCCTGATATTCTGGCTTCCCCCGATGGAGGAGTAGACCAGCGCGGCACCAGCTTCAGGATTTTTCGCAGAAAGAAGTGTTCCTGCAAGGACACCCAGGATTGTTGCCGTGGAGATCTTCCGCTGGGTCTCGAAATTCTCCGGGATATGCCGCATCTGGCTGTGACCGATCTCATGTCCAATGACAGCGGCGAGTTCGTCCAGATCCTGGATGAAGAGCAGAGTTCCGAGGTTTATGAACACGTGCCCGTAGGGAATGGCGAAGGCATTGACCGAGCGGTCGCGGATCACGTGAATCTTGAAGTCGTAGATGGGCGAATCAATGGTTTCGGCAAGTCGATCTGCAGTCATCTGGGGGAGCAGAGTGATCTCGCTGTCATACACGAGCATGTTGTGTGCATCGAGGAGCAGGAGAAATTTCTCTGCAATCTCTCGTTCTTCCTCGAAGGTCATGGCAGAAATGCCCTGTGCAAGGAGCAACAGTGCGCAGACGAATCCAGCAACCCTTTTCATACTCCCTAGCATAGAGAGTATCTGATCGTATTTCAAGGACAGAGCGTCGGGGTGTCTCCATGAAGGACAGAGACCCGAATCAGCCGCACCCCTGGAGAGACGATTACAAAAGGGTAACCCATTCTTACGAAACTGTAAGAATCCCCGCCCGGAAATATCATCCAATAGCAAGAAATGATTAGCGATTTCCATTGGCTCACATCTTGCGTAGGTCAATCCTGGCAATGAGAACTTCTGGAGGTGCTTCATGAGACGATTCTGCAAGATATGCATGATGGTTCTTGCTCTTCTTATCCTCTTTCCCCTTCCGGGCATCACGGCACAGCTGCTCGTGAGCTGGAACGCCAACAGTGAAGATGATCTCGGCGGATACAAGGTCTACTACGGGACTCACTCACGAACCTATGGTCCTGCTGTTGACGTGGGAAATGTGCTGAACTGTGAAATTAGCGGTCTGAGTTCGGGGAACACCTACTACGTTGCGGTCACCGCATACGATTCCTCCGGCAATGAATCTGACTATTCTCAGGAAGCGGAAGCGTACATCCCGGTTCCCGATGACACTCCCCCGACCGGGAGCGTGATCATCAACTCGGGTGAACTGGTAACGCCGACGAGGGTGGTATCCCTGACGCTGAGTGCAACGGATAACTCGGGATCCGTGGCGGGAATGAAATTCAGCAATGACAATGAGACCTTTTCGGCTGAGAGTTCGTATGCACCCTCTGCACAGTGGGTGCTCACCGACGGTGATGGGATCAAAACCGTGTTTGTCCGGTTCAAGGATGCGGCCGGGAACTGGAGCACCTCGGCGAGCGATACCATCGAACTCAGGCTCGACACCGACGGCGACGGTATTCCCGATGCCTGGGAACGTCTCCACGGCCTCGATCCCTCCAACCCCCAGGACGCTGCGAATGACAGCGATCAGGATGGCATCTCGAATCTCGAAGAATACCTGGCTGGAACGGACCCCCTGGACCCGTCCGACAATCTTCCCGTTACCGTTGCCGGTCCTGACCAGACGAGCCCCCCCACCAGGATCACCCTCGACGGATCTGCTTCATGGGATCCGAACAACGATCCCCTCCACTTCACCTGGTCACAGAAGACCGGGCCGATTCTGGTCACCATCGAGAATCCGAACGCGCACATTGCGAGCTTCGTGGGGGTGAAGGCGGGTGTCTATGAGTTCATGCTGACCTGTTACGATGGCAAGGCATCGAGCAGCGATTCCCTTCAGGTCACGATCCTCAATGTCGCGCCCACGGTCGATGCAGGTCCGGATATGACCGTGGAGGCGGGAGCCGAGGTGGTCCTCCACGCAACGGGTTCTGATCCCAACGATGATGCCCTCACCTACCAGTGGACCAAGGTAGAGGGACCGAACCTTGCGCTGCCCGAGATGAACCTGCAGGATATCAGAATGACCATGCTCGAACAGGGCCTCTACCGATTCTCGGTTCTGTGTTCTGACGGCAAACTCTCCAGTGCCTCCGGCGAGGTCTGCGTCACGGTAAATGCCATCAATAGTGCCCCGACCGCAGATGCAGGACTCGATCGCGACGTGTACGTCGGGACAACGGTGTACCTCGACGGCACGAATTCTTACGATCCGGATGATGATCCTCTCGAGTTTATCTGGACCCAGGTCGACGGAGAACAGGTCATTCTGGGAGATTCGGCCACTGCGCAGCCCTGGTTCGAGACATCCAGCATCGGGACAAAGGTCTTCGAACTCAGGGTGTCCGATGGAATAATCACCTCGACGCCTGACAGTGTAACGATCAGGATACTCGGTATCAATACTGCGCCAACAGCCGACGCAGGCCAGGACATCCATGCCTTTGTGGGTGACGAGGTCGTGCTCGATGCCACGGGATCCTATGACCCGGACGGTGATCCCCTCACCTTTGTCTGGGCCCAGATCTCGGGGGCAACGGTGGAGCTTGCCCGCAGGGATACTCCACAGCCGTTCTTCACTCCGACGACTTCGGGCGTCCTCGAGTTCAGGGTCTCGGTCTCTGATGGGGAGGTGTCTTCGTTGGATCGTGTGCTGGTGACGGTCGAAGACGTAAACCAGGTGCCCATCGCCGATGCCGGGGACACCATCGTGGCCCTGGTGGGGGAGACCGTGATCCTCGACGGCAGACTGAGCTATGACCCCGACGGAGACCCGCTTTCATTCCTCTGGTCGCAGCTGGAGGGAACGCGTGTGTCTCTGAACTCACCCAACAGCTCCTGCCCGTCCTTCGTGGCGGAGGTGCCGGGGAAGTATGTGTTCGAACTCAGGGTGTACGACGGCACGGATACGAGTATCCCGGCGTCTGTCGAGGTGATTGTCGAAGAAGAGGCTGCTGCCGTCGTGCTGCAGTATCCGGAGACCGACAGTGTTGTATCCAGCTACCCCACCTTTTCCTGGGACGGGTACGACATGAAAAAGTACAAGCTCTACCTCTCCATCAATTCAGGAAAATTCAACCATGTGTATTCCGGGAGCGATGAGTCCTATACCCTGCACCCTGTCCTGTGGCGCTGGTTTATCCCCTCAGGGTCCACGCTGCGGTGGTATGTCGAGGGATACAGCAGTGACAGTGTCGAATCGAGCGAGATCAGGAAATTTCGAAAGAAGTAGGGAACGAGAAGAGAGCGATTCACCGGGGGACGGGCAGAGCCCGTCCCCCTTTTTTTGGCGTGAGCAAAGGCAGGACTTCATTTCTCCCGGGCCTTCGAGGGGGAGATCAGATCGAGAGCAGGATTGAGGAGAGAGAATCAATCTTCGATGGTTCTTCTCCACGAGGCATACCGTGCGAGATGGCCAAGGGAACGGATGGCCTTGAAGGTGGTGGGCAGAAACGGGATGCCGGTGTTCTCGGCAGTCTCCTTCAGGCAGCGTAGAGAGTTGTTCGAGGGACCGTAGGACCAGGCCACCACGGGCTTCGCCATGTGTCCGCGCACGTGGGAGAGAAATTCCTGGTAGAAATCAGCCGTCAGGTAGCTGCTGATATAGAGATTGAGGTAGATACAGTCGATATTCTCGTCCTCCATGAGGATATCGAAGCTCCTGGTGTAGAACATCAACACGTCCATCCCCTGCATGGCCGAGGCAGGGCCGAGGTCGATGGGGTGACTGCCGAGGGTGTGGTTGATCCCGGAGAGCTTCCGTGTGCTCTCGGGAGAAAGATCCCCCAGAACGAGCCCCGAGGATGCAGCAGCGTCGATGCACTGGATGCCGATGGCGCCGGTGAGGCTGATGACACCCAGACGGTTTCCCCTGGGCAGAAGACCCAGGGTGAAGACCTTGGCATATTCCAGGAGATCCTCGTATTCCTCGACTCGAATAATCCCTGCCTGGCGGAAGAGAGCATCATAGAGCGCATCATCACCGGCCATGGACCCGGTGTGAGAGGCAATGGCCTGGGCAGAGGCCTCTGTCCTTCCAGCCTTCAGACACAGAACAGGCTTGTCTCGGGATACCCTCCTCGCAACGTCAAGGAAGCGGCGGGGTTCGTAAATGTGCTCGAGGTAACAGGAGATCACTTTTGTGGACGGGTCTGATCCGAGGTATTCAAGGCAGTCGGTCTCATTGATGTCACACATGTTTCCAAGGTCGATGATCTTGTTGATGCCGAACCGGTAATCATTGAGGCCAATGGCCTGCGGACCGTACATGCCTGTCTGGGTAATGATGGAAAGCGGTCCCGGTATCGCCCGTGCATACCCCTTCTCGTAGGGGATCGTGGTAAATCCGTCATCGGGGTTGTAGACCCCCAGCGTATTGGGACCGATGATGCGTACCCCCGAATCCCGGGCAATGGCGAGGAGTTCCTCCTGCCGAGCCTTTCCTTCCTCCCCGTTTTCACCGAACCCGTCGGAGACCACAATGACGGCCCTGATCCCTCTGGAAGCGCAGGCTTTCAGAATCTGGGACACATACCGGTAGGAGGTAATGATCACCCCCAGGGAGATCGTTGAGGGAGCATCCTTGACATCACGGTAGACCCTGATCCCGCAGACCGACTCGGCCGAAGGGTGAATGGGATAGATTTCCCCCCGGTACCCCAGCGCCCTGAGGTCCTTGATGACCACGCCTGCACCGAAAAACCAGTCTTCCCTCATGCTTCCGAAGAGGGCGACACTGTCAGGTTTCAAGAAATGATCGAGAATATGCTCAGAACCCATAGATCCTCCGTCAGTAAACCGGCACATGACGTGCAGTGTTTCTTTCAGCACTATACACCGGAAACGGGAAAGAAATCCAGAATGAAGAATACATCGTGCCCTGGCGCAGAATCGGGCTAGGAATGTTCGGAATAGGTTCTCGGAACCCTGCGGCTCATGTTGCAGACGGTCTCGTAGGGAATGCTCTCACACCAGGTAGCCACCGTGGCTGCGGTGATGGTCTTTGCGCCGAAAATGGTGACCTCTTCGCCCACGGGATAGAAGTCGTCCCCCAGATCAATGAGCGTCTGGTCCATGCAGATTCTTCCGGCGACAGGATAGGTCTTCTCCCCGATGATGACGTGCGCCCTGTTTGACAACACCCGGGGATATCCATCGGCATACCCGATGGGGATGGTGGCTATGGTGGAGTCCTTTTCCACGGTATAGGTGAGCCCGTAGGAGAGCCCTGTGCCTTTCTTGACACGTTTTACGAACATGATCGCTGTCTTGAGTGTCATGGCAGGGGTCACCGGGAGTGTTCTTGTTTCTTCTCCGGAGGGATAGAGCCCGTAGCAGAGAAGGCCCGGTCTGATCATGTCGAGGTAGGAATCCGGGTAGTTCAGGATTGCACCGGAGTTTGCCGCATGCCGGTCTCCACAGGAGATGCTCAGCGCCTCAATCTTGAAAAGGAACTCCTTGAAGGTTCGCAGCTGCTGGGCGGTGAAACTGCTCCCAGGGCAGTCCGATACCGGGAAATGCGTGTAGATGCCGGATATGACGATTTGAGGTATGTTTGCGATCTCTTGAACGGTCTTAAGCGTTTCTTCGGGGCGAAACCCGAGCCTTCCCATTCCGGTGTCGGTCTTGATCTGAACCTTGATGGGGCGGTGCCACTTCTGTGCCATTGCGGCCAGGGAAGAAACAAGGGAACTGTCCACGAGGGTCGGCATGAGGTCGTGGGCACAAATGGCCTCAATGTCTTCACGGGTGTCGTTGATGAGTCCGAAGATCAGGATGGGCAGGGTCACTCCCGCATCCCTGAGCTGCAGTCCTTCTTCGATGCTGCTCACGCCGAGCATGTCCACGAGGGATTTTTCCTCGACAAACCTCCCCACAGTGGATGCACCATGGCCGTAGGCATCCGCCTTTATGGCCATGAGGATCCTCTTGCGGGTCAGGGTGCGGAGAGCGCGCAGGTTGTCCCTGATGGCAGTCAGATCGATGATAACCCGGGTGGGTCTCATGGAGACGGCCTAATCCGCCCTCTTGCGCAGGAACGTTGGGACGTTGTAGAGCTCCTGGTCCAGCACGCTTTCATCGACGACCATGCCCAGACGGATGACTTCCTTATCGCGAGATTCTTCCTTCTGTTCCTTCTTTCTCATGAATGCCGGCCTGCTGTAGTCGATCACGGTGGCGTTGTGGATATCCCGGGAAGTGGTTGTTGTCCGCTCCCGTTCCTGGTTGGACAGGACAATGGGCTTACTGGCGAACCCCGTGGCCACAACGGTTATGGCAAGGTCATCGTGCATGGACTCGTCGATCACCACGCCCCAGATGATATTCGCGTCATCGTGGGCAGCGGCCTGGATGAGGGAGGAGGCTTCATGGATCTCATTCATGGTGATGCTCGGACCGCTTGTGATGTTTATCAGCAGTCCTTTTGCTCCATGGATGTCCATATCCTCCAGCAGGGGTGAGGAGATTGCAGCCTCTGCCGCAATGGTGGCCCTGGCCTCGCCGCTTCCCATGCCGATGCCCATGAGCGCCTTGCCTTTCTCCACCATCACGGCCTTCACATCGTTGAAGTCGACGTTGACGAGACCGGTGTTGTTGATGAGATCAGAGATGCCCTTGACGGCATTGATCAGGATATCATCGGCCATCTTGAATGCCTCGAGCATGGGGATGTTTTTTCCCGCAATGCTCAGCAGCCGGTTGTTCGGGATAACGATGATGGCATCCACATGCTGAGCGAGATCTTTTTCTCCGGTTTCAGCCAGCGTCATCTTGCGCTTTCCCTCAAAGGGGAACGGCTTCGTGACAACGGCCACGGTCAGTGCGCCCACTTCCCTGGCAATGCGCGCCACCACCGGGGATGCCCCGGTCCCGGTGCCTCCGCCCATGCCTGCGGTGATGAACACCATGTCGGCTCCCTCGAAGGCGTCACGGATCTCGGGTTCGCTCTCCTCGGCTGCAGATTTGCCGATGTCAGGACTTCCCCCTGCACCGAGGCCCTTGGTGAGTTTCACCCCGAGCTGCAGCCGATGTGAGGACAGCGATGATTTGAGTGTCTGGATATCAGTATTGCATGCCAGGAAGTCCACTCCCTTGAGATTGGCGTTGATCATGTTGTTGATCGCATTGCAGCCGCACCCGCCAACACCGATGACCTTGATTCTTGCCCCGGTAGTTTCCAGTTTTTCCAGTTCAAACATGATAACCTCCTTGCCGTTTAAAAGACTTCCTTGAACCACCGTATCATACGGTCGAGAATCCTCTCAAAAGAGGTGCTTACCTTGGGCCGAAAACTGTATTCAGGTCGTGACGTTTCATAGATGCACAATCCCACTGCAGTGGCGTAGGCAGGGCTCTTGACAAGCTCCACCAGTCCCTTGACACCACGGGGATACCCCACGCGTACCGGCATGTGCATGATGCCTTCTGCGATGTCTGCGATTCCCTCCAGCTCGCTTGCCCCCCCGGTGAGGACCAGACCTGCAGACATCGTCTCCACAAGGCCTGTGTTGCGGATTTCGGTATAAGCGAGCTTGAAAAGCTCCTCCACACGGGATTCAATGATCTCGGCGAGGATTCTCCTGGGAACCATGTTGACCGTGTCCCCCCCGATGGAGGGGACTTCGATCTGCTCATCAGGGGATACACGTGCGGCGATTGCATGACCATACTTGATTTTCAGCCGCTCTGCTTCTGCAATGGGGGTCCGCAGCCCCACGGCGATATCGTTCGTGATGTGATCACCGCCGAGGGCGAGGACAGCCGTATGGCGGATTGCGCCCTCGTTGAAGGCGGCGATGTCTGTCGTGCCTCCACCGATATCCATGAGGATCACCCCGAGCTGCATCTCGTCCGGGGTGAGGATGGCCGCAGCAGAGGCGATCTGCTGGAGCACGATATCCTGCAGCCCGAGGCCTGCCTTCTGGGCGCACTTCGTGATGTTGCTCACTGCCGTGACCGAACCGGTGACGATGTGTACCCGAGCCTCGAGCCGGGAGCCTGCCATGCCGACGGGATCTGAGATTCCCGAGAGATCATCCACCGTGAAATCCTGTGGGAGCACGTGAATGATCTCCACACCCACGGGTTTGGCAAAGTCTTTGGCCTGATCAACGACGCGCTTCTTGTCCGACGGCGTGATTTCATCACCCTTGATGGCGATGACACCGCTGGTGCTTATTCCCTGGATGTGGCCTCCCGCAATGCCGGTATAGACCTCGTCGACCCTGATGCCTGCCATGCGCTCCGCATCCTCAACGCAGGAGCGGATGGCGTCCACGGTCTGTTCCATGTTCACCACGAGACCGCGGCGAAGCCCTTTGGATTCAGAGATGCCGAATCCAATCACCTCAACATCCCCATTTTCCCTGATCTCTGTGATGAGACAGCAGATCTTGGTGGTCCCGATATCAAGCCCAACTACGATTTTATCCCTCGCTGCCATGTCCCCCTCTATTCCTCAATACGATTTTGTCCTCCGACGTGAGATCCATTATGGTGCCGGCTGGAGGGTTTATCTCCTTGATGGTTTTCATGGCCATGTCGATCTTTTTCGGGGTCATTTCTCCGAAGATGACAAGGGTGATCCCACCCTGGAGCCTGATGTGTACCAATCCGCCCGATTCTATGATCAGATCTCGTATCTTGAGGCCCTTTGCCTCTACCATGGATACAGCCCTCATGGAATCCTTCAGAATCTCGTGGAGTTCCTCTTCTGCACCGGAAGATTCAAACTTGGAGGCCTGGATGATGAGTCCGAAGGCGTCTTCTTCCCGGGCTGAAATGAACACCTGTGCATCCTCTGAGATGAGGTAGGGCTTGTCTTTCAGGATCAGGGTGGCAGTGGGCTTGTGTTCTTCGATGGTCACGCTCAGGGATGCGGGTGCAAAGCTCCTGGAAACAATGATGTTCTTGACCCAGGGGTGTTTCTGGAGCCGGTTCCGTGCCACCTTTACATCCCAGGAAAGGATGTTGCTCCCCTCATCAACATCGAGCAAGGTGAGGACCTCGTCTTTTTCCACATTGGCGTTTCCCTTGATTTCGATCTCTCTGATCAGGAAAATCTGGCTGTTGATGATATAGGCGGCCGCACAGAACGTTATGAGCACCCCGGAAATCCCGAGAGACAGCCAGATGAAGACCCGCAGGGCAAGATTGATCTGGGAGAGGGTCTTCTTCTTGGAAGGGGTTTTAACCCTTTTTTTATAGTCGTTAACCAATGATCCGGACCTCCTCGATGAGATCTATCCCGGACACATCCCTCACCCTTGTTTTCACGGTGTCGATGAGGCTCTTGATGTCGGTGGTGGAGGCGGTTCCGTCATTGATGATGAAATTCGCGTGAACCTCCGAGACGCGGGCTCCCCCGATGCGGTACCCTTTCAGCCCTGCCTGTTCGATGAGCATTCCTGCAGGCTTCTCTGCTGGATTTTTAAAGATCGATCCGCTGCTGTACCCTCGTGGCTGCAGCCGCTTTTTCTCCAGATAGGGCCTGATGGTCTGCCGTACCTGCTCGGGAGATTTCTCTTCAAGGCTGCAGACGATTCGGGTGACAACCGAGTGTGGAGGGATCCCGCCAGTGCGGTATCCATAGGAGAGTCGATCCCTGGTGGTGGTGTGAACTCCTTTTTTGTCCGCAAGTTCAATCGAGTCAACGCTGTCCAGGATCCCCTTGCTCGGCGTTCCCGCATTCATGGCCACGGCCCCGCCCACCAGCCCGGGGATCCCGGCCAGGAACTCGATGCCTGACAAGCCACTTCGTATGCAGAAGCCCACGAGGTGCTTCACCGGGACTGCACCCCCCGCCGAGACCTGGTCGCCCTGGTGTTCGATGAAGTCGAATCCCTTTCCGAGTCTTATTATGGGCCGCTGGATCATGGCATCCTCGAAGATCGTATTGGTGCCACCGCCCAGGACAACGAAGTCATCGAGGCCGGCGATGAGCTCGAGGAGCTCTGTGACGTCTTCCGGCTCATAGACGGTCTTGAGCGTTCCCCCGCAGTGCATCGAGGTCACCTCACGTGCGGGAATGTCTGAAAAGCTCTTCATGCAAGCATCTCCAGGATGAGAAGGCTCTGTCTCCAGACGTCGCCCGCCCCGAGAAAGACCAGGAGATCGCCGTCTCTGAGTTCGTCAAGCAGCGCCCGGGGAATATCCTCCTTGCGCTCGATATAGCGTGCATCCCTGTGTCCGTGGTCCTTGATCTTCTCGTGGAGGTTCTGCCCGGAAACCCCGGGGATGGGAGTTTCCGATGCCGGGTAGATCTCCGTGATGTAGAGGCGCGAGGCATCGTAGAACGAAGTGATGAAATCGTCGAAGAGGTCCCTGGTCCGTGTGAACCGGTGCGGCTGGAAGACGGCGATGACCCGGCGGTCCGGGAAGCCGTTCTTCAGGGCCTGGAGGGTCATCCTGATTTCTGTGGGGTGGTGACCGTAGTCATCCATGACGGTGATCCCGTTCTTGATTCCCCGGATCTGACATCTCCTCTGGACCCCCTTGAACAGAGCGAGCCCTTCTCTGATGTGATCGAAGGAGATACCGAGTTCGAGGGCCGTTCCCAGGGCGGCCAGGGAGTTGAGGCAGTTGTGCTTTCCCGGAACATTCAGCGTGATCTCGCCAAGGGTATCCCCATTGCAGTGGGCCTTGTACCGGGTGGTCATTCCCTCGAAGATCGGTTCGGTATAGCGGTACAGGGCTTGGGTGTGAGATCCGTAGGTGATCACCTTGCGCTCCAGTTGCGGGATGATCTGCTGCACGTGTTCATCGTCGAGGCAGACCATGTCGAACCCGAAGAAGGGTACCTTGTTGAGAAACTGGACATAGGTGGACAGGATATCGTCCAGGTCCCGGTAGCAGTCCATGTGCTCCCGTTCGATGTTGGTGACCACGGCAATGATGGGTGCGAGCTTCAGAAACGACCTGTCGCTCTCGTCTGCCTCGGCCACGAGGAGATCCCCCTCGCCAAGGCGGGCGTTGGAACCGAAGATGTCCAGCCTGCCGCCGATAATGGCAGTGGGGTCGGTTCCCGCTGTTGACAGGATCGTTGCAAGCATGGACGTGGTGGTGGTCTTGCCGTGGGTGCCGGCAATGGCAATGGAGTATTTCATCCTCATGATCTCCGAGAGCATCTCGGCCCTCGGGATCACGGGCAGTCGCTTCTCCTTTGCGGCGACACACTCTGGATTGTCGAGACTGACAGCGGAGGAATACACGATTACCTGGGCATCGCCGATGTTGGTTGCCCGGTGGCCGACGAAGACCTCTGCCCCCATGTCACGGAGCCGCTGGATGGTTTCTGAATCAGCGATATCGCTCCCTGTGATGGTAAAGCCGTGGTTGATGAGGAGCTCGGCGATCCCGCTCATGCCGATTCCGCCGATCCCGACGAAATGAACCCTCTGTATGCCCCTAAACATTGAGTATCTCCCGTGCAATTCTGGGTGCTCCGTCACCGAGGTTCATCCGGTACATGGAACGTGCCGCCTCCGTGAGTCCTTCAGCGTCGGAGATTCTCGTGAGGATTTCCAGTGCCAGTCGCTGGGCGGTAAGATGCTGATCAGGGATAATCCACCCCCCTCCGCGGGAGGCAACGAAGTGAGCATTTTTCATCTGGTGATCGTCCGTCGCCAGGGGGTAGGGTGCCATGATACCCGGGACCTTCATCCGGGAAAGCTCGGAGAGGGTCAACCCGCCGCTTCTGCACACCGCGAGGGATGCACGCCGATAGACGGCAGCCATGTCATCGATGAATTCATGCACCTGTGCCTGGATTCCACCGGCCCGGTATGCCTCACTCACCCAGGGATAATCCGCTGATCCGCACTGGTGGATCACCTCCGGGCGTAGTCCCTGCTTCTTCAGCATGACGAGTGCTTCAGGTGCTGCACGATTGATGCTTCGTGCTCCGAGGCTCCCTCCCAGGACGAGGAGGGTTGGGGGGTGTTCGAGCCCCTTTTCCGGGGTCAGTTCCTCGCGGACCGGGTTGCCGGTAAGGATTGTTTTCTCTGCCGGGAATATTCCCCGAGTATCCGGATAGGCCAGAAACACCCGGTGTGCGATCCTGGAGAGGATCCTGTTGGTCAGCCCCGGGATGCTGTTCTGTTCCTGGATTGCACACAGAGAACCGCTCAGACGGCCAGCAAGCACGACCATTCCGGTGACGTATCCGCCGGTTCCAATGATCCAGTCAGGCCTGAACCGCCTGATGATGCGCAGCGCCGAGAGGAATGCCCTGAGATTTATTGCTCCCGATCTGACAACGTCGCGTATCGACTTGCCCTTGACGCCCAGTGCCCTCAGGGGAACGAAATCCATGCCTCTGGCTCGGGTGAGACGCTCATCAAGCCCCCTGTCGGTGCCGACGAACACCAGTTCCAGGTCTGGGCTGAGTTTTTTCAGCGAATCCGCAATGGCAAGGGCCGGCATGACATGTCCGCCGGTGCCCCCCGCTGTGAGCAGGACCCTCATAGCCTGGCCCTCCTGGATACCGACAGGATAATTCCCGAGATGATCATGGTGGTGAGCAGGGTTGACCCTCCATAGCTGAAGAACGGCAGGGCGATTCCTGTGGTTGGCAGCACAGACATGGCGACCCCCATATTCATGATCGCCTGGAGACCGATGAGGCACACCGATGAGAGCACGAGGTAGAAGCCGAAGGAGTCCTTCGTTGCCTGTGCAATGGAAAACCCCCTCCAAATCCAGAGTCCAAAGAGCGAGATGACCAGGGCAGTGCCGAGAAACCCGAGTTCTTCTCCCACCACGGAGAGAATGAAGTCCGTGTGCGGTGCCGGGAGAAAGAACAGCTTCTGCGTTCCCTGTCCCAGACCGGCTCCGAAGAACCCTCCATTGGCAAAGCTGACCATGGACTGGATAACCTGATACCCGATCCCCTGCATGTCACTCCAGGGGTTGATGAACGCCGTAAGTCGGGCCCTGCGGTAGGGCTCTGCAAGCATGAGGATGCTCCCCAGGGGGATCAACGGCAGGGTGATCAGAGCCAGGTGTTTGATCCGCATGCCGGCGAGAAACAGGACGAGCAATGACCAGATGCCTATGGCTGCGGCCGTTCCAAAGTCAGGCTCCAGGAAGATGAGGGCACAGGCGATACCGACGATGATGAGAATCGGGAGAACACCGGAGGAAAAATCCCGGATATCCTTGGACTGTTTCGAGAGGAAGTATGCCATGTAGAGGATGAGGGCGATTTTCATGAGTTCTGAGGCCTGAAAGGAGAACGAGAGGATCTTCACCCACCGGCAGGCATGTCCTGCGGTTCTTCCTATCCCGGGGACAAAGCACAGGATGAGTGCACAGAACCCTGCGAAGAGAGCGAGGAGGATGAGCGGTTGTGAGCGAAAACGCCGGTAATCGATCTTCATGGCAAGAAGCATCAGACACAGGCCAATCCCGAGGTGGATGAGGTGCTTCTTGATCAGAGCGATACCGGTTCCATAGAGTTCCTTCGAGACGAAGTAGCTCGATGAGAAGATCATCACCGTCCCCATGCCCATAAGGGAAAGGGTCACGAGGAAAAAGATGACATCAAAATCTATTTCATACTCTGCAGGATTGAATCCACGCATCCCCTGAAAACCTCTCCTCTGTGAGCGTAGCTCTTGAACATATCAAAACTTGAACATCCGGGACTCAACAGCACGATATCTCCCGGAAGGGCGCTTCTGTAGGCCTTCCATACCGCCTCCTCCATGTCACGGGCACTGCAGCACGCCACGAGAGGAGACATCTCCCGGGTAATTCTCCGGGTTGCCTCCCCCAGGACAACCACCTTCCCGATCGTACCGTGATACCTCCGTGCAATCTGAGAGAAATCACCCCCCTTGTCCTTGCCCCCGAGGATGAGCACTACCCGTGACCGCACGGATGACAGGGCCTTCTCCAGGGCACCTACATTGGTGGCCTTGGAATCGTCGATGAAGGTGATGCCTTCGATGGTGGCGACCTGCTCGAACCGATGGTGGATCGTCTTGAACGTTGAGAACGCCCGTTCCATGAGAGAAGAATCTATGCCCAGAAGCCTGCAAACCAGTGCCGAGGCGAGCATGTCTTCCACCACTCCGCCGCCGAGGATGGCGGGGTCCGGGATCCTCGGCCCGGGCCCCCCGATGGTGCCCTGGAAACGGATCCGTTCTCCGATGAGGTAGGCTCCCTCTTCTGTTCTCGGGGGACTGAGGGAGAACCCGGCGAGGCGGCACGGGAGATCGAGGTTCCTGAGGTACGGGTCGTCATCATTGATGACGGCGATGTCAGCGGATGTCTGCTGTGAAAAGATCTTCAGCTTGTAGAAGACATACTCGTCCATGTCGCGGTACCGGTCGAGATGGTCGGGGGTGATATTGAGGCAGATGCTGATAAAAGGCCTGAACCTTTCGATCCATTCCATCTGGAAGGAGCTGATTTCCGCCACGACCCATTGTGGATTTTTCTCCACCAGTGAGATGAGGGGGGGTGAGATGTTACCGCCTATCCCGACGTCGAAGCCCGCTTCCTTGAGAATGGCGTGGATCAGCGTCGTGGTGGTCGTCTTCCCGTTGGTCCCGGTGATTGCGATGATCCTGCCGCTGAGCAGCGACGAAGCGACCTCCACCTCCGAGAGAACGCGACGGGCACGGGAAAACAGGGGATGGTTCCTGGGTATGCCAGGGCTCGGTATGACAAGATCAGCCCACTGCAAGTCGGCCGTCTCCAGGGACTTGACAGGGAGGTCTCCCCGGTGAGCCGGTACATGCTCGTCCACGAGGCGAACCTCGTGGCCCTGTCTGATCATCTCGTGAGCAGTCATGGTGCCTGTTTCTCCCGATCCCCACACAACTATGCGCAAGCCTTTATCCTTTCCAGGCCCTGGTTGATCTGCGTGATCAGAGAAGCGATAAACTCGTCCTCGTGCTCGAGATACAGAGCGAGCAGCATCTGCAGATACGTGATCTCCTCTGTGGTTTTCTCCATGGAACCTCACCTCAATTTGAGTGTTGATATGGCAACCATTGCAAGAAAGATGGAGATGATCCAGAACCTCACGATGATCTTTGGTTCCGGCCATCCCTTCAGCTCAAAGTGATGGTGTATGGGCGCCATTTTAAAGATCCGCCTGCCCCTGGTGAACTTGAAGAATCCCACCTGGAGGATGACGGACACCACCTCGACAAAAAATATTCCTCCCACCAGCAGCAGGAGCATCTCCTGCTTTGTCACCACGGCCACAGTGCCGAGGATTCCTCCAAGGCTCAATGATCCGACATCTCCCATGAATACCTGGGCAGGATAGGCGTTGTACCAGAGGAACCCGAGTCCGGCTCCCACCAGAGCACCGAGGAAGATGCTCAACTCCCCGACCCCCGAGATGAAGGGAAGCTGGAGGTAGGATGCCGCCTTGATATTGCCGGTCACGTAGGCGAAGACGAGATACGTCGCTGCAGCGATGGTGCAGGGGCCGATGGCGAGCCCGTCCAGTCCGTCGGTGAGGTTCACTGCATTGGCAGTGCCCACGATGACCATCATGACAAAGGGAATGTAGAGCACCCCGAGATCCAGGCTGATATTCTTGAAGAAAGGGATCACGATGTTTCGATCGAATCCCGGGAGTGACACCAGGATGTATCCCACGACTGCAGCGGCACAGAACTCTACCAGCAGGCGTATTTTTGCGGGTACCCCGACCATGGAACCCTTGATGGTCTTGAGGTAGTCATCGATGAATCCCAGGACGGCATACGTGATCAGAATAAACATGCAGAGCCAGACGTAGAGATTGAAGAGGTCTGCCCACAGCAGGGTGGCCACGGCAATGGCACTGACGATGAGGATCCCCCCCATGGTGGGAGTGCCGGTCTTACCGAGGTGCGTCTTGGGGGTGTACCCGTTGATCCTCTCCTTCAGGCGCAGTCTCTGGAGCAGCCTGATGAACCACGGTCCGAGCAGCAGGCAGATCACCAGGGCAGTCAGTGTGGCGTAGATGGTCCTGAAGGTGATGTACTTGAACACATTGAATGCGGATAGGTAGGTATGGAGGGGATAGAGGATGTGGTAGAGCATCCTATGCCACCGCCTTGAGGTGATCCACTACCTGGTCGAGGTGCAGGGCTCTGGATGCCTTCACCAGGACGACGGCGTCTCTTCCCAGCAGGTCTTGAAGGCGGTCGACGATATCGTGCATGCTGTCGACCCTGTGGACACAGGAGTGGTCCATGCCTTCGGCAGTGGCTGATTCGGAGATGATGTTCGCCATTTCACCGACGACGATGAGCCGATCGATGTGTGCCTGGGCAACCCATTTTCCAAGTTCTCCATGCCAGAAGTGGGCATCGGAACCGAGTTCCAGCATATCACCCAGCACTGCAACCTTGAAGGTGTGAGGGGAGGATACGAGCATGGCCAGTGCAGCCTTCATTGATGCCGGGTTTGCATTGTAGCTGTCGTTGATGATGGAGATGTGGTCGGAAACGATGATTTCGGATCTCATGCCCGGGAAGCGGGCCTTCATGATCCCTTCCGCGATCAGTTCGGGTGGAATGTTCAGACCTACTGCACATGCGCATGCCCCGAGTGCGTTGATGACATTGTGCATGCCTGGAAGACCCACATGGGTTTTGATGAGGCTTCCGGCGAGGTCGACCTCGATGTCACTGCCTTCGAGCCCCATGTGGGAGACCTTTTGAAGCGTGATATCCGCTTTGCCCGTGTGCGAGTAGGTGATGACGTGCAACCCGGAAGGAATCTCGATCCTGTCCATGTGCTCGAGGGAAGGATTGATGACAGCGGTTCCGTACTTGAGCGTGTTTCTGTAGATGGACTGCTTCTCTCTGATGATCCCCGAGATGTTTCTCAGGCCGTTGAGGTGCACCGGGGTGATGTTGGTGATGATGGATACAAGGGGCCTGGTGATGCTGGAGAGCCTGTCGATTTCTCCAAACCGGTTGGTTCCCATCTCGATCACGGCAAATTCATGGTCTGCGCTGAGCTTCAGCAGGCTCAGGGGTACCCCGATGAGGTTGTTGAAATTTTTTTCCGTTTTCAGGCAGGGTCCCTGCAAAGAGAGGATGGAGGCACAGAATTCCTTCACGGTAGTCTTGCCTGTGGATCCCGTCACCCCGATGATGCCGGGGGAATACCGGTTTCTCACGTCTGCGGCGATATCACCGAGGGCCTGCAGTGTATCGTCCACTGAGATAACGACAATGGGGTAGCGGGGCGTTTCTTCCATGACGACCGCTCCCGTTGCACCTTTGGTGATCACCTCGTTGATGAAGGTATGGCCATTGAAATGTTCTCCCCTCAAGGCGATGAACAGGGTGCCTCTCGTGATGGTTCTGGAATCGGTGGAAATGCCGGCAAAGGCAGTATCCGGATCCCCCGAGAGGATATACCCGTTGGTGCATGCTGCGATATCGTGTGCACGTATCACCTGCCAAACACCTCCTTGAGCGCATTTCGGACATGATCCCTGTCATCGAAGGGGGTCCTTTGTCCCCCGATGATCTGGTAGGTCTCGTGACCTTTTCCGGCGATAATGAGGCAGTCACGATCGTTCATAATCATGATCGCCTTCCTGATGGCCTCAGCACGATCAGGCTCCACGGTGAGTGATGCTGGATCGTCGATTCCGGAGATGATCTCCCTGATGATGGCGTTCGGATCTTCCGTTCTGGGATTGTCCGAGGTGACGATGACGACATCGGCCTGGGAGGAAGCGATGGCGCCCATGACCGGCCGCTTGGTCCTGTCTCTGTCGCCGCCGCATCCGAAGACGCAGATGAGGCGACCGCCGGTGAATTTACGTGCGCTGGCCAGGGCAGTTCTCAATGCCTCGGGAGTGTGGGCGAAATCCACGATGATCGTGCGCTGGAAAGGATTGTCCACGGCCTCCATCCTTCCGGGTACTGACGCGAGGCCTGCAATGCCTGCACAGATGTCGTCTTTCTCGATATCCATGGACAGGCAGACGCCAACTGCCGCCATGATGTTGAGTGCATTCATCTCTCCCAGGAGATTGCTGGTGACGGATATCTCCCCCGCCGGTGAACTGATCCGCAGGGAGAGACCCGAAGCGCTGCTCTCACTATCGAGGAGGTGGATGGCGGCAGAAAGGTCGCGGCCGTAGGTCAGGGCCCCGGGAACATCGAGGAAGAGCTTCTTGCCAAAGGGATCATCGATGTTGATGACGGAATCCCCCTGCAGGTAGTGCTCGAACAATCGCTTTTTTGCCAGGAAGTAGGTTTCAAGGTCCCGGTGATAGTCCAGATGATCCTGTGAAAGGTTCGTGAACACCGCGCAGGAAAAGGTGAGGCCTGCCACCCTGTCCTGATCCAGGGCATGGGAGCTCACCTCCAGCACACACGTGTCCACGCCTGAACGACGCATGTTCTGAAGTATCTCGAACAGCTCGACGGGGCCGGGAGTCGTGATGGATGACCGCTGTTCTTTCCCGGGATATCTCGTGGAGATGGTTCCCATGACCCCGGGGTGCCTGCCTGCATGACGCAGGACCGATTCCACGAGATAGGTGATCGTTGTCTTGCCGTTGGTTCCCGTGATTCCGACGAGGGTAACGTCGCGGGCAAGGGGGTAGAGGACCGGCAGGAGGGTTTCGAGGGATTTCTTGGTATCCGGGATAATCACCGAGGTAACGTCGGACCCTTCGCAGCAGACCTCTCTGCTGCACAGGATGACGGAGGCTCCCGAGGCTACGGCGTTCCCGATATAGGCGTGTCCATCGGTTCTGGATCCCTTCAGGGCGATGAAGGCATCCCCGTGTGAGACTAGTGAGGAGTCGGACTTCAGCGCGGTGAATGCAGTGTCGGCACCTTTCATCGTTGCCCCGGGAATCATGCGTACGAGATCAGATGCCATCATTTGCGCTCCCCTCGATTTGCCACGGTGATGATCGGCCTCAGATCGAGAATGGCGCTGGATTGCGATACGATCTCCTTGAACACCGGGCATGCGACGATGCTTGCGTAGTAGTACGGGTGGGGTTCATTGATGCTGATGATCATGCTCAACCGGGGTTTGCCCGTTGCATCGATGATTCCTCCCATGAAGGAAGAGATATACTCGTTTTTCGAGTAGGCACCGGTCAGCGGATCGATCTTCTGTGCCGTGCCGGTCTTTCCGAAGACCTGGAAGTCATTCATGGCAGCAGATGCTGCAGTGCCTCCCTTGAGTGCCACGGATTTCAGCATGCCCAGGACCTCATCGGAAACATCTCGAGAAGCCACCTTCCGGATGATGGTGGGTCTGAAGCTGTGCACCTCCAGGTCAGAGACATCGGTGACGTGGTCGAGGAGGTAGGGTTTCATGAGCATGCCCCCATTGATCACGGCATTGAAGGAATTGATCAGTTGTATGCCGGTGACGGCAAACCCGTGGCCAAAGGCCATGGTGGCCTTGTCCACGCTTGTCCAGGAGCCGGAGTTGCGAACAAGTGCCCCGGGTTCGCCTGGAAAATCAATACCTGTCGGGGCGATCAGGCCGAAGAGTTTCATGCAGGAGTACATATCTTGAGCGTTGACGGTGTCCATGAGCTTGGTCATGCCGATGTTGCTGCTGTACTTGATGATATCTCTCACCGAGAGCCATCCGTACTTTTCATGATCGTGAATGGTGATCCGATGCACATTGTAGCGGCCATTCTCGCAGAAGATGATCTGCGATGGCTTGAAGGTCCTGTTCTCCAGACCCCAGCTCACCCACAGCGGTTTGATGACAGACCCGGGTTCGAAGACGTCCACGACGGCCCTGTTCCTGAACCCCCCCAGGTGACGGTAGGGGCCCTGATTCGGATTGAAACTCGGGTAGGATGCCATGGCATAGAGTTCGCCGGTGAGCGGATTGGTGATGATCACGAACCCTGACTGGGCATTGTGTTTCATCACCGCCTTTTTGATCTCATTGTAGGCGATGTACTGGATTCTCCTGTCGATGGTGAGCCACAGGGAATTGCCGTCTTTGGCCTCATCTGGCGAGAGACCCCGCGCGTAGATAATCCGACCCAGGCCATCTTTGCGCACCTCGATCTGGCGCTTTTTCCCCTTCAGGGTGGAGTTGAACATGAGTTCGAGCCCTTCGAGACCCTGCCCGTCGATCCCCACGAGTCCCAGGATGTTTGCCAGCGCTTCTCCCTCGGGATAGAAGCGTTTCGCCTCGTCGTAGAATCCAATGCCCCGGATATCGAGGGCCTTGACCGCCTCCACCTCGTCGGGGGTGGCATGGCGTTTGATCCATGCGAAGTAACGATCCTCGCTCAGCCTTTTCTGCAGGGTGGATGCCTTCAGGTCCAGAATTCTGGAAAGCTTGCGGGCCGTCCGGGCGGGGTCATCGATGAGACGCGGGTTCGCAGCGATTGACTTTACCTCGAGACTGATTGCAAGGGGTTGTCCGCTCCTGTCGTAGATGGCTCCCCGGTGGGGAGAGAGCTGTACGGTGTGATCAAACCGTCTGTGTGCCTGCGCGATGATCTCATCGGGAGAGAGAACCTGTAAGTACAACGCCTTTAGACCGATAACGGCGAGCAGACACAGGATGAGAATTTGCGTCAGTATTACTCGTCCAGCCACAGATACACCACCTGGTCGGATCTGGGTATGGTGAGGCCCAGCTCTTTTTTGGCAATCAATTCAAGCCGTTTTGAACTCTTCAGTGCCGAGATCTCCAGTCTGAGCGCCTTGTTGTGCATCAGGAGCTGATCCTTGTGATCCTGCTGGGCTGAAAGAGAATATCCGAGCTCGGTGGCGAGGTGACGGGTCCCCACGTGAAACAAGGACCACCCCATGAGAAAAAGGATAAGAAATACGCTCCCAAGAAAGTAGTCCCGGGCTTTGATCTTTTTCACGAAACCCTCCGGGCAGCCCTCAGATGGGCACTCCGTGACCTGGGATTTCTCTGCAGTTCATCGGCCGACGGTGAAAGAGGCTTTGAAAAGAGGCGTTTGATTTTGGGGGCGCCAGGGACTTCAACGGGAGGCAGTCCCCGCAGGGAGGCTCCGGTGACGCGTGTGCTGGAAAAAAACTGTTTCACGATCCTGTCTTCCAGGGAATGGAAAGAAATGATGGCAAGGGTACCTCCCTTGGCGAGGAGAGAAGCGGCCCGGGGGAGAAACACCTCGAGATTCCCGAGTTCGGCGTTGACCTCTATCCGGATGGCCTGGAAGGTGCGGGTCGCCGGGTGGATTCTCTCGGGCCAGGATCTCCTGGGAATGGCTGCGCAGACAAGATCAGAGAGCTGCACCGTCGAGGTGATGGGCCGGGACTCAACGATGCGCTCGGCGATTCGCCGAGCAAAACGTTCCTCTCCGTAGGTTCGAATGATTCCCGCGAGCCTGGCGGCATCATAGGTATTGACGATCTGGTGTGCGGTTACGGGGTTCTCCGGGGAAAACCGCATGTCCAGGGGCCCGTTCTTTGAAAAGGAGAAGCCGCGCTGAGCATCGTCAAGCGCAGGAGACGACAGACCGAGATCCAGGAAGATGCCGTCGAGGCATTTCCAGCCCAGCATGAGGCAGATGGTGTCTATCTCGGAAAAGTTCCTCTGGAAGAGGTGGGCTCGATCTCCATAGGGCAGGAAAGCTGATTCCAGGCGGTTGATTGCAGCCGGGTCGAGATCGCACCCCGCAAGCTCTCCGCCCGGAGCGCTCGCTTCGAGGATGGCCCTGGCATGGCCACCATCTCCCAGGGTACCATCAAAATATCTCCCGCCATCTCTGGGCATTATCACCTCTATGACCTCGTTGAGAAGAACGGGAGCATGCTGCATAGGCCTACAGACCTATCGTCGCAAGCTGTTCCCGCAGGCTTTCCGGGTCTTTGAGGGATTCATCCATGTACGCAGTGTAGGTGTCCTCATCCCAAATCTCAAAACGGTCGGTGATACCCACGAAGAGGCACTTTTTGGTGAGCCGTGCATACTCCCGCAGGTTGAGGGGGATGAGTATCCGACCCTGCGCATCGATCTGGCACTCCTCTGCGGAACCGACAACGTGCCGCTTGAAGATGATGTCGACTTTTCTCACCATGGAGAGCCGAGACGCAAGCTTCTCCATGCGTTCCCAGTCTTCGGGTGCAAAGGCGACGAGACAGCGGTCAAGACCTTTGGTGATGACCAGATACGTCGCATCCCATTCAGAGAGAACCTCCCTGAACCGTGAGGGGATGCTCAGCCTGCCCTTGCCGTTAATGGAATTTACAAAATGCCCCTTCAGCACCTTTTCCCCTCAACATTGCCACAAAAAGACACTTTTTGACATATATAGAGAAAAATAATGAAAGTCAATACCGAGTTGACAGGCATGATAGAATAT
>OMKS01001010.1_pt1 | contig 25813 bp, 23 predicted proteins | sample 1674721 | NCBI WGS metagenome assembly OMKS01 (sample SAMN06264996, study PRJEB25208) | sediment metagenome | isolation source: hot spring sediment | place: USA: California | collected 2014-09-02
GTATATAAAAGGGGGATGAATATGACACAGATACTCGGCGGTCATCTGGTGGGTAAATATCTCAAAGAGGTAGAAAAGGTCGATACGGTCTTCTGCATATCAGGAGGTCATATAGAGGCTATCCTGGACAGCTTTACGCAATACAATATACGTACCATCGATGTGCGTCACGAGCAGGCGGCAGCCATGATGGCCCATGCCTGGTCAGTTTACACAGGCACACCTGGTGTCTGCCTGGTCACGGCAGGTCCTGGTTTCACCAATGCCGTAACAGGTATTGCGAACGCCTTTCTGGACAATGCCCCGCTCGTTGTGCTCAGCGGGCGTCATCCGCTCAGGGACGATCTGAAGGGGGCTCTTCAGGAGATGAACCAGATGGATGTGGTAAAACCCATAACCAAGTGGGCTGCCACCTGCTATGACACAAAACGTATCCCTGAATACCTGAGCATGGCTTTCAGGTATGCCGTTGAAGGCAGGCCTGGCCCGGTCTTCCTGGAGCTGCCGCCGGACATCCTGAACAGGAAGATACCGGTCGAGAAGGCACCGACACCGGCACGGATAAGGAGAAAGTACACGGTGCATCCTGATGACGCTGATCTGAAGCAGGCGGCCGAGGTCATAAACAATGCGAAAAAGCCGCTGTTCATCGGTGGCAGCGGTGTGGGCCTGAGCTGCTGCAGCATGGCGCTGGGCCGGTTCATAGACAAGTCGGGCATACCCTTCATACTCATGAACTATGGCAGGGGAGAGATGCCGGACAATCATCCCCTGTCCCTGTGGGATTGCGGCAATGTCGGCGTGCAGTTGGGAATAACCCAGGCTGACGTCATCGTGGCTGTCGGTTTCCGGTTCAACTGGCTTCTCCAGTCCGGTGCCATTATCCCTCCGGCTACCAAGATTGTCCGGATCGACATCGATCCGCACGAGATTGACCGCAACCGGGTCGCTGATGCGGGTCTTGTGGGGGATGCCTCTTCCGTGCTGGCTCAGCTGACCCCATTCATCAACCGCGGTGACCACAGCGAATGGATCGAGACACTGCGCAATGCGAGCATGGCCTTTATCGGTTCAGAGCTCAAGGCAAGGGAGACTCCATCGAGCCCCATACACCCGATCCGTCTCGTGGCACAGATTCAGAAGTTTGTCGGCGATAATGGAATCTATGTCATTGACGGCGGAGACACCCAGTATTTCGGCCTTGTCGGGTTCACTTCGAAGGAGAAGGCAGGTGTCATGGCAACCGCTGCAGGTCTGCTCGGGTGCCTGGGTACCGGCATCCCCTTTGCCATGGCAGCCAAACTCGCCCGGCCCGATAAAAAGGTCCTGCTCCTGAACGGTGACGGTTCTTTCGGGTTTAATTCCATGGAGTTCGATACCATGGTTCGTCACAACATTCCGGTTGTCTGTGTGGTGAACAACGACCAGGCCTGGGGCATGATCAAGCACAGCCAGGAACTTTCCATCGGTACCGACAGGCTTCAGTGCTGCGAACTCGGCGTAAGGCCTTATCATGCAATGGTAGAAGGCCTCGGCGGGTATGGTGAGCTTGTCACAAAGGACGAAGACATCATCCCTGCGCTCAAGCGTGCCTTTGAGTCCGGCAAGCCTGCCTGCATAAACGTGCTGACCGACCCGACCGTGACGAGCCCGGCGACGCCGCTGTTCTACCAGTCACTGAAAATGGACTGATAGTATGAAGGCACTCATGTTCAACATAACGGTGCCCAGGTACCTGGTGCTCCAGGTTCTGGGCAGGCTTGCCAGGAAGCATTATTATGACGGTCCCTTTTCCACGGTAAAGCTTGCAGATGTTGCCGAGCCGGGACTTGTGAACCAGGACTGGCTCAAGCTCAAGGTAGGGCTCTGCGGCTTCTGCGGCAGCGATCTGAACCTTATCCAGGTCAAGGATTCGCCGATGGCATCTCCTTTCACCTCCTTCCCCTGCATCTTCGGGCATGAGGTATATGCCGAGGTGGCAGAAGCAGGCAGCCGGGTGGAAGGCTTTGTAAAGGGGGACCGGGTTACCGTCAATCCCGGGCTTACCTGTGCGGCAAGGGGCATATCTCCCGAGTGCCCATCCTGTGCCTCGGGCAGGCCCGGCTGCTGTGAGAAATATGCCGAAGGTGCATTTGCCCCCGGGATGTTCACCGGCATCTGCAAAGATATCGGCGGAGGGTTTGCGCAATACCAGGTGGTGCACAAATCCCAGGTCTATAAGGTTCCGGATGCGGTCAGCAACGAGTCTGCATCGCTTGTCGAGCCCCTGGCAGTCGGGCTTCAGGCTGTGCTCGACAACAGGCCTGGAGAAAACGACCGGGTCCTTGTCATCGGCGGAGGGGTGATCGGGAGCATGATTGTCAAGGCCATCCGCGGCCTCGGCATCGGCTGCTCCATAACAGTGGCAGAGCCCGGTGCATTCGCTGCCGAATACGTGAAAAGATCGGGCGCAGATAATGTGGTAGGCGGGAACCTTATCGATGCTGCGGAAAAGATCACCGGTGCAAAGGCCTATAAGCCCATGCTCGGCGAGCGCATCGTTCAGGGCGGGTTCGACAGGGTGTTCGACACCGTTGGCCATTCCCCTACGGTGCAAAAGGCGCTGATCGTAACAAGAGGCGGCGGTACCATGAGCCTCGTGGGTATCGGCAACAAGATAAGCTTCGACCCGACGCCTGTGTGGCTGAAACTCCTGACAGTGAAGGGCTGCTACGGCTATGCATATAACGAAACCGAAAACGGGACCATGCACGCTTTTGACATTGCCCTCGAACTCCTGGCAAACAGGAAGGTGCATGTGGAGGACATGCTCACACACACCTTTCCAATCGAAAACTACAAAGAGCTCATCAGTGTGAATATGAGCAAGACACGGCACCGGGCCATCAAGACAGCAATCAGGTTTTAATGAGCATTTTATGCTAGGCAAGGGGATATGTTCTGTGGGAGCGCCTTGAGCCGCGATTATGGAACGATTAGAAGAAACGCTCAGCATGAAGCTGCTGCGGCAATTAGGGCGAAAGGTCGCCGCGGGAGATCACAACCGGTAATCATCCGATTAAGGAGGGATCATGATTTTCTTTGATGAACTTTTGCAGGCACAGGATTTCCGGGGCGCAGTGGATGAAATCGGCAGAGATTTCAGGGCCAGGTTCGCCTTGCCCGCAATCCACCAGCTGGGTCTTGTGGTTGAGGATGTGGAAAAGTCGGCTGACGAGCTTGAAAGCAAAGGCCTTGGCCCCTTTTTCATCGTCAACGGCAGTGTGGATGTCTGGCAGGAGCTAGGCGATGAAAAAGGCTTTTCCGGAAAGATGGGCCTTGCCTGCTACAAGGGATACGAGATAGAGCTGCTTGAACCTGGCGAGGGCTCTGATTTTTACAGGCAGTGCGTTGATGCAGGGGGCAGGCCTGTTGTGCAGCACCTCGGATTTCTGGTCAATGACGTGGATATCTGGGCATCCATCCTCTCTCAGGCAGGCTGGCCGGTGTGGGTAAAGGGCGATATGGGGGTCTGGCCGGTGCGGACCAGGTTTGCCTATATGGATACCGTGAAGGACTCGGGCATCATCATGGAGTTCATCAACTGGAGAGTACTGGGTGTCACATTCCAGCCGCCGATGCTGTTGTACCGTGGTCTCGCCGGCCTGGAAAAGCGCCTGGGGATCAGGTCCATATCCTTATAAGCAGCACAGTCTGAGCGATTCATCATACTGAGCAAGGCGTGGAACAAAGAGGGAACATGGTCTTGATCGACTACCTTCTGGCGTCATTCAATATAATACATTCATCAAGCTTATTATTCGGATATGGACTTGTTCTGTGGGAGCGACTTTAAGCCGCCCCCACAGGTCTTATTCCTTGTCTGATGCAAAATGTGGGGTAACACTATTCCACAGGTTTTGCAAGCTGGAGGATCTCCATGGGCAGGTGAGCGTCAAGCGCCGTGAATTGTTTTTCGTCTATCAGGATCATCAGTTCCTCCTGTTTCAGGATGGGCAGGTTTTCCGGGTTTACCCCTTCCTTGAGGATCTTCACAGCATGCTGGCCGGCAAGAGAGCCGACATAGGTGAAGTCCGACCCTACATAGAGCAATGCCCCGGGATTTTTGTGGAGCATGAAGCTTATGATAGGGATCTTGGTGCTGCGGGAGATCTCTGCAAGCTCTTCAGTCGGCTGTGCATTCCTGATCCCGTAATACGTGTCAAGCGTTATAATGAATGCCTGCACGCCTTTGTCAACGAGCTCCTGTGCAGCCGATGTGATGTGATCGGCCTTGTTCACCTCCTTTGTGATGAACGTCAGGCCCATATCTGCCCCGACCTTTTTGGCCTCTTCGGCATGTGCGATGGCATTTTCATCGTCACTGTGAACAATCCCGATCACCTTGGCGCTCGGGAAGGACAGTGTTACGATATTCAACGCATCTTTCATGTTCATGTAGAGGGTGGAGCCGGTAAATCCGGGGCCTGCCTCTGTGAGAGACTTGCAGCCTGCCGCCTCGGGAATGGCTACGGCGGTGAATACCACGGGAATACCTGCTGAGATGAGTCTGTCTTTTGCATATTTCGTTGCCGGCGTGCCTATGGTAAGGACAAGATCCGGCTTTCTCTCGGCGATATTCTTTGCCTCGCTCCTGATATTGAAGAGCACGCCCACCTTTTTGATGAAGCCGCCTTTTTCCAGGTCATAATCCACATAGGTGCGTTTAACAGTGAGATTTTTGCCTTCTGCAATCCCGTTCTTCTCAAGCTCCTGCATAAATCCCTTGTCTGCATTCAGGTAAGGGGGGGCTTCTCTCATGACCTGTAAAACCTCTATGTTGTATGACTCGTCTTGAGCATAACAGGGCATGGAGAATATCAGGGTAACAGCCAGACACACAAAGATTTCAATTGATTTTTTCATATTTTCCTCCTCAAGTCTATTATAAATTGATGTATTATCTTGAACGATCCTAATATACTACACGTTGTCTGTTTTAAGCAATGCCCTATCTGACAGGCTCGAAGGTCCGAGAGATCCTGTTGAGTCTCGATCCTGCAGGAAAGGGTTTATCAGATGTTTTTAACGGGTATCCGACATTGAAGACAGGGGTTGTGCTGAATATATATTTCGGATAGGATGGCCATGTTATCGCGAAGAGAAAAGTTGTCCATGTCGGGAACTATATAATCTCCGGATAGATTTCTTTGCTGATGACAAACCCTTTTTTATCATTTTACGAGGAGGAAAACTCTATGGCTGGGTCAGTAAATAAGGTTATTTTGATTGGCAGGCTCGGGAAGGATCCCGAGATGAGATTCACTCCGAACGGCAGGGCTGTGACAACTTTCACCATGGCAACGAATGAAAACTGGACAGACCAGAGCGGTGAGAAGCAGGAGCGCACGGAGTGGCACAGGGTAGTCACATGGGGTAAACTGGCCGAGAATTGCGCAAAGCTGCTTTCCAAAGGAAAACAGGTCTATGTTGAGGGCCGGCTTCAGACCCGGGCGTGGGATGACCGGGACGGAAACAAAAAGTATACTACCGAGGTTATTGCCAATACCATGCAGATCCTGACGCCGGCCGATAATACCAGAGGGTTCTCCGACAATGCCCCCCAGGACAGCGGATACGATACAAATGACAGCCAGGGGACGACTGGCCAGGAGTTTGACGATATTCCTTTCTAGGGCATGTTGTGCCGGGTTACCGGCGGATTTCGGACATAACCCGCATGAGTCCGGGGGAACACCCTGTGATGCTTGATTCGTCTACGCAGTAGGCGAAACGCACATAGCCGGGATGCCCGAATCCTGTGCCGGGGACAGCCAGTATCCTTTCTTTGAGCAGTGCATTGCAGAATGCCACATCATCACGGATAGGGGCCTTGACAAAGAGATAGAATGTCCCTTCCGGCGGTGCATATGATAGCCCGGCTTCATCGAGTATGCCTTTTAGTATATCCCTGCGGGACCTGTACACGGAGATGTCTATGCTGTCGTGAATGCACTGTGCAAGAACTCTCTGCATAAGTGCCGGGGCATTCACGAAACCGAGGATTCTCGTGGCAAGGATCATGGCACCTATCAGCTTTTCCTTGTCCGGGATCATAGGGTTGACCGCGATGTATCCGATACGCTGCCCTGCGAGTGAGAGCTCTTTCGATGCAGAAGTAACCACAACAGAGTTGGGGATATGCTTCAGTACAGAAGGCGGTTCAGGAGAATCATAGACGAGTTTTCTGTACGGCTCATCCGAGATCACGACAATGCGGGGATATTCCCTCAGCTGTTCACTCAGCATGACAAGGCTCTGTTCAGGATACACTCTCCCTGTGGGGTTGTTCGGGGAATTGATTATAATGGCCTTTGTCTTATTAGAGATTGCCTTTTGTATGCTTTCTTTATCCGGAAGAAAATCTTCCGTACAGGATGCTGTTACCAGAGAGCCACCGTGATTCTGCACATAAAAACCGTATTCGACAAAATACGGGCTCAGCGCAATGACCTCGTCTCCGGGATCGAGAATGGATTTCAGAACCACATTGAGGCCCCCGCCCGCTCCGCAGGACATGATTATGTCGTCTGCTGAAAGGGCTGCCTCATGCTGTTCAGAGGCATATGCTGCAACGGTTTCGCGTACATCTGCAAAACCGGCATTGGGCATGTATCCGTGTGACATACCCTGAGAGATATCCGCCATGGCTTTCAACACCTTTTTCTGTGGAGGTATGTCCGGGTTCCCCAGGCTGAAATCAAATACATTCTCAGCCCCGAAAATGGCCTTGAGCCTGGCTCCCTCTTCGAACATCCTGCGGATCCAGGATGATTTCTCCATATACGATACCATGTTCTGTGAAACGATCATGCATGCCTCCAGGGAAGATAGGTGGTCTGCACTATAGCAATGAGGCCGGTTTTTGTACAGAAAATCTCATGCCCGTGCATGCCGGTTCCGATATGGAGATGAACTCAGGGCAGAAGGTAAGGTCAGGCAGGTATGAAGGCAGAGATAGTATGCAATCCGGTTATGGATCACGCTTATGCGAGGTCGATTCTGCCGTGTGACATGAAAACTCTTGGATTCTGAGAACATTCCTGTATGATGATATCGTTCGGGTGTTTGCGAAAAAGAAGCAGAATCAGCCAACATGACGTTTTCCCCGACAAAGTGAAAGGACCAGACCAGGTGAATAACAGCAAAATGAGGTACTGTGTTGTTGCATTTCTGTTAGCCGTGCTTGTCTTTGGTGCGTATTTCAACATCCTTGACAATGAAGCGACAAACTGGGACGACCCGGCAATTTTCATGCGCACCACGATCCATGAGATAACCATGGACAATCTGAAAAAGGTCATGTCATTCAGTGGAGGAGCGACATATCAGCCCATTCGTGACCTTACCTATATGCTCGATTTTCATATCTGGAGCGGTAAAACCGCTGGTGTGGTTTTCGGCATGCACCTGCAGAGCGTCATATTGTATATCCTCATGATCCTTGCCTGCTGGCTGTTCCTTCTGGAGCTTTTCAAGGCGTTTTCAGACGATCGAGATCTCTGTTTTATCTGGGCATCCATATCCGCGGTGCTTTTTGCCGTGCATCCGGTTCATGTGGAGAGTGTTGCATGGCTGTATGCGAGAAAGGAGCCCCTGCTGGGGCTGTTCACCTTTATCAGTCTGTGGGCGTTTGTAAGGGCAAGGACCTCTCACTGGAAATACTACCTGGTAAGCATGGTCGGTCTGCTGTTCGCGGTTCTGTCGAAGCCCACGGCAGTGATGATCCCGGCAGTCATGTTCGTTATAGACATAGCCCTCCAGGCACATCAGAGGCAGCCTTCCTTCTGGAAGAAGAGGCTCATGATATATGTCCCCATGCTGATTCTCGCTGTTCCAGTCGTTGTCAGGCTGCTGGGGGTCATGTTCGAGGTTGGAGGGGTAAAGCCATATCATGGCGGGAGTTTCTGGACAAATCTCCTTGCAGTATCCCAGATCCTGATCAACTACCTTGATCTCATCGCGTTTACGATCAACTATTCCGCAGACTACACCCTGGTGCTCTATACGAGTATTCATGCATGGCAGGCCTGGGTGTTTGCAGGGCTCAATGTGCTGCTCATTGCAAGCGGGATCGCAGCCTTTATGTTGAAAAGACATGTATATGCCATATTTGTTGCCTGGTTTTATCTTTTTCTTCTTCCGGTATCGCATATATTCCCCATCTCGCAGATCATGGCTGACAGATATGCCCTGCTGTCGTCGCTGAGCTGGTGTGTGCTTCTGGGTTACGCACTCGCCCGGCTGTGGTGCTGGAGGTTGTCTTCGGGGCGTTTTTCTCCTGAATTCCCTTTGCTGGTTGCCGGCGTGCTTTTTTTCCTGGTCGCGGCAGCCTATTCCTACATGACATATGAGCGTAACGATATCTGGCAGAATTCGCAGACGTTATGGGAAGATACCCTGGCGAAATACCCAGACTCATCACCTGCCAATGTGAACCTTTCAGCGATATACCTCAAACAGGGGCGATTCGATGAGGTTCAGGATCTCTGTCTTGCTGCCATCAGGTCCAAGCCATACGATTACCTCGCCATAAGCAATCTTGCCCTGGCTCAGATCATGATGAAGCAGTACAGTAATGCCATCAGGAACTATGAACAGGCGCTCAAGATAAAACCGGATCTGCCTAAGGCGGAGATGGGGCTTGCCATCGCTTACTGGGAAAACAGTGACTATAAAGAGGCACATGCGCTCTATTCCCGCCTGCTCCGGGATGGCAGGATTCCCACACCTGAATCCGCGGCACAGTATCTTTTCCGGATCGGGTTTTCATCGTGGAAACTGAACCGCAGCGATGAGGCCTATGCATATTTAAGCAGGGCGGAGAAGATGTCTGCTGGCAGGCCTTTTTTACTGAGAGATCTCGGTATGGCGTATAACAGCATGGGTGATACAGAAAAGGCAGCTAAGATGTTTGAAGATGCCATTCCTCAATTGGAAGAAGGTGAATTGAAGTCCAGACTCATCGATATTCTCCATCTGCTCAAGAAAAGAAACGGCCTGTAAGGGGCCGGTTACCGCAATCACTTGGGCATAGAGAGCCTGATAAGGGCAAAGGTGTCCCCGTCTTTGTATGATGTGATCAGGTCGGTTTTCATTCTTGAGTTGAGCCCTTCCATGAGTTTATCGAGGTCGTCGGTCGTCGCGGCAAGGTATGCGGACTGTCCTATGGGAACGACCTGTCTGCCCACGACAACAGGCCGTATCCCTGCATGTTCGATATATCCCCTCATCATGAGATCGTCGCGGTATACCAGAAGCGGTGCATAGGTAGTCATTTCTCTGACAGCCTCCAGGGGTCTTTCCGCCTTTCCCGGCAGGTGCAGGAATGCCATGGACCATGTAAGGACAAAGACAGAGCCTATGCACAGGTATATTATGGCTGAGGTGAATCGATTTTTAACCAGGTAGAGCATAAACAGGGCTGCAATGATAAAAAAGATGATCGGCACTGCTTCTGGAATGCTTATAGAGAAGGTTTTCAGGGGATTGATCGATACGGCTGTTATCGCAGACCCCATGAGTATCCCTCCTGTGAGAACAAGAAAGATGTTCCGTGCGGAAGCGATCTTTGCCGGTAAGACAAATCCATGTGCCATCCAGTAGCCGATAATCATGCAGGAAAACGGGATGCCGACAACTGCATATCCTTCATTATAATCAGGGGAAAACAGGAGAATAACAGCCCCCATTAAAAAGGCGATCTTTGCTGGAAGAAGGGTTCTCCATACCCCGCGGTCCTGAGTCGTTTCCGCATATATCCATGCCGGAATAATAAGGGCAATCCAGGGCAGTGAGTATTTTACGAACAACCAGAGACGTGAAAACATGCCTGTGGGCTCGAGGTCGGGAAACAGGGAAGATGCTATGGCATGCCCTGCTGATATCCTGTAGGTGAGATACACCGTGACCAGGATAAGTGCTATGATAATTGTTCCGCTCATTGCCCTGATTTTCAGGAACCTTTTCGGGGAAAGATCGAGCAGGACAAGCAAGACTATACCGAAAGCAAAAAAGGCCAGGAAGGACCATCCGCCTGTAATGGTGGAAATGCCGGCGAATACATATGCAGGGATATACCACCATGAATCTGATTCTTTAATATAAACAACGGAAAACAGGGAAAAGGCGATAATACTCAGGCTGCAGGGGATTAAAGAGGTGTTGATCGTGCTGTGCGTGAGAATAAAACCAAGGCTCGTCAGTGTGAGTATGCTGGAGATCAGGGCTGACTTCAAGTCCCACAGCGAGTATGACACGAAGAACACGACTGAAACCACAATACACCCCATAAGGATGCTCATGAGACGAAGAGAAAGGATGTCAAACAGGCCCGGCAGGGAAAGAAGGAGAATATTCACAGGATTTTGACCGATGATGGGCAGCCCGTTAAGAGACGGTACCAGACTCAGTCCCTTGTGCATGTCAACAATGGCCTGATACAGCCAGATTTCCCCTCTCCAGGGTACAGGTTCTATTGCGAGGGGGGACAACAGGATGAGGCTGCACAGGATGACACATATGAGAAGCGCAATGGATTGGATGGATCTCACCTCTTTAACCTCCGGATCAATTTGAGGGTTTACCTGAGTATATGAAAATGTGTCAAGCCTCTAATAAGCCGTGATCGATCTTCCCTCGCATGCATCATGCCACAATCCCGTGATTTTTCATACCCAGGAATATTTTCTTTCTGTATAAAATATGCGCAAATTCGATCACAGCAGGAAGATTCCAAAGAGCTTCAACAAAGATGATTCTAATGAGTTGACTTTAGTATTATCTCCCCGTAGTATTGCCGGAATCAAAATCATACGGGGTATTTCATGGCTTCAATAGAGGAATTATTAAAGGATAAAGGTATTTCAAAACCAAAGGCAATAAGACGGTCGGATCATAGAAAAACCGATCAGATAAGAGATGTGAAAATCAACCGGGGATACTGCAAACATGCTCTGGGATCATGCCTTATCGAGATCGGTGATACCAGAGTTCTCTGCGCTGCAAATATGGAAAACAAGGTGCCTCCACACCTGAAAAACAGCGGGACCGGATGGATAACAGCCGAATATGGCATGCTTCCTTCATCCACGAATACCAGAATAATACGTGAGTCTTCCCGTGGAAGGCAGCAGGGAAGGACTCACGAGATCCAGAGGCTTATCGGCAGATCATTACGTGCTGCAGTGAGTCTGAAGGACGTCGGGGAGAGAACCATATGGCTTGACTGCGATGTCCTTCAGGCGGACGGCGGAACCAGGACTGCATCCATTACCGGTGCATACGTGGCATTGAGGGAGGCTGTCGATAATCTTCTCAGGCAGCAGATTATCGCTAAAGACCCCATAAAGGAACAGGTGGCGGCCATATCCGTAGGCATTATAGAGGACCAGATACTTCTGGATCTCAATTACGAGGAAGATTCCCGGGCGGATGTGGACATGAATGTGGTCATGACAGGTTCGGGAAGCATCATTGAGGTGCAAGGGACTGCAGAGGGAGAGTCCTTTTCAAAGGATCAGATGGTTTCGCTCGTGAATCTTGCCCAGATAGGTATCGGGCAGCTTATGGAGATACAGAACCGTTCACTGGCCATGCGATGATTATATTCGTTGCAACGACAAATCCCGGAAAAATACGGGAGATATCAAAGATCCTTGAAATGCCGGGTATATCCATTCTTACCCCTGAGGACATCAACATATCACTTGATGTCGAAGAAAACGGACAAAGCTTTGCGGAAAACGCGGTTATCAAGGCCCGCGCCTGGTGTGAAGCCTCGGGTTATCCCTGTCTGGCAGATGATTCCGGCCTTGTTGTCAAGGCCCTTGACGGGCGTCCCGGAGTAAGGTCCGCCAGGTTTGCAGGTAACGATGCGACAGACGAGGAAAACTATACGCTCCTGCTCGATTCTCTCAAAGAGGTGAAGGATCGGAGAGCCTGTTTTGTATGCGAGCTTGCCCTGGCCTTCCCGGATGGCGATGTTGTCCTTGCCCGGGGGGAGTATGAAGGTCTGATCCTCGAAGAGCCCACCGGCGATGCAGGCTTCGGATACGACCCGGTATTCCTCGATCCCGCATCTGGCAGATCGTTTGCCCAGCTTTCGCCTCAAGAGAAGAACGACCGCAGTCACAGGAAAAAGGCACTTATCGAGTTGAAACAAAAGCTTCTGGAGTCAGGGCGCCTCTGAGTTTTCCGAGGATAATCCCATGCCATACCGCTTTATCGATCATCCGGCTGATATCGGAATACACATCGTATCCAAAGATAGAAGAGGCCTTTTTGAAGAGGCGGCCTATGCCATCATAGATATCCTGGGTGCAAAGTGCCCTGATAAGGATCTGCAAAACCAGAACATAACCGTTGAGGGACTCGACCTGGCAGATACGATGGTACGGTGGCTTCAGGAACTTCTCTATCACATTGAGGTTAAAGACCTGCGGGTTTTTTCTATCAAGATTGACCGGATACAAGAGACGGGTTTGAATGCCTGGGTTACAGGAAATCATAGCTCTACCGGACTCGAGAAGGAGATAAAGGCGGTCACCTATCATAACCTCGAGATACTTGAGGTTGACAATCATTTCGAGACCACCATTATATTTGATACCTGAAGGGAAGGCCCTGGTGGAGAGAATCAGAATAAAAAGGATCGATCCTTATCGCCTGGAGATCATGCAAATCCCTCCCATGCGTACCAACGGTATTGTGTATGCGAACGCAGACATAGAACGCTCTGTGGGCAAAGAGGCTGCCATCGAGCAGGTCGCAAATGTCGCCTGTCTGCCGGGGATAGTCGGTTCTTGTCTTGCGATGCCCGATATACACTGGGGCTATGGGTTTCCCATCGGAGGGGTCGCCGCCTTTTCCACTTCCGACGGGATCATATCTCCGGGAGGAGTGGGCTATGATATCAATTGCGGTATCCGCTGCATATCGACCTCTCTTTGTGCCCATGAGGTCTTACCGGTTATCGAGCGTCTTCTTGCGGGGCTTTACCGGAATATCCCTTCAGGTGTAGGGTCTGTGAACAAGGCCCTGCAGGTGGGAAAGAAGGAATTCGGGGATGTGCTTGTAAATGGTGCATCCTGGGCGGTAAAGAAAGGGTTTACACCTCTAGCGGATCTTGAAGCACACGAAGACAGGGGGTGTATCGAAGGGGCAAATCCGGATATGGTCTCTGTCAGGGCAGTGGAAAGGGGTCTCCCCCAACTTGGCACCCTGGGTTCGGGCAACCATTTTCTGGAACTTGATGTGGTCGACGAGATAATCGATCCTGAAACAGCAAAGGCCTTCGGGCTGTTTCAGGATCAGATCGTGGTTCTGGTCCATACCGGGTCCCGCGGTCTGGGCCATCAGGTATGCGATGACTATGTCCATTCCATGCTGGGTTCAGCACATAAATACAAGATCGATCTTCCTGACAGACAGCTTGCCTGTGCACCTTTTTCCAGTTCACACGGGAGGGCATACTGGGGTGCGATGGCTGCTGCGGCGAATTTTGCCTTTGCAAACAGAGAACTTGTCACCTTTCTGATAAGGGAGACCTTTGAAGAGGTTTTCAACAGAGGTTGCGAGAAGATGGGCATGGGTCTCCTCTACGATTGCTGCCATAATATTGCGAAGAAAGAAGGCATTGTCTTAAAAGGACAGAAAAAGGAGGTATGCATTCACCGTAAAGGCGCTACAAGGGCCTTTCCGCCGGGCGACCTCAGGTTGCCCGAGAGGTTCAGGGCAACCGGACAGCCCGTGCTCGTACCCGGAGACATGGGCAGGTATTCCTTTATTCTTGCAGGTGCGGATAATGCCCATGAAACCTTTTTCAGTGCGTGTCACGGAGCAGGCCGTCTGCTTTCGAGGCGCCAGGCAAAGAAGCTCTCGAAAGGCAGATCCATCCTCGATGAGCTGAAACGAAAGAATATCCTCGCTATGGCAGCATCGCGCGTGACCCTTGCCGAAGAAATACCGGAGGCCTACAAAGATGTATCCGAGGTCGTCGATACCATTGCCGGGGCAGGGATAGCGCGTGTGGTTGCGAGGCTCGTGCCCGTTGCCATGGTAAAAGGCTAGAGTATTATTCAGTGCTTTGAGATGATTCTGCAGCCCCCGGTGTTTCAGCCCCTTCTTCTGTCGGTTCGTCTTCGGCAAGCTTGGCCGGGACTACAGTGGCGATGACCTTGTCCTCGCTGACACCATGGCCGAGGCTTGAGCCTTCGGGCAGTTTCAGGTCGGAGGCATGAATAATGTCGTGTTTGTCTTTTAACGAGGATATGTCGACCTCTATCTCCGAAGGGATATCTTTTGGAGAGCACTTGATGAAAATGCTTGTTGTCTCCTGGCCTATTTTGCCGCTGCCATCTTTTTCTACAGAGGATTCACCAACAAAGGTCAGAGGTATTTCCACGGTAACGTCTCTTTTCAGGTCAACCTTCAGGAGGTCCACATGAAGGATGCTCTGAGAGAGGTTGTCCCTTTTGATCTCCTGTATGAGAACATTGAGCGTTTTGTTTTCCAGGGATGCCTCAATAATATGCGTTCCGTGTGTTTTTTTATACACCTGCTCAAAATCTTTGCTTTTTACCTGAACAGGGGTTGTCTCAAAACCTCTTCCATAGATGACACAGGGGATTATGCCCTGTCTGCGGAGTGCACGGACCTTTTTCTTCATCACTGTTCGTGGGGCCAGATCGAGTTTAACTGTTTCTTTCGTTACCATGGTAGTTCATCCTTTCTTCACAGAAGAATCTCGATAGTCTCTGAGACTCTCCGCTGGTTTTTTCGATAGTATGGAGACCCTATAGCACTAAATAATACACACCGACAGTATAAACCATGATGCCGGAATATTTCAACAGCGTAATTCTTCTTTGTCAAAGCGTAATTCTTCTTCCGGGTTTTCATGCTGGGGTAGGTATGGACATTCTACACTTGACATATTCGCTTCATGTGGTAACTTTATCTCTGCGATACTGGTAGGCACCTACCGGTATCTTTTTTGTTTTTAAGCTCAAGGTGGTGTTTGATTATGAAACGAAATCCCATAACAAAGGAAGGTTTCAGGGCTTTGCAGGAAGAGTTCGATCGTTTGAAAAAGGTTGAACGTCCAACAATCATCAAGGCAATCGAGGAGGCAAGAGGCCACGGTGATCTATCCGAGAATGCGGAATATATTTATGCAAAGGAAAGACAGGCCCTGATTGAGACCAGGATACAGGATCTGGAAAATAAACTGGGAACTGCAGAGATTATCGATACCAAAAAACTTCCCACAGACAGGATCGTATTCGGTTCCAAGTTTGTTCTTTCAAATATGGATACAGACGAAGAGATCATCTACCAGATAGTCGGTGTAGATGAGTCTGATATTGCGCAGGGCAAGATTTCGGTTGAATCCCCCATGGCCAAGGCATTGATCGGCAAAGGGCCTGATGCTGAAATAATAGTGAATACACCGAACGGCAAAAGAGAATACGAGGTTCTTGATATCATTGTCGAATAATGTCTGAGTCTTCCGGGTCGGGCCATCTTCTGAACAGGCGAATAAGTTAAATAAACACCTGGCCAGCATGAATAAGGTTTGAGATCTTCTCGTTTTTTCAGGTTGTATCGTTTTCGCGGATAAACCTGCTCTTGCAGGATTCTAAATATATTCCCTGATCTAACGAAACATTCGGGTTTATGGGCTAAAATTGCCCGGGTATGAAGAAAATATGGGGTCTTGAGCCGGCAGAATCCCTTTTTACCACTACCCTTGTCTCATAGACTGTTTCAATGTTTTTCTGCGTCAGCACAGTATCGGGGGATCCGTCTGCACAGATCCTGCCCTTCTTCATGAGTGCGATACGGTCACAGTAGGCGCTTGCAAGATTGAGGTCATGGAGTATGACCAGGATGCTCAGGCCGGTATTCACACAAAGCGACTTTACGATGTCAAGGATCTGGATCTGGTGGGTAATATCAAGGTGAGAAGTGGGTTCATCCATAAGAAGAAGCGATGGTTTTTGTGCAAGCCCCTGAGCCAGGAACACCCGTTGCAGTTCGCCTCCGGAGATCTTGGTTATCTTCTTTGTGCGGCATTGACTGAGATGAAGCGTTGCAAGGATTTCTTGTGTTATCTCGCAATCAGATCTCTTCAGGGGCGAGAACCTCTTCATATGGGGGTATCTGCCGAGGCGGACAAACTCTTCCACGGTATACGGGGGAAGGATATGTTGAAACTGGGGGATCACGGCAATCTGCCGGGCATATTCTTGGCGGGGGATGTTCAAGATATCTGTCCCGAGATATCGTATGGTGCCGCTGTATGGCCTGATCAGCCTGCTGATTGCCTTGAACAGGGTGGTCTTTCCTGCCCCGTTGGGACCCAGAACTCCGAAAAAGGCACCTTTTGTGATTGATAGCGAGATTCCGGAGATGACCGGTTGATTGTCATAGCCGGCGCAGAGATCTTCGACACAAAGCACAGTCAAATCACATCACCTCGGAAGGTTCCGCCCTGAGCAGGTAGAGGATGAAGAAGATTCCCCCGATCATCCCGGTAATGACCCCTACCGGCAGTTCCAGAGGTCTGATAATGACCTGGGATATGCTGTCGGAGAGGATAAGGAAGCCGGCGCCTGCGAGCATTGATGCCGGGAGCATAAAGAGATGATCCGCACCGACAGCCTTTCTCATAAAGTGTGGGATCATGAGGCCGATAAAACCGATTATTCCGGAAACAGCGACACATGCCCCGGTAATCAATGATGCAACAATCAACAGTGACGCCTTTGCCTTTACAGCATCAAGCCCGAGATGAAAGGCCTTTTCATCACCGAGTGAAAGCAGGTTCATATCCTTTGCACATCCCCACAACAGCATCATAAAAGGAAAGACCAGAAAGAGCATGATCCTGATCGAACCTGCCTCCGGGGCGGACAGAGAACCCATGAGCCAGAGGATGGAAGCATGGACGTCCCGTGAAGATGCGACGGCAAAGATGAACATGACGATTGAGGAAAACAGAAAACTCATGATCACTCCGGTCAGGATGAGCATGGAATTTGTAAAATTCTTCATCGATGCTGCACCTATAACAATACCTATGCTCAAAGTGCATCCGGCGAAACAGATCAGAACCATGGGGAAACCCGAGATGCCGGCAATGATGGAGATGGTTGCTCCGAGTGCCCCTCCTCCGGATACTCCCAGGGTATAGGGCTCTGCAAGGGGATTTCTAAGGATTGCCTGAAAGGTTGCCCCGCAGATTGCGAGGCCGGAACCGACAAAGGCGGCCATAACTATTCTGGGAATACGCAATTCCCATATGAGTGTGTGCGTAGACCCTTCTGCGAATGGATGGATGAGTGCATCAATGATCGTTTTCACATCAAGAGAGGTTCCCCCGGTAAAGATGCCTGCTGTCACGCAGAACAGGTCAAAGAATATCAGCCATAAAAAAACCGTACTTTTTTTCATAAGACACCGGGGTACAGGCTCTCGATGATTGCCTCAAATCCTTTGAGGAACATCCTTGGTGTGGGCTGACAGACAAGATCTGCAGAGAGTATATGGATTCTGCCGTTTTTTACCGCAGATATATCAGACATGTTTTCCCATGGCGCGGTTGTGATATTGGAACCCATCTCGCTCACGATGAAGATGATATCCGGATTCCGGACAAGCACCTCCTCGATATTTATTCTCGGATAGCCTGCAGGGACATCTGCGAAGATATTTTTGCATCCTGCAAGACGGATATACTCTCCTGCAAAGGTATTGTCGCTTATGCTCACGAGAGGATTTGTGCCTATCTGCCAGAATATCTTTAAAGGCTTTTGCGTGCTGATCGAAGAAAGGATATACTGCATCCGTTGACCGATCTCATCGATAATCACCCCGGCTTCCTCAGCCTTGCCGAGCATCGAGCCGAGCCGCTCGAATTCGCGGCACATGCATTCAAAGGATTCGCAGCCATCAAGGACCACAACATTTAATCCCCATGCATCGAGCTTGTCGATATCCGATTTTGTATTGCTGTCTTTGCTTGCCAGGATCAGATCCGGTTTCAAAGAAATGATCTTTTCGAAATTGAGTTTTGTCAGGCTTCCGACGATCTCTTTTGAGCTCGCAGACTCGGGCCGGTAGCAGGTTACGCCTATGATTCTGTCCGGCAACCCCAGATCGTAAAGTTCTTTTGTTATGGACGGAGCCAGGGAGATGATTCTTCCGGGTAAAGGCCCGGATGCCTCAGTGCGTTCTGCCGATACAAGAACTGCACATATCAGAATAATCAGCCATGCCCTGTGCATGTTTTACCTTTCCAGTGAAATGTATGACACTGTGGAGCGAACCCTCCTGAATCTATACATAAATCTCTGTCATGGCAAGGTATTCTGAGAGGAAGGCGTATCAGGGCAGGAAACCAAAGAGTTATATGCCGGGATCTGCAAGGGAGAACTTGACTTAATGGGAAACATTTCATATTGTGGGCATTATGAAATGGGAATCCATACAAAAGGCATATCCGGATGATGCCGCCGGTGTTCAACTGGCCAGAAAGATATATGAACTTGTGCAGGAATCTATGAAGGCCATCGATATTCCGAGGCTCGATTCCTTGAATCAGGTCGAAGGTTCTATGATGCAGCTCCCCTTTTCCAGTCTGGCGAAGGTTTGCTTGCATATATGGAAACAGTCTTTTGAAGAAGAACCGGCCATTGATATGGAACAGGCCCTCGCCTCGTTTATCAAAGACGAGACCTTGGCAGAAATCCCCGAGGAGACAAGGGATGCAGCGGCCATGGTCATTCGCCCTGTAGTGACATCCTATATGAGTACCCTGAGAGAGCTCAATCAGGATCTGGTTTCCAGTGCATGGAATTCAGGCACATGCCCGTTCTGTAATGCATATCCCCGAATAGCCCTCGACTCTGAGACCAGCAGGAAACTCAGCTGCCTGCTGTGCGGCCAGGACTGGGATTTCCCCCGGATCAAATGCCCGTATTGCGGCAACAATGATCATGAAACACTGGGGTACTTCGAGGCGGAAGAAATCGAAGGGGTTAGGGTATATTACTGCGACAAATGCAAGCACTATATAAAGGTCATCGACACCCGTGAAAGGGCTGTCCAGGATACTGAAACCGAAGATGTAATCACGCTGGTCATGGACGAGCTTGCCCGGCAGGAGGGTTATCTGTAACCCTTCAACCAGATATGTGGGTTAGTCCGCGGCTGAGTCTTTTTTCCTGCGCACCAGGTATGTGATCCAGATACTGGTTTCATATAGCGCAATCAATGGAACAGCGAGAAGGAACTGACTGATCACGTCCGGTGGTGTGAGTACCGCGGCCAGGATAAACACCATAAGAAAGGCATATTTCCTGGTTCTTCTCAGTATGTTGTGGTTTATTATCCCCATTTTGGCCAGGAAGAACATGATGACCGGCAGTTCAAAGGTGATTCCGAAGGCAAACAGCAGCCTCATTGCAAGGCCCAGGTATTCCTTCATGGAGGGCAGTGCGGATATGTTTTCCGTGGAGAACCCGAGAAAGAACTGGAACCCGATAGGGAAGACAAGATAGAAGGCAAAGGTTACACCCATGAGGAAGAACAGGGTGGCTATGAGTACAAAGGGCAGTACATACCTTTTTTCCTTTTCATACAGGCCGGGCATTACGAATTTCCAGATCTGATAGAGGATTACCGGTGTGGCAAGGATCAGTCCGGAAAAGAAAGAAACCTTCAGGTACGTGAAAAATGCCTCGGGCAAAGAGGTGTAGATGAGCTGGCTTTCTTCGGGGAGTAGCTTTATCAGAGGTGAAACGAGGAAATTAAAGATCTTGTCGGAAAACGCATAGGTCCCGGCAAAACCGACACCTATTGCGATTACGCACTTTAGGAGTCTCCACCGTAATTCCTCGAGATGATCGGTTATCGGGGCCTTTTCCTCTTCCAATCTTTGTTATTCCTCTATTTCATCAGGATTGTACGGACTGGCATGGTTTGCTGTTTTGGTGTCCAGGTTTTCTTCCTGCGGCGTCCGGGCGTTATCTGGAGGTTCCATGTTGTCTTGAGCGGTCTCTGTGTCGTCTGATTTCTTCTGAGACGGCTCTTCGGCAGGGACCTGCGATGAAAGGTCGATCTCCTTTTTCAGGTCATCCGATGCACGCTGAAATTCTCCCAGTGCCTTGCCGAGGGACTTTGCGATATCAGGAAGTTTCTTCGGCCCCAGAAGGATCAGGGCAAGGACAAGTATAATTATGAGTTCCTGGCCGCCAATACCGAACATGGTATGTTCATATATGTGTTTTTCACTTAGGTGTCAAACCAAAGAGAGGGTGAGAGTTTTACCATTTGACTATTAGCCTCTTGTTCCATAATCTAGTCCCTGATATGAAACGTATGACCATTGCGCAAACCCTTGTAATCAGGGGGACCGGTATCCATAGAGGTGGAGATATCGAGATCGTACTGTATCCCTCTGATCAGGGGATCGTCTTTGTAAAGGATGGTCAGTCGATCCCTGCCATACCGGAAAATGTCGTGGATACGCAGCTCAACACAACTATTGGTCTCAGCGGGGTAAGGATATCCACTATAGAGCACCTGATGTCTGCGTTTTACGGGCTTGGGATTACCGATTGTACAATCGAGGTAAGAGGCGATGAGATCCCTGTAATAGACGGCTCGGCACTGCCGTACGTTATGCATATTCAACAGGCCGGGCTGAAAAAACTGGGGCTTGAAATATCGCCTGTTGTAATAACCGATACCATACGTGCAGAACTTCGGGATTCATGGGTAGAGGTGACCCCGGGAAGTTTCAGTGTTTCATATGAGATCGATTTTGATGCACAGGCCATTGGTTTTCAGCGCCTGATCTTTGATGGAAGTCACTATATCCGGGATATTGCGCCTGCACGAACATTCGGCCTGCTTAAGGATGTTGAGGCCATGCGTTCCATGGGTCTTGCCATGGGAGGAGGTCTGCACAATGCTGTCGTGGTCGACGGCAAAGATGTGTTGAACCCCGAAGGCTTGAGGTTTGCCGATGAGTTTGTCCGACATAAGATGCTCGATATACTGGGAGATCTCTGGATACTGGGAGCACCGATTATGGGCCGGATAAGGGCTTTCAAGGCCAATCACATGCTTCATGTGGAATGCGTAAAAAAGATAGATAAGCTACTGGGCTCTCAGGGGTAAGGCACGGATTATGTCAAAACGGAATAAAGAAATCCTGATCATCATTTTCATCATCGGCCTTATCGTGCTGCTCAGTGTTGCAAAGACCAATGTCAGCCGGATTAATCTACCTTCTCCGAATAATATTGTGATCTTTACCCTGATCAGCCTGAACGTGGTCCTGCTGATACTTGTTATCTTTCTGGTGACCCGTAATATAACCAAGCTTGTTTTAGAGAGAAAGAAAGGCGTGCTGGGCACCAAGCTCAGGACAAAGCTTGTTGCAATGTTTGTGACTCTGACCATTATCCCAACCATGGTATTGTTTTTTACAAGCATCCTGTTTCTGAACCGGAGCATGGAGGGGTGGCTGTCTTCAGAGGTGGAGACTGCGATAGAAGAATCAATGAATGTTGCGAACATCTATTACAAAGAGGCATCGGCAGATGCCATCCACTATGCAAGCTCCATAGCCAAGGAGATTACCGAGCGCAGGCTGCTCAAAGAAGAAAACCTGCAGATCCTTCAGTCTCTGCTTCAGGAAAAGATGGCACTGTTCAGGCTTTCCGCAGTGGAGATCTTTTCCGCCCAGGGTGAAGAGCTGGTAAAGATCATCTCCCCGGAGATCGGGATCACGAGCATGCCCAGCCCGGAATCCAGACTTGTTGTCGCTGCCATGGAAGGCAAGACCATGTCCATTGTTGTTGGAACAGGCAAAGCGGATGTCATAGAGGGCATCGTTCCCATCAGGTCTTCCTTTAACCCCAAAGATGTAGTTGGCGTACTTGTGGCGGATTACTACATACCCGAGAGCCTTTCGGGAAGGATGGGGATAATCAAGTCCTCCTATACCGACTACATGCAGAGCCTCAAACTCAAGGGACCTATCAAGACAAACTACATTATCATACTTACCTCCGTAACCCTGCTCGTGATATTCTCGGCTGTGTGGTTCGGGCTGAATATCTCCAAAGGCCTGATCAATCCGATCGAAAAGCTGGTTGAGGGTACGCAGAGAATATCCAGGGGAGACCTCGGTTTTTATATTGATGTGCAGTCAAACGACGAACTCGGCATCCTGGTCCAGGATTTCAATGCCATGGTATATGATCTGACTGAATCCAGAAGGCATCTCGAGAGCGCATATAACGAACTTGCATACAGGAACCGGTATATCGAAACTGTGTTGAACAACATATCGACAGGGGTTATCACCATAAACCGTGACGGCTGCATAACATTGATCAATCCTGCTGTCAGGACCATGTTTGCCATTAAGGAGGATTCCGTTTATGGCAAAAAGATCGCGCAGATTTTAAAAGATGACCAGGTTCCCATGGTGAATGAATTGATTGAGGCCCTCCAGAGATCGAAAAGTGTTACCACACAGAAGCAGCTTGCCGTATCGGTAGAGGGGAAGAGGCTGACGCTTATGGGTCATGCGTCTGTGCTTTACGATGACAGTCACGAGAATATGGGAATGGTTGTGGTGTTCGACGATCTTACCCAGTTACAGAGGATGCAGCGGATGGCCGCATGGAGGGAGGTTGCCAGGCGTATCGCCCATGAGGTAAAGAATCCGCTGACACCCATACAGCTTTCGGCGCAGAGGCTCAGACGCAGGTATCTTGACCGTCTTGGTGATGACGGCCAGGTCTTTGATGAATGCACCAGGGTTATCATTAATGAGGTGGACGAGATGAAACATCTCGTGAATGAATTTTCCGCCTTTGCAAAGATGCCTTCATCCATGCCGGTGCCCGGTGATCTGAACCGCGTTGTTTCTGACGCCGTTGCACTGTACCGGCAGGCACATCCCGAGATCGAATATGTTGTTGATCTGGATGGGCGGCTACCGGTAATCGAGATCGACAGTGCACAGATCAGCAGGGCTGTCGGCAACCTTCTGGAGAATGCGACGACCGCGGTTCTGGAGGGAGGCAATTCATTGAACAAGGTTATGATAACAACAGAATATGATCCTGATGTCCACATAGCAACCCTGGATATTGCCGATACCGGGGACGGCATACCGTCAAAGGTGAAGGAAAGACTCTTCGAGCCGTATTTTTCCACTAAAAAGAGCGGAACAGGACTCGGTCTGGTCATTGTCAACAGGATTATCTCGGATCATAACGGGTTTATCCGTGTCAGGGATAATAAACCCTTCGGCACGGTTTTCAGCATAGAACTGCCGGTAAAGGAGTAGTACATGAACCATTGCATATTGATTGTAGATGATGAAGAAAGCATCCGGTTTTCTCTCAAGGGGGCTCTTGAGGATGAGGGGTATGTTACGTTGCTTGCACAAAACGGGGAAGAGGCGCTGCAGATTGTAGAGAAGCAGGATGTGGATCTGATCCTCCTGGATATCTGGATGCCCGGCAAGGACGGACTCCAGATCCTTGAAGAGCTTAAGGATAACGGTTATTCGGTGCCGGTGATTATCATGACAGGCCATGGGTCAATAGATACTGCTGTGCGTGCCACCAGGCTCGGTGCCCTGGATTTTATCGAAAAGCCGCTGGATCTGAACAAGATTATTATAACCCTGAACAATACACTGCATCTCAAGGCGCTCGAGGAAGAGAATGCCCTGCTGAGAAAGAAGATCCAGAAAGACGATGAGATCATCGGCGATTCCGCAGCAATACAAAAGCTCAAGGAACAGATCGACATGGCCGCGCCGTCTGATGCATGGGTTCTGATACTCGGAGAGAACGGCACCGGCAAGGAGCTTGTTGCGCGCAGACTGCATAAAAAGAGCAAAAGGTGCAAGAACCCCTTTATCGAGGTTAATTGTGCGGCCATCCCCGAAGAGCTGATAGAAAGCGAGCTTTTCGGTCATGAGAAAGGTGCTTTCACCGGCGCATCCGAGAGGAAGCGCGGCAAGTTCGACCTGGCCCATGACGGTACACTGTTTCTCGATGAGATCGGTGATATGAGCCTTTCCACCCAGGCAAAGATACTGCGTATCCTCCAGGAGCAGCGGTTCGAACGTGTAGGGGGCTCTCAGACAATTCAGGTCAATGTACGGGTGTTTACAGCGACGAACAAGGACCTGGAAAAGGAAATCGAAAAGGGCAGTTTCAGGCAGGATCTCTACTACCGGCTCAATGTTATTCCCATTCATGTTCCCAGGTTGATTGAACGCAAAGAGGATATTCCGGGTCTTGCGGAGTACTTTTTGCGGATGTATTCCCCCTTGAAGGGAGGGGTTAAAAAGGCCATTGACGATGGCGCGCTGCGGAAACTTATGCAGCACGACTGGCCTGGTAATGTACGGGAACTCAAGAATATTATCGAAAGGCTCGTAATCATGACCCCCGGGGATACGATTACAGCCGATGACATCCTTCCTCTGGGAACCAGGTCTTCTTCGGAGATAGACAAACTCATCGGTATAACGGAACTCAAAGATGCCCGGGCGGAATTTGAAAAGATATTCATAGAGTTCAAATTAAAGCAGTGCGGGTATAATATTTCAAAGACAGCCGATCTGATCGGCGTGGAACGGAGCAATCTTCACAGGAAGATCAAAGGCCTGGGTATTGATGTTGGATGAAAAAGGATCAGTTGTAAAAGATCCGGGAGGCAAGCTCAACATTGCACTCGTATATCCCAACACCTACTGGGTGGGGATGTCCAACCTCGGTCTGCACACCATGTACCGGGTTTTCAATGAACATCCCCGGATATGTTGTGAGCGGTTTTTCCTGGATTATGAAAGATCCGTCGAGACCGCCCGTCCCCTGCAGGATTTTCATGTTATCGCGATGAGCATATCGTATGAACTCGACTGGATTTACATGATCCGGATCCTGCTCGGCAACAAGATACAGATCATGGCGGATAAAAGGCAGGGAAGCCCTATTATCCTGGCAGGAGGATCTGCCGTTACACTGAACCCCGAGCCGGTAGCAGATGCGGTTGATATATGTTTCTTGGGGGACGGGGAAACGCTTCCCGATCATCTCTGCGCTGCCTTTGATACATGTTCAGGCTATGATCGCTTTCTCGATCAGCTTGAAGGGCTGCCGGGTATTTATCTGCCCGGCAGGACACGTCCGATTTCAGATGGCGATTCCATTGAGGGATTCGGCGGCCCCAAGCCGTTTCTTTCCGTAATTGATCCAATAGAAATCCCGGCACATACAGCCATTTCTACTGAAATGACCGTATTCAAAGACATGTTCCTCCTGGAGATTGCCCGGGGATGTCCATATCGGTGCAGATTCTGTACGGCACGTGAGATATATTCGCCGTTCAGGCCTGTCGGTCTCAAGCATCTGATGCCTTTTCTGGAGATGGCTGCATCATCAGGAAAAAAACTCGGCCTGGTAAGTACCTCGCTCAATAACCATCCCCAAGCCGGGGCATTGTTCGAGGAGATCAATAAGCAGGGCCTCAGCGTAGCGCCGCCGTCTTTGCGTTTCGGCAGGATAAGCGAGGATCTGATAGATCTCCTCAGGGAATCGAAGGTCACAGGTGTTACACTGGCGCCGGAGACCGGTTCGCAAGAGCTTCGTTTTGAAGCAGGAAAGGATATCAGCAACGAGATAATCCTGGACGATGTCAGATCCATGGTGTCTTCGGGGATCAGGGA
>OMKS01001011.1_pt1 | contig 25782 bp, 15 predicted proteins | sample 1674721 | NCBI WGS metagenome assembly OMKS01 (sample SAMN06264996, study PRJEB25208) | sediment metagenome | isolation source: hot spring sediment | place: USA: California | collected 2014-09-02
TTTCAAGCAGAAGACGGCATACGAGATCTAGTACGGTCTCGTGGGCTCGGAGATGTGTATAAGAGACAGGCATATGCGTGCCCGAATATCGCGAATTATGACCTTACATTATTATATATGCCGGCTGAGCCTCAGGCGCGCTTCCTTTCGCCGCCGTCCGGCATGGCAATCGCCTGCGACCCGCTTCGCGCCGAGATTTTCTTCGATGGCGCGTTCGGCGTGGATGTTTCCTCCGCAGAAATTACCTGCAATGGCACAGTCTTGCGTTCGGGGGATTTGCTCGTCGCGGGTGATTCGGTTTTCGCAATTTTCCCCGAGGGCGCAATTACTTCCGGAGCCGATCAGATAACAGTTTCCGGCCTTTTCGATACTTTGGGCAACGAAGTCCCGGCGATAGTCCAAGATGTGCTCTTGGACTTCAATCCTCCGCGAATCGAACAGCCATATCCCGCCGACGGCCAAGTCTATCGCGGCGAAAATTTGATTATCTCGGTTCTCGTGACGGACGATTTCGCTGGCGTGAGCCTCGACTTGCTCTCGATGACGTTTAATGGCGATAACTATCGCCTCGAAAGCCCTCTACTTCAGATGCGCGGCGACACCCTCGCACTGGATGCCTCCTCGATGGAGCTTTCCGGCGCGGTCTCCGTCCGTGTGGACGCGTTTGACAGGACGACACTCTGCGGGCCTAACGCTTCGTCATTGTCGTGGGATTTTGTCGTCAATGCGGGCGCTCCGCTTTTTGAGCTGGTCGAACCGTTCGACGGCGCGATTACGCACGTCCGAAATCAACCGATAATTATCTCCGCGAGCGACCCTGACGGTATTCTGCCGTCCTCGATTCTGCTCGATGTCAATGGCGAAGAGCACCGCATAGGCTCGGAGATGAGCTTTGTCGGCGGCTTGCTCGAATTCCGCCCTCAGGGCGAATGGGTGAGCGGAACTATTTATAACATAACAATTTATGGCGAAGACGCATACGGTGAACCGGCGGAGATAGAACTTGGCTCGTTCGTCAGCGACTTCGACCCGCCTGAAGTGATCGCTACATCGCCCGAGAACGGCGCGGTTCTCGAAGATGCGCCGCGCTTCGTGACTATCTCGATACGCGACGAGATTAGCGGCTTCGATCCCCGCTCCTTCGCGGTCGAGTTCGATGGGCGGGTGTTTTATTCGGGGGACTTCGGCCTCCTCGCCGATTCTACGGGCATCACTTTCGATTTAGAGGAGGCGGGCATCGTTATCGGTTCGCCGGATTCGGCTGTGTTCAAAATCACGGGAATCGCCGATTATGCCGGCGATTACGGCTCGGCAAACATCGCAGAGGATTTCACGCTGAAATTCACCGTTGTGGATGAGGGCTGTGTCGCGACTCCGCGGCCTTTTTCGCCCAATGGCGACGACTATTACGATGTAGTTACGATTTTCACAGGAATACCGGAAATTGCAGAAATAAATATTTACACAATTGAAGGGCGCAAAGTGCGAAACGCTCGCGCGAGCGGCAAATGGGATTGGGATGGGAACGATAATGCCGGAAGGCCGATGCCTCCGGGAATTTACACATACACAGTTGGCAAAGTCTCCGATGGCTCTGCCTTCTGCGGAGGAACAATAATTCTCGCTCGATGATTATGAAGAGTGAAACACTTAACGTAAAAAATCTTTTTAGGTTATTGAAAGGACGCTCGATGACCAGTAATAAACTTGCCGGAAGAATGATATATATTGCGATGCTTTTCGCGATTTTCGTAGGCGCGAGTTTCGCGCAATTGGATAACTCATTCGAGAGCGCCAGAGCCGCCGGACTTGCGGGTGCATACCTTACGATTGGCGACGATGCGAGTGCCATCGCCTCCAACCCATCAGGGCTTATGCGCATCGACCGAACCCAGTTGACGGGAAGCTACACACGCTTTTTCACCGGCGCAGGCATCCCGACGCTACAAGAAGGCTCGGTATATTTCTCGCCGTTTATGTGGAACAGGTTTTTCGTAGGTGTCGGCGCGAACTATTTCATGCACGATATTTACAATCAGCAGATGGGGACGCTGGTCATCGGGCGCGAGATTTATCGCAAGGGACGCAATGTTCGCCTCGGGTTGGCGGTCAATGCGAATCTTTACAGAATTGATTACAATACTGCACATTTCTCGGACGATTTCGAGCACGGCGACCCGGTCTTCCGTGACGGATACAATAAGATGACCTACGGCGCGGATTTCTCAATGCTCGCCGATATCGGCGCCGCATCGATTGGCGTCAAAGCTCTCAACCTCAACGAGCCGGATATTTCTCTACGGGGAGGCGCGGCCGGAGGCAGGCTTCCGCGAAAAGTTCTTGCTGGAATGGCTTATAATATTCTTGATTATGTGACCCCCACAGTCGAGGTCGAAGTCCCCATCTCCGACGAGGTGGGCGTTGCCGATGAGATGAGCGTGGCCTTTGGCGCGGAATCGTGGTTTCTTAATCGTATGCTCGCAACTCGAGCCGGATTCTCCACGATGATAGGCTCGGAGTCCGAGAGCAAGGGCAGTCTCGTAAGCCTCGGCATGTCTTTCCGCTCACGAACCGAATGGGACGCAGGCCTGGACTATGCGATACAGATTCCCATCGACTCGCCGGTCGAGATTGGGCAGACGCACAAGGTCTCTATGGGGATCGGAATGCGCAAGCCTGTTCGCGTGATTACCGACCTCGCAGTCGTTCCGAATTCGGTGCGTGCCGTCCCCGAGCATGTCACGCCCGGAACCCCCGCCAGAGTGTCAGCCGTGATAACCAACTTGGGCGATATGGATGCCCGCAATTTCCCGATGAGCTTATACTACTTCGTCGATGGAAAGCCGGTAGTTGCCGACCAAATCACAATCGACGAGCTTGCTGTGGGCGAGGAACTTCAAGTCTCCCTCGAATTTGTTAGCACCAAAGCCGGTAGATTCGAGCTTTTCGCCTCGGTCAACGACTATGGCAATCGCGCGCCGGCTGTCAACAACAAAGTGCTCGAGTGGGATCTCGACAACAATACCGGCGCAACCGAGCTTGACTGCTTCGGCCCGCCCGTCTTCGACGGCGAAATCGCCACGAGCAGAGATGAGATTGAGATTTCAACCATCTCGCGCGTCCGTGAGGAAGCGCCGATGGTGCCTATGATTTTCTTCGATGCCGGCGCAGATAATGTCCGCCAGAGCAGATTCGACAATATTCTCCGCACAATAGCCGACAGGCTGAAGAGAAATCCGGACGCGACGCTCGAACTTCGTGGCCACTACGATGCAATCGGAGAGTCGGCTGAAGGACGCGACCTCGCAATTCGCCGCGCGCGGAAGGTGAGGGATTACCTCGTTGGCCTCGGCGTGTCCGCCGGACAGGTCGTGGTCATCGATGACGGATACGACTTCGCCGCTGACCTCGTCAAAGGCGTATCTGGGGAGTTTAGGTCGAAGATTTCCGAGGAAAACCGCAATGTTGACATGAAAATCCGCCTCACCGAAGAGACAATCATCTGCGAGTATATCTTCGATGAAGGTGAATATATTCCGCGTGGCGACGGTTTGGACGCCTGTATTAAGCGACTTGAAGGCCTTATATCTTTCCTCGATAGAAACCCGGATGTCAATATCGTTTTCCGCGGACGCGCGAACTGTCTCGAGCAAGTTTGCCTCAAAGATGCTTTCATCCGCGCCTCGGAGCTCCGCCGGATTGCCGATAGAAACATTCCGGATAGGCTTTCTTCTAGAATGTTCGTTCTCTCCTCGGACTGGACGTCCGATGTTGAGGATCCAAGAGTCGAAGTCGTCCTCGACGGCGACGCGATTATTTTCCGCCCGCGCGGCTCGATGGCCGGACGCGACGCACTCGAGTTCTCCGAGCTGGGCGAGATTGAGGTGAGCATTGCGCCCGTAAGGTCTGAGGTGGAAATCGATTCTTTCGCGATTTATGTAGTAGAGGAAGGCGCCGAGGAGCCGTTCGCGATTCTCACAGCCGGCAAGGGTGCTCCGCCCTCCAGCGTAAACTGGACTTGGTTCGGCGTTGCCGGACAGCCGCCCGACCCGGAGAAACGTTATAATGTAGAGGTTTTCGCCGAGGATGTCTATGGACAGTCGGCCAAAGCGCGCTCGAAGCCCATCGGCGTCAAGGTTCAGGAGCAAGAAGAGCGCCGCGAGCTGTTCATCATCAGCTTCAATTTCGGCAAGGCCGATGCCACTTCGGAATTTCTCGAGGCGCGCGTTGCCGCCCTCGCGGATAGGCTCGCCGAGCGCGCGAAATATCTCGGCCCGAATGCTAAAATCAAGGCCACGGTTATCGGCCACACCGATACGGTAGGCTCGCCGAGAGCCAACCGCGAGCTTTCCATCGAGCGTGCACGCAAGGAGTATATCAGCTTGCGCCACGGCCTCATGCAAGTTCTCGGCTTGAAAAACGAGGAGGAACTCGACGGTTGGCTGAGGTCCCACCGCGTCGAGCTTTCATACGAGGGCAGAAGCTTCGAGGAGCCGATGACGGTCAGCTACTGGGAGCAAGGATACTGGCGCACCCAGTTGGTCGGCGACAACGAAGTCCCCGAGGGGAGGCTCGTCAACCGTCGCGTTGTGCTCGAGGTTCTCACGGTGACTCGTGAGGAATAGAATTTGGGTTTTCGCCGGTGGATATATGTTTTGCTCGCCCTCTCCGCGACTTTCGCGCTCGCAAGCAGTCCGGCGACCGAGGGCACGGGTGGAGTCCACGCAATAGCCCGCGCCGGCGTCCAGAGTATGGGCGCAAACCCCTCGGGAATCGCCGGAGCCTCTGAACATCAAGTCTCGGCGAATGCGACGAGATATTGGCTCGGCCTCGATGAGAATCTCTTCGCCTCGCGAATCGCGTTCGTTCCGGCGGAGGAGCGATGGGGCGCGGTCGGCCTCGAATTCAAGTATCTCGGTCTCGGCATCCAGAACCGCTTCGACCTATCGCTGGCATACGCCAAAGCATTGAGAATCAAAGCTCATAGCGAAATTTCCCTCGGGATCTCCGGCAAGTGGGCGAGAAACCAATACAACACCGCCGAATTTCACCGCTTCGAGGACGATCCCCTGTTCCGCGACGGCGATGCCGCCGATGGCTGGGGACTCGACTTGGGTGCAATGTTTCGCGCCCGCGATTTGACACTCGGGGTTTCTGGGAGGAACTTGATTAGCCCCTCGCTTTCTCTCTCCGGCGAGGCCGGCGAGGGCGAAGTCGAGTCCGCAAAGATCGCCGTGGCCGGCTCATACGAAATACTCGGGTGGATTACTCCCGCAATACAAATCGAAACGGACGTCTCCGGCCGAGAGACGGACATATCAGGCGGGCTTACCGCCAATCTACTCGACGGCATTCTCGCATTGCGCGCAGGATATCGCCACGCGGGATTAACTTTCGGCGTGGGAGTCTCCACGCGGGCGAAATATCCCGTGCAGTTCGATTATGCGATGATTTATCCGACGGGCACCATGGCAAAAGCCGGTCTATCGACCCATTCGGTAGGGATTGCCGTAGAAATCCCGAGAGCCGAGAAGCGCGAGGTTCCCCGCCTGCCGGAGGACGCTCCCGACCCGCGATACGCGGACCTCATAGCATCACGAGACCCGCGCGACGAGGAATTGCCCGTTCTCGAAGTGGGAGAGAAGGCACAGTTCCGCGCCGTGATTGGGAATGTCGGCGGCAAGGCATCACCCCCCACTAAGGCGACCGTCTTCGTTCTCGGCGCCGATTCGACGATAGTCGCGCCGCCTTTCGAAATTCCGCCGCTCGCTCCCAGAGAAATTCACCACATCGATTGGCTGTGGACGCCCGCGCGACCGGGGATTTTCCACTTCCTCGTCTCCGCCAATGACGACGGGTCGCGTTTTCCCCTTCGGCACGGAGTGGTCGATGAAATCGATGTCGCGAATAACCGCGTAAGTTTCCCCGTCTATGTCGTCGGGCCAATATCCGCGCGAGTTAGCGTCGAGCACCAGACACTGCGAATCCCGCAACTAACGTTCATCGCCGACGAGGAGCCTTTGGTGCCGGTGGTTTTCTTCGAGAAAAACGGCGTTTCTGTCGCCGAGAGGTTCATGCCCACGCTCAATGTCATAGCCATGAGGCTCGACGAGAACCCCGACATCCGTCTCGTCCTTCGCGGATATGCCGACGGCGCAAGCGATACTTCGGACTGGCGTCAGCTTGACCTGCACATCTCCCGCGCCCGCGAGGTTCACCGCATCATAGAGGATTTTACCGAGACTTCGCAAAGAGCGGTCATCGAGGATAGCGAATATGACCCCACGACTCCGCGAATCCGAACGTTGGCCGAGGGGAGCACAATCGAGGACATCGTGCGTGCGCAACAGGAAAACCGCCGCGTCGAGATGGTGGCGGTCGTCGAAGGCTTCGAGGAAGACATCATCTCCGTGAAATTCCCAGCTTCGGTGGAACTTCCGCCTGAGTTTGGCGAAACGCTCTTTCGTCGCTCTGATGAAATCCGCGAACTTCTCGAACGAAATCCCAAGGCATCGTTAGTCTTCGAGGGCGTTGTGGCGAATGAAGCCCAATGGTCACGGGCTTTCGATGCATTGCGCGAACTGCGGGCTGGCTTTTTGTCGGCGACAGGGCTGGATTTGAATTATGAGCTATTCCCTGTGCTCGTCAAGATAGACGAGGAACAAAGCCCTGAACTTCGCGTCTATATTAGCGGCGAGGGTTTGATATATAGCCCGAAAGAGGCCGCGCTGGCCGCAAAAGACTTCGAGATACCCCGAAATCTCCGCGAGAACAAGGTCTCCGTTTTGGTCGGCGAGGGCATTGTCGAGGGCTATCGCGCGAGCATTGTCAATCAAAGCATGGAAGAGCTTCGCTTGCTCTCTGCCGGCGATGGTAAGCCCCCCGCAGAGTTCACTTGGGACTGGCGTGACAGAAACGGCAACCTCGTCGATCCGCGCGGAAAATACCGCGTCGAGCTTTCACTCAAAGACCCCGCCGGCCGCATCTGGAATAACTATTCGCCGGAGATTGCCGTCGCTGTTGCGGACAAGGAGATTCGCAAGGAGAGCACGATTATCGTCCAGTTCGCATTTGATGAAGTTGTTGCCACCAGCAAATTCCTCGAGTCGAGAATCGAGTCGATGGCGCGGAAAATTATTGCGCTGGGACAGAACTCCGAGTCAACTATCAGCGTGAAAATTCTCGGCCACACCGACCCCATTGGCTCCGACCGCAGAAACATGATTTTGAGCGAGGAGAGGGCGCAGAAAGAAGAGGCCTCGATTCGCAGGTATCTTCGACATATCCTCGACATCGACAGCGACTCCGCACTCGAGCGCTGGCTCGCCAACCACAGAATAACGCTCGTTCGGCAAGGCCTCTCGGACAGGCAACCATACGAGGTCGAGCGTTATCGCGAAGGACGATTCGAACGCGTTCTTTTGGGCAATAACACATTCCCCGAGGGACGCTCCGCCAATCGCAGGGTGATCATTCTTATTGAAGAAATCCGCGAATCAAATTGAAAATAAATTAAGATTGTTCTTGACATTAGCTAAATTGTGCAGTATTTTATCTGTCAGCTACAAAATGATAATACCGCAAGGCGTAATTTTGTTTGGAGGTTTTATGCCCATCGGAACTGTTAGACGATTTGACAGAAAAAAGGGATACGGCTTCATCGATGCCGAGGATGAACTTGGTAGCGATGTCTTCGTTCACTACTCGGACATCCTCATTGATGGTTACAAAGTCCTCGAGGTCGGCCAGCGAGTAGAGTTCGAACTCGCCGAGACTGATAGGGGATTTAAGGCGACGAATGTTCGCCCGATTCCATAACTGAAGCGACATTTTTCCGATAGCAACACACCGAGAGCAAAACACGAGTTTTGCATGTGATTTTTTGTTTTTGTTTTTACCCGCCTCATCATTATATTAAAACAGCCCATGTTGAATTTTCTTCTGAATATTTTCGCCCTTGGGGTTAATAGCATTTCGGAGAGGCCGAAACCGAAGGAAATCTCTGACGACTCGGACCTCATTCCCAAAATAAAAAAAGGGGATGTCTCGGCCTTCCAAATGCTCGTTGACAGACATAAAAGGCGTGCATATTACACCGCCCTCGGGATGATAGGCGACTCGGACGCCGCACTCGACTTGACGCAGGATGCGTGGGTCGCGGCATTTCGCAGTATCGATTCCTTCCGCGATGGCGAACCGTTTTACCCGTGGTATCACAGAATCCTCGTTAACCATTGCAAAAACTTCCTCCGTCACAGGAAAGTCGTTGATAGAGTAATCGCCGGAAGTATCGACGAGGAGCGCTTCTCCGACTTGGAGGGCACGGTCTTCGCGCCGGAGAGCCTCCTCGAAGAGCGCGAGACCAAAGAGCTGATTTGGAGCGCAATCGAGAGCCTTCCGCCGGAGCAGAGAGAGGTCATCGTGCTGACGCATTTCGAGGAACACAGCTACGAGGAAATCGCCGAGCTGACGGGCGTCCCCAAGGGCACGGTGATGAGCAGGCTTTTCTACGCGCGCAAAAAAATTGCAGAGCATATCGGACGAAAACATGAGACCTGAAGACGAAAATATCGAAACAAAAAATCTCGAACCATGCGAGAGGGCATGGGGCGAGAGGATTTCCGCGGGCATCGATGGCGAGCTATCGCCTGAGGATGCTTCCGCACTCGAAAAGCACCTCTCGGCCTGTCCCAGTTGCAGGGAATTTAAAGAGGCGCTCGAGCGCATGAAGGGAGCGACTATGCAAATGAAATTCGCGAAACTCCCCGATGAGGCGTGGAGGCATTATTGGACGGGCATCTACAATCGCCTCGAACGGGGGATAGGTTGGCTGATTCTGTCTTTAGGGATTGTCATTCTGTCCTGTTATGGGCTTTACCGCGTGTTCATAGACTTCTTCGCCGACTCGGATATTTCGATATGGGTGAGGTTCGGCGTGGGCTTTGTGATGGTCGGCGGTGTTGTGCTTCTCGTCTCGATAGTCCGCGAGAAAATTTTCCGCGGAAAACATGAACGCTACAAGGAGGTTGACCTATGATGGTCGTCACTTGCGATTCCGTCCCCGGATACAAGATTGCCGAGGTATTCGGTCTTGTCAGGGGAAACACTATTCGCGCGAGGCATGTCGGCCACGACATCATGGCCGCGCTCCGAAACCTCGCAGGGGGAGAGATATCCGATTACACGAAGATGATCGCCGAATCCCGCGAGCAGGCCATCGACCGCATGATAGCCGAGGCCGAAGCGCTGGGCGCCAATGCAGTTGTTGCCGTGAGATTCACAACAAGTAGCATGATGCAAGGCGCGGCGGAGCTTCTCGCCTATGGCACCGCCGTGACAATCGAGCCAGAGGGCGATAGATGACTTTCCCGATTCCCCTGCGATTGGCTATTTTCGCGACTGCCGGTTTTTTGGCCGTTCTGCCGTTTGTTTTGCGCAACCGGCGCATGGGCTGGGGCTGGCTGATTGCCCTCGTTTGGGGCGGGCTGTCGTTTTACTCGATTCACCTCGTTCAGGTGCCGCTTCAGGGCAAACTCCAGCGGGCGATAGTCGGTTCGGATTTGGCGATGTGGCTTCGCAATTTCATCATTATCGCACCGTCAGGAGTGGTTCAGGAGTTCTTCAAGGCTCTCGTCCCCGTGATCCTCATCGCCGGCGGCCTCCGCATCGGCACGGACAAGAAGCTCTTCGCCTCGTTTGCGGGCGTGGGCTTCGGGCTTGTCGAGTCAGTGCTCCTTGTGGAGCTTTTGCCGGTGGAGTTGGGCTGGATAGCGATTATCGAGCGCATATCGACTATCTTCTTTCACACAGCGCTCACAACGATTGCGGTCGGTGGCGGCAAAGCCGGCAAAATCGCATGGGGACTGCCTCTGGCGATGCTCGCTCATTCGCTGGTGAACTTTGTTGCCGTATTCTACATGCAGAAAATCGGCATAGTCTGGATTGAAGTCATAATTGGGGTGGTCGCGCTGGCGAGCTGGGTTCTGTCGATAATATTTTACAGCAAAGGAGACAAATGAAAGCGAAAATCACAATTTGCATAATCGCTTTGGCGTTGGTTTTTTCGATTGCACTGGCAAAAATGCCCGCGCTTGAGCTGGACGGCTCGATTTTCGAGGGCAAGACCACATACACTTACGGCCTCTTCGACATCAAAACCGGCGAAGAGGTTGCGAAGACCGTCGTCATCGTCGAGGTGGAAGACGGCATGCTCCTCATCGACGACTCACTGAACGAGAGCTTCGTCAGCGTGAAGCTCCCCGGCCTCGAGCCATATTATGGCGAGAAGACGATTCGATACGAAGGCGAATATGTCATCCACAGCCAGTTCGAGGGCGACTCGATTATCGTCGATGCCACCACGCCCGCCGGCGACCAGCACATTCGCCTGAAAATCCCGCGCCAGCCCATGCTCCACAACGATCAACTGCTGTTCTCTCTCCCCGCGATGGACTTCTCCGCGGAGCGGCAGAGGTTCTCGCTGTTCGTGCCCGCCAACGCGTCTTTCATCGATGCGGCGGTGATTATCGAAGGCACGGAGACTGTCGAGGTGCCGGCGGGGGAGTTCGAGATCTATAAGGTAAAATTCGATTTCGGGACGACAGTGCAGGAGGGCTATTATGCAGTCGAAGCCCCGCACCACCTGATAATCTACGACAACGGCGCGCTTCAGTATCGCCTCGAGGAAATTACGGCCGAGTAGCTACTTTGCGATGTGAATTGTGCCCTTGCAGAGGACTTCGCCGTCGCGCATGATGATGTAGATATAAACGCCCTTGGGCTGAGAAGTTCCTGCGGAGTCGTTGCCATCCCAGAAAGTGATGTCCTCGAGCTGTGTCACCAGCCTTCCGGAGACGTCGTAAATCTCGATTGTTGCGGGTTGCACGCCCTGATTTGGGTAAGTGAAATTCGCCTCGTCGTTTATGCCGTCGGCGTTGGGCGAGAACGGGTTCGGCGTCGCGCCGCATTCCGATGAGAGGATTGTCAGGTTCGCGCAGGCGATGTTGTTGTCCTCGTCCGACTCGAAGACTTCATCGTCCGCGTCGAGGACGAGGCAAATCGGCAGAACTTCGCCGTAAAAGCTCGCGCCTTCGGCGAATATCGTTAAAATTTCGTAAATCGTGTCGCCGGGGGAGAGGTTTGTATATTCGACGCGCCGCAAAACGCCCGCGCCTGATGTAATCTCGACCATCGTTCTCGGCAGAATTTCCTCGCCCTCATAAAATCCCATAGCCTTGAAAACAAACGAATCGCCATAGGCCACCGCGGTGGGCACGAGGGACACGTGCGCGCTCGAAGTCCACAAGTCCGGAAGAACGGCGACGCGGTATTCCCAGCACGAATCGAGAACGTTGGGCGCGCAGAGGTCGGGGGAATCGGTCAGCGATTCGATGCAGATAAGGACTGTATCGCCGTAGGTGAACGGCGTGGGGAAATCGATGCGTAATATAGCGCCGTCCCACGACAACGCTCCATCGCCGACAGCGAACGAGGCTCCGTTCGCGATAACGCGAATCGAGCTTTCGTCGATGCCCGAGCCTTCGTCAACAAGCTCGACGGTCAGGACGAAGTCGGCTTCCACGCGCGCCCCCGGCGGCGGATTGATGGAGATAATCTCCGGCGGCGATAAATCCATGAAAAATGTAATACAGGCAGGGCTATCCGCCGGATTGCCGAGCATGTCCGAAGCCGTCGCGCAGACTGTCACCGTATCGCCGTCGGATGGGCCGGCGACGGGCGTATAAATAAGGCTATCGTTTCGGTAAATCCATGCGTCGGAAACACTTCCATCGACGATTAGCTCGATTGTCGTCGTGTCGATGCCGTCGGGGTCGAAAATGTGGAACACCGCGCCTTGCCCTTCACACGCGCTCCAGAGTGAGTCCTCCGGCGGGTGTATTGCGAAAATCTCCGGGCCGCCTTGCGCAATGAAGAATTCCCAGCAAATCGAGTCTCGGTTCGCGCCGCAATAGCGCGCCAAGTCCACAGCCCAAACGCACACACTAACCGTATCCCCACCGAGCCACGATAGCCCGCCCTCCGAAGTGTCAAAGCGGAGAGTGTCGCCGGACATTGTCGCCGAAACCATCGCGCCGTCGATTTGCATGTTAACCGAGTCCGCATCGACACCCGCGATTTCATCGAAAATCAAAACGGAGATAATCGGCGATATCGTTGCAACCATGCTCTCCGGCACGGGCGAAAGGTCTGCGAATGTTGGCGGCTCGAAATCGAGAATCCAGCTGACGCAAACCGTCTCGCCCAACGCCACGCCATGGATGTTCTCCGCGCGAACGATGCAAAGCTCGACGCTATCGCCGTTGGCCCAAACGGTTGAAGGCGTGAATGTCAGCGTGTCGCCGGAGAAACCAAGTTCTTCGCAAGGCCAGAGGAAATCATCCTCGCCGTTTAGGACGACGTGGATGCTCGAAGTGTCGAGTTCGCCATCGAAAACCCACTGCGCCGACTGAAGCGAGCAACTGGTGATAGTGTTGTTTTCGGGAAAAATCGCCTCGGCGGAAAGCTCGCCCAAAACAATATAAAACTCGCAACACACGAAAGCCTCGTTGTCGCCGGTGCAGAAGTCCGTGGAATCCCTCGCGGAGACGCAGAACGAGACCGTGTCGCCGTCGCGCCAAATTGTGTCGAGCAATTCCGGCGTAATTGTCATTTCGGCATCGACGAACTGAATACTGTCTGCGCCGAAAATTATCCAGCTCTCGCCGAAGAAAATCGGCGAAATATCGTCGGAAATCGCGACGACAATATCGAACGAAGTCTCGTGAACCTCGGTTGAACATGCCGGCCAGATAAAATGAACTTCCGGCGGCGTGTAGTCGATTGTGAAATCAATGCAAACCGCGTCCGGCAGGGGATTTCCGGCCAAATCATAGAGCGAATCGAGACATGCGCTGTGAACTCCCTCCGGCCAGTGCGCCGATGGCGTGAAGACAAGCGTGTCCCCCGGCATTAGTTCGAGTTCGGCGTCTGAAATCGCGAAGACAGCGCCGTCCGCCGATACCCAAATACGGCTCGTGTCGATTCCGCTATAGTCGTCGGAGAGCGTCCAGATAACGGTTTGCAGTGAGCAGGCCGAAATCGCGCCGTCGAACGGATAGACAAGCTCTGCTGTCGGCGGAATGGTGTCTAACGTGTCGGGCGCTTCGATAGAGACGAAGATGTCCCAACACTCCATCGCGAAGTTCGGGCCGCAATAGTCCGCGCAGTCATCGTGCGCGAAAACGCAGACGAATAGGCTGTCGCCGTCGGCCAAGTCGCGAAGAATGACACTTTCGACCGAATGCGCAGTCGTGTCGGGCAGTCCGTTGCGGGTGACGGCAATCGAGTCGATGGGCGCCTCGCCGCATATCTCATCGAACGCTTCGAACGCGATGGTCGAGACCTCCGCCGTAAGCGTATCCGGCGTGAGCATGTTGATATTCGGCGGCTCGCGATCAATGATGAATCCTCCGCGAACCGAATCGGTGATGTGCGCGCCGATTGTATCAACCAAATCGAGAAGCGCGAAATCGGCGTAGGTTAATCCTTCCCAGCAACTTACGACAGTCGGGTCTATCGTCAAACTGTCGAAATCGTCCGAGAAAATCATCCATGAAGGATCAAACGCGTGAATATCCGCGCCGATGCGCAATAGCGTCGATTCCGGCGTGATGGCGTGCTCCGAAGCAATCCCGAACACAATCGGCTGGCATTCGCACGCACTTATAACCGAACCGTCGCCGTTGACATCGACAGGCTCAATTATCCAAGAGCGGGGTGGGATTGTATCTAATAGTGATACATACACCCACCAGCAGGTGTCCGGCGCGGTGTTTGGCGGGCAGTAGTCGTAGTCGGGGAAGTCAGAAATTTCGATAGCGCAAATTCGGATGGTGTCGCCGTTTTCGACTTCAATATCGATTAAAGTTCCCCATAGTGTCGAATCAGACCAAATTATCGAACCGCCGCGCCAGTGCTCGACTAATTGTGCAAACTCCGCCCTCTCGGTAATCGAATCGTGGATGGAGATTTCCGGCGTGAAAATGACCGGAATCTCATCAAACACTGTCCCCGGCGGCGGCGAAAATCCGCCCAAAACCACCGGCGGATCGAGATCGACAATGAACCGGCACGAGACGGGCGTTTCCAGCGCGCAACCGACCTCGTTGTTCGCGGAGATGAGCGTCACCGTCACCGTGTCCCAGCTCCTGAACTCCATCCCTATCGACGATGGGTCGAAGCCGAGGAGTGAGTCGCCTACCCATGTCAGCGCGGGGCTTACGATTGATAGCACGGTATCGACCGGCTCCGAGCGTCCGGAGACCTCGACGCGCACGGCAAAGCTCGTCGTGTCGAGCGCGAAGCCCGTCGTGTCGGACACTACCCACGCCACTGCTTGATCTGCACACGAAGTGATATACCCGCAGGAATCGGGATAGACGACTTCGGCGAACGGCCCGGCATAGCATGGGATATATATCTCGAAGGCGCAGGTGTCATAGCTCCAATTGCAAAAAGAATCCCGGACAACGACAACCAGAGTGCACGACGGGCAGTTAACCATAGGAGCCGGCCAATAAATATAGCCATCGGAAATAGCGTGGGTTTCTTCTATGTCGCATGACCCCGCAAAAAAGTGCAAAGTGCAAGGATAGTCGCCGAAAAACATATCGTCGATATACCAGTTGAAAACAAAGCCCTCGCCGGCGCGGACGGCACTCATCGGGCATTCTATAGAGACGTGTGGCGAACGGGAATCTGTGCAACCTTCGGCGAGAATAGGGGAGAGGATAGAGTCGCCGTCGAGCATGAGCGCGAATTCGCATGTCTCAAAATCCGGCAAATCGGTCGAAAGAAGCCATTGGAAGCAATGAAGTCCCGTGTCGGCCACCGTGCCGATGTGTCCGGCTTCTCCGAAAAAAGTCATCAGGGGAACTTCCCAGCTCGCGCCGCCATCGGAAGACGCGAAAATTTCGACATCCCACGGGCCATCGCATGTTGACTCGAGGCGATAGCATATCTCGACGACGTTCACGCCATCGCAAAAATCCTCCTGCCAGAACCACAGCGAGTCGAACCAAGTCGAGCAGGCGTCCTCGATGTAGAAAGTCCAGCAGGTGTCGAGAACATTCGCTGGGCAGGTGCAGTCCAGTGTGTCGAAAATCATGTCCATCGCGCGGATGCACACCTCGACCGTGTCCGAGGGCGAGAACTCCGTGCCAATAGCGAAAGTCGCCGGATACTCGCTCGTGTCCGCGCCGTTGACGATGACCAGCGTGAGGACGCTGTCTATCCAAACGCCCGCGCCCAAGTCATCCAGCGCGAAAGTAATCGTAAATTCGGTGTCGGTCATGGTAGTCTCGGCCGGCGGGAACGCCGACTCCGGAACGATAAACGGCGGCGACAAATCTACGACGAAGCCGCATTCCAAAGACGCCGACAGTGACATCGTAATCGCTAAAAGGACGGCGATTGCAGTAAAAATTCTACTCATCGCCGCCACCTCCGCGAACCTCGTTAATCACGATGAGAACCCTTCGGTTGATAGCTCGCCCCTCGGGAAGCTCGTTGTCGCCGAGCTTGACCTCCGAGAGCGCGCCATCGCGCCAAAGCTCAACGCTGTATTGCACTGTCTCGGCATATCCCTCGCTGGTGATGCTTACGCGGTTCTCTGCCATCCATCGATTAAGCTCCTCCGGGCTTTCCGTGCCGACCAGCCCGGCGATGTATGCCAACAGCCGCGCTTCGACGCTCTCGGCGCGCTGTCGGGATAGCTCGAGATTGCGCCTATGTCCGCCGATATGGTCGGTGTGGCCTTGGATTTCCGCCGATATGGCGACATCCTCCGCCCCCGCGCGCATGATGATGTGCCTTGCCACCCACTCAAGGCGATCCTTAAGGTATTGTGTTTGGGGTGAGTGTGCATCGAACATGAACTGCACCAGAAGCAGTTTATCGGTGCGCTCCTCGCGCGAGACAACCTCCGTGCCAATGCCATCGACGCAGAGCTTGGAGCTTTGCCCAAATTCGTCTTCGGCGGAAAGGCAGAGCGAAAAGCGTCTTCCGAACGGAATCAGCCCGCCGTGCTCATCCTTCCAGTCCCAGCGGATAGTCTTCGCCGTCGCGCTCTCTCCGCGGGCGAGCGAAGTCGAATGGCCAGTGCGCTCATCGACTAAATCTATCTGCCAGCTTGTAATATCGATGCCGGACTCGATGGAAATCGCAATCTCGCAATCGGGGGGATGCGATGGCTCATAGCTTAGCGCCGAGTGAATTTCGCGCGGATGAAATACGATAGCCTCTCCCGTGAGAAAGACGATTCCTCTGCCCTCAAGAAGTTCCTCGTCGGAACCGGCGAGAACCCTGTCGCGGTAAAGCTCGGGGAGTTCCATGAGCAAAAGGGATTTAATTCGCAACGACTGCGCGATAGCTTCGTTCTGCGAAATTCCGCGCTCGGAGACGCGGACGATGAGCATGGTCATCGGGTTCGTCCGAAGCGTGTTCAGAGCCGATAGCGCTAACTGTTTCGCGTGGGCGGTGCCGAATTCTGCGATGTCGAACCCCCGGCTCATCTCGGGGATTTCCACGCGAAGCTCCGCCCGACGATTCTCCTCATCGACGAGCCGTTGATACTCGGCATATTGGCTTCGGCGGGGGATTCGTTGAGCATCCGGCGGCATGTCACCGATGGACAGCCTCTCGGCGACATCGGGATTAAGCTTTGCCATGGCGGAGATTGCCGCCTTGGCTCTACTCTCGGCAAGCTCCGAGCTTTCCGGCTCGGATTCGGGGTCATAAAAACCGTCGATTATCAGTCTCGCGTCGGGGTTTTGGGCGAGCCTCTCGGCCATGAGGGCGATTAAATGCTCGAAGCGATCATCGATTTCCGCCGAACCCTCGCCGAAGAAGATTGTCGGCACGATGGCCTCATCCTGATTGACATATCGCGCCTCGGCAATCTCCAGCGTCTTGGGCGATGGGGAAAGCGCGAGCTGTGGCGGAGCGAACGCGCGGGCTTTGGCGGTCGCGGTGTTGTTGCCCTCGTTGGACTCGGCGATTGCGCCCGAAGGATCGACCACGGCGGTGAACTCGTGCTCGCCCTCGCGCTCGAAAACGAACGGCACCCGAATGCTCCGCGAGAAGTCCGGCTCGACCTCGTCGAAGACAAGCTCCTCGATAAGCTCGCCCCGAAGGCGCAAATCCGCCGTCACGTTGCGCACCTTGAGGCGCTCGACGGACACATCGACGGTGATAATCCCCGCCTCGCCGATGGCGTATTTGTCCTTGTCGAGCGAAATGTCGATGGCCAAATCCGGAAGCTTGCGCTTCGGCTCGATTCTCCCCACAATCGCAAAGCTATGCCCCGTGGATGTTTTGCCGATATTGCCCCAGCGATAGTCGAAAGTATAATCGAGCCGCAGAGGAATCACCCACCCGAACTCGAAGCCCGCGCCCAGCGCCGCGCTCCGGTCATCGATGCCCACGCGGAGCGAGAGCGCGTCGCCTATGGGTTCGGTCTCGAAGCCCAAGCCGTAGGCGATTTCGCCGCCCTCCGGCGCGGATGGTTCGAAAACTATTTGCGAGTATATCCGGCCGTAGCTCGGCAAGTAATAGGAAAAATCTGTGAAAAGGGCTTGCCCCGATGTGCTTTGGGATGCGTTCTCGAGGGCGAGGTCTGGGTCGAGCAGGTTCAAAGCCCCCGCGCCTACTCGCGCGCGCCCGCCGAGCGACATCGATGCGCCGATATCGCCGGTGAAAGCGGCTTTCGAGTATCCATCATCAAAGACGGGGTCGTCGTGCACATCTCCCTCGCCATAATCGAAATTCCCCCGCCGATATGAGTCGAACAGCAGTCTCGCGCGCCCGCCGACGGCGAAATCGCCGAAACCCATCGAGAATACAAGTCCTACGTCCGAGAAGGAATAGATGTCCGATTGAAGAAGACTCCAGCCCGCGCCAGCGGAGAAGCCGCCAAAACTGTGCAAATACCCCGCACTGCCGATGTTGATGGCAGAGCCAATCCCCGCGAACGGCGCTCTATATCCGATAAGGAAAATATGCTCGCCCGACAGTGCGCCATCAGCCGGATTGCCCCCAATGATGCCGTCCTCGGAGATTGCCGCATGGTGCGAACCTAATGCCTCGCCGCGCGGAGAGGCGAGCAAGACAGGTGCTATCGCGACTAAAATTATTAGCGAAATTCTTCTCATTTAATATATATAAACTAACTTTATTTGCCGGGAGGTCAAGCCGATTTTATGAAGAACAGATTTTGACGAATACACGCCGACATCACTCGGATGCCGGTCCGTTGCCTTGCGAGTGCCCACGAGGCTAAGCTCTCCCGAATGTTCCCTATGCGAAAATAAGCGGAAGCCTACTAATGCGCAGAATATATATCTCCTAAAGGTTTATCCTTATTCCGCCGAATATCTCCCCCCCCAATCTGAGGTGCGTAAATAAATGCCCCGTCGGAGACATCTCGCAACGGCTGGGTGTAGCCGAGCACATTTCTCGCGTTCAATAACAGCTGGAGCGAATTCGTCAATCGGTAATTCGCGCCCAAATCGAAGGTGACGAACGGGTCGGTTTTCACGAGGAAATGTTCTCGATTAGGCTCTTTGCGCTGAATAAGTATCTGTCGTGCGTTATTTTGAATGAGGATGAGATACTTTTAATTAGTTATATGAGAAGTATCTCGAAATGTGTCAACAATACATGTGTATCATATCTTTTCCGTGTCATGGGGTGGATACAGTCTTGATATAACTCCAAAAGTCGCTTTCGCCGGTTGAAATTGGCTCTCTTTTTGCGTAAAATCAGATGGATATGAACTCGCGTTTGAGAAATTGGATTCTTGCCATTGCGATATCTGCATTCGCGCTGTTTGGCCAATATGGGGACATCCCGTCGTCTGCGCTCCGCTTCTACATCGACGGCATGACTGCGGAGATGGTCGGCGACTTCGACCGCGCGATGGGGAGCTATCTCATCGCCGACAGCTACGCGCCGGACCATCCGGACATCATGCTCACAATCGCCGAACTATATCAGCAAAACGGGGACGCAGATCAGGCGTTTGCATGGTTCGAGAGGCTTGTGAAACTGGACTCGGAGAATGTCGCATACCGCAAAGGCGCGGCAGAATCGGCTCGCGGCGCGCGCAAGCCGGAGGTCGCTCTCGAGCATCTTAGATGGCTGGTCAAAAATGGCAAAGCCGATTACCCCACGAGATTTCGATATGTTACATCTCTTCTTTCTGCCGGCAAAGAGCGCGACGCTATCAAAGAGCTTAACGCCATCGCGAAAGAATTTCCCGAAAGCCCCGACCCACATGGCTTCTTGGGGAATATTTATATCGGGAGAGGCGATTATAATCGAGCCATTAATAGTTTCGAGCGCGCACTCGAACTTGACCCGACATATTCGAGGGCGTTTATCGGCCTTTCTGCGGCGCACGAGGCGCGCGGAGAGATAGAAATAGCAAGACAATATCAGCGCGTCTATATCGAGAGCAACCCCTTCGACCTCGAAGCGCAGAGACGCTTTATTTGGCAACTCATCGACGAGGGCGAGTTCGAGGAGGCGTTCGAGATTGCCGCCGATTATGTAGAGCATGCCGAAGACGATTTGTTCATCTTTCGGCAAACGGCTTTCTTGGCATATAGCTTCGAGCATTACGAGGAGGCTGTTGATTATTTCGAGCGATACATCGAGAAGAACCCGCTGGACCAAGACGCGCGACTCTATTTGGGCAGGGCATTTTTCGAGCTTGGCGAACATCAGCGAGCCATCGAGCAATACAGAATTATTCTCGAGGACGAGAGAAGCGCAGAAGTTTTGATAGATATTGCGTTGGCCTATTCCGCGGCCAATATGCCCGATTCGGCCATAGCCGTCATCGAGAGCGCCCGCGAGGAATATCCGGAAACCGCCGCCGTGGTTTTCTACGAGGCTGTTATTTACTCGCGCTCGAAAGACTACGAAACCGCCGTCCTGCGCTATTCCACAGCGCTCGAACTCGAGCCGGAGAACCCCCGCGCAATGTTCGGCCTCGGAGATGCGCTCGAACGAATGGGCGAGCGTGACTCGGCTATCGCAATATTCCGCGTCATCGCCGAGCTTCTGCCGGGAGATGCGCTAACCGCGAACTATCTCGGCTATCTTCTGGTGGAAGAGGGCATAGAACTCGACTTCGCGGATAGCCTCATTTCTTTGGCAATAAAGCAAGAGCCTGAAAATGCCGCATTCATCGACAGCTATGGCTGGCTATTATACAAGCGCGGCGAATTCGAGCGCGCCCTCGAAAAACTGCTTCTCGCCGAAAAGCTATCCGACCCTAACGACCCCGTCATTCTCGAACATATCGGCGTAGTGCTGGAGGAAACCGGCGACTTAGTCGGCGCGAAAGACTACTACAAGCGTGCGCTCGAGCTTGACCCCGAAATGGAAACATCTATACAGAGACTAAAGGAATTGAAACATGAGTAAAGATTTATATTCGAAGAAGGTCATGGAGCACTTCGCCGAACCGCACAATGTCGGCGAAATTCCCGATGCGTCGGCATCCGGCGACTCCGGTAACCCTATTTGCGGCGACATGATGAAGTTTTCCCTCAAAATCGAGGACAACCGCATTGTCGATATCAAGTTCAAGACTTTCGGATGCGCCGCGGCGATAGCCTCATCCAGTGTGCTGACGGATTTGGCCAAGGGCAAGACTCTCGATGAAGCTTTCGCAATCACCAAGCAGACTATAATCGATGAACTCGAGGGGCTTCCGCCGGTGAAAATTCATTGCAGTATCCTCGGCATAGACGCCCTTCGCAGAGCGATATGCGACTTTTGGAAGAAGCAGGGCAAGATAGCCGAGCACCCCGACTGCGAGAGAATTTTCGGCGGAAAGTTCGCAGAATAGCGGATAATTCTCGTTTGAGGAAAGCAACTTGTCAGCTCTTGTCTGGATAATATTGAGCGGCTTATTAATGAGCACAATCGCCCTAATTGGCGGGTTATTGGCTTTCTTTTCAAAGGAGTTTTTCAAACGCCTGCTCCTTCCGATTGTTGCACTTGTTGCCGGAACGCTTTTAGGCGGTGCATTTTTCCATATGATCCCCGAGGGCTCTAAGTCCCTTTCATCTATGGGCGCTTATATTTGGCTGCTGGCTGGTTTCGTTATGTTCCTACTGTTGGAGCAATTGCTTCACTGGCACCACAGTCATAACTCGAGTCAGACAAAGAAAAAACCCTTCACATATTTGATATTAATCGGCGATGCGATTCATAATTTCATCGGCGGCATCAGCATTGCCGGCACATATCTAATTTCGCCGAGCGCAGGTGTAATGGCATGGATTGCCGGAGCAATGCATGAAATCCCACAGGAAATAGGCGATTTCGGAGTGCTCATCCATGGCGGCTGGTCTCGCCGCCAAGCATTGTTATGGAATTTCATTTCCGCGCTGACTTTCCCTATAGGTGGTGTTTTGGTCTATTTTGTGTCTTTTAAAGTTGATGTTTCCGGGTTAGTTCTCCTTGGCGCGGGGAATTTCATCTACATTGCGGCATCGGATTTAATTCCTGAAATTAAATCTCAACCCCGTTTGAAAACTTCCCTCATTCACTTTGGCTCTTTCATGATCGGACTTCTGATGATGATAATCTTGGCTCTCATCTTCAACCACCATTGAAACACTACGTGAAAAAATACAGAACCGATTTCAATTTCGCCGGCGAGAAGATACTCATAGCGCTCTCCGGCGGAGTAGATTCGTCGATTGCGGCATTCCTTCTCAAGGAGGCTGGCGCGGATCTTCACGCTGTCACATTCAACTTTACTGACAAAGAAAAAAACCTCGACGATGCTGTAATCGTCGCGGATTTCCTCGAAATTCCGCACTCAATGGTCGATATGCGCGGGCGATTCGAGAACGCGATAATCCGCAAGTTCGTCGAGGGATACGCACGCGGCGCAACGCCCAACCCCTGCATAGACTGCAATGTCAAGATGAAGTGGGCGGGGCTTGTCGAATGCGCCGACGGCATGGGCACTGAGCGCATAGCCACCGGCCATTTCGCCGGCGAGAGGGGCGGTTATGTCATTCGCCCGAAGGATAGCTCTAAAGACCAGTCCTATTTCCTGTATCGCGTTCCACGCCAATGGATTATGCGCACTGTGTTTCCTCTCGAAAATCTCCTGAAAACCGAGGTGAAGACAATCGCCGGAGAAATCGGCCTGCCGGATTTCAAGCGCGGCGAGTCTAACGAGGTGTGCTTTTTCGACAAAGGCAAGCTGGCTGAGTTTTTAGCCGACGAGGGAGTCGAGGACAGCGCGGGCGAGATAGTCGATATGGACGGCGCAATTCTCGGAGAACACGACGGCTGGCGGGCGTTCACAGTAGGGCAGAGACGCGGGCTGGGCGTGGCGTCATCCGAGGGCAGGCTCTATGTCGTCGATGTCGATCCGTCGCGTGCGCGGATTGTTCTCGGGCCGCGAGATGCGCTAATGCAAAATGAGATGCGCGTCACATCAACGATTTTCCACGATGATGTCGAGACTGGCGCGGAGGCATCCTATGGCGTGCAAATCCGCCATCTCGGCGAGGAGATTCCCGCGAATGTTGTCCGCAGAAGCGAATCGACGGCGGATGTTCGTCTTGAGCGCGCAATTTTCGCGCCCGCGAGGGGGCAGTCGGCGGTGTTCTACGATGGCAAGCGCGTTGCCGGCGGCGGGTTTATCGCGTGATGGGGCGGGGGTTTCTCGTCGGGCTTCGCCCGCCTCGAAATGACAGAAAAAGCGTTAGTGCTCATAATGACGTAGGGCGCGAGGCATACCTCGCGCCTAATCCTCAAATCACAGATGTAAATCGCCGATGAAGATGTCCTTGATGCGGAGTTGAATCTGCGGATAGCCGTAATAGTCGTTCGACTCTACAACGAAAGCGATATTAATCGGGTCGATTGCATTGTCGATTGCGTGTTTCATGTCGCCAAAGCCGAAGGCTATTGCGTCTATCGCCCTGTGCCCCGCGCGCACGCGGAAGCGAAGGTGGTTTTTCCCCACTATGCGCGACGGCTCGAGCAGTTCGACATTCACCGCGGCGAAAACCGGGCGCATGTTCTTCGGGCCGTATGGCGAGAATAATTTGAGCCAATCGAGGAGCTTCATGTCTATGTCGGCGATGTCAATTTTGGCATCGATTTTTAATTGCGGAACGAGGTCTTCTTCAGTGAGGCGCTCTTTGGCGACACGTAAAAATGCCCGCCGGAAGTCTTCGATTTTCTCTGGCAAAATGCACAAGCCGGCGGCGTATTTATGCCCGCCGAACTTCTCGAGATGCTCGCTGGAGTCTTTGATGGCGTTCAAGAGGTGAAAATTGGCGATAGTCCGCGCGCTCCCCTGTCCCTCGCCATCGGCGGTAGAGATGAGCACCACCGGCCGGTGATATCTCTCGACAAGCCTGCTCGCGACTATGCCGATAACGCCGACATGCCAGTCCCCCGACTCAATGACAATCGCCCTGTCGTTCTCGAGATCGACGGTGTTCTCGACAAGTTCGACGGCCTTCTCGAATATATGCTCGTCGAGCTTTTTGCGCTTTTTGTTCTCCTGATCGAGGATGCTGGCCATCTGGCTGGCCTGCATAGAATCGTGCGTTGTGAGCAGTTTGAATGCGCTCGCCGGAGAGCCGATTCTCCCCACGGCGTTGAGCCTCGGCGCGAGGACGAAGACTATGTTCCAACTATAAAGCTCAGTCCCCCAGAGGCTTGTCACCTGAAGCAGGCTCTTAAGGCCGGGCTTTTTCGTCGATTCGAGCTGGCGAAGGCCGAACTTCGCAAAAATGCGATTCTCGCCGGTGAGAGGAACGATATCCGCGACAGTGCCCAGCCCCACTAAATCGAGATGCTCGAAAAGAGTCTCTTTGTCCTCGTGAAGCTCGTTGAAAAGCGCTTCGGCCACTTTGAACGCGACGCCAACGCCCGCAAGTTCCCTCGATGGTGAATCCTCCGGCCCGAGCTTGGGATCGACCAGCGCGACGGCGTTCGGAAGCTTGTCGGCTGGCTCGTGGTGGTCGGTAATCACGCAGTCGATGCCCATCGAGCGTGCATATTCGACCTCCTCGACGCCGGTAATTCCGCAATCCACGGAAATAAGAAGCGATACCCCCTTATTGACTGCATCGTCGATTCCACCGCGGCTCAACCCGTATCCCTCCTCGACCCTATCCGGAAGATACCACTCCACATCCGCCCCGAAGCGGTTGAGCACGAGATAAAGCAGTGCTGTAGCAGTGATTCCATCGACATCGTAATCGCCGAAAACGACGATCTTTTCCCTCTGCGCCAGCGCTGAGATGATTCTCTCGATTGCCTCCTTCATGCCGGGGATTGCCATCGGCTCGAGAAGGTCATCCAGCGTGGGATAGAAAAATGACTTCATCTCTTTGGGCGTGGAAATACCGCGGTTAACCAGAATTTGGCTGATAATACGAGGAATTTCAAGCTCGTCCGCAAGCTCTCGCGAGAGCCTCGGGCTGGCCTGCTCAGACAGTGTCCATTTCATTGGGACACCTTTCCGTGTTATCGCCGGAAAGACGAATAATTCGATTCTATAAGCCGGGTTCTGTCCCCTCGCGAGAGGGGGGCATCCATCTATCTCTATGCACGGTTGCCCATGCACTTCAGCGGCCCACCCAAGGGTCATCGGGGGAAGCCGCCCCTACCCTTCTATTTGGCCTTGCTCGACGCGGGGTTTACCACGGCAGTGCCTCTCGACACGCCGAGCGGGGTCTTACTCCCGCACTTTTCACCCTTACCCCTAATGGGGCGGTTTTGTTTCTGCGGCACTTTCCGTCATACGGATTAACTCCGAGTGCCCGGGATTATCCCCGGCGCGCTGACTTCTCGAGCCCGGACTTTCCTCCCCAATGGGGCGAACGCCCGAATCAAATTATTTTGAGAGTTTCGAGGCTGTCTTCCTTTCGTCGTTTCCGGTGCGTTATCGTTTACAATAAAAAAATATCAAAATTTAACACATATTATTCATTTTCTGCGGGATTTCCATAAAAAGTTGGAGAATTTCGCGCCGTCATATTTCGCCGCGCAAAAAAACTTGCATCCCTCCGGCGTGTATCTCGTGCGGGCGCGCTTCGACTCCCTGTCGCTGAGCGGAGGCGATGTGACAGCTGGCGGCACGGCGGCGGTGAGGCGTGTGGTGTATTTGAAGTAGGGTAACTATCATTTAAGGGGAGAAATGATGAGACAGACCAATAGAATCGTTTTTCTCTGCATATTTCTACCACTTTTTTGCCTTGCAGAATTCACCGCCGAACAAATCATCGGTATCGGCTATCAACCCGGCGATAGGCTCGCACTCGTCTATTCTGCCTTCGATATCACATCGATAAAGACCACATGCCTCGAATGGGCGATGGTCGAATCGCTTCCGCCCGAACCCGACGGCACGCACAATTATATCTGGGACGATATCGACAGTTTGGTAATCAAACATCAAAGGTCGGGAATCACAGAGTTCTGCATCTGGCTGGGGTGTAACTGCTGGTGGGCGACTTGCCCCAATTGGATAGGGTTTACTACAAAAAACCGAAGAAGACCTTTGCCCGAATACGAAGAGGATTTCTACGAATGGGTTTACAATGTTGTCGAGCGATACGATTGCGACGGTATCGACGATGTGCCGGGGCTTCTCTATCCGGTCAAATACTATATGATGGAATCCGAGGCACAGCAATTCTACTTTTTCGAGGGTTGTTCTTATGAAAC
>OMKS01001013.1_pt1 | contig 25771 bp, 20 predicted proteins | sample 1674721 | NCBI WGS metagenome assembly OMKS01 (sample SAMN06264996, study PRJEB25208) | sediment metagenome | isolation source: hot spring sediment | place: USA: California | collected 2014-09-02
GACATATTGTTAATGGATATGTCATAAAGGCTGATAAGTCCAATTAAATGAGTTAATTGAGGCTATATAACAGGAAATGCCGAGAAAATGAGAAGAGATAAGAGGTTCCGCCTTAGATATGTCATCCTTCCTCTGCTTGCTCTGGGTGTGTTTATCGTCTTCTTTTCCGAAATGCCTGAAGGCGCACAAGCGGTTGAGCAGAAAAGATGTGCTGTACTCCCGAAAGAAACCCTGTCTGTTATCACGCCGGACAGGATCGAGGAAATGGATCTGACAATAAACTGGGATCTTCAGGAATATGTTGCTGCAACTATTCGGAGGAACAAGGTAAGTTTTGCAGCGGTCGTTGTCATGGATGCCCGATCAGGAGATATTATATCCCTGTACGGCAAGGATGAGTCCGGTGAGAACTGCAGCCTGTGCCTCGATTCATATCTAGGGGCAAGTCTGTTCAAGGTCGTTACCGCTGCTGCTGCCATAGATTACGGTGGAATGAGTTCGGAGAGCAAATATACATACAACGGCAAAGCCCATACCCTGTACAGGCATCAGCTTCTGCCGAAGAAGAATCGGTGGACGCGAGAGGTTTCTCTGTCAAGGGCGTTTGCACAATCAAACAATGTTGTTTTTGCAAAGATCGGTGCCCAGGAACTGGGCGAGATCCCGATTATGCTTACTGCAATGAGGCTCGGCTTCTGGCAGTCTCCCCTGGGTGGTTTCGAATGTGTGCCGAGTACGCTCTTCATTCCTCAGACGAAATATAACATTGCTGAACTGGCAAGCGGCTTCAACCGGTATACACGAATTTCTCCTGTTCACGCAGCACAGATGGTTACTGCCGTGTTAAACCAGGGTAATATGGTGAGACCCCGGATATCAGTCAGTGATCCGTCCGTATCGCAGCAGGTTCTCGGGGAAGACACAGCCTATCAGCTGTACTCAATGATGGGGCAGACAGTCAGTCATGGAACCGTGTCGCGTACCTTCTGGAACAGCCGTTACGACCGTGTGCTCAAAGATGTTCAGCTTGGTGCAAAGAGCGGAACAATAGACGGGACAGACCCTGACGGGCGAAGAAACTGGTTTGTGGGCTATGCTGTTCATGCAGACACCGGGGATGGCATTACCATTGCCTGCCTCATTATCCGTGAAGACTACTACTGGATAGAGGCCGATGCGCTTTCCAAAAAGATTATAAGGTATTATTTCTCCAAGCCTGTAACCGTTGCAGATAACAGCTGAATAACCTGTCTCTCTCGAGTCTCATATAATCACTGATGTAATCGCTAGCGCTTGACACTGTCTTTGTGCCTGTGGTAGCAAGTTAAACGGTTTCGGGACGTAGCGCAGTCTGGTAGCGCACCTGAATGGGGTTCAGGGGGTCGGAGGTTCAAATCCTCTCGTCCCGACCAGTTGAAATCTCGAAGATTCTGACAGTTAGCGAATCGATTTTCGGATCTTGATTACGAAAGTATGGTCTTTGGCGGTCTGTCTAGAGTTAGAAGAAATCCTCGACAGCATAGATGTACTGGCTTATGAGATCGTGAATCTCCACTTCCAGGCCCAGGAATTCTACGCCGATAATAAGCTCTTTTCTGCTTCTTTTTATATTCTTGATTTTTCCGAAGACTTCACGGTCACCTTGAACTCCGGGGAATTTGCATTTCAGGACGATCTCATCGTCGATCTGAACCGGAGGCAGTGTTTCCTGTCTGGAATTAAGAATATGGCAGCGGCACCCGTTTTTGCTCACATCGATTATTGCACCATGATTTATCTTGTCCTTCATCTTCACGGTTGCCGGGAACAAGCTGTCAGCCCTTTTCTGTGAACGCAGATCATAGTGTTCAATGATCTTGGGATATTCAAGGAAGAGCAGTTTGACGGGTGTTGAGATTATTTCAATCAATTTTGTCTGGAAACCGTAGACAGTACCCTGGTAGAGATACCTTACAACAATATCGACCCCTGGAACCAGCTTGTGCTTTATGTTGGTATACTGGCCGGGTATCTTTATTATCAGATACTCATTGATTTCCATGCCGACAAGAACACTCTGCAGGGGAAAGCCTACACCTTCCATCTTGAACTGGATATGAATTCCTATCTCCAGATTAATTCGTTTGCCGTATTCAAAATAATCGATGTCATTGCCTTTCATAGCTGTCGTGCCATATCGGTAAAAAGTTGTAATTTCTTTACGAAAGCCAGAAAGCATCCGCGAAATATTTTCATCTGTCTTTTTGGTAAACCTTTTTTGTTCCCGCTCATTGAATATCGGCAGCAGGTGCGCGCAGGATGTCGATCAGCTCTTCGCGGGTGAATGTCTTGAGCAGGCCAGGGTCGTCTTCAGAGATTATGCTTTGTGCGAGTGTGCGCTTGCGCCCGATCAATGCAGATATTTTTTCCTCGAGCGTGCCCAGGGTTACCAGCTTGAACACCTGAACTCCTCGTCTCTGGCCGATGCGGTGGACACGGTCTGTTGCCTGGTCTTCTTTTGCCGCATTCCACCACCTGTCATAATGGATGACCACAGATGCCGACACAAGGTCTATGCCTGTGCCCCCTGCCTTGAGGCTGCCGATAAAGACACGGCAATTCTCATCGTTGTTGAATTTTTCGATGAGTTTTCCCCTGTTGCGGCTCTTGCCGGTTAGTGCTACATGGCCGATGCCTGATTGTTCAAGATGGTTTGAGATGATATCGATCATACCCAGATACTGTGAATAGACAACCACTTTCTGGCCGCTTTCCAGGGACTCCGATAGCAGTTCGGTGAACAGGTCCCATTTACCGGAGACATAGTTTTTGTAGTCTGTCTGATCCTTGTCGATCAGCGCGGGATGGTTGCAGATCTGTTTGAGCAGGTTCAGCAGCGCAAAGATATGCATATACGGGACAGCAGCACTGTAATCTTCCAGATCGTGCATGATTCCAGGCGAGCGTGAATCGATTGCCTCACGATACAGCCTTACCTGATCTTGGCTGAGTATGCAGGTGCGTATGTCCTCTATCTTGGGTGGTAGCTCTTCGAGCACGCTCTGCTTGAGGCGCCTGAGGGTAAAGGGCGAGATGAGTCTGCCAAGCTCTTCGCGTGCCGGTGCCTTATGATCCTGTTCGATAGGCTGGGCATAATGAACCGAGAAATGTGCGTCTGCCCCGAGATAGCCCGGAAGCACAAGGTCGAAAAGGGCCTTGAGTTCGTAGATGGTGTTTTCAATCGGTGTGCCTGTCACCCCGATCTTCATGTCTGCTTTGAGCGCAACGGCACACCGGTATGCCAGGGTCTGGGGGTTCTTTATGTACTGGGCTTCGTCAAAGACCGCAAGCCCCCAGTCGATCTTATTGAAGATATCCTCGTCCCGCCTCAGCACGCCGTATGAGGTGATGATTACGTCATTGCCGTCAAGGGCGGCTTCCATACTGCGGTCAGTGCCATGGTATATACAGGCATTCAGTGCCGGGGCATGTCTTCTGATCTTGTCTTCCCAATGACTGATTACAGTTGTCGGGCACACTACGAGAAACCGGCCTTTTTGTTCCTGTTTGAGCCATACCATGAAAGACATGATCTGGTGAGTTTTGCCCAGGCCCATGTCGTCGCAAAGCAGCCCTCCCAGGCCGTTTTCATGCAGAAACCGAATCCACTGCACACCATGGATCTGGTAGGGCCGAAGCGGTGATGCCATGCCTTCAAGGTTTGGGAATGCACCCGCCGGTTTCAGTTCGAGCATCTGCTCCAGGTGCGCAGCCTTGTCGTCCTGCCCGCGGATATGCATCGGTGTGGATCCTGAAAGTGAATGGAGCCTGAACAGGTCGATCTTTTTGAGTTTAACCGTGCCGGTCTTGTCAGGATCTTCCGGGATGCCGGAACTGTTCGCGATGCAGTCAAGATGATCGAGGCAGGAAGCCTTGCAGTCGACCCATCCTTCGTCGGTTGCGATGTAGCGCTGCCTGGCCTGTCTTGCCTGGATGATTTCGGATAAGGATATCTCGGTGCTGCCGAATCCATAGCTCATGGAGAGCCAGCACCAGTCCCTGTCCAGTGCGGACGGGGTGATCTCAATCCTGTCGTATTCCTTGAATATGCGTATGTTTTTTATCTCTTCATTCAGGATAATGGTTCCATCGGCCAGGTCGTCTTTGTTCTCATCGAGAAAGCCCGGGATCTGTGCCTTTTTCAACACCATCTTTCCCGGCGTGGTAAACTTTCGCTTTGCATCTTCAATCTCAGCCAGTATACCCAGTTCCCTGACATAAATAAGATTTCCGTAACGGTATTTCGTAAGCTCTGTTTCTTCATAGTACCGTGCTTCGCCGTTTTGCTGAACAAGCTCGATCGCGGGCCTTACCTCCAGGTCAAATTCGGTATTGCGGTTTGCCAGGAAGATGCTCTTGAGCGGGATAGGAGAGATTGCCATGCAGTGGTGTTCAGGCAGGTAAGACCTTATTTCCGTGATAAAACGCTTTACGCTCTTTCTCGGGATCTCGATGCGGAACACGGCATTGCCGGAGTTGTCTTTGCAGGTCACGGTAAAGGCCCCGGACTGTTCATCGATTGCAGGGGAGAATGAATAGTCGTTGTCCCAGGATTCCAGGTATGCATGGTAGAAAAGCCGGTACCATAGGCTCTCTTCGATGGCCATTCTTCTGGATTTCATGCCGGCATCGATAAGAATGCGCTCGCTCGAGCTCAAGGTATGAAGGGCGAGCTGCCTTAGTACTGCGCCTCTGCTCGGAAGGATCGGGTCGTGGTCTTCACCGAAGTCAAGACGTTCGAGAAGCCTTGTACTGCTTTCATCCTGGGCAAGATATGACACAACAGCTCTCCCATGTTTGTCCATGCCCAGGATAGCAGGTTTGTCCTGTTGTATTGTGCGTTTCCATTGAATCTCCCCAGGTTCCAATGGTGCCTCCTGGGCCAGTGTGGATGCCATTTTGTAGAAGATGCCTGCTCTGAAATGCTCATCGATGTCTTTTCCGCCGAGCCTGTCTTTGAGGTCCCGCATTACCCTGGTAAGCCTCAGTATATGATGGCAGGTCTTTTTCCTTGATTTACTGCACGTGCAGAATTGCTGGTCCATGAGCGAGGGGTTTATCTTTACCAGGAAGGCCACTCCCGGGCTTTTTTCCTTTGCCTCCGGAAACAGTGCTATTGCACTGCGATGGAATTCAATACATAAAAGGTCCTTGTGCGTGATCTCATTCACTATATCTTCGGGCATGATTCATCCTCATTATCGGTTGATCATAGTACAGGTTGAAATCAGGATTATCAAGATGATCGTGAGGTTTTGCAGGGCTTCTTAACCCACATTATGTGTTGAAAATGACAAACCCTGTGGAAGCGGCTTTAAGCCGCGATTGCGCCACAACCGTGACAAATAGAATCGCGGCATAAAGCCCATCACACAGGACAAAGCCATAGGCTGACAGTATGCACGATATACGTATTCAACTGCAAAATGTGGGTTTTTCCAGCTTCCTTGTCCTGATGAAGTTTTCCACTGTAGGCCAGGTCACGCCGTAGACTCGGGCAATATAGCTCAGAGGCGCCCTGTGCTTCAGCATGGCGGCAATTTCCTTTTTGTGGGGGTCCAGTTTGCTTTTGCCTATGCTGCCTTTTGGTCTGCCGAGATTCATTCCCGCCATCTTCCTTGCGGCAAGTCCCTGCCTGGTTCGTTGGCTGACAATTTCCTGCTGGACATCCCACAGTATGCCCAGCATATCAATTCTTGCCCGGGAAACACCCTCATGTGAGGGGTCCAGATCCAGGTCCTGCTTAACAGCGAGGATGTGGACACCCATATCGAGTATGAGCTTGGTTATCCTGAGGACCTCGTGAATACTCCTGCCGAGCATGGCCAGATTGCTTACGATAAGGGTGTCCCCGCTGTTCATGCCGGAGGTGAGCCTGATGTATTTGTCCTTGTCCGGAGGTCTTTCATACAGGCTTTGTGCATGGATGAACTTATCAATACGCATGCAGGTCTTTTCTGCAAAGCCGAGCAGTTCATCCTTTTGTGCCTGCATATCTGTGCCGGCACCAATCCAGGCAAAGGTTTTTGATTCCATGCTTTTCCCGGGGCAGGGTTGCTGTTTCTAAGCGGTAAGTTCCGGCTGAGACGTATGTTCTTTCATGCTTTTAAGCATGGTGCATGACATGCATTTGCGATACTGATTAGGCATGGATCTGCGCCTTTCGCATACCTCCTGACATGTTTTGAACGAATGTGTTGCACAGAAAAACCAGGAACTGGACTTTTTTTCCTCCATGGCACTCTCCCTTAGATAGATAAACGGTGATACAGTAGAATAATATTGAACAGATGTCAAGCGATAACAACATAACCTATTCAATATATCAATAAATAAAGGACAATATACTATTGATAACAAGATTATGAACCACCTCGCAGCAAGCCTTTGATGCCTCGGAAGCTTGCTGCAAGGTATTTCATTAATATTGATGCTCTGTCCCGGAAGTCTCAGCAGTCTGTCTCGCCAATATTGATGCTCTGTCCCGGAAGTCTCAGCAGTCTGTCTCGCCCGGATCAGAGGTTGTAAGGGGGAGGGATCACACTCATCCCATCACTCTGCCTTCAGGAGAGATGCTGCCTTTCTGGTATTAGCGAACCAGTAACTATTTGCGCTTGTAACAGGTGCTGGGTCTTGTTTTTTTGATAAAGAATATATGTCTTACCCAGGATTCAGATACAGATATTCAGATGCAGATGTTGACTTATGGGCGATATGGTTTTATGTTTATGCGTGATTTTTATTGAGGCATGAGTTTTCAGGGTTTTTTGAGACGAGGAGGGTATATGAGGAGGTATGCGCCTTTATGGGCAGGGGCGGTAAGTGTATTTGCATGCCTTATTGTCTCGATGTTCCTTCTTGCGGATCTATGCGCCGACTCCAGTGAATCCGCTACAGTCCTGCGGGAAAATCTCCTGCCCGCTCAACAGGGAGACCCTCAGGCTCAAATGTTCGTCGGCTACCTTTATGAAACCGGACAGTGTGTGGAAAGAAACTATGCCAAGGCAGCCCAGTGGTACAGCAGAGCTGCCGAGCAGGGCAACACCATCGCGCAGTCCCAGCTCGGAAACATGTACAGGTTGGGCAAAGGTGTCCCGCAGAACTACATCCTTGCCTACATGTGGTTTGATATAGCGGCTAAAGCCGGGAATGCGGGAGCAGGAGACCTGAAAAGGGTGGTGGCGAGCAAGATGAGCCCTGCCGATATTGCCGAAGCCAAGAGAATGGCCGGCGGATGGACGCCCAGGAAGTAAGATCAGAAACGCGATTAAACAGTGCTTAAAGGCATTAATGTATCAGTCATCATATTCACGATATCTTATGAAATACCCATAAAACAAGCGTTCAAGGTATCGAAGAGTTTTTTGTACCGCTTACCCGTGGTTTTTTCAGTTGAGGGCAGAAGATGCTGTGTGCTCACATCAGCTGCAGGGAATCTTCTGATTGAAACAGCGTTAGCCGCTGAATCACGGTATATCCTTCAGGATCGGGAGTTGATATCTGGCAGATTTATGCTGTTGATTCTTAAGAGAACTTTCTGCCGGTCGATTCCATTCTTCAGTGCACTTTCAAGGATTGCAATCATGTGCGCTGTGTCACCCTGATCAGAGAACAGGTCGGCAAGGAACAGATAGGCGTTCGAACATGTGGAATCCAGGCGGAGGGATGTCTCGGCAAGTAAACGTGCCAGCGCAGGTTCACCCAGATCTTTGAGACGGTATGCTCCCTTCAGGCACAGCCCTGCACATTCGGCAAGGGAGTCCAGGGTTGTCTCCGGTACGGGTATACCCAGTGTCAGCAGGAGCTGTTCCAGGGCAGACAGGAAGGTCTCGATATCGTCGAGATCGACACTTGTGCTGATAAGGCCGGCCAGGCAGCCAAGGTCTGATGGTGTCTCATTGAGTATCTCGAGGTAGAGCGCACGTGCCTTTGCATGATTCTTTCTGTAGTGGTGAATCTTCGCAAGACTCAACCACAGCGGTATATTCACCGCTTCGGTCATGTCCCTGGCCTTTGTGAGATGAAGAAGAGCTTCATCGATCTTCCCTGTCTTGATCAATACATTGCCCAGCGCCATAATCGCCGGTAAACCCTTTGGATTGACCGACAGAGAAGCCTTGTATGCGGCTGCAGCCTCATCTAAACGTCCAGCCTTTTCCAGTGCGGTCCCATATGTGTATGGGAGCCCTTCATGGATCTGAGACGGGATGGAAAAGCTCTCGGCCTGTATTCCCAGAAGCATCGCTTTTTCCACAGAGGTGATGGCGGCTTCGATATTGTCGGCCCTGAGATATGCACTCCCCAGAAGATAATGCATGATTCCCCTGTCCGGAAAGTCTGCGACCCCCTGCTCGAGTTCCGCCAGGGCGTCTTCGATGCGGTCGAGATGGAGGAAACACTCAGATGCAAGTGTATAGCTGTTTTGAAGCCAGCTCAGTGAATCTCCCAAGGTCCGGGCGGCCGTGATATGTTCGAGGCAACGCTCGAATTCGCCCAGTCCGAAGTAGGTTGATGCAATGAAAAAATGTTGTGATGATGAAATATTGCCCGCGCTCAGATCTTCAAGGAGAATCGACAGGTTGCGCCTGTACTTGTCCCGTATATCGGTTTTCTCATGATACCCGGTATGACGGACAAGGATATCCGTACTTTCCATCAGGATGCCGGCACGCTCAATTGATGGCGCGATCTGCTCATGGATCCTGTTTTTAAAACCGAGTTCCTCCCGGTTCGGGAAGATGCGCAGCTGGACGCAGATCCTGTCGCCATCTTCTCTTGTCGTATTCAAGACCTTGAGCAGGTAGGCCCTGTCCCTGGCCGGACGAAGGTGCCTCTTGAGGTCTTTCAGTTTTCCGGCCTGGTCAGGATCTAACCGGTCATCTGCGTCGAGCCATAATAAATAGTCGGAGTTGGCCAGAGCGATCGAGGCATTGCGCGCGGCTGAGAAGTCATTGCACCAGGTGAAATGCCCGATCTTGGCGCCATGCTCCATGGCGATCGATACCGTGCGGTCGGACGACCCGGTATCAACCACCACGATCTCATCCACAAGGTCCTTGATGTCGGAGAGGATGTTCCCGAGCCTGGACTCCTCGTCCTTCACGATCATTATCACGCCAAGGGTAGGTTCCTGGTCGGTGCCGGGCAGCTTTTCGCTTTGCCTGTTCAGGGTTTTCGGGTTATCCATGAATTCTTTTATGAGTGTCATTCAGAAGGTTTCCCACAGCTTGCTGCGGGGATTTTCATCTTCTGTTGTGCCTCTCAACATGTGGTCCTTGCACGCAACGTCATCTGAATGGATCTTCAAGGCATGGTGATCTTGCCTGGTCTCAGACATTTCCTTTAAGGAGGTCAATGAGGCTCACAATATCAGGGTTTGCCGGTTGAGCCCGGTTTACGGTATCCAGCAGGTCCGGCTTGAGAAGATCATGCCTCCCGGTTTCTGCAGCTGCCTGAAGGAGATTTGCCAGGGCATCGGTGTCTTCAGGGTTGAAGGTCAGTGCATCCTGAAAGATCTCTATGGCCGTGAGTGTTTCACCGAGCTGCCACTGAACCACGCCGAGGTTGTTCAATGCCTGGGAATTGGTCTTGTCGAGGCCGGTGGCCCTCTCAAAAAATTTCATCGCAGCACTGAGATCGCCTTGCGAGAACCGTTCCTCTCCCCTTTCAAGGAGTTTCTTTACCCGATGTTCTGTAGTCATATCAAATCTGTACCCCTTTACGTCTTCTTTCAACAGATCTTCTGCTGATTCATGGTGATCCTGGTTCTTGCCCGCAGGAATGATATACCAGGTATCGGCTTTGATCGCAGTTGGATAATCTTTACATACAGCCTTTCCGAGGACCGCATCGATTGTCCGGAGAATCAGGACTCCACCGGCAGCCAGGCGTTTCTCAAGTCTTTTCAATATGCCCAGAGGTTTCTGGTATGCTTCGAGTCTGCTTTCAATAACGATATAATGGAACTGCACTCCTGAAAACAGTTCATGGAACCTGGAAGAGTCCTGTTCATAGGCGAATATATCGGATACGCCTTTGAGGTCCTGTGCATACCGCTTTTCATCCGTGGCATTATAGATCGTCACATCGAAATTCGAGGCCCTTTCCTTGATGGTCTCCTTGATTTTCAGGGGATTGCCCCCGAGGCCGCAGTTAAGACCGAGAATATTGACATGCCCTGTATCCACCAAGGACAGCAGTGATATCATCTCGGGTGACCAGCAGAAACCAGTCCCCCACGGGTCAACGCCGAAGGCCTCGCAGAATGCCTTGCGGCCTTCGTCATAGAATCCAGCTTGTTCAGCCAACTCATCCTTGAGCGTAACGCTTCCAAAGTGATGACAGTAGCTGTCTTTGGCAAGCATCATCTTGTATCCGTTTCTGCGATACAGCAAGGCCTCCTTGTCATCAGAGAAACCGCCTGGTGCCTGGGAATACAGATAATATGCCCAGTTTACGCCGGAAGATGAAAAAGATACGCTCGAGCGTCGCAGTGATATCGGATCAACAAGCCTTGTGCGCTGTTCCCACCTGCAGGGATCACTGCGCTGATTGTTTTTGCCGGCAAAGACATGCATTTCGTCGATTGTATTATATGATGCAGGTATTGTCTGGAGATTGCTTACACTTGAAGTTGCCGGCACAACCCATGCTATCTTTTCATCCGATTCCATGCATCTGATCATATTTGCGATCGCATTTTCGGTCACAATGACATCGTTGGAAACCAGCATGAAATATTTCCCCTCACAGATAAACGTATAGGCTGCAAGACCTCCGCCGTTTACCGATATATCCAGTTGTTTTGTCGGTGACATACTCTCGAAGTATTCCTTTGTCCCGTCGGTCGAACCATGATTGATGAGGATCAGTTCATAACTGAGACCCTGAGGGATATTTTTCAGAATACTTTCCACGCACTGTTTCGTGTAGTCGAGCTTGTTGAAGGCAATGACGGCAATCGATAGATCGTATTTATAGTTCCCTGACTGTACTGCATTGTTGATGTACTTGTTCGATCCCAATGTGTGCATTTCCTGCTGATAATACCTCTCCATCAGAGACTTATCAGGATACACACAGCGGAAAAAATATTGTACATTGTAGAGTACCTGCATGAGGGGCAATAATTCGAAATCGATCTTGTCAAGGATTTTGGACGGCCTCTTGCTTGCAAGCACCATTATTCTTTGCAATGAGTGTGTGATGCTCTCTATACTATCGTTCTGCAGCATATCTATCAGGTCATGAAGTTCCAAAAGCATGCTCTGCGCATGCTTATGGAAACCGTTATAATCTCCCTGTTCGCACAAAAGATGCAGATGCCCGGCATCCTTGATCAATCGTGCAAGTGCTTTCAGCCTTTCTGAGTTAAGGGCATAATCTCCCATGTTCTTTATATACCGTCCTTATATTCGCTGACTTGTGATTGTACCATTGTATCATGGCAGATACATTTCTGCTTCCCGATGAAGCGCGGCCGGTGAAGAAATGTGTGCGTAAAGGAGGATCATCATGTTTTATGAACAGTGATGGCTTTCAACTCTGAATAGAAATCTGAGTGAACGATATCTTTGAAAACCATCTCTGCAAACAGCAATATTCTTCTTGCAGTGCCGGTTTCCCCATCCGCCAGGGATTCCGAGGCATACTCGAGGGCCAATCCGGAGAGGTTCCTGTAGATATCTTCCGAGTCCAATCCTTTCAGGAAGGCAACGCTTTCATCGTTGAGCGTGTCACGGAATACCTTCAGTCTCGTGATCAGATAAAATCGTGAAACCAGATCGACGATCTTGTCAGGATACTTTGTCTTGCAGATGCAGGCTTGAGATGTCCTCATGTAGATGCCCGGATGCGATTGAAGGAAGAATGCTTTTCTGAAGCAATCAGTGAAATCGACGAAATGGGGAAGCTCGAACAGGCTTTTCGGAATGACACCGGCACGGTAAAAGCACTGGACTTTGTGGCCTAACCCCTTGTTGAAGACCTCAACAAAGGACTTCTTTCTTCTCAGTACGCGATCTTCGTCAAACATGGGTGTCTGTTTGAACGATTTGCCCTCATCATCGATGAGATCCACCTCAGAGAAAATGATCCTGCAGTCTGTTTTTATCGGATCGTCCAGTAGATTTGTACATCTTTCCAGATAGTCCGGGTAGAGCACGTCTGAGGGCTCGAGGATCGTCATATAGGCGTGCATGGTATGTCTCATCAGGTTGTTAGCATGATTCATCTGGCGTGTTTTCAGGTATCTTTTATCCAGGCGGTAAACCGATATGTCGTTGCTTTTCACGTATCCGAGGAGCTTTTTGTACGTCCCGTCCGTTGAATGATTGTCAACCGCGATGACTTTAATCCGCTCGGAATAGATGGATTGATCGAGAATGCTTTGGATGCTTCTGTCGATGGTCTGCGCGTTATTGTCGGTAAGCAGCAGCACAACGATATTGTAGGTTTTAGCTTCCATAGTCCTCCAGATTGATCAAGCAATAGCCTTCAGGGGGATCGTAGCTGCGTTTGCGCTTTTTGTACATATCCTGGCCTGTACCGGACAGATCGGGGGTCGTATCCGTACGGGTGCCATTGTACGTTTCGAGGCAATATGTGTAGAGCTCTTCATGGATGATGTCTTCAGACGCGATCTGCGCAAAGAGCATGTACTGCTTTGCGAGATCGGTATTGTTTTCGTTCAATGCAAACGAAGCGATGCCCAGGAATTCGAGGGCGAGCTTGTGAAAGGCGAAGGCCTTTCTTTCCAGGACATTGTTATGCAGCTCCTGCTCCGACCCCAGCCTTACGTGAAAATCAATGGTCAGAAAAAGCGCGAGGGGATGGTAGAAGTTCCGGAAGGCCTTGACGGTCTCTCTGGATGCATGCACCCGGATGAGAGAGAGTTTCTCCCTGATATAGGCGTAGTCGGAAATGAGGGACAGCCTGAACCACAGGTCCTTGTCAGCATTGACGTGGTCGAACTCGCTTTCAAAACCCATGGCTGCATCGAATACACTCCGCCGTATGAGGCACTGGGGCGACTGGGCGACGTCGGCAAGAAGATAGATGGGCAGTGCGGACCATCCCGGGGAGATGAAGCTGCAGTTGTAGAAGGGGTCGAGCTCGGTTATGGTGCCGTCTGCGTCGATGAAGTCCCTCTCGCAGTGGACATAGCCGACCTCGGGATGGGCCTCCATGATGCTGACGCATTTCTCGACCATGGTCGGCTTGATCAGGTCGTCGGCGAACAGGGTCATCAGGTACTTTCCCTTGGCCATATATGCCAGAAGGTCGATGCTCCGGTTGGTGATGTTGAGAGGGTTTTTGCAGACCATCACCCCCCTGTCAGCGTATTTGGATGCCACATCCATGGAATTGTCCGTGGAGCAGTTGTCGAGAAAGATGATCTCGATGTTGTCGTAGGTCTGATCAAGCGCTCCCCGGATGCACCCGTCGAGAAACATTGAATGGTTCCTGTTGGGGATCATGATGCTGACGAGCGGTCTGTTTTCTTTCATCGCTTTCTCAACCTTTTTTTTTGTCCTTCATCCGGTCAGGATCTCCCGTAAGCCGGTGGTGATAATGGGTATCGGGCGGAGGCGCCCAGGTAATGGGGATGATCCCGTCCTTGGTCTCGATGGTCTCCACCTCTTCTTTTTTATTTGCGCCGCGATCCTGCTCCGAGGCGCAGGCCTCATTTCCCCGATACTGCGGGGAGGTCTTCTCCTTGCCCGGATCAACGTAGTCTTCGTCGGTGAAGATCTTCGTGTAGGGGACAGGCACCTGGACATCGCCATACGTCGGGATAATGACCTTGTCGATGAAAGTCCTGTCGACGCCGCATATGCAGGGCATCTTGACCCGTGGGTTGAACCAGTGGAGGTTCAATCCCCGCTCCACGATATCCTTCAGTGGTTCCTCAAAAAAGTTGCCCAGGGAGACAGGTATGTAAGGGCAGGGAAGGACATCGCCATATCGGGTGATCGGGAGTATCCTTTTAACCGCGATGCATCCAATGTCCATACCGTAGGACGGGGTCATGTGCGTGAACACGTCATATATTTTTTCAAGCTCTCTCAGATAAGCCTCCTCATCCTCGGTCAGCATCTGGTCGAACCTGCCTTCGTATGCCCCGACAGGTTTTGCGTATGTTACATAGGTGCCCACGCCGAGCTGTTTGGCCATCTTCAGGTAATCCATGAACTCCTGGGACCTGGCCCGGCCCCGCCAGACAACCGTTGAAAGGATCACATGAAGGCCGACCTTCCTGCACGCTTCAACGGCCTTTATACATCGTTCCCATGATCCTGACCGGCGTCTGAAGCTGTCGTGGGTTTGGGCGTCGCAACCGTCGAGGCTCAGCTGGATCTTGTCGACACCGATGTCCTTCAGGTGCCTCGCCTTTTCGTCATCCAGGTACCAGCCGTTCGTGTCTGCGACGATCCAGAACTTATCAGGGTCGATGGCCCTGACCAGATCGTCGAAATCCTTGAAGATGAGGGGCTCACCGCCGGTGATGACGATCGTGGTGAGGCCCATCTCGTGGGCCTGTCTCGACAGCTCCCTCACGTCGTCGATCGCGAAGTGTCTGCGGCGGCTTTCCGCTTCCTGTTTCCGGGACATCTGAAACTTTTCAATCGAGCAATGCTCGCACTTGAAGTTGCATGCATAATTGTACTGAAACTGAATGATGGGTACGCCTTCTCCCCTCGCGAGCTTGTCGTTGAAGCGGAGCACCTTCTCGTATACCTGCGGCTTCGTCTTCTTAAGCCATTGCCTGCGTTTATCTTCCTCGAACTTGGTCTGGCCGAAGGTGATCTCTGAGGAAGATTTCCCTTTGCCGCTTCCTGTATGATTTTTTTTCTTCATGCTCGGATGTTCCCCTGCCTTGTCATGGCCTTTTGTACCGGATGACCTTCTTCAGCATGTCGCACACGAAGGCGATGTCGTCACTGTTCAGGTTAGCTGCCGAGGGGAGCGAGATCCCTCGTTTCTCGACCTGTGCCGCTACGGGGTTCTTGTATCTCTGTTTCAGTGCGGGCATGGTGCTCATCCTCGGGAAGGCCGGCCGGGCGTGGATGTTCTCTTCCTTCAGGGTTTTGATGAGATCCTCCCGCTCCGTCACGATACTGTTCTCCAGGAGAATTGACGGGTAGCAGTAATTGGCCCTCATCCCTTCTTTCTCTCGTATCAGCTTGATCCCGGCCACATCTTTCAGGCCTTCATCGTACCAGTTGAATATCCGTCTCTTGATGGCGACCAGCTCCTCGATCCTCTCAACCTGGGCCAGCCCGAGGGAGGCCGTCAGATTCGACATGGTATACTGGTATCCGACGAAATCCGACCAGAAGACACACTTGCTGTCGGTCCTGCCCATCTCCGCAAGCAGGATGGCCTTGTTGTAGAGCTCTTCGTTGTCTGTGGTAAACATCCCTCCCTCGCCGGTTGCGGCTATCTTTGCCCCATGGAAGCTGAAGCACCCGGAATCACCGAAAGAACCGACCTTTTTTCCCTTGTAGAGGGAGCCAAGGGCCGGGCAGGCATCTTCAACCACCTTCAGATTGAACTCCCCGGCAATGGACATGATCTCGTCCATGTCGGCGGGGATTCCAAAGGAATGGACAAGCATGATGGCCTTGGTGCGTTTCGTTATGGCCTTTCTGATCTTTTCCGGATCAATGCACCAGGTGTCCGGATCGATATCGACAAATACGGGTAGCGCTCCCGTATATACGATGGAGTAGGCCGTGGCGACCCAGCTGAAATCCGTGCAGATCACCTCGTCGCCTTTTTTCAGGCCCAACGCTGCGTTTGACAGGTGCATGGCCAGCGTTCCGGTATGTGTTGCAAGTGCATACCTGCGGCCGAGATACTCTGCCACAGCTTTCTCCAGTTTTATCTTATGCTGATCGAAGGTTTCGTAAAAACCGTTCTTGACACCATCGATGACATAGTCGATTTCTTTTTGTGTAATGGAAGGTCCTGCAAAACTGATTTTCTTTCTCATGATTACCCTCTTTTCTGATATATTTGGTGCTGTCCGACACACCCATCCGCAAGGATGGAAATTTCTGATATCATTTGTATAAGGGGATGATTTTTATATCTTCCTTCTCCAGATAGGATAGCTCCCGGCAGATCTGGTCCCTGAACAGATTGGATGTTACGAGGACTGCATCAGGTTTCAATGTGGAAATCATCTCGGCAGGTAATAATCTGTAACCCTCGAAATATTTCTCGGTATGCGCTATGCTTTTATCTGCAATACCCAGTATGTTGAGCTCTGAGACAAGGGAATTTCTCAACAGCCAGGCAGTCAGTCTCCCTGCAGGATAGATGATGACCTTGGCATTGTGTTTTATCATGCCTGCGATGGTCCTATTGGAACTCTGGGCCATTTCTATCGCTTCGATCTCTTCCTCGATTCCGGAAGAAGACAGGATCTCTGCCTTTGTTGAATAATCGTCACGCAGGTGCCGACGTATCTGCTCTTCAGACAGATCGTCCAGCCAGTCGAAAAAACCCTCCTTTTCAAAATCAGGATTCGGATCCAGATTGCGTGATTCAACAGGAACATGCACATCATAGTCGGAGGACTCATACAGATAGGGGTTCCCTCTTTCCAGCCATCTGCAGTGGTCACAGGGAGGCAATGGATGACCGTCAGCTATAGCTTGCCTGTGCTTCAGGAATTTCGGGGAAAAGAAGATTTCCTTGAAGGGACGTTCGTTCACATTGCCGAGGACCAGGGTTTGACAGCACGCTATGACGTTGCCGTTTGATAAAATATTGATGGGGCCGGTTTTGCTGAGCTGGCTGCAGTAACGGCTCTTGTCCTTATTTTTTCTTGCCTCATGATATTCCTTAACTTCTGCAGGTGAAACAGCGAAGGATGGGGGACGGTTCAAGGGAACGTTCAACCTCTGTGCTAATTTCTGGCATTTATCAAAGAACAAGTTCGTGAAAACCGGGAAATTAAAGAGCGATTCTCTGTCCAGCTCCTGGTTGCCGTAACCCTGGCAATGATCGACAAACAAGATGGCATTGACGTCTTTTGCCAGGTGCAGCAGGCCGGGCAATGAGAATATGGTGGATTTCATCATCACCGCGTTTATCTGAAGCTGAACATCATCAATCCCGATCTCTGACAGAGTGCTCCTCAAGGATCGTATGTTCTTCAATACCGGAGAAAGAACCCCCGGTCTTCTGATGGATGCATAGGTCAGGGCATCGGTGGACTCTATGGAGATGGTGAAGCCCGCCTTATGGAGCCCTTTGAGTTGAGACAGCTTTTCTGCGGTAAGCATCGATGCGTTGGTGATGGTGAAGAGTCTGACATCAGGATGGTTCCGAAGGACCTCTCCCAGGATGCTGAGCCGTTCTTTCAGGAAAGGGTCCATCAGGAATTCGCCATTGGAGGTCAGGCTGATGAATGAGCAATACGGCATGACCTCTTCAAGCACCCTCCTGAATAGTTCGATCGACATCGTCGGGTCTTTTATGGTCAGCTCTTTCCTTTTCTCAGGGTCGCTCCACGGGCACATCATGCACCGGTAGTTGCACCGCTGTGTCGTCGCAAAGATGATTGCCGGTTTATAGTCAGGAGGGTGAAAGTTTATTGTCATGAAAAATCCTTTAAGCTTCTGTTTGCAAGACGTTATTTACCTGTTCAGGGATTGGGTGTTGATGTGATGGTAAACCTGCCATACCAGATGGATGCATTCCACTGGATACAATCCGACCGCTGTTTCCTCGGACAGCTGGACGCCCGAGATCCCCTGCTGAATGGATGATGATAAGTCGATGATCTCCGGTATAAGCGGGATGGGCCTCGTCTCCATGTTTTTAAGGCACTGGGTGGCCAGGAAGACATCCTTTCTTCTCGTCTTACATGCAGTGATCACCTCGGACTGACTCTGGGCTATTCTGATCAAGCCGATGTCGGAAGACAGGTCGCCGCGGTCGATATTGACTATTTCGATCTCATCGAGGATCTCGTCAAGGTTTTTCAGGGCAGAGGATGTCTCGATCTTTGCTATGAATTCCGGCGCGTAATTCAGCTCGGCAAGAAGTTTTTTCACCTGCGTGATGTCTTCGGCATTCCTTACGTATGAAAGGGAGATATAGTCCAGATTTGCTTCTGCCGCGGCATTGATCAGATCGATATCGGCCTGGAAGAGAAAAGGGAGCTTTATTGTTATGCCGGGGATGTGCATGCCTTTTCCGCTGATCAATTCGCCGCTGTGTTCCGCTCTGAGAAGCATGGATTTGTCATCTGCCTTTTCCACGATGAAACAGAGGTTCGAATCGTTTGCCAGGATCTCGTCGCCGGGCTTTACCATGGCAGGAAATCCCGTGTAGTTGAAGTTTGTATCCCACAAGGTTATGGTTTCTCCCCGCATGAACTGAATCTTGTTGGGAAGGTTGGCCGTGCGGATCTTGTTTCCGGGCAGATCTATCATCATCCTGGCCTGCGGGATGACGCTCCTGATGACTTTGTTGTAGATCTTCAGTTGCTCAGGGCTGCAGTGGGCGCCGTTCAGACGGAATATGCACGGGCCGGCATGCTGTATCTCGAGCAGTTTGTCAATCTTGCTCAGGATGCTGGGCCCGACTGTCACTATGATGGTGAAATCCATTCAAGAATTCCTTACTCGCAGAATAACCGGCCTTTCGAGGACAGGTCTATCAGATAGGAAGATATTTCCTTCCGCATCAGCCGTGGATCCGGCGTTGTCCTCAGGCTGAGGAGCCTCCGCATTTCCGTGCCGGAGATATCGATGATGGATTCCAGGCCGTGGCCACAGGTCCGCTCGGTAGAGATGCACTCGCAGCGCGAACAGTAGCGCGGCCCGGCAAGGGTCAGAATTTCGATCCCGATTTCTTTTGCCAGAGACTGCGCCAGTTCCTGGGCTTCGTATTTGCCATAGAAGGTTCCCACTCCGGCATGGTCGCGCCCGACGATAAACGCCGTGCATCCGTGATTGCGGCGCAGGATGGCGTGAAAAACAGCCTCTCGCGGTCCTGCGTAGCGCATCGGCGTGCGCAGAGTGGCGAGCACTGCATGGCCAGGATAAAAGTCACGGATCATGATCTCATACGCACCCATGATAGCCTGTGGGGTAAAGTCACCCCGTTTCTTCCAGCCGATGAGAGGCTGAATGAGGATTCCGTCAGAGATCTCCATCGCCACCCTCTGCAGGTACTCGTGGGCGAGGTGGGGAGGATTGCGTGTCTGAAATGAGGCGATCTTGTGCCATCCTTTCTGTGCGAAAAGGGTTTTTGTCTGTGATGGTGTCAGATCCCATTGCGGGAATTTGGAATGATAGGGTTTGGTGAGCACAACCCTGCCGCCGATACGATGCCGAGAGCGGTGCAGTTCCCGGTTGACTCCGGGGTGTGCCGGGTTGTTGGTTCCGAAAACGTTTGCGGCATCAGCCTTTGCGTTCACTTCAAAGATGCCGCTCTGGGTCAGTTCTCCCACCGCCTCATTCTGGAAGGAAAGCGTTATTCGATCACGGTTCTCCATTTCTGAAACACGCCCCTTCGGCACGTCAAGGGTGATGGGTAGCGGCCATAAAACTCCGGAACCGGTGTGCATATCCTTTACCACTCCCCGGTAATCGGCCTCAGCCATAAAACCTTCCAGGGGATGAAAGACCCCGTGAGAGAGATTTGTTGCTTCCAGGTATGCGTCGTGGTCGATTGAAAGTGTGGTCATAAGATGGCTTTCCCTTCAAGAAAGCATTGAAGCGTCATGAATGATTCATCTTCGGTTTCTGTGTCGGTATGCAGGATAAGGTCGGGTGAGCGGGGGATGTCATATACATCGTCAACTCCGATCAGCGGGCCTTCAGTGTCCCCCCTGCCGTACAGTCCTTTCACATCGCTCCGGACGACCCTGTCCAGAGTGGCGGCACAATAGATCTGGATGTAGCGGGAAAGCTTGCGGCGGATAAAATCCCGCGCCTCGAAATACGGTGCAATATTGGCCACGACCACGTTGATGCCGTGGTCTGACAATAGCTTTGCGGCAAAGGTGATGCGGCGGATGTTCAGCAGCCGTTCGGGGCGTGAATACCCCAGATCGTTTTCAAAGAAATCGCGGACGACATCGCCATCCAGAAATTCCACAGGCAGTCCGCAGCGCCTGAAAAGCTCAGTAAGCCGCAATCCCAGGGTGCTTTTGCCCGAGCCGGAAATGCCGGTCAGCCAGATGACATGATTTGTTTTCATGATGATGTCTGCCACGAGAGATTTGTTCTCCTTATTCCTTTTTACAATGACTTTGGAAAAGATTCCAGAAAGTTTCTCATCCTTCAATGGGCTTTAAAACAGGAACAATGCCCTCAGGCATGACCCCGACAGCAGGTATGAGAATGTTCTCTATGGATGGATAGCTGTGGCGAAGGTCGGCGCATATTTCATCTTTTCTTCCTAATGCGGTTATGATGACCGTCTTTATCTTGTTGTGCAGTATGATATCAGGAGGATGCACCTTTTTATTGCAGATGCTGAGCCCCTGCAGTGCGTCGTCTGCATCGACCAGCAGGAAGATATCTTCACAGAGGCGGTTGTATTTCTGCATGAGTTTGCAGTAAAAACCGCCGGCTCCCCACAGGACAACCTTTTCCTCTGCAGGCAATCGGGCAAAGAACGCCTCCTGAAGATGCAGGGCCTTTTCAAACGGGTCCAGATGGTTCAAGGTGCCGCAGGATTCGCATGAGACATTGTCTGAATACCAGAACTGAGCACGTATTGATTTCTGAGTGCCGCATTTCCTGCAGGAAAGAGACAGCTCACATACCCCGTTTTTTTGTATGTTGGAGATGGAAAACAGCCCTCTCGGCACTCGAGGGGTCAGCCACAGTTCGACTATGTAGGAGCGCATTTCTCTGAGTTCCGGATCGGTAAGCCCGGAAAGTTCCTTGGCCTTGCTGAGTATCGCGCCGGCAGGAGAGGACTGAAAGAACTCCAGCATATGAGGTCCATCACTGCCTTCCCGGGCATCCTGCAATAGTTTATTGAAAATCGTCTGCAGCATGCCGACTGCCTTGCCTGCTTCGTCTCGATTCCCACGGACAAGGATGGGGCCGATCAGAGAGCCGATCATCTTGATGGCGGTTATGGAGCATCCGAATTCTTCAATGCCGGAAAAGAGCGCGTCGAAATTTTCCCTGAAACTGTGTAAATGGGTGTTCCTTACATGAAAAAAGAAATTGATTATGGTGTTCGTCGCATCATCTTCGTTGTCGAGTGAAGACAGATCCGTGCTCAGAACAGAAGATGTCTGAAAGATGTTCATCAGATTATTTCTTATCAGCCCTGCGTAATCTGCTGCCGATCCATTGCCGATCTCATTCTCTGAAAGTTCAAGGGTTTTCCAGTCAGGAAGTCTCCTGTTCTCCACGATTGCATGAATGGAAGAAAGCAGATACTCCATACCATCGTCAGGATGCTCATACGCGTTCCTGGAAAGCTCGGCAATCTCATCGAATTCTTTTCCAGGGTCTGCCACGAGGTCTTCCATGGCATCCACAGCTTCATCAATGGAAGAGGCGAAGCGAAAGAGCTTTCCGTTCTCAAAATCAAAACCAAGCACGCTTGGTTCGAAATGTCCTGCAAAGCTGAAGGGATTAAAATAAACGGCAGGACGGGATGAAGCCATACAGTAGGTCAGCCCGGATACGGACCCGTCCGTGATGAGTGCGCATCCGGACGCCATGATGTCTTCTGATGATTTCCTTGTATCGAATATGAACCTCTGTTCCCCGGAGAACGCTTCCAGAATATCAAGGGTTATGGGGTCGTCGACATCGACGGGATGAGGGCGGAAGACAAGTGGATTTTCAGGATACCTGTCGAGGATACCTCTCATGAGCCTGGCACCGTGCTTCCTGACAACGCTGTTCGCATAATCATAGGCCTCGGCGCAGAAGAGGATCTTGTTCCGGTCTTCAGGCCTCATGGCCTGACGGGCTTTTCTGATGCGGCAGTTCTTCAGGTTCCCGACAGGAACAGCAGTAAATGTACGGCGATGTCTTGCCTGATCTCGTGGAAGGGGGACAGATCTCTTATAGCGCTCGAATGCACTGTCGGTAGTCCTGTGGTTGGGAACGTAAAAAAAATCATGCAGGAGGATACTGCGCTCGATCTCGGGCGGGCCTGAGGCGTGAAACGGCAGTTTGAATGTTAACGTGTCCTGGTTGACGTCCAGGGAAAGTCCGAAAGGGCCGACTATGAGAAGAGAGATAAAATTCATTCTTTCCAATAACGCTTTATCAAGGGGCAGGCACTCATCATTCATGCCGTCGCGGTCGACAATCCAGCAGTTGAAGCCGCCTTTTCTGATGGTTTTCACAATATCAGGGCCGCAGAAGTTCAGGATGCGTTCAGTCTTTGCGTGATGTATGAGAACCGTTTTCTTCCCGTTATCGCATATCTTGCGAAATAAGAAGACCACGCAGTCTTCCAGTACTTCTTCCTGGTTCTGTTGTGATAACTTGGAGAAATTTTCTAAGTCAGTGCGCAGGGCATCTGATGCTGCTTTCTCATCTTCGGTTTCCCTGTTGGTTTTTGTACTATGATGACCAAAGCCTTCAAACAGGGAAGGTTCCGATTCCATGAAATGTCGTATGAGGAACTGAAGATCGCTCGCACGTCGGTCTGTGGGCGTGCTGAGAATCTGATCAAGTAGGGATCTCATGCTCCCCTATATGTATTCATGAGCCGCATTTGCATTTCGTGTCTTTCAATATCCCCTGCAAAATCAGCAGGTGGAGGAACCCACTCGATCCTGTCACCGTTTATCGTCTTGATCAGCGGCTCTGTTTTGATGGTCTCATAACCCAGTTTCTTATACAGTTTTACAGCTCGATGATTTTCAATAAGGGTGTGGAGATAGAAATCCTGTATCGCCAATGTCGTTCGTGCCCAGTCCTGCAGAACGACGATCGAGTTGTACATGATGCCCGGATAATCATGCTCACCCCTAACGATGTTGTCGATCTCGCAGGAGCTCTCGGCAAAATCAAACTTCCATAATCCGACATGTCCGATATATGCGTTGTTGATTGTAACGAGGAAGAGGAGCCTGTCCTTCTCTTCGATCACCTTGTTCTTCAGCCAGATCTTCGTCCCGGCATCGCTCACCGGGAATATGGCCTGAAACCAGAACTCGTTTTCTTTTCTCCATCTGCTCAGCAGGCTCACAATGTCATCATGCTCGATGCATTCCCTTGTGATGAGATTCAGATGAAAACCCTGATCATCATACCTGGCGGCAAGTGATATGGCATGAAAGGGGTTCTCCTTCAGGGCCATGACCGTGTCTGCATTTATTCGATCGTTTTTCATCTCAATCCCTCAGAATGTGCTCAGATCATTAATCTTAATGCATTTTATGGATGACCGGGTCTTCCTGATCCGCGATTCAATTTCGTCGGCATATGAATGAGAAGCAATGATGACAGCTTCGATCTGTTTTTCTGACACTATGTGGGGGGAGCAGACAGTACATCCAAAGAATTGTGAAGACTGCTTGTTGACGTTGCTGTCCACGACGAAGGGATTCCGTTCCTTCAGGGTTGTTGATTTATCGAATAAGGCCTCTGCAATCTCGCCTGTCCCCCATACTGCAACTCTCCTGTATTCAGCGAAGATCTTTCTTATTGAGTCTTCGATAACTGCTTCAAAGGCCATATTGTCAACATCCTGTCGTGCACCGCATCCCGGGCAGATTGCTTTTATCGGTTTGAAGGGATAGTACATTCTCTCGATGCTTTTTTTGCACTGGCCGCACGTTATCTGTATTCTGCATCCTGATCCAACATGGCCAATGATCTCGACACTATCAGGACGAATACTTACCAGACTCTGATAATGCTCGAACTCTTTATCAAGAGAAGCAAACTCTGCCTGGCTCATCTGCGAGACATTGATCAACGGGCAGTCATCTCGCAGAAACTTTGATTTGTCTTTTATGATTCCTCGTTCACAAGCCCTTTTGTATAAAGGGGTTCCGGGATATACTTTGAGATATGTCAGGTTTATCTGGTATTCGGGGTGCTTTTTCCACCATTCTAACGTGTTGTGCGCAGTAGTCCAGGTTTCCGCTTCATCTCCAAAAATAAAATTGCCCTGTATCTGTATCTGCGCTTTGTGAGTCAGGTCAGAGGTGGCTCCGGTTGTTTAGACAGGGAACAACGATTTATAAGTGGAGCCTTGCCGGTATTCCCATTAAGCTGCATCGGGTAGATACCTCCGACAACCAAAATAAATCTCATCCGGTGTAGATCTGTCAAGCCTTGAGTGAGGCCGTCGATGATTGTAAAAAGTCAGATAGCGCTCCAAACCCTTTTTAGCCTCGCTGACGTTATCATAGGCGTGAAGATATACCTCCTCATATTTGATGCTTCTCCAGAGCCTTTCGACGAATACATTATCACGCCAGCAACCTCTACCATCCATGCTTATGGCGACATCTTTTTCCTTCAAAAGCTCAGTGAACTCCCGGCTCGTGAACTGGCTGCCCTGGTCAGTATTGAAGATCTCGGGTGTGCCATAAAGAGCGAATGCCTCTTGAACCGCCTCTATGCAGAAATCTGTACTCAGGGTGTTGGACAGTCTCCAAGAGAGTACCCTGCGTGATGCCCAGTCCATCACCACGAAAAGATAAACAAATCCCCGCTTCATTGGGATATAGGTGATGTCCCCGGCCCAGACTTGATTGGGACGGTCAATCTTCAGATTACGTAACAGATATGGATAGACAGGATTCATAGGATGACGTTTACTTGTATTGGGCTTTCGATAAAGCGCATTGATGCCCATCTTCCTCATCAGAGTCCCTGCGTGACGGCGACCAATCAAATGCCCCTCCTGCCTCAACAGGTCCCTAAGCATCCGGGCACCGGCAAAAGGATATTCCAGATGCAACTCGTCAATACGGCGCATCAGCTCCAGATCAGAGGGTGAAACTGGTCTCGGACGGTAATAGATGCTCGAACGTGACAGCTTCAATGTACGACATTGTTTGCTAACCGGTAACTTATGATTGCGGTCTATCATCTTTTTGCGCTCAGTCGCCCCGCTTTGGTGAGCGCCTTTTCTAAAAAATCATTCTCCAGCGTCAGCTCTCCAATCTTGGCATGCAACGATTTCAGGTCAGGCTCCTTACTCTTCCTCGGTCCGTCAAATACCATGTCTGCACTATCAAGCATCTGCTGCTTCCAGTCTGATATCTGGTTGGGATGTACATCAAACTGTTCTGCTAACTCACAGAGCGTCTTGTCTCCTCTCAACGCTGCCAATGCTACTTTCGCCTTAAACTTTGGTGAGTGGTTCCTTCTCTTCCTTCTCATTGTCTCGCTCCTTTCTTCGACCGTATTATATCGGCCCGTTTTGAGCAAGACTTCCACTTATAACCCTGTCCGATTTTGCAAAGCCACCTCTGTAACAGAAAGTGCAGCTGTAAGGACATGAACGACTGGCTATCATCTGGACATAGCGCGAGTCCACTATCTTTGATATGTTGTCAAGATACAGATCATATCCAAACCCTTCATAATCAGGCCATGGAATTGTTGAGATGTCGGTTACATTTATTCTTGGTTTTGTAGTAATATAATCTGTGGCGTTGTTGTAAATAATTCCATCGACATCGGAAATATCTTGTTTGCTCTCCAGCCTGTTTATCAGCTGTCTCTTATACACATCTGACGCTGCCGACGAAGAGGATAGT
>OMKS01001016.1_pt1 | contig 25723 bp, 24 predicted proteins | sample 1674721 | NCBI WGS metagenome assembly OMKS01 (sample SAMN06264996, study PRJEB25208) | sediment metagenome | isolation source: hot spring sediment | place: USA: California | collected 2014-09-02
GGCGGGGGCGGCGTCCTGGTGGGGGGGGCAGTCTACCTGGCAGCCGCGCTGCTGCTGCGCACGGAGGAGCTGCAGGCGGTGGTGCGGCTGGTCAGGCGGCGGTAGGGGCTGCTATTCCTCCAGCGCCAGCGGGGCGACCCCCTCCGGTAAGAGCTGTGAAATCTTGAGTTCGGCCTCGTCGAGCTGTGTATTGCAGCGCGTGGCCAGCGCCTGTCCCCGTTCAAAGAGCGCCAGGCTTTCCTCCAGCGTCAATCCGCCGCTCTCCAGCTTGCGGACCGTCTCCTCCAGCTCGGCAAAGGCCTCTTCAAAGGCCAGGGTTTCGATGTCGTCCATTTCTGTCACCCCAATCGCGGCTTGCACAGGATTTCCATCACTCGCAGGTCGAAAAACTGCTGCGCGTTGGCGGGGACCAGGAGGAGGGCGGTATCCACCCCGCGCCCGGTGCCAGCGACGGCGATGCACGGCTCGCCGACCGTCACCAAGCCGGCGTCGGCGGCCATCAGCGCGATCTCGAGGCAGACCTTGATCCCCTCGCCGAACGTGCGCAGTGTGTAGGCAATGATCTCGTCGGTCAGATAGGTGTCCAACTTGCGGCGCACGGCCCGGTTGACGCCGCCAAAAGCGTGCTGACAGGTCAGGAGCTTGCCGCCGGCGGCTTGGATGGCGGCCTGGTTCTCGTCTGTCAGCTCCTGGACGTTGGGCCCGGTAAATCCCGTCGAGTGGGTGACGACGAGCACCTCGTATCCCTGGAACTGTTGCGCGGCCTGCGCCCCGGTGGCCCCTCTGGTGCTGGCGACCAGGATGGTGCGGATCCCCAGTTCGTCGGCCCGCTGCCGGACGATCTCGAGGGTGCGGGTGGTGTTTTGAGGGCCTGGTCTTTCAAAGTAAACGGATTGAATTGTCATATCGGGCATTTTGTATTCCTTTCAGTGACTCGCAGAGTACCCAAGTATAACCCGACCAGGGGAAAAAAACAAATCCATAATTTGACTTTTCCTGCTGTCTAGGTACAATTCCTACCTGCATTACAATAGGATGGCAATGGTGACGGGCGGGATGACCGACGGGAGGGGGCGGCAACGTAGCGGCTCAGGCAGAGTGGTTGGGCGAGAGGTAAGTCAGAATGGGATTTGATCAGGCGTTGCTAGAGATCTATGGCGAGCTGGACCGCGACCGGTTGATGGAATTGGTCGTGGGATATGCGCGCCATCGCCTCGCGGCGGGAGGATCCTCGATCTTTCTCAGGGACGATATCACGGGGCGCTACGTCCTGCGCGGCACGACGGGGTTGTTGGAGAGCGAGGACCTATCAGCTCAACGGATCGAGTACGCGCCGGGCGAGGGGTTGACCGGCTGGATCGCCAAGACCGGGCGTCCGCTGCGCATCACCAACGTCAAGGACAATGACGAGTTGCGGCGTATCGCCGATGACCTGGTGTGGAGCAAAAAGTACTCCGAGATCAGCGCCAAGCCGGGCCAGGCGTACGTGGGGGTGCCGATTCTCTCGCGCGAGGGAGACGCCGTGATTGGGGTGCTGCGCGTCTCTGCCAAGGCGAAAGGCGGTCAGTTCGACGAGCGGGACGAGGCGTTGTTGAGCCAGGTGGCCGCCATGGTAAGCATTGCCATCGAAAACTCGCAACGGTACGAGCGGGAGAAACGTCGCGCCCGCTACTTTTGGCTGCTGCTCGACATCAGTAGCGAGTTGGACCCCCGCCGTCCCATCGCCGAGATGCTGCGAGGGGTCGTGGACCGGGTGCGGGAGGGTTTTCGCACCGAGGCCTGTCTGATCTATTTGCAAACCGAGGATGATGTCCATCGCGTGAAACTGCGGGCTGCCAGCGGCTTGCCCGGAACGCTGGTCGGCCAGTTGGAGTACGTGGCGGGGGAGGGGATCACGGGGTACATCGTGCAGACCGGGACCACCGTCCAGGTCCGCGAGCCTGCCGCGCTGCAGGACTGGGCGGACCCTCACATCGCGGCGGTGGCGGCCCATTTGCCTTCCGGTGTATGCCGCTCTTACGTGGGAGTTCCCTTGCGGCTGGGCGCCCAGGTGCTCGGCACGTTGGAGCTGGTGAACAAGGTCCCCAGCAGTCCCGGTCACCGGGATTGGTTCACCGACGACGACGAGGGCTACTTGCGCCTGCTCTCCACCGCCATCGGTGGTGTGTTGGAGGGCGCTCGATATCTCGAGACCCTGAAGGATGTGGGGGTGACGACGATGCGTATGCAGCGGGTAGCCTCGTTTGGCTCCCTGGCGCAGCGGATCCTGCACGAGGCGGCGAATCCCCTGGCGGTGGCCCGTCTGGCGACGACCAACCTGCGGGCCCATCTCGACGAGCTGTTGAAATCCCAGGAGCGGGAGGGGGAACTGAGGCGTGCCCTTTCCTCCGATCAGAGCGCGCAGTTGGCCCGTCGCATGGATGTGATTGAGAGCAGTCTGAACGAGGTCAGTGACAAGCTACTGAACCTGGTCAAGTCCTCGCAGCGCGTCGGCTTTGTCCGCACGGCCACAGAGTGGAACAGCGTGGTACGCGAGGTCTTGATCTGGTTGGCAGCAGAAAGGCAGCAGCGAGGAGTAGACACCCGCGCCTTTTATGGCGATTTGCCACCGTTGGATATCGAGCCTAACGAGCTCTTTGGCGTTATCGTCACCGGTATGCGGATGGTGATGGACTCCCTCGACCCTCGGGGTGGGGTGGTCGAGGTGCACACCTCGTTAGTGGATGGGCGAACCGGAGCTGAGAGGCCGCAGCAGCCGGTTGACGACGGTCAGTGTGTGCGGACCGAGATTCTCGCGCTGCAGGCTCCACTGTCCGGCCGGATTTCAGCCGTCTTGGAGTCGGAGGCTGGCGCGCCGGAAAAGTTATCTCCTCTGTACTTTGAGTGGGAGTTGGCCCAGGAGACGGTCAGGAGCCAGTACGGCGGCACTCTGACCTGGGATGTCTGGGGGCAGGAGGTGCGTTTCGTGCTTGACCTGCCATTGGAGTAGGATTGAGGCTGATGGATGTAGTGAGAGAACCGAGAACAATTTTGGCTGTAGATGACGAACCTTTCTTTCGTGAGGAGGTGGTGGATTTCCTCAGGGGGGCGCGTTTTGCCGCGCAGGGGTGGACGGTGGAAGCGGCTTCCAGTGGAGAAGAGGCCTTGGCTCGATTGGTCGAGTCTCCCTATGACGTGATGCTGCTCGATATCAACATGCCGGGAATGGATGGTATGGACGTGTTGAAAGCGATGCAGGCCAAGCATATGCTGGATCAGACCTATGTCATCATACTCAGCGCGTATGGCGTGTACGAAAACGTGGTCGCGGCTATGCGGGGAGGGGCCAAGGACTTTGTCAACAAATCTGAGCCGTTGGATCAGTGGGTGGTGCGCATCGAACGGGGGTTCGAGTGGCAGGACCTGCGTCGTCGGCAGCAGCAAGCGGAGGAAGAGTTGCGGCTGCTGGCCCGGGAGGTGGGTCACGATATTGGCGGTACCACCTTCTTTGTGCTGACACAGCGTGTGCGCGCGCTATCCAAGCTCGTGGAGGGCCAGCCGGAGGGTGAGCGCTCTATCGAGGTCATTCAGCAGATTTTGGAGCGCATCAAGCGACTGGCTGATGACCTGGGGCACGTGGCTATCGCTCTGGATAGTAACGAAGTCTGGCGCTGGGAATCCCTCGATCTGGCCCGCCTGCTGGAACGGTTGGTGCAAGAGTTTAGCTATGGTCACCCTAACGTCACCATCGTCCGGGAGTGGGACGAGGATGTCCCACCGATCATGGGCAGCCGTGCTCAATTGGAGCGGGCGTTTCACAACCTGCTGACGAACGCCGGACGGGCGATGGCGGATGGAGGAACCCTCACGTTGCGCATGCGGCGGGAATCAACTCTCTCTGCTTTCCAGGGGGAGGCTGAGGATGGATGGGTGAGTGTTGACATCGAGGATACGGGGGTTGGCATGTCCCCATCGGATTTGGACAAGATCTTTCGCATCGGATTTTCCGAGTGGAAGAATGGAACCAAGGGGAGCGGACTGGGACTTTATGTCGTCCACAGGAATATCGAAAATCACTGTGGGCGCATCGAGGTATCCAGTACCATCGGCGCAGGGACCACTGTCACCGTTCACTTGCCGGTGCAGTCCAAGGGCGCATCTCCTACGGTGACGTCGGTTTGAATGCACGGACCGGCGTACAAATTCTATAATACCAGGAGGTGGGATAGAATGGTATCCAGGATATTGGTCATGGACGATGATCTGCTCGCGCTGGAGAGTCTGGAGGACTATTTGAAACAGGCTGACTATGCTGTTACGACTGCCAGCAGCGCGCGAGAGGCGGTGGACCGGGTGCGAGAGGCGGCCTACGACGTCGCACTGCTCGATATGAAGATGCCCGAAATGGACGGATTCCAGGTGGCTGCGATGCTGCGCCAGTTGCAACCCAATCTGCGGATCGTTATTTTCACCGGGTATGCCTCGCTAGAGACGGAAGCCCGCGCGGCTCAGTTGGATTTTTACGAGTACCTGCCCAAATCGAACTGGTACGATCTGTTGCTGCCTACCATCGAGCGGGTCTCGGCGGAGGAGGAGCCCCGGCTGCCGAAGCAGCGTCCAGTTGACCTGGAAAAAGCCGCGGCCCAGTACGCCGACGAGGGCAAGTGGGAGATGGCGGCCATGGCGCTGGAACAAGCGGCTCGCATCGCCGAGTTCACCCACGAATGGCAGAATGCAGCCGCGTTGTACGAGCGGGCGTTCGAGCACATGAAGCGGGCTAGAGGTCTCTCGGTTGAGTCGCAGCGTCTTCAGGAACTGGCCGAGTGTGCACAGCGCATTGCGGAGGAAGGGTAAACGAACTGACGGCACCCCCATTCTGCGGAGCATGGGGGATCCTATAGGTCGGTGGACTGTCACTTGGTAGGCTCGGATTGATGGGTAGGTTCATCGGCGTGCTGACGTGTCAGCCTGCCAGCCTCTCGGTCTGCCGGCGCGTCGGTCTGCTGGGCGCCTGTCTCGCGCTGGCTGTGGTGACTGGCTGTGCGAGCTCCCTTCCCCTTCCCACTCTGACGTCAACGCCAACCCCCCTGCCCTCTCCCACCCCCTGGCCGACGCCGACGTTGTACCCCACCCGGTGGCCTACAGCCACCCCTGAGCCGCCCGATACCGGTTGGCAGATCGTACAATCCGGCGTGGAACTGCGCCAGGTGCGCGTGGAAACTGGCAGTGCGGCCGAACGACTGGCTATCGTGCGGCTGGATCCTCAAGCAGTACGTTTTCGTGTCCACTATGATTCCGCTGCCCCTCGACCGCTCAGTGCCTGGGGGTCACACTTTCAGACGCTGCTGGTGGTCAACGGCGGCTATTTTACCCCCGAATACGAGACCGTGGGACTGCTCATCAGCGCCGGCCGAGCCTGGGGCACTCCCTACGGCGATTTTGCTGGTATGTTCGCTGTCACAGCCGAGGGCCAGGTGGACGTGCGGTGGTTGCGCCAGCGTCCGTACGTCGCCGTCGAGCCGCTGCAGGAGGCCGTACAATCGTTCCCGGTGCTGGTCAAGCCGGGAGGCGTGATGGGCTTTCCCGCCGACGCCGACGATGGTCGCCCGGCTCGCCGCACCGTCGTGGCCCAGGATCGCACCGGGCGAATCCTGTTTCTCGTCGCGCCCCGGGGTTATCTCAGCCTGCACGAGTTGGCCCGTTTTCTGGCTGATTCTGACCTTGACATAGACGTGGCGCTCAATCTGGATGGGGGCTATTCCAGCGGTCTCTGGATGCCGGCGAATGGCGAGGGAGTAGAGATTGATACCCTCGTCCCCATACCCTCGGTGATCGTCGTTGATTCTCCCTGACGCGTCCCCTGGCTCTCAAAACCAGTCTTTTTACCGTCATTTTGCGTATAATATCTAGTCCCATCACGGATCTGACGGACCGGTTGCCCGATGACCCAAAACCTGATCGAGAGCGCGCTGGCGGGTGACGAAACCGCCGCTCGCGAACTACACGACACTCATTACCCGGCCGTCTTCCGGTTGGCTTACATGCTGTTGCAAAACGCTCAGGATGCCGAGGATGCGACTCAGGATGCCTTCATCTATGCGTTTGAGCGCCTGGACCGGTTCGACCCAGAACGGGGGTCTTTTCCAGCCTGGCTCAAGGTCATTGTCACCAGCCGGTGTCGGGATCGGCAGCGCCGCCGCAGGATGACGTGGCTGCCTCTGCACGAGATCGTGGATACCCGCCTGGAACCGGCCGATGAATCGGTGGATCGTCAGCCGGAAGTCGCCCTCGAGTTGGTGGGCCGGCAGCGGGTGGTCTGGGAGGCATTGGAGCGCGTGCCACGCAAGTCGCGCCAGGCCCTGATTCTGCGCTACTTTGGCGCGCTCTCCTATGCCGAGATAGCCCAGGCACTGAACTGCTCGGTCAGCACAGCCAAGTCACGCGTTGCCTATGGGCACCGGGCATTGACTCGCATACTGGGGCCGGATGGGCCGGAGGATAGGGGCTAAACCTGATCCCGGCGATTTACTGGGGACACTGTTGTGAAGAGACGAATTTTAGATCATCATCCTGACGACCGCCAGTTACTACTGTACCAGGAGCAGGAACTGGCGCCACAATCGCGCGCGCGAATCGCTGTCCACGTGCGTGACTGCGCCGCGTGCCGTGAGCGGCTGGAGCGCATGGCGCAGGTGACTGCGGACCTCGAGGCCACGCTGCACACCGTGGGGGAACAGGTGCCGTTGGCCCCGCAGCGCTCGTGGAGGGCTGTGGTCGCCCGGCGGGCGAAATCGCGCCCGGTGATGGTGAGGGGGATGCCGCTCCCCCTGTACTCGTTCCTGCGTTACGCCACGACCCTGGGGGTATTGGCGCTCTTCATCGGCGGATTGGTCGGCTTGATCCACACCCTGGCCGTCACCGGCCCTCCACCGATCGAAGGGCCCCCCACGCCCGTTCCTACGGCGGTGACCAGCCCCTCTCCCCCACCCGGTCCCTTGCCCCGCTCGCAACTCGACACCAGAGCCACGGCAAGCACGATCCTGCTCCTCGGCGTGGATGGTGAGAGGGCGGCCTCCGACGAAATTGATGCCCTGATGCTGTTTCACCTGGATGCCGAGAGCGAGCGGGCCTATCTCATCTCTATCCCCCGGGATCTGTACGTCCCGCTGCCCGGCCACGACACAGCCCGTGCCGGCGACGTCTACCGGTTGGGCCAGCAGGGAGGAGCGGAGGACGGTCTGACGTTGGCCCGCCGGGCGATCTCGGATACGGTAGGCCTGCCGGTGGAGCACGTCGCCCTGGTACGGTTCGAGAGTTTCGTCACCCTGATTGACGCCATCGGCGGCGTGAACGTCCGGGTTCCTCATCCCATTGACGACCCCGACTTCCCGGACGGTCGGGGGGGCAGCGTGCCGTTTGCCATCCCGGTGGGGCCGCGCCATTTCGACGGCGCGACCGCCTTGCGCTACGCCCGCACCCTCGTCGTCCCGGCCCCCGGCTTCGATCGCGCGTTCCGCCAGCGGCAGTTGATCCTGGCCGTGCACGAGCGGATCACGCGGCTCGATCTGCTGCCCGAGCTGATCCCTCAATCCTCCGCTCTCTGGGCGGCCGTGAAAGGCGGCGTCGAGACGAATGTCTCCCTGAGCGACGCCATAGATCTGGCGCTTCTGATCGCCGAGTTGGGGGGCGACGATTTTGTCACTGTTGATCTGGGCGACTGTTGTACGACCTGGTATGCCGCGCCGACTGGAGAACGGGAACTGCGGCTTGATCCGCAAGCCATAGAGATGCTGCTGGAAGATATGTCGAATCCAGCTCTGGATTCGGAGGAAGAATGACCAATCGAAAATCCCGGGAGGTTAGCCGACTGTCTGTCTTGGTGCTGCTCCTGGCGATCTGCACCGCCTGTAGTCCGTCACCCGCAGCGCCGACCACCTCGCCGCCATCCAGCCAGCTCGCGGCTCCTACCCCGACCTTTGTCGTCGCCGCCGACATCACCAGCAGCGAACCGCCCGCTACTCCAGCGCCGTCTCGCCCGTCATCTAATGCAGTCACTCTGCTCCTGCTGGGAGCCGACCGCCGCCAGTCTCATGAGGGGATCAGCAACACCGATACGCTGATGATCTTTCACCTCGATCCCGACGCTCAGCGAATCGTGGTCCTCTCGATCCCCCGGGACCTGTACGTCACGTTTCCCGGTCCCGGGAACAACCAGGGGCGGATCAACACCGCCTATGCCCTGGGAAAGCGGAGTGGGGTGGGAGGGCTGACACTGGCCCGCCAAACCGTTTCCCAAACCCTCGATCTGCCGGTCCACTATGCGGCGGTGATAGATTTCCACGTGTTTGTCACCCTGGTGGACAGCATCGGCGGGGTGGAGGTGGACGTACCCCAGCCCATCTCCGACCCGAGCTATCCCGACAGCGGGATTGGGTACGATCCCTTCTACCTGGCGGCGGGCCGGCAGCACCTGGACGGCGCGACGGCTCTCAAATATGCCCGCACGCGCGTGACCTCTGGCGGCGATTTCGACCGCGCGGCCCGCCAGCGCCAACTGGTACTGGCGATCCGGGAGCGGGTCACTCAGTTCGACCTGCTGCCGGACCTGGTGGCCCAGTCACCGCAACTGTGGGCCGCCTTGCAATCCGCTTTCGTGACCGATCTGACACTGTCCCAGATCGTGGACCTGGCCGCCACCGCCAGCCGCATCCCGCCGGACCGGATCGTCAGCGCCAGCATTGATCAGACCTGTACTTACGCCTGGACGACGCCAGCCGGGGCCGATGTGTTACTGCTCGACCGGGAACCGTTCGAGGCGCTGCTCGACGATCTCTTTGCGGACCCCCCGACGACGGCCGCGGCTCAGTGAGCGATCAGGTTCGGCGCAGCAGGCGGGGCAGCTCCCGGATCTCGTCACTTCCCAACAGCAGAGCTACCAGCACATAGGTCGTTCCGCCGAGGGCCAGCCCGCCCACGCCGATGGTCAGAGTCCCGGCTGTGGGCATCAGGACGCGGAAGCCGATCACGACTGCTCCCATCCCCAGGGAGGCCAGGCCCGTCCGCGCCAGCGATTTGATCAATGCACGCTCCTTGACGCCTCCCAGCCGGCGGTGGGCCACTGCCAGCAGCACCAGCACTTGTAGGCCTGCTCCCAGGCTGTTGGATAGAGCGATGGCCCCGTGGGCCAGCGCCGGGAGCAGTGCCCAGCCCAGCCCGGCGTTGAGGATCAGCCCTCCCAGGGCGGCCCAGAAGGGGGTCCACATATCTCGTTGGGCGTAAAACAGGCGGGCGACCACCTCCAGCGCGCTGTGGGTCACCAGGCCCAGGGCGAGGAATTGCAGCGCCCAGTAGACCCGCTCAGTGGCGGCGGCGTCGAATGCGCCGCGCTGGAGAAAGATGGCCGTCAGGGGGCGCCCCAGCACAAGCAGGCCCACGCCGGCGGGCACGCTCAACGTCAGGATCAATCGCAAGGCCCAGGAAAAGGTCTGTCGCAGGCCCACGTGATCCCGTTGCTCGGCGATGTGGGCCAGGGTTGGAAAGACGACGATTCCCAGTGCCGTGCCCAGCACCGTCTCTGGCAGCTGCATCAGTTTCCATGCGTATTCGTAGCTCGATATGGCGCCTGGGGGCAGTTGGGAGCCCAGGATGGTGGGCAGCACGAAACTGACGTAGGTCGCTCCCATTCCCAGCATGCGAGGGCCCATCAGTCTGAGCAGGTTGGGCAGCTCAGGATGGTAGAGCGTGCGCGTCCAGTGGGCGTCGTGATGTATCAACCACGGCAGTTTGATGACCAGATGGGCCACGGCCCCGCCCAGACCGCCCCAGGCTAGCCCAAAGATGCCCATGCGTGGGGCCAGGACCACAACACCGACGATGCGTCCCAGCGTGTAGCATAGCGGCGCCAGGGCGGGCAACAGGAAATGGCGATGGGCTTGCAGAGTGCCGGTGACGATGGTGCTGGCGCTAAAGACGAGGGTTTGGATCAATACCAACCGCATCAGGCGAGTTGCCAGCGCCACTTGTGCAGCATCGTCGGCAAAGCCAGGGGCGACCATCAAGATGATAGGGCGAGCGAATACCGCCGCCCCGATGCTGGCGATGCCCACGACGAGCAGCACCCAGTTGAGGACCGACGAGACAAAACGCCACAGAGCGTCCGGGTCAGCGCGGGGGATGATGTGGTTCAGCAGGGGAATCAGGGAGGTCGTCAGGGCCGCGCCAGTGACGATGACGTTCAGGCCTTCGGGAATCTCAAAGGCGGCGAAATAGGCGTCCAGCGCCTGTGACATGCCAAAAGCGCGGCCCACAGCCGCTTCTCGCACCACCCCTATCAGCTTGTCGGCGGCCAGCAGGCTCGCGACCAGGACTGTGGAGCGGGCGACTTGGGAGCTGTTGGCGGATGGCTGTTTGATGGGCCTGTTCACACGCCTATTATCGTCGCACTGGCCGGGATTTGTCAAGTTGAATGGGACGGGACCCCTCGTGTCGGGGCAAGGACGGGAGGTAGCTTGGCGCCGGGCGTCTCGGCTTGAAGGGGGACAGATCTCTGATGCGGACCGCGCGGATGCCCCGCCGCATCCACCACACTAATCCCACGAGAGTGACCGCCGGTTCGAACCACAGGTTGGGATAGTCGAGATAGGCCTGGAGGGTGAATCGGTTGACAGGTGGATACACCCAACCGACCAACTCCTTCCACAGGGGGTAAAAGAACACCGTTCCGTGAGAGATGACGTCGAGCAGGAGATGGATGAGAACGCCGGACGCAAAGGTCAGAATCAGCCACCCGATCCACGATTGGCGTTGCCGGCGGGTCAGCACCCAGCCCAGGAAGAGCAGCGGGAGGTAGGGAAGCAGGCTGTGGGGCAGGTAAAAGAGGTGGTGTGATGCGCCTCTGAAAAGCAGGTTAGCGATGATGTCCAGGTCTGGAAAGATGGAGCCCATCAGAGCCGCGCCCCACACGGCTGTGCGGATCCAGCGGGGACATCCGAGTTGATGACGGCAGCGCCGTTCGGCGGCGGCAGCGATGGGCCCAATTGGGGCCAAGTGTCCGATGGTCATTTGTGTACCCCCTGATGAAACTGTGTGAACAAAGGCGTCGCACTTTTAGCTGAATGGTGACAGATGTGCGGCCAGTGTATCACGGATGGATGAGGTCTGCTGGACGGGCGGTGCACGGAGCGGCGACAGGTGATGGCCGGCGAGAGCACGTCCAGGCGACGATTGGCCTACGATGATGCCACGTCTGTTTGTGCGAGCGTCAACGTTGGGCTATAATCAGGCTATGACCAACATTCGTCTGTTACATTTTGCCGACCTACACATTGGGATGGAGAACTATGGCCGCTTGGATCCCGTCACGGGTGTCAACGGGCGGGTGCTGGATTTCCTGCACCGCTTTGACCAGGTGATCGAATACGGCCTGGAGCACGAGGTGGACCTGGTGATCTTTGCTGGAGACGCCTTCAAAAACCGCCATCCCACACCTACCTATCAGCGCGCCTTTGCCCGGCGGGTCAAGCGGCTGGTGGACGCCGGGGTGCCGGTCGTGCTGCTGGTGGGCAATCACGATCTGCCGACTATGGCACAGCGCGCTTCCAGCGTGGACATCTTTTCTACGTTGGACGTGCCCAACGTCATCGTCGGGCAGACGGAGCAGTTGCACCGGATCGAGACCCGCCGCGGACCGGTGCAGGTCGCTACCGTCCCCTACCCGGTTCGCCAGCGCCTTTTGACCCAAGACGAGTATCGAGGGCTGTCTATCGCCCAGTTGGACGACGCCCTGGAAGAGATTGTCACCGCCTTGATCCAGGCCCTGGCGCAGCAGGTGAACCCCGACCTGCCGGCGGTATTGACCGCTCACCTGAGCGTCTCCGGCGCGTCCTTTGGCTCCGAGCGGAGCGTCATGATCGGGCGAGACGCGGTGATCCTCCAGTCCGTCCTGACCGATCCGGCCTGGGATTACGTAGCCTTGGGTCACATTCACCTGCACCAGAGCCTGGGCGATACAAGGGGTGGGGATTATCCTCCCGTGGTCTATGCTGGCAGCCTGGAGCGGATTGACTTTGGCGAGGAGGGGCAGCCCAAGGGGTTCTGCTGGGTGAAGCTGGCGCGCGGCGAGACGACGTGGACCTTTGTCCCGGTGGATGCCCGGCCCTTTATCACCGTGCGCGCCGACGTGCGTGGGATCGCCAATCCGTTGATGGCCCTGCAGCGTGAGATCGCGGCCCACGATCTGCGGGATGCCGTGGTGCGGCTCATCGTCAAGCTGACGGCCGATCAAGAACCCCTGATCCGGGATCGAGACGTGCGGGCGCTGCTGTCCGATGCCTATTTCGTCGGCAGTATCAATCGCGAGGTGGAGCGGGCGGCCCGGGTGCGGCTGGGAAACCTGGCTCCGGAGGAGATGACCGACCGCGAGTTGCTGCTCAAGTACTTGGAGACGAAAGAGACAGAGCCGGAGCGGATCGAGCTGCTGTTGGAGCGGGCCGAGAGCATTTTTGCTGGGGAGTGATTCAGGAGGAAGGAGGGTGGGATGGCCGAGATCCGGTGTTGTGTTCTGGGGGCGACCGGTTTCGTAGGGGGGCAGATTGCGCGGGCGGCCGCGGCCCTGGGTTGGCGCGTGCGCGGCCTGCGTCGCCGGCCCAACGAGGTGGGAGCTATCGGTGATTTAGATGTCGAGTGGGTGTTGGGAGACCTGGCAGATCCGGCCTCGCTGGTGTCGGCGATGCGGGGCTGTCCCCTGGTATTCCACGCCGCGGGCTATTATCCCCGTCACGCTCAAGACGTGTGGGAGACGCTGCAGCACGCCGTGACCGGGATGCGCAACGTCCTCTCGGCCGCGTCCACTGCCGGGGTCAGGCGCTTGGTCTACACCAGCGCGTACACCACTGTCGGCCCCCCGTCCCATGCGGGCCAGTTGGCTGCCGAGCGGGATTTGTACGTTCCCGGCTCCGTCCACTTACCTCTCTTCGAGGTCAAATGGGCCATGGAGATGGAGGCGCTGCGGGCCACTCTCCAAGGGCTGCCGATCGTCAGTGTGCTGCCGGGCTTTGTCCTCGGGCCGGGCGATCCCAAGCCGACCAGCGGCGCGCTGCTGCTGTTGATGGCTCAGGGGCAGATCAAAGAGTATCTCGAGGGGGAGGTCAACGTCGTGGATGGACGGGACGTGGCGGCGGGGCACATTGCCGCGGCCGGACGGGGCAAGCCGGGCCAGCGCTACATTTTGGGGGGGCACAACCTGGCCCTGCGAGAGATACAGGAGACCGTCGCCGAGCTGACCGGGAGTAAACCACCCGGCTCCGGCCTGCGGCTGCCGGCGGTCGCCTCCCGGTGGAGCGGCAAATTCGAGGTTCCCGGCACGCACCAACTGCGAGTCCTCGAGCACTGGCAGCCGCTGGATTCATCCCGCGCGCGAGAAGAGTTGGGCCTTCCCGCTCCCATCCCGTTCGAACGAACCTGCCGCGATGCCCTCACCTGGTTCCACCAACAGGGTCTCCTCAAGAGCGGGCCGGTGGAAGCAGAGCCAGGCTGACGGAGCATGGCGCGAGAGCGCTGACTACAAGCCCGGCATCCCATTGGGAGGGGTGAGGTCGGTAGTGGGCGATTCACCGCTCAGAGCGCGGGTCACCCTGGCCCACTCCTCGATATCGAGAGACTGGGCACGTCGTCGGGGATCCACGCCGGCCTCCCGGAGCGCCTCTTTTACCTCGTCCGGGGGGAGTCGCAGACCGGCTGTCAACGTGTTGTGAAGCTGCTTGCGCCGTTGGGAGAATCCGGCTCGCACGACGCGGAAAAACGCCGAGTTCTCCACCAGCACAGGGGGCGTATCGTGCACGTCTATCCGCACGACCGCCGATTCCACCTGCGGCGAGGGGTAAAAGCTGCCGGGCTTGATGCGAAACCGAATCTCTGGTCGGCCGTACAACTGCACGCTCACCGCCAGCAGGCTCATATCCCCCGGCTGGGCGACGATCCGTTGAGCCACCTCCCGCTGCACTGTGACCACGATGCGCCGGGGCTGGCGGCGGGCTTCCAACAGGTGACGCAGCACGGCCGAGGTGATATAGTACGGGAGATTGGCGACGACCTGATAGGGAGTATCAGCTCCGGACTGCCCAGCGGAGACCGCCTCGATCAACGAGACCGGCTCCAGTGCCAGGATGTCTCCTTCGACCAGTGTGACATTGTCCAGGGCAGCCAGTTCGCTCTGCAGCACGGGCAGCAGCCGCTGGTCCAGCTCGACGGCGACGACGTGACCGGCCTGGCGGGCCAACCGTTCGGTCAGCGTCCCCAACCCCGCCCCGATTTCGAGCACCATGTCGCTCGCTGCCAGCTCAGCGGCGGCGACGATACGCTCGAGAATAACCGGGTCAACCACAAAGTTCTGCCCCAGCCCTTTGCTCGGTTGGATATCCCACTGCTCCAACAAACGATGCACGTTCATTGGACTAGTTGAGGACATAGTTGATTTTGTCCGGCACGGGGGTCAGCAGATAGACGTCGACCCAGCGGTACCAGAGCACCAGGTTGTCGTCGTCGTATCCCAGGTCAATCCGATTCCACTTGATGGCCCCACCGGTGTCGCCAGCCAGCCCAACGCCGTAGCCAGGCACGTACACCTGACTGCCCATATTGATGACGCGTGGGTCCACGGCCACGATGCCATACCGCATTTGCATCCCCGTGGCCGTCCGTCCGTAGTAGGGACTCGAGACCGGAGTGCCGGCTGTGCCAGCCGAGTAGGAGGTCGCCAGCATACGGAGCCTGCGCCAATATTCGATCGGGCCGCTGGGGGTATCGAGAGTGCGCACGATGATCTTGGTGCCGTATCCATAGATTTTCGTCGTGGGGGGGACGGCGACGTATTGCCTGTCCGTCGTCCGCGCCACCACGTGACCATCCTCGGACCGCACGCGGACCCGCCGCTCCAGAATACCCGGCACCCCTTCTTGCAGCAGGCGCTCGTTGTCAATCTCTAGATCTGGGTCTGCCTGCCAGGCTGTCTCGAAAGGGATCGGTTCCTGCTCTGTCACGAACTGTTCGCTCACCCGCACCACGCGGATGGTGGCATCCTCCTGCAGGGGCGAATCCAGGGTGGGCGTGGTATAGTCCTGCCCGGTGAGGACGACGCCCAGATCCGCGAGCACCTGATCCACCCGTTCCCGGTGCGTGCGGGCGCGAAGTGTACGTCCGTCCACATAGACCGCCACGGGGATGGAGCGCTCGATAAAGATGTGCAGCCCAGACAACAGGGGTTCGCCCAATCCGGGTTGGACGCCATCCGCCAGGTAGAGCGTCACTCCGATGCGGCGTAGGGCCTCACCGACGGTGGCGGCGGTGGTGTGGAAGGTCGTCTCCCGGCCGTCCTCGTGCAGGGTGAAGGGTACGGCGCGCTGGACCGTCACGTGGATTGGCCCTGGCTGGGGAGCAGCGCTCGCTGCTGCCTCCTCCCATTCGACGGATACATCCACCTCGTCCTGGGGCAGCAAGGAAACCTGCGCTTCTTGCAGTACGCCCTCCACCGTCGTGGCGTGGGTGCGGAGCAGGAGAGAGTGCCCATCGGCGTGGACATAGACAGGGGTGGCCCGTTTGATCTCCACGGTTTGTCCCGGCTCCAGCATGGCATCTGGATCGACCGGGTTGATCACATCTTCTGGTTCAAGCTCCAGCCCCAGGTCCATCAGCAGCGCGCCGACGGTATCCTGCTGGGTGTGCACCGATCGCGCCTGACCGTCTACCACCAGCATGACTGGCGTCCGGGTCGTCAGGTAGGCATAGGATCCGGCCGCGACCAGGCCCGCGACGAGGACCAGGGTGGCAACCTGCCGCCAGCCCTGGGGTTGTTGTACCGGTTTAAATGGAACAGCTACGCTTGCTTCCATCCTCCATCCATCAAGGGAGGCGGCGGAGCGCCCGCCGCCTCCTGCATTCATAATACCTGGTCGTGCACCCCCCGTCGAATCGCTCCACCCGCCTTACCGGGAACACCCAGCTCCGACCAGGCGCTCCCACGGCGCCCAGGAGTGACTCCTTACCGCTGCTTCCTCCCGGACCTGACGGGGTTCGAAGGCTCCTGCCGCGCAGGACCCGGTCTTCAACACCGTTTGAACCCGGCAGTATCGGACAAGTCAACCCTCGGGGGGGAATTCAACCCCGCTATGGCGGATTGCGGGTACAGGGCACCGCCAGTTCCCCGTCTAGCACGACCAGCATCATGCTAACTCAGGGAAGGCGAAATGTCAAATTGGCGTAATTCTTTTGACAATGGCACATTAGCGTAAAACCACGCTTGTGGCGCAAACGCCCGGCGATAAAGTCGCCGGGCTACGGAGCAGCGCCCGATGAATCGGGCTTAGAAGCCCCGTTCACGGGGCGAAAGCTCTGTAGCCGGGGCACTTTATGCCCCGGCGGGCCTTGCTAGGCCGCCAAAGTTAGAATGTGCCATTGTCAAGTTCTTCACCTTGTTCCCGCTGGACCGCGGTCCGGCGGCTCTGACCATCCTGCTGGCATCACTTCATGGGCTCAATCCCCCGGTGCGGGCTGTGGCCACACTGAACGAGCGAGATGAGCAGCTGCAAATTGGCTTTGAGAGCGGCATCTCCTTTTCACGGGCCGTGTTGTGTGATACAATGCACCCAGGAGGTCGGTTGACTATGCCCATTCGCGTGCTGCCAGAACAAGTCGCATCGCAGATCGCTGCGGGCGAGGTGGTGGAACGCCCCTCATCGGTAGTCAAAGAGTTGGTCGAGAACAGCATTGACGCTGGCGCGCGAGACGTTCAGGTCGAGACGCGGGCGGGGGGCAAACGATTCATCCGCGTCAGCGATGATGGTGACGGCGTGCCGGCGGCCGAGGTGGAGATCGCTTTTCACCGCCACGCGACCAGCAAGCTGGTCACGGCGGAGGACCTGGCCCGGATCACGACTTTGGGCTTTCGGGGTGAGGCATTGGCCTCCATCGCTGCCGTCAGCCGGGTGACCTTTGTGACCCGCTCGGCCGACGAGCCGATGGGGACGCTGCTGCGAGTGGAGGGGGGGCAGGTAACGGCTTTGCAGGAGAGCGGTCGTCCGCCGGGGACCTCTGTGACGGTGGAGGACCTGTTCTTCAACGTGCCAGCCCGGCGCAAATTCCTGCGCACCGAGCGGACGGAGCGGCGGCACATTGACGCCTGGCTCACCCGCTACGGGCTGGCCTATCCGGGCCTGCGCGTCACCCTCAGCCACGACGGGCGGACCGTGTTCCAATCGCCCGGCAACGACCGGCTGCGGGACGTGATGATCGCCGTCTATGGCCTCGAAGTCGGCGCGGCGGTGCTGCAGATTGTCCCAGAGGAGCCGCCTCCGGAGGTCCGCGTCTCCGGCTTTGTCAGCCCGCCGGCGCTCCATCGGGCCAACCGGAGCTATATCACCCTGTTCGTCAACGGGCGCTGGGTGCAGGACGCCGGCCTGACCTATGCAGTCATCCAGGCATATCACACCCTGCTGCCCAGCGGCCGTTATCCCCTGGCGGTCGTGATGGTTGATCTGCCGCCGGCCGATGTGGACGTGAACGTGCACCCGGCCAAGTCGGAGGTCCGTTTCCGCGACGGCGACGCGGTCTTTCGAGCGGTGCAAAAGGCGGTCCGGCGGACGCTGCTCCAACGCTCGCCGGTTCCCATCACTCCGTCCGCTCCACCTGCCACCTGGCCGACCGAGACCTCCGCTGCCAGTCAGCGGCGAGAGCAGTTGGCTCATCTGCGACCTCGGCAATCCGACCGGCAGTTCCAGTTCGAGCAGCGGCCGGCCGTCGGCGCGCCCGGCGAGAGCGTGCTGGCTGCAGCGACGGAGCGGCTGCCCCCGCTGCGGGTGGTGGGGCAGATTGGTGGAACCTACGTCGTGGCCGAGGGGCCAGAGGGGCTGTACCTGATTGACCAGCACGCGGCCCACGAACGGGTGCTTTTCGAGCGGTTGCTGGCGGAGCGAGAACGGGCCGAGGTCGTCTCCCAGGCGCTGCTGAATCCCCAATCGGTGGATCTGTCGCCGGAGGCAGCGGGGATGTTGGAGGAGCACCGGGAGACGCTGGACAGCCTGGGCTTTGAGATCGAGCCGTTTGGCGGGGCGACGGTGTTGGTGCGAGCGTTGCCGGCCCTCGTCGCGGAGCAGAACTCTGACCCCCTGCAGGTGCTGGAGGACGTGGCGGCGGCGCTGGTCGTGGGGGATGCACCGCTCTCCGGGCGGGTCGAGGAGGCTGTGGCGCGTCAGGTCTGCAAGCGCTTTGCCATCAAGGCCGGGCAGGTGATGACCACGGCCGAGATGGAAGAGTTGATCCGAGCGCTGGAAGGATGCACAAATCCCCGTACCTGCCCCCACGGCCGCCCCACGATGATCCACCTGAGTGTGGCGCAGTTGGCCCGCGAGTTCGGGCGTTAGGTTGATGTGCCGCTCGCTCTTCCCTTTTTCCCGTGCTGCCGGCGGGCTGGCGTGGACCTTGATGGCGCTGGCGGTGCTGACGGCGTGCGCTCGCCCCGACGATGCCTGGCAGCGGGTGCTAGAGTCCGGTATCTTGCGCGTCGGTATGGACGCCAGTTTCCCGCCCTTCGAGTTCGTCGCTGCTGACGGTGCGCTGACTGGATTTGATGTCGAGTTGGCCCGGGAACTGGCCCGGCGGCTGGAGGTCGAGGTCGAGTTCGTCGCCAATCTCCCCTACGATGGCCTGTACGACGCGCTGGCGGTGGGGTGGGTGGACGTCGTCATCTCGGCGTTGGTCGTCAACCCCGCCCGGATGGGGGATGTGGCTTATTCGGCCCCCTATTTTGACGCCGGGCAGGTGCTGGTGATGGCCGGCGGCGCGGACGGTGGAACGAGCACCGTCCAGGGGATGGCGGATCTGGGCGGGCGCGTGCTGGCGGTCGAATTGGGCACGCGGGGAGATCTGGAAGCCCGCCGATGGGCGCGGCGGCTGCTCGACCTGACTCTCATCCATTGCCAGACGGCTGACGATGCGCTGGCGGCCGTGCGGTCGGGGCAGGCTGATGCCGCGCTGGTGGATCACGTCTCGGCCCTGGATGGGATCGGCATGACCGACGAGCCAGGACTGGGGATTGTGGGCGAGCCGGTGGTCGAGGAGCCGTATGCCGTGGCCGTGCACCGGCAGGGCTGGCAACTCTTGCAAGCCATCAACCACGCGCTCTCCGAGATGGAGAGGGACGGGACGCTGGATCGGATGCGAGGGGAGTGGTTGAGAGAGGAGCGGTGAGGTTGCCCCCAGGGCCCCGTTCAATGGGAACAGGACTTGAAGAGGACCGCCAGGATGCTCACCAGGTTGAAGGGGCTGCCGCTGGCTGCGAGTTGGGGTCCGACCAGGAGGATGGCGCCGCCCGCGAACACCGTCAGTGTGATCAGAGTCGCCTGGGAGCGGGAGAGATGGTGGACTGTTTGGAGGGCCTGTGTCAGCCAGATGAGGCCGGCTCCGCCCAGGATGGCGCTGACCAGGAGTGCCGTCCCCTGAGCGATCAAGTCGAATGTGCGTTGACTGCCGATCAAGCGGGGCACCGCCGGGACGAACGGGGCCAGGAATGCCAGCAGTATGATCCAGGAGGAGATGGTCACCGTCGTAAACTGGACGTGGGTTTCGAGTTCGTGTTGGCTCCCTGCCAGGCGTGCTCCAGTCCAGGTCAGCAGGGTGATGGGGATGCTTGCCAGCACCAGCAACAAGCCAGGCAGCAGGGCCTCGGCCGCGCAGTGGAAGAGGATGGTGGGCAGCCGCTGCATGCTGCCACCTCTCAGCAGCCACGTCGCGGCCCCGATAGCGGCTCGCAGGATCGGGACGGAGCACAGGGCTATTCCCATAGCTGCCAGGCTGCGCCGCCAAGAGATCAGCCCGAGGGCAGCGCGCACGTTCACGGGGCGCAGGTCCGCGCCGCAGCGGTCGCACAGATAGACCCAACTGGGATTTCGATAGCCACAGCGGAGGCAGACCGGGTCTACCGCGGCCTGAGGCCTGGTCAGGCGGGGGAGTGAAGGGGGAGTCCTGTCCGGCGGTTGCCGGCGCGCCCGCTGCAGCTCTCTTTCTGCCTGCATATTGGCGGGGGCGATCTCGAGGACGTTTTCCAGAGCGATGATCTTGTCTGCCCTGGAATCAACGACGGAACTGAGCCACAACCAGGCTTTGACGTTGCGCTCGTCCAGTTCGATGACGTGAATCAGGTTGTCCCGCGCTCGAGCACGGTCTCCTTCCTTGGCGGCGGCGATGCCTTGTTGGAGTCGTCTTTCAATATCTCCCTGCATGCTTCGCTACCTTGCTGGCTAGAGCAGTACTCGCTACGAACTGCATTCATCCTCGCGACGGAAGCCCTCGACGAGGTGAGGGCCCCCGAACTTGGCTTGCGAGGCCGCCAGAGGGGGACGCGGGTCTATTTGTGTAAAATCTGGCTCAAGAACAATTTGGTCCGCTCGTGCTTGGGCGCCGTAAACAACAGCTCTGGCGTGGTGTCCTCGACAATGACTCCCGCGTCGAGCAGGATGATCCGGTCGGCGGCGGCCCGGGCGAACCCCATTTCGTGAGAGACGACCACCATCGTCATGCCCTCCTGGGCCAGCTCCAACATCACGTCCAGCACCTCGCGGATCATTTCCGGATCCAGAGCCGAGGTCGGCTCGTCAAATAGCATGATTTGGGGATTCATCGCCAGCGCCCGGGCGATAGCCACGCGCTGCTGCTGCCCCCCGGAAAGCTGTCCGGGGTAGGCATGGGCTTTTTCCGGAATCCCCACCTTGTGCAGCTGTTCCATAGCGACCTCTTCGGCCTCTGCCTTGGAGCGGTTGCGGACCACGCACTGGGCCAGGGTGATGTTTTCCAGCGCTGTGAGATGGGGAAACAGGTTAAAGAGTTGGAACACCATGCCGATCTCGGTGCGCATCTCGTTGAGGTGCTTGGGGTTGGTCGTCATCAACTGGCCGTCTATCCACACCTCGCCGCTGGTCGGCACCTCCAGATAGTTGATGCAGCGCAGCATCGTCGACTTGCCAGAGCCGCTAGGCCCGATGACGATCACCACTTTGCCCCGCTCGACCTGCATACTGATGCCGTTGAGGGCCTGGACGCTCCCAAAGTGTTTGTGCAAGTCCTTGATGACGATAATATTATCGGTGTTCGGGTCTGGTTCAATCATCTTGACGCAATCGCCTTTCCACAAACTGCACGACTATCGAGAGGGCTACCGTCATCGTGAGGTATAGGACGGACAGCGTGACGTAAGCCTCTCGAAACCGGAAGGTGCTGCCGGCATACAGACGGGCCAATTGGGTGATGTCCCGCACGGCCAATACCGATACCAGCGATGAATCTTTTACCATGGCCACAAAGTCGTTGCCCAGGGCGGGGAGGACGTTGCGGATGGCCTGGGGCAGGATGACGTAGCGCATCGCTTGTCCATAGCCCATCCCCAGGGAGCGGGCTGCCTCCATCTGCCCACGCCCGATGGACTGGATGCCGGCCCGAAAGATCTCGGCCAGAAAGGCGCCGTAGGTAACGGCCAGCGCAATGATGGCCCGCACGTTCATCGAGATGGCTTGGTTCTGCATGCTGGTCAGGATGGCGCCCAGGGCCGTCAGGCCATGACCGTCGAACCACTTGCCCAGGCCGTTGATTCCATCTACCACGATGGGGACCCCCACCAGGGCGATGAAGAATATCAATACCAGCATCGGAATGCCGCGCACGAGTTCGATGTACAGCTTGGATAGATTGTTGAGCATAATGTTGCGCGAGATGCGACCCAGCCCGGCCAGCAACCCCAACACCAGCGCGATGCTGTACGCGATCAGCGATGTGGTGATGGTGATGGTCAGGCCTGAATATATCCGCCCGAACGCCTCCTGATAGTTATCCCTGGTATAGATGGTGTAGCCTGTCCACACTGCGATCAGAATCATGGCCAGAAACCACCATGGGAGTTGAGACACGCGCTTGCCGCGCTCGATTCTGAGGGATTCGAGCGCCACTTCGTCGGCCAGAGGGACGGATGAATGTTCAGCCATAGATACTCCTCTTGTCAATCAGTGATAAACCGGTGCGCAGACTTGGATGTTCTGCACACCGGTTGTATTCATCCCATTGGTTCACAAAGGTTATTCGAGGTCGTCGTAGGTGATGGTAAAGCTCGGACCAAAGTATAGGGTGTTCATTTCCTCCAGGGTGCCGTCGGCTTTCATCGCATTGATGGCTTGGTTCACTGAGGCGACCAGGTCACTGCCTTTGGGGAAGATAAAGCCCAATTGGTCGCTGGACATGGAGGGGCCGACCAGTTTCAGTAGATCGGCGTTCTCACCCAGGTATCCCTGACCAGCCACCTCGTCTATGATAACCGCGTCGACATCTCCGGCGATCAACGCTTGGACAGCGAAGGGGAACTGTTCGAATGCCTGGATGCGATCCTCCGGCAGGTATTGGGTGGCTGTCTCATAATTCGTGGTGCCGGTCTGGGTGCCGAGCTTGAGGTCGGGGTTGCTTACAATGTCATTGATGCTTTCGATGCGGGTCTCGTCTATGCGGACCAGCAGGCGCTGGTCAATGTTGATGTAGCCGGTGGAAAAATCCACGATCTCGGCCCGATCGGAGGTGATGGTGATGCCATCGGCGGCTGCATCGAACTGTCCATCCGCCACGGCCTGGATCATGCCTTCCCAGGCGGCCTCGACGTAGACGGGCTTGCAGTGCAGTCGAGTGCAGATTGCGTTCCAGGCGTCGTAATCCCATCCAGCCGGTTCGCCGGTGTCGGGATCAATATAGTTGAACGGCAGGTAGGCGTTCTCGACCGCGATTCTGACCTCGCGACAATCCAGGTCTACGAGGGCATCGGCAGCGGTGCCCAGGCATCCTTCCACCTTGGGAGCACCACCTCCGCAGGCGCTCACCAGCACGCTCAAGACGATCAGCACGATGATAGGTAATGTGTACTTACGCATGATTCTCTCCTTTTCTCCTCCTAAATACTTGTAGGGCTGCGCATGCCATCCCTTTCGCCTGCTCGAGAGGCGGGACGACCAAAATAGTATATGCCAAGTGGAGTAAATTGTCAATTTGTGGATCGGTTTTGTCTTGAAAAGGGAGGGCTGGTTACAACCCGCGCAGGAGTGCACCCAGGATGAGGAGCCCACCCGCCAGGGCGAGTCCGGCGGTGGCGAACGGGTCTGGAATGGGAAGGAGATCGAGGACGCCCAGGAGACCGACCAGGTAGAGGGCCGTGGCGATGACCAGGGTCGCCTTGCGCGGGGCGCGGGTCTCGAGGGTGCGGCGGCTGGGACGGCGGGAGGATGAACGACGGGCCATATCTATCCTTTCAACACCTGCCAGACGAATAGGAGCACCATCAGGATGCCGATGATGAGCTGCACGAGACCAGAGAGGGCGCAGCCGGCCAGCCAACTGCCGCCGACTTTGAAGGCCTCGTTCCAGTCCTCATGCCGATGCCACTCAGCGACGATCACGCCGCCGACGGCGCCGATGACGGCCCCCGGTATCGCTCCCACCCCAAAAAAGACCAGACCGATGATGGCGCCGACCAGGCCTGTCAGCAGCCCAACCAGCAGCGACCACGGGGAAGCGCCGCCGGCCTTGGCCCCGACCTGGCTCATCCATAGGTCGGCGCTAAAGCCAATCGCGCCCAGGACGGTGAGAACGAGGAACGTGATGATGTCAATAGTGGCGAACCGTTCGGCGATGGCATAGACCAGGACCACGATCCAGATGAACCCCACGCCGGGGACGACCGGCAGGATCACGCCCAACAGGCCGATCAGCATCATCACGAGCGCGAGCCAAAATGCCCACATTGGAAGCACCACGATGGCCCCCTGCATACGAATAAAGTAGACGAGCACACAGATCGATGGGTTTTCCCCTGGGCATCTGCATCCTGTCTACTTGTCGGCGGTTTCTCTGAGGTGGGTCGTGCAGGATTCGAACCTGCGGCCCTGGGCTTAAAAGGCCCCTGCTCTGCCGGGCTGAGCTAACGACCCACGAGAGGGAGTATAACACGCGCGGGGAGGGTTGTCAAACTGGAATCGCTCAGGGAGGGATCAGCGCACGGGGATGCGCAGGCGCTGGCCCACGTAGATGGCGCTGCCGGTCAGCCCGTTGGCGATCCGGACAGTATCCACAGTGACGCCATAGCGGAGTGCAATGCGGAATAGATTGTCGCCCCGCTGAACCACGTGTACGATATAGTCAGTCGCTGGAAGGGGAGGGGGCGTCCACTCACTGGACAGGCGCCGCAGCCCGGCTCGAGCCTCCTGTCCGCCGGGCCGGACGTCCAGGGCGACGCTGAAGGCTCGCTTTGCGTCCTCCCACCTTCTCTGGGCCACGAGTTGGTGGCCATAGTTGACGTGGGCGGCGTAGAGTTTGCCCATCATCTCTCCATCACCGGGTTTCAGGTCCAGGATCTGTTGGATGAGGTGGATGGCCTGTTCCCAGTCGTCGGCCTGCCAGACCTGGTCGAGCTCGCTCTCCAATTGTTCGGCCACCGTCCGGGTGGGGGAGGGCGGGGGAAGGGTGCGCTCGAATTCCAGTTCTGCCGGTTCCACCCGAGCGGTGGAAGTATGCGGAAAGATGTACAGTGTGATGGTCATGACGAGGGTGTGTTGTTCGTACTCTGTCTCTGTGATGCTCAGATCGTTGACCTGGAAACTGGCCGACGCAGTCTCCTCGATCCGGGAGAGAAAGGTGGTCAGTTGGGGCAGGGTTCCCACACCGCGCAGCCGGAAGGTCCAGGTGTCGTATGCCGTGCGCTTCACTTCCACCGCGCTGGGGTGATGCTGCAGGCTGAGAAGGTCTATGCCACTCTGGTCCGCGTACTGGTGCAGCGCGTTCATCGCGGCGGACGCCTCCCATGGGTCGAGAAAGCGGTTGGCGGCTTCGTCCTGCTTCGCCTGGGCTGCTTTTAGTTGATTTTCGAGATCGGCCGGGACCTGCCCTCCATCCTTTAGACCTTGTTCGGCCACTGCCAGTTGATCGGCCAGTGCCTGGCTGCGCTGCCATTCGGGTCGGATGGAGAAGGCGATAAAGAGCAGCACGCCCAGGATGGAGAGGGCGATGACGACGACCGCCGCCAGGTCGCAGCGGCGTGATTTCCTGTTAGCGCCCCGTCTGCTCGAATCGTTTCCATACCTCGTGTTCATGGCGCACCTGCCCTTACCACCGCGGTGATCACAAACTGGACTGCGCCGGTGTCGGACACCGAGCTGAGTGATGCCAGGCCGGGCAGCCTGGAGCGCAGGGCTGAGGAGGTCGGTGTGGGCGCGGGAGTCACCACCGTGGGGGTCGGCGTGGGAGGGGCGGGTATCTCGGCCACGGAGAGCGAATACCACGAATCCGGGCTGTACGTTCCGCGATTCGTGACCTCGACGAGGGCCCACACATCTCCTCCTGCCTCGACCTGGAACACGATCTCGGAGGGCCCATGCCGCTTGTCGATCTGACTCACATTCCCAACTGTCACCGTCAAGACGGTATCCACGCTTGGGGCCAGATCGGAGGTGACAACACGGTACCAGTGCCCGGTCTGGGCCAGGAACTTGACTCTGTCCAGGTCGTTGGCGGGATAAAGGTTGTGTCGTTGGGCCTGGCCCTGCGTCCCAATGACCGGCGGGTCGGTTTCGTCAGGCTCGTATTCGTCCCGCAAGTCCCGCGTGGGCGTGGGATCTGCCGGCGTGGCGGTGGGCGAGGGGGCAGTTGTAGGGGTCCAAGATGGGCTGGCGGTCGGAGT
>OMKS01001018.1_pt1 | contig 25684 bp, 28 predicted proteins | sample 1674721 | NCBI WGS metagenome assembly OMKS01 (sample SAMN06264996, study PRJEB25208) | sediment metagenome | isolation source: hot spring sediment | place: USA: California | collected 2014-09-02
GATGTGTATAAGAGACAGGTTGAATGCTGTGAAGACCCGCAGTTCTATACTCTACTAGGCGAGTATGGTAAGGGACAACTTCTAGAATCAAAATTTGCTCCATACGCTGGACCACCATTCTACCTTTCAACAGTCGATACCTATGTAACAGATTACCAAGCGAAGTATAACACACTTCCAGGGATGATGGGGGCTGACACATACGACGCCTTCTACATTGCCAAAGCTGCAATCGAAGCCGCAGGAACAGTAGACAAAGCAGCAGTCAGAGACGCTATAAAATCAAGTTCAATAGACCAAATGCTGATAATAACCGAAACAGGCAAAATCGAGTTCAGCACAGGAACAAACTACCACGAGATTGCACCCGTGACCTTCATTGAACAGCTGGTTTGGAACGAAGCTGCTGGCGAATGCAGAGCTGCAATAGTATACCCTGACAGTGCACCCGGCATTGACCCGTTGAAGCAAGCTGATTTCGCTTTGCCCGAAGGCTATGAACCTGGAAGCCCATAAAGCTTCCAACCAACAACCTTTCTTTTTTATCCAATTTCTACATATTTTTTAAATAGTCATGGTGAGAAATAGGTCGGTCGAACTTGCCATGTCTGGGATAATCGAAACGCTGCTTTGGGGAATCGCAAACGGCTGCATCTACATTCTGCTAGCCACGGGGCTGAACATAATTTTCGGAGTGATGAAGTTAGTCAACTTTGCTCACGGTCAACTGCTGATGATTGGGGCATACGTGGCTTTCACTGTCTCCACAGCGTTTGGTCTAAACACTTACCTTTCTATTCTGGTGGCGATGGTTGCAATGGCTTTGGTGGGGGTTGCACTTGAAAGGCTTACTTTCCGAAGAGTTCTGGGAACAGACAAGCTAAACGAAATCTTTGTCAGTCTTGGATTAATCTACGTGTTTGAGAACACCGCTGTCCTACTGTGGGGAAACAAACTGAAGCAGATTCCGAACCCACTTCAGGGAGTCGGACTTCGCTTAGGCGGAGTCTTAATAGGCTATGACCGACTGCTAGCGATTTTAATTGTAGTAGTCATACTTGCCGCTCTTTTCATATTGTTGAAGAAAACCAAGATAGGCTTGGCTATGAGGGCAACCAGCCAAAGAAGCGAAACCTCGATGCTGATGGGTGTAAACATCGAAAAAGTTTACGTTTTCACATTTGCTTTGGGCGCCGCATTGGCAGGCGCTGCAGGGGCGCTTTACGGAATACTGTTGCCCTTTAACCCGGGCATCGGAGCGCTTCCAACAATCAAAGCTTTTGCTATAATCATGCTGGGAGGTTTAGGAAGCATACCTGGCGCAGTAGTAGGTGGTCTTCTGTATGGCATAGCCGAGACTATGGCAGTCTATTTTCTTGGCGGAATATGGCAGGACGCTATCGCTTTTGCTTTGCTAATAATTGTGCTTGTGATTAAGCCAACAGGACTCTTTGGCGAAAAAGGAGAATAAATGTAAATGCAAAAAACGGTCACACATCTGCTGGGCTCAATTGAAAGAGAGTTACTGAATTTCCGTCAATCCGAAAAACTCTATTTTGTTCTAGGCGCCGTGGCAATTGGATTAACTATTCCCTTAATTGCAAGCGAATATGTGGTTGGCGAAGTTCTAACCCCCATGATTATTTTCATGATTTACGCTTCAAGCTGGAATTTGCTAGCTTATTCTGGGCAGGGCTCGCTTGGGCACGCGGCTTTCTTAGGAATAGGCGGTTTTGCTTCTGCTTTGATAGTTATCAAGTTGAGTTTGCCGCCCGTATTGGGTCTGCTGCTGGGAAGCCTGTTTTCGGCGGCGATAGGTCTTCTCATCGGTCTTGTGTGTGTCCGATTAAAGGCGTGGTTTTTGGCGATGGTTACTTTCGGTTTCTCAGTGATCATCGTGACGCTTATCAGCCAATTCGACGCCGTCATAGGCGGAATTATGGGTTTCCCCACCCCACTTATTGTTGAACGTGGGCTTCCCTTTTACTACGCGACATTTGCTTTAGCGGCAATCTCCATCTTCGTAATGTATCTTTTGATTAAATCGAAGACCGGCCTAGCCTTCCGGGCAATACACGAAAATGAGCTAGAGGCTAGCATGATTGGAATCAACATCGCAAAATACAAACTAATCGCATTTGTTCTGAGCACTTTCTTTGCAGGCTTAGCTGGAGGGCTCTACGCTCAGTCTATTCGGTATATCCAAGTTTCAGTCTTTGATCCATACTACTCTTTTCTGCCACTCATGATGGCGGTTATTGGGGGATTGAGAACAATTGAAGGACCAATAATAGGTTCGGCGATAATTGTCACAATCAATTCTTATCTGCACAGAATAGACAATGTGCTGCACGGGTTAATGAGTCCGTTATTCCCCAATGTCAGCAATGTTGGTCCGCCATTGCGCATGCTGAGCTTAGGTTTGTTCCTAGTTATTGTGGTTATTTTCTTGCCGAAGGGTATCTCCTCGTTGCTCCCTAAAATTCGTAAATATTTCAGTGAAGAAACAAAAAAGGGCGGATAACATTGAAAGGAAATGATTACTTCAGAGAACTGTTGGGAATCAAAGTTCTCGACGTAAAAGATGGATACGCAAAAATGTCCATGCAAATCACCAAAAAGCACACAAACGCTCATGGCTTCACACATGGTGGGGTGCTATTTTCTTTGGCTGACTGTGCATTTGCTGAGGCAGTGAATTTCGGTGATAAGAAGGCTGTTGCTGTTCAGGTTAGCATAAACTATCTGAGACCCAGTTCTGAAGGGGATGTTTTGACCGCTGAAGCCGTAACCGTCTCGGAGGGAAAAACATTCGTCCTGTGTAATATAACTGTCAGGAAAGAAGACAAGACGGTGGCTTTGTTCTCGGGATTAGCGTACAAAATACAGCCTGTTTAATAAATGGCTTTGAAAGTTTCCAAGTGCAATATGAGTTATCTAGCGTCTGCGGCGTCTTCTGCGATGGGGCTTGTATTGCCCGTTTCCTCGGTCTAAAACAAATCGTTTATAGTATTTGGCGCTGTTGCTAACTCGAGGAACCGCTGAATGTCTCTCTTTACCCTCTGATTTAGGGGTAATAGATCTAACTTTTCCCGCTTTGGATAACGAACCGTGTGAAGGCACAACTTCACCTCCTTATATACAACAACATTTTATTTATGGGCCGTACACAGATCGAAATGTTCCCCTGAAAACCCAAGGAGGGAATCCCCATCAAACTAACAATGAGAACATTGAAGGAACCAGTATACGCCCTTAAATTGCAGTTTCTCGGCACACTTTATAAAACCTGCGCTGTTGTCTGGAGCAACACTTATATGGCAAGTTGAGTTTGCCCAACTATGGAGTTGATTTTTTGGTCATCGAAAAAGGTAATGTGATAAAAATGCATTACACTGCTAAAGTTGGCGACTGCTTGATTGATACTTCCCGAAACAAGCCCCCTATTGAATTTAAGGTTGGTGAAGGGCAAATTCTCCAAGGCTTAGATGAAGCTGTGGTTGGACTTAAGGCTGGAGATAAAAAAACTGTGGTGGTTCCGCCTGAGAAGGCGTATGGTCAACGGCAAGATGGGCTCACCCAAAAAATTCGTAGGGATAAATCCAAGGAACCTCCCGAAGGGATTGAAGAGGGGAACCTCATTCAGTTCAAAACCCCACAAGGCATGGATGTGTACGCCACTATAACAAAGGTTGAAGAGGACAATATTACAGTCGACCTGAACCATCCTCTTGCTGGTCAAACAATAAATTTTGATCTGGAAATAGTGGATGTCACGTAGGTTTCTGAATAGAACTATCTGTACACATAAAATCTTGACAAATACGTCAGGTGTATCTATCCATTTTTGGATGGAACCTACAAGAGAGGTTAGGAGCTAACCCCTCGTTTAACTCACTTTTTGTGCACATTATCCACATCTAAAAGACTGTGCTAATTCTTTCTGCTTCGTCTCTCAACCATAACGCATACTCCATGAACAACCTCAATGCTGTTTTCTTTGCAGAAGTTTAGTGCGGTTTCAGATTCAGATCCAGGTTGCATCCACACCTTTTTGATCCCGAGATTCTTGCAGACCTTCACAATCTGGTTTGTCACCTGCGGGGGAACAACCAAATCCACAACCTGTGGCAGTTCAGGCAAAGACTCGAGACTAGGATAACACTTATCGCCTAAGATTTCATCCGAATTAGGATTCACCGGATAAACCTTGTATCCGGCGGCTCGCAGGTCTCTGTAAACTTGGTGACCATACTTGTCTGGATCTCTGCTGGCACCCACAACCGCAAACACGTTACTTTTTTCCAAAAAATCTTCTATCAGCTTCGCATCCATAATTGCATCCCACATCTTTTCTCCTGTCTGGACGCCTTAAGTTTTTGCTAAATCTTGTAAGAATTTGCCTTTGGTTCAGTCAGAGATTACTCTGAAAAAGGTGAAAGACTGCCAAAAACTGGTTTTGTGAAGGTTTATATTTTGGCTAGTCACTAGGGAGATTAAGGTGGATCCGATGAGCGAAACAATAGATGATAAGGTGAAGAAAGCCCTTGAGCAAGTGAGACCACAATTGCAGGCTGACGGCGGAGACATAGAATACGTGGGATTCGATGAGGGTATCGTGAAAGTGAAACTTAAAGGTGCGTGCAGCGGATGCCCAATGTCAACCATGACCCTACAATGGGGAGTCGAAAACTTCCTCAAGAAACGCATACCCGAAGTAACCAAAGTGCAGGCAGTCCAGTAACTGGTGCACGGCGAACATTGATTTTGTCATTTCTATGGCACATAATTTTGTCTTGTATACGATCGTTTGTGCATTCGAAAAGAGACTGGTTAACTATTCGGGCTTCTAGTTTTTGTTTTACAATAGCCACAAGAACTAAAATCTGTTTGTGCCCTAATTATTTTTGTAGATGAGAAAAATGAGAATCAAGATAAACAATACTTTCTTGGAACTGACTCAGGGAGACATAACCGACCAGACTACAGACGCTATAGTTAATGCTGCAAACGCTGCCCTGCAGATGGGCGGAGGGGTTGCAGGAGCCATCAGAAGAAGGGGTGGACCAGCTATTCAGGAAGAATGCAACAGGATAGGGGGAACCTATGTGGGCGGAGCAGTAATAACAACTGGCGGAAACCTGGCGGCTAAATACGTGATTCACGCTGTGGGCCCGAGGCAGGGGGACGAGCATGCGGACGCAAAACTGAAAGACGCAACCCTGAACTCGCTGCTGTTGGCTGACAAAAACCGTTTGAAGAGCATAGCCTTCCCTGCCATAAGCACTGGAATCTTTGGGTTCCCGAAAGACCGGTGTGCCACCATAATGCTCTCAACAACCATCGCATATCTGGAGGGACCAACAGGACTGGAGAAGGTTGTTTTTTGCCTTTACGACAAGAAAACTTATGAAATCTTTGAGCAAACTCTCCATTCTTTGACGCAAAAAAGGCTGAACACTGATAGAAGCTGATGAGGAGGTGTATGTTGCTTGCCGGTTTCTTGTGCAGGTTTACGGGCTTCGTTATTCTTTCAGGCGGAGGATAGCTTTAGTAACATCTTTTGCGTATTCGATTGTGAATCCCATCTTTTTCAGAAGCCTGATTGCCCTGTAATTGTCCGGTAGCATGAATGCATAAATTGTTTCGAGACCCTTGTCGTTGCAGATTTCGATCATGTAATCAACCATCTTCGTTCCCAGACCCAAGCCCTGCCAAGGATCAGCCACGATAAACGCGATTTCGCCGTTTTTTCCGTCAGGCTCAATTATAAGCCGTACAACGCCCAAGATTCGGCGGCGTCCCTCTTCCTCCATTTCTGCCACAATGCCGATTTCTCTGTCATAGTCGATGTTGCAGTATCTGACTCTGACCTCGTGGGGCGTATCCTTGATTATGTTGAAGAACCTGTAGCGCACTGATTCTTCGGAGAAATTCTTGAACATCTCCAGCCACATTGGCTCATCCTCCGGCTTTATGGGTCTCAGCAGAACGCTTCTCCCGTCCCGCATCCTCCATACGGTTTCATACTTTTTTGGGTAGGGGCTTATCACCAGATGCTCGTGAGGCTCAAATTTTGCGGCTACCCGCTCCCCGTCTATTACCACCTTGGCGTCGATTGCTAAAGCCTTCTTTTGGTTGACAAACAGGGGATCGATGTTCACCTCTTTTATTTGGGGAAAATCAACAAGCATCTGAGAAAACCGCACCATTATCTCTTCCAGAAGCTTAAGATTCGCTGGGGGCACGTTTCTGTAGCCCTTTAGAAGCTGATAGACCCTCGTTTCTTCAATGATTTTTCGGGCTAAAGTTTGATTTAAGGGCGGAAGACCAATAGCGATGTCCTTGAATATTTCGACGCCAACGCCGCCCATTCCGAACATGATCACGGGACCGAAAAGCGGGTCAGTTTTGGCTCCCAAAAAAATCTCGTAGCCTCTCTTTCTGATCATAGGCTGGACCGTGACTCCCTGAATTTCTGCTTCCGGCATCTTTTCTTTTGTTCGCTGCATAAGTTTGCGGAATGCCTCCCGAAGTTCAGCTTTAGAGTGGATGTCAAGTGCGACTCCTTCGATGTCAGATTTGTGAACAATCTGTGGTGAAAGAATCTTCAGAACAACTGGATAACCTAATTGCATAGCTGCAGAAAGTGCCTCCTCTTCAGTTTCTACAATCAAAGTTTTGACGGAAAGGATGTGGTAGGCTTCCAGAAGCTTTTTTGCTTCTGTTTGTGTTAATTTTTCTCTGTTTTGGTTTGCGGCTTCTTTGATTACGACGTTTATGGGGCGCTTCGGAGGGGAACTGTCCATAGGCAGCTCCTCAGGCGTCTGATAGAGCAGTTCCAAGTTGCGGTTATACTGGTGCATGTACATGTATGTTTTAGTCGCCTGCTCGGGAGTAGAGTATGTTGGAACATTGTTTTGGTTAAGGATTCTGTTTGCCTCCTCCGCCTCTTCGTAGCCCATGAAAGAGGTGAGAATCGGCTTACTGACGCCTCTGTCATTGCATATCTCTGCAACAGTTTTTGCCACTTTGGCGGGGTCTGCCCTGCCCTTAGGCGTATAGACTATCAGCAATCCGTTGATGTTTTCGTCGTCGAGGCAGATATTCAAAACCGCTTTGTAGGTGTCAGCATCAGCATCTCCGGAAATGTGGATTGGGTTTTCTCTGCTCCAGAATGTGGGCAAAACCTTGTCTAGCGACTTAACCGTTTTTGGGCTCAGTTCAGCTAGCTTTCCGCCCCTCGATAATAGTGCATCCGCAGCCATCACTCCTGGACCTACGGCGTTGGTGATTATGGCCAGGTTCGGTCCACTCGGTAACGGCTGGTCTCCCAACACTTCTGCGCAGTTGAACAGGTCATCCAACTCTTCTACGCGCACTATTCCAGCGCGTTTGAAGGCTGCATCGTAAGCCATGTCCTCGCCTGTTGATGCTCCAGTGCGGGAAACCACTGCTTTGGCGCTTTCTCCGAATTTTCCTGCCTTCACAACAATTATTGGTTTTGTTCTGGCGAAGTGTCTGGCGGCGCTCATGAATTTTCTGGCGTTGATGATTCCTTCCATGTACATTAGTATGCTTCTGGTTTTGGGGTCTGTGCCGAAGTAGTCTATTAGGTCTCCGAAGTCAACGTCAATCATGGAGCCGATGGAGACGAAGTTGCTGAAGCCGATGTTTTCGTGGATTGCCCAGTCTAGGATTGCTGCGCCCAATGCCCCGCTCTGGGAAATGAATGCTATGTTTCCGGGTTTGGGTGTCTTGTCTGTGAGGGTGGCGTTAAGTTGTATGCTTGGGCGGATAACCCCCAGACTGTTTGGACCTATTATTCTCAGGTTATACTTTCTCTTTATTTCCTGAATTTGGTTCTTCAGCTCTTTACTCTGGGCGCCTATCTCCATGAAACCTGATGAAATGATTATTATCCCCAGAATTCCTGCTTTGCCACATTCCTCCACTAAAGGGGGAACCGACTTGGCTGGTGTAGCAATAACCGCTAGGTCAACTGTTTCTGGGAGTTGACTCACGTTTTGGTAGGCTTTAACGCCCAGAATTTCGGTTTTGTGAATGTTAACAGGGTAAACTTTTCCTTCGTATCCCCCCTTCTCAGTAAGGTTCTTCATTAGGGTGTATCCGACAGAATTTTCTTCGTCGCTTGCCCCAATGACGGCGATACTTTCAGGATTGAATATTTTTTCGAGGTTTACTGTGACCATCCTGAACACTCCTGCTTACTGACTAACGCTCTTGTCGACAGGATACTAGATGTAAACCCTCATACTTAACTCTCGCCGATTCATTGTCTGCTTTCGTAAACGGAAAAATGAGGATTAAACGTGAAAAGAAGAACGTTAAAGCGTTAAAAGTGTATGAAAAACTTAAATACGTCCTTAAATAACAAAGACGCTGCGAAGGGGTTTATTATGAGAAATCCAGAATTATCTATCGCTCCAATGCACAGAATATGCAAGAAAGCGGGAGCGGGCAGAGTAAGCGAGGCGGCTGCGAAGGCGCTGGCAAAGGAACTGGACGATATTGGCGTCAAAATAGCTAAAGAGGCTATTGACTATGCCATGCATGCGGGAAGAAAAACCGTTAAGGCAGAAGACATTGAGATAGCGTCAAGAAAAGTGTTGGAAAAGTAAGCAAGCTCCAATCCTTTTTTCCAAAACATGCACAACAGCAGCTTCCCTTATCGGTTAGTGGAAAACTTGACGTTTCTTTTATCGAAGCATTTTTATTATCTCTTTTTGAGCATATAACTTTAGAGTCTTAAATAAACCGTTGGCGGTCTTGTTTTAGAGAAATGGATTTTCTGCGTTATTTATGAAATTTCTGTTTTGGTGCAGAGAAATCTTTATATTTAGAGGCATTTTCTAGTGTTCCGAAACAAAATAAGGAGAAATGATTGAGTTTGTCTTCTGGATTAACAGGAACACCAGTCCTTATACTCCGCGAAGGAGCATCACGGTCAAGAGGACAGGAAGCCCAGCATGCCAACATCATGGCTGCACAGATAGTGGCTGAATCGGTGAAAAGCGCCCTTGGACCAAAAGGAATGGACAAAATGCTGGTAGACAGTTTTGGAGACGTAACCATAACCAGCGACGGACGAACAATTTTAGATGAAATGGACATCCAGCACCCGGCTGCCAAAATGATGGTGGAGGTTGCCAAAACCCAAGACGATGAGGTGGGAGACGGCACCACAACTTCTGTGATTATAGCCGGAGAACTGCTGGCAAAAGCTGAAACCCTCATCGAGAAGAATGTTCACCCCACAGTCATCATTGACGGATACAGAAAAGCAGCTGAAAAGGCTCTTGAAACTCTGGAGAAAATCGCAATAGATGTCAGTCCGACTGACAAGAACGCCATAAAGAAAGCTGCCATGACATCTATGGCTAGCAAACTGGTGGCGGGAAGCAGGGAATATTTAGGGGAGATTGCTACTTCAGCGGTTTTGCAGATTGCCGTAAAGACTGAAGACGGATACACCGTAGATATTGATAACATAAAGGTGGAGAAGAAGCCTGGCGAGTCACTTACTGACACAAAACTCATTAACGGAATAGTCTTGGACAAAGAGGTTATCCACTCCGGAATGCCGAAGAGGGTGGAGAAAGCCAAAATTGCTTTAATCGATACTGCCCTAGAGATAGAGAAAACAGAGTTCGACGCAAAAATCAACATAGAAAGCCCAGAGCAGATGGACGCATTCCTCAAACAGGAAGAGAACATGATAAAAGCCATGGTGGACAAACTTGTAGCCATAGACGCCACTGTTATTCTCTGCCAGAAAGGCATCGACGACCTTGCACAGCACTTCCTTGCCCGCAAAGGCGTTCTCGCGGTTCGTCGAGTCAAGAAATCGGACATGGAGGCACTGGCTAAAGCAACTGGAGGAAAAGTTGTCACCAACCTTACCGACATAAGCAAGAAAGACCTCGGCTTTGCCCAACTTGTGGAAGAGCGGAAGATCGGCGACGACAAGATGACCTTCATAGAAGGATGCAAAAACCCGCTGGCAGTCACAATCCTCATACGTGGAGGAACCGAAAGAATAGTTGACGAGGCAGAACGGTCACTACATGATGCCCTCTGCGTTGTAGGCGACGTGATTAAGGAACCTAAACTGTTGGCTGGCGGCGGCGCCCCAGAAATGGAGGTCGCCAAGGCACTCAGAGAATATGCCGAGTCGCTTCCTGGAAGAGAACAGCTCGCGGTTATGCAGTTCGCTGAGGCTCTGGAGGTTATACCAACCACCCTGGCTGAGAACGCTGGACTCGACCCCATCGACATCATATCTGAACTACGCGCAGAGCATGAGCAAGGAAAAGTGTGGGCAGGAGTAGACGTTAACGAAGGCAAAGCTGGAGACATGAAAAAAGCCGGCGTCTTCGAACCTATATCAGTCAAAAAACAGATAATCAAATCCTGTTCAGAAGCCGCAACTCTAATCCTAAAGATTGACGACGTGATCGGCTCAGGAAAAATGAAGACACCCCCAATGCCACCAGGCGGCGCTGGCGGTATGGGCGGAATGGGAGGCATGGGCATGCCCCCGGGCGCAGGAGCGTACTAGAAAAACGAAAAAAGAAAACGAAGTTTCCATTGGGCCACCCAAACTGACCCGATTTGAGAAGGCTCGGATAGTGGGAGCTAGGGCGCTGCAGATTGCCATGGGCGCGCCTATCCTGATTGAGGTTCAGGAGGCTCATGGTGGTCCTATAGACATCGCCCTTTTGGAGCTGGATTCAGGGATACTTCCAATCACCATCAGAAGAACGCTGCCAGACGGAACATACCAAGACATACCGCTAAAATGGCTAACACAAGCCTAATTTTCCAATTTATTGTCACACTTTTTAGTCTATTCCTTTTTGGTCAAGAACAAGAAAAATGAAACAACATATTTGTAGTCTAATAGAGGTACATTGTTGAAAACCGTGTTTTTCCTGTTTTTCCAAGCAACACCATGATTTGCTGTCCATAGCCCAAGCATATTAGGAGCCTAATAATACTTCATTGTTGAAAAACAGCTTTTTCGTATTTTTCCGTAAAGCAGAATTAGACTCTCCTCACTGGTGAAGACAGCCGCCCAAGAACACCCTCTATACTTGCTTCGGACAGCAACCTAACTGTTAATCGTTTGATCCGACTATGCGGCGTTGTCGGTAATTCTCGTAATCCGGTATTCTTCGAAGATACTCCTTGTCCATTATCGTTGACGATACCATAAAGTCTGCGGTGGAGCGGTTACATGCCACAGGAATGTTCCACACCACAGCCATGCGCAAGAGAGCCTTCACGTCGGGGTCGTGAGGAAGAGACTCCAGCGGATCCCAGAAGAAAATCAGAAAATCAATCTCGCCGTTCGCAATCTTGGCTCCAACCTGCATGTCACCGCCCAACGGGCCGCTCTTGAGTTTGTTTATTTCCAGCCCCGCCTCCTTTTCGATTAGCTTTCCTGTTGTTCCAGTTGCATAAAGTTCATGCAGACTCAAAAGATACCTATTGAACTTCACCCACTCCAACAAATCCACCTTCTTGTGGTCATGCGCAACCAAAGCAATCTTCTTTCTTTTTTTCATCAAAACCGTTTCACTGCACATCTTTTTTCTCTCCTCTTTTCCATCACTCTTAGTGAAGGGATACAGAAAAGATTTTGCTATTGTTACTATTGTTTTTTCCTTCTGGATGAACCCCTCGGCTGGTAGATGCACCATGGGTCTTCTGCCAGATAATCGCCCCGAGATTCGGTTGGCTCATGCAGAGCGCCACAAAAGTCCACAAGATCGGTTGACACGCCATAGGCTCTGGCGCGGCATCCCCCGCATACATCACGATGCTCGCATGCCCCACATTTTCCCTTCAGTCTGTCAAAGTCGCGCAGAGCCTTGAAAACCTCCGAGTTGAACCAAATGTCCCTGAAGGATCTTTCGCGGATATTCCCCAGATTAAGCGGCATGTATGGGCAGGGAGTAACTTCCCCTGAAGGATAGATACGGCAATAATATAGTCCAGCCATGCAGCCTCGAACCCAACGCGACATATCAATCCCCTGTTGCTTGGCAACCCGCATAAACTGGGGGGCACAGGAAGGCTTCACATTCAGCTTATACTTTGTGGTTTTGGCTAGAGTGCTCGTAATCATGTCTTCATACATTCTGGGTGTTATGTCCTCGATGTCGGTTCCTCTTCCCGTAGGCACCAAGAAGAACAGGTGAAAATTCTCCACACTCAAGCTTTCCGCCAGAGCCATTATGTCATCCACCTCATCGTAGTTCTGCTGCGTCACCGTGCTGTTAACCTGAACCTGAATCCTGCTCTTCTTAAGAGATTTGATAGCGTCCACAGCATGTTCCCAGCAGCCCTTAACGCCCCGGAACTCGTCATGCCGCTCCGGTATGCTTGAGTCTAAGCTGATAGCCACTGTCCCCATTCCAGCATCTTCAAGTCTTCTTGTCACCTCGTCGTCTATGAGCATGCCGTTGCTTCCCATGCCCATCCTTAAACCGCGGTCTGCACCGTATCGGATGATTTCGTAGATGTCCTCTCTCAGCAGGGGCTCGCCGCCGCTCAGTATCAGCAGAGGCCTGCTAACCTCGGTAATCTGGTGGATAAGCATCTTAGCCGCATCGGTGCTCAGCTCGTCCGGCAGTTTTGTATTTTTGGCGTTGATGTAGCAGTGCGAGCACTTAAGATTACATTTCAATGTTACATTCCACGACAAAACCAGAGGAACATACTTCTCCGTAGTTGGCGCAGCAGAGGCGGGAGCAATTTTGATACGGAACTCGCATCTTCCGTCAGTCGCCATCCTCTGCGGCTGTGACACCTCCACGGGGAAGGGAATGAACTTTTCGAACATGGCGTGGGCGTGCGCCTTGCAGAAGTGTCTGCAGAACAGCTGTGAGCTTTCGGTTTCTGTGCCCAGTTGCGATTCTATGTATTTGTGGCTTCCATGGATTGGGCAATTCAGGAACCGCATGAAGCCTCCTAAGTTCTTCATGTCCATCTTGTGCTCGATGAAGTGGTCGCTGAGCATCAGTTTCTGCAGTTTTGCTTTCGATATTCCAACCTTTAGGCTAACGTTGAATGCGGAGGTAACCGTTTCATCACCGAACCTCTTCTGGACCCTAGTCATAGCTTGCTCAATCCGTTCTACACCAAACTCCTCAGCTAACTTTTCCACAATCAGGAAACCCTTTATCGTTTCATATTCCTGACGCAAACGCATCTCGGTAATATTCTCAGTCCACTCCAGAAACACACTTTGGAGCCTATCCCCTGCTCTGAAATCCTTTCTATCCAGCATCTCCTCGACTTTTTTTGTTTCTTCACTCAACCTCCTGAAGAGACCAATCTTTTCTTCAATCCTAGGAGCTGACTTCTTCACTGCCCTTATCACACTATCTTCTAAGGGTGCGATGTCGCCCAAAAGCTCCTCAACATCAGAAACAAAATCGCTGTAAAAACGCCACAACACCCTGTCTACCGAAGGAGCATCAACTTTCAGTTCTTCCCGAACCACTTGGGATTCGGCAGCCATTTTGCTTATCATAGCCATGTGATACAACAATGAGCCTTCCATGCCTGCGTCGCTGTTTTTGCCGGAGGAGCCGTGGAAAGCCTCGCAGACCAAACTTTTTGCCTTTTCAAAGTCTCCGGAAGCTATGGCTTCTGTGGCTTTGTCGATTTTCCGTTTTCTCTCCTTCAGCAGAAGAGCCCATTTGTGGCAATGTGCTTCATCAAATTTCGTCAAGGCTACTCTCTTTCCTATTAAAGAAATTTCTTTTGCATTAAATCAATGAAATGGTTAATAAGTTCTCTGATTTACTGAACTTTCAAAAAGGGCAAGCGGATTCAAAGCTAATATTGAAGATACATTTATTTATGGTCACAAGGCATCGTCAACATAGACGGGGCTTGCTCAAACTTGAGTGAAAACGAATCGAAAATAGCGGTTAAGCTTGAGGCTGTTTCCAAAAGCTTCGGAACTGTTCAGGCTGTAAAAAATTTGGATTTGCAGATTGACGCTGGAACTGTTTTCGGTTTTCTGGGTCCGAATGGTTCAGGCAAATCAACGACCATGAAGATGATTATGGGGCTTCTGAAGGCGGACTCTGGAAAATTAACCGTTTACGGAACAGACGTTTCAGCTAATCCCTGGGAAATCAAGAAGATTGTGGGTTATGTTCCCGAAAGCCCGCGACTATACGAGTTTCTCACTGGGCTCGAATATCTGGATTTCATAGCCGACGTTTATGGCTTAGCTGCAGAAACAAAAAAGACCCGCGTAGAAGAGTACCTCGGCGCCTTTGAGTTGGAGAACCGCGAAAACGAGATGATCAGCGGCTACTCTCACGGTATGAAACAGAAAATCGCCATCATTGCTGCTCTATTGCATAAGCCGAAGCTGGTGATCCTTGATGAACCCCTAAGCGGGTTGGACCCTAAATCTGCCAGAATTGTAAAGGATTTACTCCATAAGTTTGCAGCGGAGGGTGTGACAACAATCATGAGCACTCACGTTTTAGAGATTGCGGATGCTGTTTGCGACAGGATAGCAATCATGCATCAGGGAAGCAAGCTTTCTGAAGGTAAACCTGCAGAGTTGCGTAAGGAAGCCCAGATGCCCGACTCAACGCTTGAAGAAATCTTTCTGAAACTGACAGGAACAAGCGACATCAAAGAGATTGTTGAAGCCCTCGGAAAATGAGGAATTTAAAAGTTGAATTTCAAGGTTATATTGCATCTGGCTAAGGTTCTGTCTCTTTCTTCTGTGAGAGCCAACAGAACAAAAGGTTCGGTTCCCACAGGGTTCGCTAAGTCTCCGCTGATTAACATTATTACTGCTGTAATCGCTTTTCCGGTTGCAGCCGTTCTGGCAAACCGTTTTGTGGGCGTGTTCCTTGAAGACATAAGCGTAGGTGTGTTTTTTGTGCAGTTTTCGATTTTTCTTCCATCTTTTATGATTTTGGCTGCAATAATGTACGGGCTGCTCTTCGAGTTTAGTCAGTCGTCGTCGGCGGGTTCGTCAGATGTAATCAACTGGCTCCCCGTCAGGGCGGTAGAGTTTGTTTTAGCTTCAGTGATTTCCATGATTTACTTTTTAGCTCCCATACTTGCGATATTTTTTGGCGCAACCTTCGGACTAGCTTTATCCGTCAACATGGTGGACGTAGGTCTAATTGGCTTGGTTTTCGGCGTCTTAGGAATGTTTATGGGCGCTTTCCTGATTGAGATTATCCGAGCAATAACAAACCGTGTATCAGCGTCATTCTACAAGCGCAGCGGCAGAACAACTGTAGCCGTAAGAATGCTGGTGTTCCTAGTTATTATGGTGGCTTTCATCCTTGTCTCTAACGTTAATTTCCTGTTTGCAATTCTTCAACAGTTCATGGGCGGAATAGAAAATGCATGGTTCATACCCATACTTTGGCCTTCTCTGGCACTAATGAGCTATCTGAATGCAGAAACCTTGCAGCTGCTCTTTTATGCCGTATCCAGTGTGGGGCTTGCAATCGTGCTTCTGTGGGCTGGTGTAAAACTTAGAGAAAAATGCTGGATTCCAGCTCCATTCTCCATTAAACTGAAGCCTCCAAAATCGTATACGCCTAAACGCGGTTTCCTAGGCGGCCTAGGATTCACCGCCGCTGAAGCGGCTTTGATAAAAAAGGATTTGCGTGGCTTGACTAGACGTAAAGAGATGATTACGTGGATTGCCATACCTGTGGCGATTAGCCTAATCTCTCTCTTTTCTTTCCAAACCTCTTGGGAGACTGCCACATCTACAATTACTAAATTAGCACTATTCTATGGTCCATTAATGGGAATCTTCATGTTTGCTTTCTACATCACATTAACTGGGGTCGGTCAGGAAGGAAGCGCCTTTCTGAACTTGCTAATCATCCCCTTGAGAGCGAAGGAAATCGTCAAATCAAAACTCGCAACAGCTCTTGTCCCCTCGTTTTGTGCTCTTGTTGCCCTCACAGCTTTCATACAGGTGATGGCTCAGCTTCGGTTGGAAACCTTAATTGTAGTGATTGTGGCCTTGTTTGCGGCGCTTTTTGAGTGCGCTTTTGTTGGTTTGGCTGTTGGCAGCCGATTTCCAGACTTCACCGAAGTTCCAAGAGCGCGCTTCGTTGACCAGAAAGGTGTATTGCTAGGTATGCTCCTTATTGCTGTATGTATAGGCGTCACTTTCTTTCCCCCTTTTCTGTACAGTCTTCACATCTTAGACTATTTCCCTATCTTTGCGGCTCCAATTCTATCGGCGATAGCGTGTATTGTTGTCTGCTATGCGAGTTATAGGGCAACCCTGAACAGCTTACAGAAGCTTGCGCGTGAACCTTGAGGATTTAATTCTCTCTTGTTTGGTTTTGTTAATGTTTTGTAGGATACAGTTTGTGTTGGATGTGTGGTTTACCGTTAATCTTAAATACTTGATGTTAACTATATCTAACATAGAGTTAGAAATAGCTCATAAAATGTGATAAATAAACAACGGAGGAAAAACGTTGAAAAACTGGAACAACATCATTCGCATCTTGGGAATAGGAACCTGCTCAGTCGGTGCCTTTTTGATGGCTTTTGGAGAACCAATCATAGGCGCAGACCACGCAGGCATCGCAACGGTTGCAGACATAACCGGAATAGGTTTGATAGGCACCGGCAACACATCCTCGTTTGCAGGAAAGAAAAAGGAGGAGCAGTAAAAAATGACCGATTTTGCGTGGCCAATAATCTTAATCGTGAATGCAGTCCTCGTGCTGCTATTTGGCGTGCTTTTTCTGTGGAAAATGCATAAAGAAAAGAAATCGGGTTACCCCTTTAACGATGAACGCACAACAAAAATCAAGGGAAAAGCAGCCATTGGAACATACTACATCAACCTCGCCTTCATGATTTCACTGGCGCTGTTCATAATATTCGGAACAGAGTTTCTGGCTTTGCCTGAACTTGAAGCTGGATGGGCCATAATTTCAATAATGCTGGTCTCTGGCATCTCATACGGTTTGTTAACTTTGTATTATAGCAGAAAAGGCGACTTGTGATGCGGACAAGAATCAAGGAACTGCGGGCGAGACACAACCTGACACAGGAAGATTTAGCAAAAAAGGTTGGAGTGCGCAGAGAAACAGTTCTATACCTCGAAAAAGGAAAATATAATCCTTCCCTGAAGTTGGCGCATGACATCGCAAAAGTGCTGCAAACAACCATCGACGACCTTTTCATCTTTGACGACGAAGACAACCAATAAACAATAATCTCCAACCTATTTTCTTCACTTTAGTGGTTTTCAACAAGAACTTTTAAGTTGATAGAACAAAATGAGAAGATAAGAGGCAACTCAGTTGGACCTGCAAAAGAGAATCGAACTCACAACAAGAAACACGGCGGAAGTTGTGACTCCGGAAGAAATCCGCACATTACTGGAGACAAATGAATGTCCCCGAGCCTACTGGGGCTTCGAGTGCTCTGGGCTACTGCACATCGGCATAGGGCTGGTGTGCTCAGCAAAAATCAGAGACATGGTAAACGCCGGATTCAAGTTCACCATCTTCCTAGCCGACTGGCACTCATGGATAAACAACAAACTGGGCGGAGACATGGAAAACATCCGCACGTGCGGAGAATACCTGAAGCAAATCTTCACAGCCCTAGGATTAACACCAGACAAGGTGGAGTTCCGCTGGGCATCAGACATAACCGAGAAAGTTGAATACTGGGAAAAAGTCATCCGCATAGCTAAAAGCGTCTCAGTTAAAAGAACGTGGCGCGCCCTGCCAGTTATGGGTCGCGAAACAAGCATGACCGACATCGAGACAGCGTGGGTGTTCTATCCCACAATGCAAGCGGCAGACATTTTCCAGCTTGACCTAGACGTGGCCTGCTCTGGAATAGACCAGCGGAAAGCCCATATGCTGGCGAGGGATGCGGCGGAGAAGCTCAAGTGGAAGAAGCCTTCCTGTATTCACACTCCCTTGCTTATTGGACTTCAAGGACCCAAGACCACAGAGAAAGCGTTCGACGAAAACGCGGAGTTGAATTTGGAGATCAGCTCCAAAATGTCCAAAAGTATTCCCCAGAGTAGCATACTCGTTCATGACAGTCCCGAGGAGATTGCAGAAAAAATAAGGAACGCCTATTGCCCACCCAAAGTGGTGAAGAATAATCCTTTGCTTGAGTTGGCTAGGCTCATAATTTTCCCCGAAAAGGACGTATTGGAGATACCGCGTCCAGCCAAATATGGGGGTCCTGAAACTTTTGAGAGCTTCGAGAGTCTGGCAGAGGTCTACGGGGAAGGCAAAATACATCCATTAGACCTGAAGAACGGCGTCGCCGAGGCTCTGGTTGAAATACTGAAGCCTGTCCGCGAGCATTTTGAGAGGCATCCGGAGACGCTGGAGAAGATGTTGAAGATTGAGATAACTAGGTAGAAGAGTTGTCAACGAAAACAGAGAAGAGACTAGAGAAAATCCAGAAGCTGTTGGAGAGGATTACAGCGCAATCCGCGAAAGGCACTCCAATCGTTGTGGAAGGAAAAAAAGACATCCAATCTCTCCGCAAGTTGGGGGTAACTGGCGACATAATCTTGGCGAAAACTTCAGGAAAATCATTCCTCGATGTTCTCGGCGAAATAGAGCAAAAAGAAAGAAGTGACGTCATTCTTCTGTTTGACTTTGATAGGCGCGGCAGAGAATGGACCCACCGCATGGCCTGTGGCCTAGAAGGGATGAAAATAACTCCTAATTGTCTGTTTTGGAGGATGCTTTTGGGTTTGGTGGGGCGTGACGTAAAGGACATTGAGGGTTTGGCGGCTTATCTTGAAACTTTGAAAAATAGAAGCGTCAAGTCGTAAAGTATAATAGACACTGAAGAGATTAATCAGAATCGTCTCAGTTTTCATGGGGACAAAATCATGATTGAGGTGAATAGAAACGAAATCAGCACAAACTTTTACTATAAAGTATGTTATTCGCGCCCGGTTCGAAGTGGAGGGAGTAGTTGAAAAGCCGGATGTAATCGGGGCACTTTTTGGGCAAACAGAAGGATTGTTTGGACCGGAACTTGACCTCCGAGAACTCCAAAAATCGGGTAGAATCGGAAGAATAGAAATAAGTTTAGACTCAAAACAGGACAAAACAACGGGTAACATAAATATACCCACAAGCTTGGACAGGGTGTCCACGGCAATTATCGCAGCCAGCATCGAAAGCATAAACCGTGTGGGGCCTTGTAAGGCAAAGGTTATTCTGAACAAGATAGAGGACATACGGGACGCTAGGCGGCGGGTCATCATAAATCGAGCTAAGGATGTTCTTCGGAAATGGACTGTCGAGACCATGCCTGGCACAGACGAGATTTTCAAAGAAGTCTCGGAGATGTTGAGGCTGGCTAGGGTCGAAAAGTATGGACCTGAGGAGTTGACTGCAGGGCCAGAAATCAATAGTGCAAAGGAAATAATTGTGGTTGAGGGACGGGCGGACGTAATCAATCTGTTGCGTGCTGGGATTCAGAACACCGTTGCGCTTGAGGGCGCCAAAATTCCGCAGAGCATAATTAAGCTGTGCAAAGAGCGGGAGGCAACCGCGTTTCTGGATGGCGACCGGGGCGGAGACCTTATTCTCAAGGAGCTTCAGCAGGTAACTGACGTTAAGTATGTTGCTAGGGCGCCCAGAGGCAAGGAAGTAGAGGACCTGACTTTTGCTGAGATTGAGAAGGCTCTGAAGAACAAGGTTCCGATTGAGCAGGTCAAGGTGAAGAAGAAGGCAAAGCAGGAGCGGCGGAAGAAGCTGGTTCCCAAGCAGATCGTTGACACTGCGAAAGAGTTGAGTGGAACGTTGGAGGCTGTGCTTCTTGACAAGGATTTGAAGCAGGTGGATCGGATGCCTGTGGGGGAGCTTGCGGAGAAGCTTCAGCAGACAAAGGATATTGACACGGTGGTCTTTGACGGCGTAATAACTCAGAGACTCATAGACGTCGCTGAAAAACAGAATATCAACTATCTTGTGGCTGCCCGAATTTCGAAGGCGATGAATCAGCCGCTGAAAGTGAAGCTGATGACCTTCGAAGAAATCCAGGCTTAGCGGATGTTGCGGAGGTAATGTTGCCTCCGTTTCCTTTTTGTGAGTCGTCATTACCTTTTTTAGCAGTTTATAGTTAATCACATATCAGTTAGAGAGGATAGAGTCTGTTTGAAGATTTTTAGGATAGACCTGAAGAAGGGCTTTGCGAAGGTTATGCCGGAGAGTCTGGATGACCTGTGGCACCTGTACAACATAATTCTCGAAAGGGATGAGGTTTACGCCCGCACCAGCAGACAAGTGAAACCGGATGATCAGTATGCGCGACCAACAAAGGCGAAGAGGGTTCCTGTTAACTTGGGCGTGCAGGTTGAAAGGATGTATTGGGACAGGGTGCTTAACCGTTTGAGGGTGAACGGCATCGTCTGTGATGCGCCTGAGAGTTTGAGCATAAAGGGTTCGCGGCACACAATAGACATCACAGTCAATAAGCCCGTAACTATAATCAAAAAAAAGTGGCTCAAACATGAGGTGGACCGATTAAAGCGGGCCAGCAAAGTTACGGCTGCGCCTCTCACCATAATTTCGATGGATGATGAGGAGTATTGTGTGGCGGTTCTGCGTCAGTATGGCATCGACGTGAAGGCGGGGGGAGGAACCAAGCTTCCGGGCAAATTCGAGTCTGAAAGAAGAGCAAAGGAGAAGCAGCTGTTTTTCAAGGATGCGCTTAAGAGTCTGCGGGAGGCGTGGGCTCCTCTTAACAGCCCTATAGTTGTTATTGGTCCCGGTTTCATGAAGGACGATTTTGTCTGTTACGTTAAACGGGATGCTGGGGACTTGGCTGAATCTATTGTGGCGGTGAAGGGAGTGAATAGTGCGGGTTTGTCGGGGATTCAGGAGTCGCTTCGATCAGGCATCCTCACTAACGTGTTGCAGAACCTTCGGGTGGCTGATGAAGTGAATGCCATGGAAGACCTGTTGGCTAGGCTCGGAAAAGGAAAACAGGACGTGACCTATGGTTTAGGCGAGGTGGAAAGGGCGGCGACCTATGGCGCGGTTGAAAAGCTGCTGGTTGCGGATTCGGCTCTAAGGGAAACCACAGACGCAAAGCGGAGAGCGCTGGAAAAGATAATGAAGAACGTTGAAGATGCACGGGGAGACATCATGGTCATCAGCACCGAGCATGAGGCAGGAACAAAACTGCTCTCACTAGGCGGAGTCGCAGCCCTCCTACGGTTTCCACTGCCCCCAACCTGATTGGAATCCAAAAATCAGTTTCTGTTGTTGCTTGGTTTTCACAGAAAAAAACTAATTTTCAACAATAAACTACTATTAGGAGACTAATAGGGTCTGCCTCCCTGATTCGGGATAGCAAAAAAATGTGAAACCCTGCTTTTCAACAAGAAACAACCAGATTTTATGATTAGGCTAAAAATGGGAAAGAGAATTCATTTATGTGAATTTGAAACTGACAGTTTAGCTGATGGATTAAATAATCTTTTTAATCGTTATGTTGAGATTCCGAGAATAAAGCATGGTAAAAGACAAACTCTTGACACTTTGATTAATGAAGAATCTTTGTTATTGGCTAAGTTTTTGAGGAAAGAAAAGAAGGAATGGAAGCCAAGACTCCCAAACCTCTAATTTTTTTGTGTTTCGTTGTTGTTACTGTCAGGTCAGGTCAGGACTGTCAGGTCAGCCCTGTCATGCTACTGCTATTGTAGTAGTGGTAGTAGATGTTATCGTAATAGTCAAGATAGTTGTAGAAGAAGTAAGAGAGAGAAGGTTAAAATTTAACCTGAAATCTTTTAGTTGTTTGTGTTTTGGGGTTTTGTGTTTATTTTTTGTGGGTTTTTGTGCGTCTGCGTACTGCTGGGTTTTGGTCTGCTAGTTTTTTCATGGCTTGCTCAAAGGTTTCGTCGGGTGCTAGTTCTTTTTGGATGAAGACTCCTGTTCTTCCGATTTCGTCGCGGCGTATGAGGGCGTGTACGCGGTCCAGCACGGTGTTGAGGGAGACGCCTAAGAGGTTGGCCGCCTCCTCTTCCCGACCCACAACCGCACTCTCCACATGCCCCTCCACCGTGGGTTCTATGAGCATAAGCCGCTTATCCACGCCCGCAACACGTTCATCCCTTTTGAGCATAGAAATGGTTGCTTCGCCACTGAACCTGTAGAAATCCTTCTCTACCGGACGCAACTTGACCAAAGGAAACGACAAACTGGTCTGCTCATCCAACCATATGTATCCTTTCAAGGCATAGATGGGCGTAGCCTGAACAATCGTCCGCTGAACAACCCGAAAACCGGACCGCTCAAGAGCCGTCTCTATAACAAACGAGGAAGGCGGAGACGGCAAAAACACGTCAACGTCGCTTGTCTCCGAAACATCCCCGCGGGCAACGCTTCCATGAACAACAGAACGCACATGACAACCGTCCAAAACCTCCATCAACCGAACCGCTTTTTCCCTCAGTTGCTCCAAAAGTTTCCAGCGTCTCTCATCGTAGACTACCTCTATCTGTTCAGCACGCTTCACAGGCTTCTTAGCCAACTCACTTCACCGCTCGAGGCATCCCCTCAGCCACTCCAAATAAGACGGCGAACCATCCACAATGGGAAGCGCCAGAACCTCAGGCACATCATAGCTATGCAGTTCCGCAACCCTCTCTGACAGCCTCTTGAAGAACCCCTCACTGGACTTCATGACAACCAAAACCTCCCTCTCCTCCTCTATCTCTCCTTCCCACCAGAACAAGGAACAAACAGAGTCAACGATGTTGCCGCAGGCGATAAGCCGCTCCTCCAGCAGCACCCGAACTATCTTCACGGCTTCTTCCCTGCTAGAGGCAGTCATCAAAACAATCACATATGACATTGGTTCTCCCACAAGAACTATAGATGCATACTAATTGGTTAATAAAACTCTTCTCACCAAACACAAAACATTACTCTCAAAAGTCACAGAGCTAATAAGAAATATCGGACACTAAACGTAGCAGTTAACGAAGGTTACTGGCATGCTAATCTCAGGAGTTGACGAAGCCGGACGCGGACCCGTAATCGGACCACTAGTCATAGCAGGCGTCTCCATCGACGAAAACGACCTACCCAAACTAGTAGACCTCGGCGTGAAAGACTCCAAACGGCTCTCCCCCCAGAGACGCGAAACACTTGCCACACAAATAAAAGAGCTGGCCTTCAACTGCCACATCATACACTTGTCTCCACACGAAATCGACCGCGTTGTCGAACGCGGAAGAAGACTTCACAAACTGAACCGCCTCGAAGCTCAGGCAATGGCTAAAATAATAACCATCCTTATGCCAGACGTGGTCTATGTGGACGCAGCGGACATTCTAGCAGACCGATTTGGAGAGCACATCGCAGAAAAACTCTCGTTTAGCCCCAAAATAGTATGTGAACACAAGGCAGACGCAAACTACCCCATAGTATCCGCGGCTTCTATCATAGCCAAGGTGGAACGGGACAGGGCGATAGCCCGACTGCAGAAGAAACACGGCAACATGGGATGCGGCTACCCAAGCGACCATAACACAATAAAATTCCTAGAAGACTGGATCAGAAAGTTCGGCGACTACCCAGACTTCGTAAGAAAATCGTGGAAAACCGCAAAAAAAGTCAAAACCGAAGCAGACGCAAAACAGAGAAGGCTACAATAAAACCTTTCAACCTGCTTTTATGAAAAAAATGCTAGTTAAGCTGCGCCAAAAGCTCTTCGGGACGCTTCATCTCGGTAAGAACCTTGTAGCAAATCAAAGGAACTCTCGCATCTTCACTGTTTTCTCCATAGCTTATGAAAACCGCATGAGCGCCGATAACCTCGCCGAGGCTTTTAACCTCTCTTATCCGCTGATCCAAGTTCCGCTCCCCAGCCTCAGCAACGCCACCAATTATCTTCACCCCCTTCTCTGGGCATCTGGCGATAAAGTCGAAGGGCGCCCTTCCCGTGGAAGTCACCCTAAAACCGAACTGCACAAGCTTCCTAAAAACGTCCTTCAGAAAACGGTGCTTAGAGATTATACGCCGGGCTGCAGCCAAAACACACACCCGCTCAGGACCCTGAAACACATCCGTAGTCTGAACCACCGGAGCCCCCAGAATCCACTCAAGCTTGTAGGCTGCGGGAACTGACGCTTTAGCCATCTCATTCTCGTAACCGTAAAGAGTTCTCCTGGAGATTCCAACCATCTCAGCCAACTTTCCAACAGAAAGCCCCAACTCCTGCCTCCGCCTCCTGATAAGAGACCCATCAAGTTTTATGTAGTAGCCTCCAGGCCCAGCCTCAACCAAAGGATACACCCCCCGAAGGAGCATGTCCTCCAGAGTTTTGGCAGTTATGGCACAGACATCGTACCTGCTGTAGACCGTGTCATCCTCAAGAGGTTTTTTTCGATTCTTTTCGCCGACAATAAGCGGTAATGCAGAAAAGCATCCTGAAATCTTCTGAAGCTCAGCCGCATCATTGAGGCACGTATTTCCGATATTAATTTGAATCTTCAAGAAAATTAGATTTTTTTCTCCCTGAGCCGCTAGATCAAAGCAGCATGGTCTGGCGCAACATCTTTGTGACAAGCGGAATCCGGCTTTTTCCAGAATACGTTCTGTTGCACCGAGGATCTCCGATCTTTTCATCACATGCCCTCAGCTACGCAACCCTTTCTGCGGGTCGCTTATAAACATATGCAAAATTCTGCAAAATCCAATCAACACGCTGCACGCTCGAAGAGCAAACTAAACCAAATTATTCACGGTTCAACTATCGCTCTGCAAAGATTTTCATTTGTTAAGCTGCCTTTTCTATTCTTTAATCTCAGCTGTCATCTCTCTGTATGTATGCAGTACTTTTTTGGTTGCCTCTGCAACGTTTGTGCCCGGTTTGACTGGAATAACGGTTATGTTATGCTGCTTTAACAGCTCAGACGCGCCGATACCCAGCTCATTGGCAAGCACCACTTCGACGCCTTCGTCTACCAACATCTTGACCGCGATGGGCCCCGTTCCATGGTGATATGATGCTGCAGAGTTCTCCAGCGTGGTTACGTTTGTTATCTTTTTATCCTCAACGTCTACGACAGTAAACGTTTTGGCTCTGCCAAAAACCTTTGACACAGAGTCCTCTAACCCCTTCTTTTCGTCGGTTGCAACAGCTATTCTAAGTTTTTTCAAAAAATTTCACCTCCCCCTAACTGCTAAGCCGTCTAAAGGTCGTCGTCTTCACGATCCCGTTAGCCGTCTATTTACTTGAGTTTTGCTTTCAACTCTTCGATTCTAGCTTTGACGCCGCCCATCTCGTCTTCAAGGGCTGCTTTCTCTGCTTCCAACTGCTTCTGATAATTTTCTAAAGCTGCAACTTCCTGCTCTGGCGACTGCGGTTGTGCTACTGGCGGGTATACTTGTGGGTAAGCGGGTTGACCTACTGCAGGTGGCGGGTACACGTATCGACCTCTGCCGAAACCTCTTCCCCATCCTCTGCCACGTCCTCCGCCCCACCCTCTTCCGTATCCAACTGTTGGATTCATGAAGCCGGGAACAGAGTAACCTGCGCAGTATCCGGCAGCTCTTCCTGTCATGGGTCCAGCGCCCCAGGGTCCTGTTCTATCTCCTCTTGGCATGGTTATTTCACCTCTATT
>OMKS01001019.1_pt1 | contig 25683 bp, 14 predicted proteins | sample 1674721 | NCBI WGS metagenome assembly OMKS01 (sample SAMN06264996, study PRJEB25208) | sediment metagenome | isolation source: hot spring sediment | place: USA: California | collected 2014-09-02
CAGGTATTCTTTTTAGACAGGATTTGCAGGATAACAATAATTTACAGGATTTAATTTTAAGTAATTTTATCTTTTGGACTAATAGAGTTGATGATAACTGAACGTCAATAAAATTTTCAAAATAAAATGATCCAGTTAATTGTATATTCTGCATTATCATGTTTATCCTGTCTAATATTTGGATGGTATCAAATAGACCTGAATAGTTACGGTAATAGAATAGATAGCTTGTAAAGGAATCACACTCCTATCTTTTTAAAAACCAATTTGATGATAGCAGCAAAAATGATTTCAGTTAAAAATTTTGGGTAATATTCAAATTGGACAATGCTTGATTTTTCTCTTGTTTCTATGCTCATTATTTGCTAACTTGAGTTGTTCTAAGACAATTAAGCAGATTAGCTTCAAAATCATTATTAATGGTTCATGATTCCAGAGATTTATTATGAAAAAACTCGTCCGGCTGCTGTTGTTTCTATATGGAATCTGCTTATTCGCGATGCCTGTTTGTCATGCATCGGCTGGTACATTAGCGGATGACGACAGTCTAATACTGAAAGCGATCTCCCTATCCATTATCCATGAATACGAAAAATCGAAACAACTATTAGATGAGCTGATTCGTAAAGACCCGACACAACCTGTCGGTTATTTTTTTAAAGCAGCGGTGATTCAAGCGCAAATGATGGATTTTGAAACAGATCGGTGGCGATCTGAATTTTTGGATAATATCGATTTAACTTTAAGCCGGTGCGATCGAAAAAACTCGGATTCATCGGAATTTAATGTCGATCATCAATTTTATAAAGGTAGCGCCCTGTCTTACCTGGCATTTTATGCGGGCAGACAGGGAAAATATGTCACGGCAATTCGTCAGGGGTTATCGGCAGTCTCGATACTTAAAAAAATCGTTCACCATCAGCCGGATTATTATGATGCCTATTTTGGTATTGGTACCTTTCGTTTCTGGCGAAGTCAATTGACGCGTCATTTGAGCTGGTTGCCGTTAGTGCCTGATGATCGGGAGCTTGGAATCCGGATGATCGAAACTGCTATCGAGAAAGGTAAATTTACCCGAGCTGCCGCCATGAATGAACTGGTCTGGATGTTATTGGAATACGACAAACCCGAACGTGCTTACCAATGGGCGTTAACCGGGTTGCAACATTTTCCCGATAGTCGGTTTTTCCTTTGGGGCGCAGCAAAATGTGCGATGGCGTTGGAAAAATATGATACTGCGCAGGTCTATTTTCAGCGCATCCTTGACGCAATCCTTCAGAACAACCCCAACAATCATTACAACGAATATCTCTGTCGGCTCAATCTGGCGCGCTGTCATATTCATCTTGAGGAGTATGATTGTGCGCAACAGCAGATTGATCAGTTAAAAGCATTGCCGCTTTCTTCGAATATTATCCATCGCTTGAAAAAGCAGAGAAATCAGTGTGAGCAGCTCGAGCGACAGGTAACAAAAATTCGCCTCAATGATCAATCTTGTTTACCATCATCCACCAAACACGACTCGACAAATGAACAACGCCGCTATTAAACCGGCGAGGTCTCCGATAAGACCGGCTGGAACTGCATGTCGTGTTTTTTTAACGCCCACGGAGCCAAAATAAACTGCGACCACATAGAACGTGGTTTCGGTGCTGCCAAAAAATGTAGATACCAGACGTCCGATGAAAGAGTCTGGACCGTGCTCTTTCATCAATTCCGTGGCAATACCCAGCGTACCGCTGCCGGATAAAGGCCGCATCAATGCCGCTGGAAGAGCTTCTGCGGGCATACCTATGAAGTCGGTTACCGGCGAAATGAATCGCACAAACAACTCCATTGCCCCGGATGCCCGAAACATACCAATGGCAACCAAAATTGCAACCAGATAGGGGATGATTTTTACAGCAACTTCAAACCCACCTTTAGCACCATCCACAAACGATTCATAAACTTTAACTTTATTTTTCATCGCCAGGATCGGGATTAAGAAAAGCAGAAAGGGAATCGCCCATACCGAGATAAATGATATTATTCGTTCAAACATTCTATTTTCCCTCCTCATGATCTGAATTTTTAATGGAGGCTGTTGATCTATCAGTTTCTTTCATTTTAAACACCGGCAGTCGCTGTAAAATTTTAGTAGCGCTAACCGCGAAAATCGTTGCAAATGCAGAGGCAAAGATTGTCGTGCCGATAATTTCCGCGGGATTTTGAGAGCCCAGCGTTAGCCGAACGCCAATGATCGTCGCCGGGATCAAGGTGATGCTGCCGGTGTTAAGCGCCAGAAAAGTCGCCATTGCATTGGTGGCTGTGTCTTTGGTTTCATTCAATTTTTGCAATTCCTCCATCGCTTTCAAACCCAGGGGCGTTGCTGCATTAGACAGGCCCAGCCAATTCGCGGCGATATTCAAAACCATTGCACCCATTGCCGGATGTTCGGGGGGAATTTCCGGGAAAAGTCGTTTACTAATCGGTTTGATTAATCGGGCAAGCATCTTCACCAGCCCGGCTTCCTGAGCAATATTCATAATACCCAGCCAGAGAGCCATTATTCCGATTAAACCAATAGCGATATTTACAGATGTTTCGGCATATTGAAATGCCGCCTGGGTTACTTCATCAATACGGCCATTTATCGCACCGACAATAATTGCAATAATAATCAATGCGAACCAGATGTAGTTGAGCATATTCTTTCTCCTGATTTTTGATGACACCGCGATTAACTATTTAGAGTTATTCTTAAATCTATAAATTTATCGGTGAGAAGCAAGAATTTTCTGGTTTGGCTTTTAAAAAAATTAACAAAAAATTTCCAAAATATTTTTAATAAATCAACGTCATGTTAAATTTGAAGAAATATTAAAATATTTTTTTGCACATTGTCCAAATCATCAAAATCGGTATCGATTATAAATGAAGCTATCATAATGATATTAATAAAGATACTTCAATAAATTAAATTTTGTTCAAATTCCCAAATTGTAATTATTCTCTTGACAAGCCAGAATTATATTTGTATATTTAATATCAAATTGCGACTTGATTAACATGTTATACTACTGCTCACCAATGAACTTATCAATACCGGCTTTTGGAGGATCGCTTTGTTTGGATAAAATTACCTTTAACTCGTCATGAGCATGATCAGGGGGAAATCACAATCAGGAAGGAAAAGCACTCATTCCGAGCTGTCGTTTTCACGATTATTGAAAATAAGAGACATCCTGCCTTATATGCTCATCACTAATTATTTTTCATCATAAAAGTGGGAGGTTTGATAATGCATGCCAAATCGCACCGTTGGTCAGTGACAACTTTTTGCACCGCTTTCAGCCTGCTTTTGTTGTTGAGTTTATTCAAAGTATCACAGGCAAATGATGAGCGCATTTCCTACAACATTTATGTGGTGGGAGAAGACCGGTCGTTTAATGAGCAACATTTAACAAGGGCAGGGCATAATGTAACTTGGGATACCGATGTATCAAAAATTACGCTTGCCAATCTCAGCCCATTTGATCAAGTCTGGTTTGTGGATATTATTAACGTTCCAGACTTGACCGGCAGGGCAAATTTGATTAATTTCATCAAAGCTGGTGGAAAAGTATTCTTTGGAGGCGATTCCTATAAGTCATATCGTGCTACTCTATTCGATTGGCGCGACAGCCTTTTCAATGAAATTGGCGCCGGTGGGATCAAACAATCTGAGCTGATTAATCCTTCTCAAACAGCTTATTATACCAATCCATTTCATGTAACCAGTTATTCTCCAAACGCTGTTCATTACATCGACCATGGACCGGGGCGAAATGGGAGTTTTGAAAACATCGGAAACGGAACCGTTATCGTCGGCGCCGGACTTAACGCCACCGGAGATGCAATCGCTATTGCTTTCGATTACGGCACCCTGACCAACGCCAAAAACTCCAGAGCCATTGTCTATCTGAACAGCAACAATACGACCAACTGGCCAGCCTATGTTGAAAATCTGGCAAAATTTTTAGGTCCCAAAGATAAATCAGTTTTCAGCGTCAAAACCACCAAAGCTTTGCCCGGAAATACTGGCCGCCTAAAATTTACTCTGCACAACACTAATGATGTTTCGGGGATCCAGTTTCAAGTGCAAGCCATACCTGATCTGATCTCACCAGTCCAATTTTTGACAAGCTATCGTACATCAAATTTTTCGATCTCGTATGAAGAGTTTGATTCGGGTTTGATCAAGGTGGTTCTATCGAGCGAGCAGGGTGGAAAAATTTTACAGGGAACCGGTGATGTTGCAGAATTGGTTTATACGGTTCATCCGGATGTTCAAGTCGGTGACAGCGCCGATATTTTATTGTCAGAAGTTATTATTTCGGATCAATTTGAGTTACTATTACCAACCAGTGTTTTTGGGGGAAAATTTTACTGCGAAGTGCTCAAGGGCGATGTGGTGATGGATGGTGTTATCAACATTGCCGATCTGGTTCGTATTATCAATATTATCTTAGATCGTCCGCCAGAGCCCAATCAGTATGAGTTAGAAGCTGCTGATTACAATTCAGATGGTCAGATCAACATCCTCGATATCGTGGCAATTGTCAACGTAATTCTTGGCAGAGAGCCTGCGGGAACATTGGCAAAATCTGATTGGTCGCGCTTAGTTGACCATCAAGACGAATTTCTCGTCAAAGAGATGGTGCTCCATCTGCCAGTAAGAATCCAATGCGATTCCCCGTTGCGTGGCTTACAGCTCCAACTGTGCTATGACACTAAACTGATTGATATTGGTGCACCAAAGCTGACAGACCGAACTAAAAACATGTCGCTCGATTTTCAAAAATCTGAAGGAAGTATCGATGTTCTTCTTTTCAATTTTGACAAAGATTTTATTGCTGCCGGCAGTGGACCTGTTATCACCGTTCCGGTGGTCATCAAATCTCAATCGTTTGAAAGCTCGATGATTAAAATTGAGAATGTTATTTTAGCCGGGGTAAACTGTCAGCCGGTGGCTGCGACCGGGATTGAAGATATCAGCGTTTCGATCAATGACTTATCCATGGACTATTCTCTGGCACAAAATTATCCCAATCCCTTCAATGCTGAAACTGAAATTCAATATTACATTCCAATAACAGCGAAGGTGAATTTAACTATTTACAATTTATTGGGTGAGGAAATTATTACACTGGTGGATCAAAAACTGCAAGCAGGCAGCCATCGGGTGCATTGGGACGGCAGAGATAAAAAAGGTTTCAATCTCCCAACCGGTATCTATTTGTACCGCATTCAGAGCGAGAACTATACCAAGACGCGCAAACTTGCTTTGATGAAGTAGGATGTCAGAAGTATAATTTTGCCAAGCTTAAAAATACATGATTGCCTTCACCAAAAAGTGAATCTAATCGTCGAGAAAAATTGGCAACGATTGAAGAAGCATAAGTCCTTTCTCGAATTATCCACGGACAGCAGCATTCCTTGGGTTGAATTGCATTCAGATGTCGTGGTCCATATAAACTCGGCGATTGATCGGTGGAAACTATCTCCAAAACGACACTGCTGGCTGCGGGATTAGAATTAAAAAGGGAAACCCGGAGTTAAAAAGCGAAATGGAGCAGCAACTCTATCATCTGCTGCTCCATTCTCGATTTTCAAAGATATGGGCGACTTAAAACGGCGTCACCGAAAAGTATCAGCAATGGGAATACCGGATTAAATACCCAATTGCCAGGCTTCGTCAATCAACTTATTTGAATTGATCCAGTTCAGACTGTTCGATGGGGCCTGCGCCCACAACGACAATGTTTCGAGGATCAAAGTAGTAACGCATCACTCGCAGGACATCCTCCTTTGTAACCGCCATCACCCGATCAGCGTAATTATCAAAATAATCCAGCGGCATACCATGATTGACCATATCAAAAACCAGCATCAGAATATCACCAGGTGTTTCGATCACCATCGGAAGCGTTCCGATAAAATAGCGCTTCGCTGCAATTAATTCTTTGTCCGTGACTTTTTCTTTGCGCATATTTTCAATTTCATGAATCGCGCTTTTCAACAACTGGCTTGCGGTCTCACTCTTAGTCGCGGATTGCATAAACCACAATCCTCCTTTCTGCCGCTGGCGGGTGCGCACCGATACATTATATGCTAATCCCTGCTCATCCCGGATATTGACGCCCATTCGTGATGAAAGCGAGCTACCGCCCAAAATGTGCACCGCCACATCAATAGCGTCAGTATCTGCATGTCCATGAGGCACCAACGTTCCGCCGATGCGCACATCCGCTTGTTTTTTTTCTGGCATTGGAAACACTTTGATTGCCCGGCCTTTAAACTTTTTAGGAGCTGCAAATTTTGCCAATTCAGGCGGATCAGCATGGCTCCATTTCCCAAAACCAGCGTTTAGTTTTTCGATAGTTTCTTCTAAGGTCAAATCCGACAATACACAAAGCACTGTGTGCTGCGGGCAATAATATTTTTGATGAAATGCTCTCAGGTCATCGACCGTCAATTTCCTTAAAAATTCTTCGCCACCGGTGATCAACCTTCCGTAGGGATGAGTCTCACCATAAATAGTCTCGAACAAAAACCGCGATGTTTTCCAGCCAGCGCCGCCTTCAGCCCGACGCAGTATGGCAATCATTTGGTCGCGCACGATTTCTAAATCATCCGGGTTAAAAGCCGGATTGGTCAATATTTCGAAACCATAGAACAACAACGAATCCGCGTAATCTGTAAGCGCGCTGCCGCTGAAAGTGACGTCTTCAACACCACCACTCACTGAAAAACTGAACGGCACAAAATCCATCCGTTCCTTGAGGTACTCATTTGAAAAGGTCTGGGTGCCGCGATTCATCATTCTTCCGGTGAGCGCACCCAATCCCGGCTTTTCCAAATCTTCAGGACAATTACCGGTGCGGATGAAGCCGCGAACCGAAAAAATGGGCACAGTTTTATCGTGGACGAAATAAACCGGGATGCCGTTTGTGAGTCTTGCTTGCTGAATGCGCGGTGCAATTGGTTTTGGTTTTATCACGTCAATTTCATTATCTTCAACCGACACAACCTCACCCGAATTATAATAGAAGGTCGAATGATCCTCAGCCGAATCAATGGTTGAAAAAGATACCGTTGCCGAGTCTGCGGTTGACTTTGGCAACAAGTAACCAATTGTTACATGTTCCTGGTTGATATATTCCTTTGCCACTCGTTTGACATCTTCCAGTGTAACCGATTTTTGTTGTTGTTTCCATTCATCGTAAAATTTCCACGAGAGATAGGTTTCATAACGCGCCAATCTGCCGCCAATGGATGAAACCTTCATGTTCTCAAAAATCTCATTGTATTCCAACCGGTTCTTGGTTTTTTGAAGCTCGTAAACCGTTATTCCCTGTTGTTGAATTTTATGAATCTCCTCAAAAATGATCTCTTTAACCCGCGGTAATTGTTCAATTTTTTCATGATTCGTCTCGATGCTTACAACTATTTGCCAGGGATCCTTGGCAAATCTGATTCTGGCAGAAACCCGGGTTACCATATTTTCATCGGTCACCAACCGTTTGTAGAGTCGAGAGGTGCTTCCACCGCCGAGGATTTTTGTAAAGACTCGTAATGCAGCGTTATCGGGATGTCCTATTGCCGGGGTATGCCAACCGATTTGCATCGAGGCTGTTTTAACATCCGACCGTTTTATTGTTACTACCCGTTTGCTCTCCTGTAGTGGTTCTGAGGTTACGCTTTGTGCAACATCAGGTCCTGCTGGAATGTCGCCGAAATAGTGTTCCACTTTTTTTAACATTTCATCAGTTTCAAAATCGCCGACCAATACCAGCGTCGCATTATTGGGTGTATAATAGCTGCGATAAAAATTGAAAACATCTTCACGGCTGGTATTCTTGATATCATCCATCCAGCCGATAACAGGCCAATGATTCGGCGAACATTTAAACGCTATTGCATTGAATTCTTCTGAAAAAATGCCGCTCGGATTGTTTTCAGTGCGCATGCGCCGTTCTTCCATGATCACATCCAGCTCTTTTTCCAGTTCAACCGCATCAATGACGCAATTATACATTCTATCAGATTCAATAGCCAGTGCAATATCAATTTTATTTTTAGGCATCTGTTCAAAGTAAGCCGTAATGTCATTTGAGGTAAATGCATTGAATACACCGGCGTTGTCTTTAATCAGTTTCGAGATGACTCCCTTGGGATAAGTCGGCGTTCCTTTGAACATCATGTGTTCGGTAATATGAGCAATACCGGTCGATCCCACTCCCTCGTTCCTGGAGCCCACTTTATATGCGAGTTGGGAATAGATGATCGGTGCGTTATGCATCTCAACTGACAGTACTTTCAAACCATTATCCAATATTGTCTCTACGACCTCGCCTTGTTGCGGCTGAGCAAAAACAACCGCCGTTAAAAACATCAAGGGTAATAAGTGTTTAAATAACTTCCGGACAATCATAATTCTTTCCTCCGATTAAAAATATTGCTGATACAGAACGAAATATTTTGATAGCTCCTTCATCAGCCAAGGAGCACTCAGTCGGGCTACACTTTCGAACCGATCAAATTATTTAGATTTGAATAATTCCTATTCGTCATATTTAAAAGGAGAGCGAATCAGATGACCCGCTCTCCTCCAATTTTTATAATTAGCAGCTTCCCCGATTTGGCATCTTCCCGAAACCGGGCTTGACTATTCTTTAAGCAAAATTATAGAACTACTTTTTACAACAAATTCTACTTGAGCAATAGCATTTTCTTTGTTTGTGAAAAACCTTCTGCTTCAAGACGGTAGAAATAAATGCCGCTCGGCATGTTTGCGGCTTCCCAATTTATCTGGTAACTGCCAGCGTCTTTGTTGGAATCAACTAAGATGGCAATTTGCTGTCCCATCGCGTTAAACACCGTCAATTTGACTGTCGATCTCCCTGGCAATTCATAGCTAATTGTCGTTGACGGATTAAACGGATTGGGATAGTTGTGGTGCAATGAAAAATCCCTTATGGGAGAATGCTCCGTAACATTCACACTGCTTTCGCGATGGGGCATTTTCAAAATATAACCCATGCTGCCAAATGCATAATAATCGCCGTTCGGCATAAATTTTGAGCCGTACAAATAAACAGTCTTTCCGGTAATCGGATTAATTTCCTCAGTCCAGGTATCGCCGCCATCTTCGGTTTTGAGGATGACGCCATTATTTCCGGTGGCGTATCCGATCTGACCATAGAATTCGAGACTGAAGAGATTCAAACCTTGATAGGATAGTTTGTCATGAAACACCGTTGACCAGGTCTCGCCATAGTCGCTGCTTTTGACGATCAATCCCTTGATATCACCGCTGGTTGTGGCGTCATATCCGGCGATCACCAACGTCGAATCATCCACGAATTCCATGTCATACAGATAGCACTTACTCAGATCTGTGACACTGATCGGCAGCCAACTGGTGTCGCCCTGTGTGGTTTTGAGAATTCGTTGCTCTTTGTAATCCAAAAGGTAACCGGTATTTTCATCTTTAAAAATTACCCGGTACAATCCGGTGCCGACCTTATCCACTTCTTTCCAGGTCTGACCGCCATCTGTGGTCTTCCATAATGTCCCACCGCTATCTCCCAAATAGCCGGTATTGTCATCGAGGAAAGCCATATCCTGAGCGTAACTACTGAGGCCAGAGTCAGCATTGAGTATCTCAACCCAACTGGCGCCATCATCCTGGGTCAACATCAGTGACTTGTAGCCCATCAAAAAACCCATTCCGTTTTTAAAATACGCATTTCTTAAATTGGGGTAATTTCCCAACATGGCTAAATGGGGCAACGGCAAATTGTCAGGATCGCCATAGCTGTACATTCCCTTCAGCGCAGCCAGACATAATTTATCACCATCCACAACCGCGCCGGCTTGCCAACTGGTCGCTACCCAGTTGGTAACCGGCTGAAAAACTATACTTCCTGGTGAAGCCCCATATATCACCGACCCTGCCATGACCAGTCCCTGATTCCATGATGTGAACCAGAATGAATCAAAGGAATCTCCGTAGTCCAATTCATAGGTGACGAACGATGCGCCGCCGTCATCGCTGAAATAAAGTCTGCCGTCTTTGCCGCCGACCCAGAATTCGTTTTCATTCAGCACATATATTGCCGGTAAATAGGTATTGGTGGTTACAAAATGTTCGGGTGTTTCGATCTGATCCCAATAGGTTTGTCCGCCGTTAGTGGTTTTATAGACATATCCGTAATAACCAGCAGCATAGCCCACACTGTCATTGACGAACATCATGTCATAAATCCTGCCCGAAGTCCCGCCTTTGAAATTGCCGGCAATCATGGTCCAAGTTTCACCGCCATCTTCGGTGCGGAAATAATCGCCCTGTGTCCCGCCAGCAACCGCATGGCCGTGTAATTCATCGGTGAAAAAGATTTGGGACAATTTGTAATTCATATCTTCATTGTCCTGGCGCGTGAGCACCGGTTCTGCTAAATTTTCGACCTTGACGACATACCCTTTTCGTGGGCTGCTGGTTCCACCGCAGACCCAGAAAAGATTCCCAAATGGACCGTGAACCCATTCAAAAGTAACGTCAACATAAGCCGTGTCAGAAAGATCGGTCCAACTATCTCCGGCATCGGTAGAAACCATGATCGTTCCTTTACTGCCGACCACAACCACCGTATCGCCCCAGGCTGCCATGCGGTAGGTATAATAACTCAATTCTTCTTCGGGATTCGCCGGATCAAAACGGGTTGGTAAATCTGTTTTTTGAGACCATGTTAAATCGGGAAAGCTGGTATATTCCCAGATTGAATGGTCGCATAGCGCAAATCCACGATCCTGACTGACGGCTGCAATTTGATCAAGCGAACTGTTAAAATCAAATTGTTTGACTACTTCCCATTCCTGTGCCGTCAGGTTAAGGCTGATTAGACAACTTATCAGCAGAGCCAACACAAATTTGGTAGCATTTTTTACCATAATGCTCTCCTTCTTTTAGGTTATGTTATAAATTAAGAATTAATTTTGTTTTTTGTTTAAATTAACATAGCAAGAGTTGACCACAAAATCAGAGCCATTGAGTGATCTGCACTACAAGGAAGAAATTATCCCGGTTACCTGCGAGCAAATTCGGAGTTACTCTATCAAACAAGCCGGTTATCTCAACCTCGACATTGTTAATGCGAATCATCGAACCCAGCGTAATTTGTCGGAATTTGACCGGATCAAGGCTGAGGTGATATTCGGCGATCCGTTTGCCGGTAGCGCCGCCCGCTCGCAGAACAAAATCTGACAAGACGTACAGTTCTCCACCACCGCGAATAAAACTCACATTATTTTCTCGTTGCCATTGATAATTTTGATAATAATTCCTTTTTTCCTCTTGATGAGAGACGGCAAAATATTCCACACCAAATTGAAACGGAAGCTTCTGCGGAATGAACGCCGCACCGAAACCATAAGTGAATCCATGACCTTCCATCTCCTCAAAAACGGTCTGGTAGCGGGGGGTTCGCGCCCATTTATCCCATTGATGCCAGCCAATTTTAATTCCCAAATTTAACGGCAACTGAGCCGGCCGAATTCGGCAGATAGCTTCAGCCCAGGGCTGTTGTTTTTGCCAGCTCCCATAATCATCAATATCGCGTTTCCCGGAAGAGCTGCCTTCATCAATTTGTTTATGGTCAAGCTTGTAGCCGCCTTTTATAGCGAAAATGAAGTTTTCGGATGCACGGTAGATCATTGCACCATCAACGCCATATCCATTTTCGCGGGTTGTTCGATCATAAGTTGTTGCGTTCTCATTTTTAACCAACAGGCTGTCTCCAAAAAATTTATAAATCACCGGATAATCCAATAAAAAAGATTTGTTCGCATTTAACCGGTATTGAACTGAAAACGGTCGAAACGCCAACGCAACAGAAACTTTCCGGTGGAGCGTTAAGTTGGCGCCAATCACTCCCCAAATCATCCTGCCGTCGATTTTGGTCTTGGTCGGTTCTCGTTTTAAACCATCCTGCAAGCGGTATTGTATTTGTGCACCCAACGCCAGCCAGGAATTAATACGCCGACCATATTCAAATCCCAGTTTGGGACCGTAGTAATCAAAGGTTCCGGTGGTAGTGTCAATCGGTGTAAAAATATCACGATATGGTTGATATTCAAGTGCCCGGTAAACACTCCTTAATTCCTCAACATAGTATTGGATAAATCCACGAAACACACTGCTGTCAGCCATGACTTCAACTCCCTCTGCAAGCGCGTTAAATTGGAGTTGAGATTGGGGATCCATCTCACGGCGAAAGTCGCCGCGGCTGAAATCGCTCCAGGTTCCGGCTTTTAACCAGCGTTGTTTTTGATCATCAGCCAAGCCCGCCGGATTATCGGCAAAATCGTACACATTCAACTGGTTATCCCTATCACAAAACACAAGCTTCCCGCCTCCCATCGAGATAAGTCGCGGATTAAAATGCTGAGATTGAACAGGAAAAAATGATAATAATAATATTAACAAAACGAAAAGCGATGTATTACAGGTAACCTTCCGATTCACATTAACCCTCATCAAAATTGCAGTAATAATTTTGTTATTGTTATAATGACATTAGCGGATTAATATCCCGGAGTTGGGCGATCCAAAATAATAAAATCCACCGTGCTATTATTGGTATCAAACCCGGGACGGATGCGCTGTATTGACATGCCGCTGTATTTTCGCATTGACTTATCCGGCATCACGCCGGCAGAACCTTTATCAATCCGATCGTCCAATCGGAGGATGGCGTCTTTATTGCTGGTGTATTCCACACCGTCGATGATGGTATCAATATCAATTCCATCGCAATAGTCGCTGTCAACACCGGATGCCAGTAAAATAATATCGCCACTGACATTCATCATAAAATCAACCGTTGTCTCGGGACCACATTCACCGGTGATAATATTGACATAATCCGGAATGTCCGGATCGTTTGGGTCCCTAAAATAATAGGGATTATAAAACTCATAATTCGCATTAGACAGATCAATACTGGTTGGAATAATGCTGCTATGGTCAATCGCATCACCGGCTATCACCGCATATTCACCCGGCGCCAATGGGTGTTCTCTGCCATTAATCGGATCTCCGGGTAATTGAAATGCGTACACAAAACAACGATGCTCGGTGCCATCGGACTCATCAAAATAAAAATAGTCCAGCGCGCCATCATTATCGTTATCTTTACCTGCAAGGGCATACCCACCGCCGCGGATGATGATTGTGCCGTCCAGATAGACTGTATCAATACCACCATTATAGAGTTCAATAAACTGATCGTAAAAATAAAATTCATTATTTACCGGACCAGCGTAATAAATCTCATTGATCTTCAAGCCTGCGGTATTCAATCGCATCATGACGGTCAATGAAAGTTTATCCCCAGCCGATATGATCACTTTTTCGCTTCCGATATAACCAATGTTTTCATCGAGAGTTTTGCGGGCAGAGACCACATATTCAGAAGAAGCCAACGAGTCAAACTGAGTGGCACCGCTGCTGTCTGTTATCTGGATACGCCCTTTTTCGCCCAAATGAGAAATACATTGAACTTCAGCGCCAACAACCGGTTCATTGAAATCATCAACAACAGTTACTATGAGAATTCCGGTACCTTCCAGTTTAGTCGGTTTTTTTAATCCGCAATCAAACATCAAAAAAACGGAAATCAAAATCAATGCAAACCAAAATGATATTGGAATTTTTTTCTTGCTCATGGCAATGCTCCTTATTTTAAGTAGCGAATTGATGATGATGTGGTTTCGAGTGAACCGACAATCACTTAAAATCAAATTTTGTAGAAAATTCAAATCCCCAAAAGATTGAATTGTTGCGCGATTGATAGACTTTACGCCCCCAGGTTCCGGTATCCGGATAGTATTGCCGCCGCCATGGTACTTCGTAGATTCCCCGGTCATCGATAAAATTATTCACATAGAGAGATACTTCCGAACCCCACCAGAGGGATTTGGACAGCCGGAAATTGAATACCCAATTGTTTGGATATTTTCTCAAATAATTTGCCCAGATCCCTTTTTCATAAGGGTTATTGCTTTTGAGTTGATACATCGGGATTTGCTGAGCGATCATTTGAAACCACAAACCAAGAGATTTGGCACGGTATTCGATGCGGTAATCGATCAACAGTTTTTTATTCCAATTATCACGGGTATCCTGCCAGGTGGGATCGCGACTGTCAAGGATACCATCACCGTCAGTGTCGATTGGATCCGGGTTTGAATTATACGATAAAGTGTGTGATCCGGAACGGTTAAAGCGGTAGGTGGCGTTGACTGTCAATGCGATACCATTGATCGATCTGGTCATAAAAGTTGCTTCAAAACCGCGCTGCTGTTCCCAGCCAACGTTTTCATATAAGCTGTAGGTGGGGACCCAAAACGTATCAGGATTGGTTTCATAAAAAAACGGATAGGTTCTGGGATTGGGTTCATTGTCGCGCCACGAATAATAGCCCTCCAGCGTCAATGAGAACAGGTCGAACATCTTTTGATCCAATCCCAGCTTTAGCTCTTCAACGTAATAACCCTGTAGATCAAAATTTGACTGATCGTATGAGTAATATTCCAATTTGTGAAGTTTAAACTCCTTTGGAGTAAAAATATAGTTCATGGATGGGATTTTTGCAGCCTTACCATATCCGCCGCGAAACTGTGTCGAGGGAGACAGATAAATCATCCATCCGATGCGTGGCGAAAGGAACGAACCGTGCTGAGTTTTAACAAAATCTTCTGCCGTCCACAGTCCGGAAAGGTTTAGCCCTTTCGGCTTATACAAATCCCATCTCAGTCCCAGCACAATTGTAAATTCTTTCCCCAGTTTTCCGGTAAACCGATCTTCCAAATACAACGCCGCCTGTGTCATGCCAGGAACTTCATCAAAGGAATAGGAACGCTTTGGCGAATCAGGCCCATAATAATGGTGGGTTGTATCAATAAAAAGGCCGTCTCCGAAATTATTATCGTATTGGAATTCCACACCAGCCATAAACTCATGTACCACAGAAGACAAGATCATCTTGCGATTGGCTTCGAATCTGCCGCCAATATTAAGCTCATCACCGATCATTTTGAGCGCGCCGATATAGGCGCGAGGATCAGCTTCCACCAGTTTTGACCTGAAGGTGTTCTTTCGTGTGTAGTGAAAGTAGAGATTGCTTTTATAGGTTTTAATGTTGCTGGGCGCATAATCTCCCCAGAAACCGGTGTTAATTGTGTAGCCACGGTTATAAGCCGAAGTCCGTCGAATGTCGGTGGGTTTTTCTTCATCGATCAATCGCGTGGCGAAAACCTTCCATTTCAATGGTAATTTTTCATTCAAAAATTTTCGCGACAGGATAAATGTTCCGTTAATACGATGGAATTCATCGCCTTCTTTCCGTAACTCCCGTTCACTGTAACCATAATTCAAATTAAAATTATAAACGGTATTCCCATAGTTAAACCCCGTTCCGAAATTAGCCTCGGTAGTATTGGGATTGCTTTTCACTTTCAAACGCGGACTCCTGATGCCGGAAAAGGTGGTCACTTTAATAATTCCCGAAGTCAAATCGCCGTATTTAGCCGACGGCACCCCACGGATAACCTCTACGGATTCTATATTATCAGCCGGGATCAACCGGAGATCGATTCCCAAGCCGGCGCTGCTGGCTACGGTTCCTCCGGCGGACATCTGCATGTTGGCGTTGTTTGAAAACGGAGCTTCGTCAAGAATAATTTTGGTTCCGAAAGTCCCCAGCCGGTCGGTCGATGAGCCGCGAACATTGGCAAAAATGGCTTTGTCCAATCCCAATCGATTCGATTTTTCCAAACCGGGAATCATTTCCAAAACATCGCCCAGACTGGATGCCTGAAGATTTTCGATTTCACCAGATGAAATTCTCGTGGTCGCAGTGTATTCTTTGGGCAACAGATCCCGCTCCGCCTCCACCTTTATTCCTCCGATTTCAAAAACATCGCTTGCCGCAATAGAGTGCGGATAGTAAATCGTGATGGTCGTATCCCCATCAGCAGGCATCTGCACCGGAACAATATACCTCGGATATGTTGGCAGAATACATTCCAACAGATATCGCTGACGACCCAAATCGCGGAATTCGAAATGCCCATTTCGATCTGAGAATACAACCCGCTCCAATTTTTGAAGCTTGATCATAGTCCCGGGCAACGGCTCCAGACTTTCCATATCCAGCACCTGTCCCTTGAGCCTTGTCGTTGTTTGAGAGTAAATAGAAGTAGTTAGAGAAATATTAACCAGTAGAATCAGCAACGAAATAAAAGTACGAGCCATCTCTCCGTCTTAATTTACATTAATTTTTTAAAAAATTTTTGAGGAATAATTGAAGATGATAACAATGCATTATTGGTATATATTATTAATAAATGTAATATTTAATTCGATAAAGTCAAGCTTTTTTTTAGAATATTAAAAAAAAACATTCTACCACCTTTCCTATCAGGGCGTTAGCGGATTGTTTGCTCCGGCAAGTAACCGCTGTTTCGTCTTCTCCGCTTCAGTATAAACAGTTTTGCTGTATCCTTTTCGTTTCGCTAATTGAGCGCATGTTGTAATTATCTGCTCTCGCTTTTTCGAATATGAAAACCAGCCCAGCGCCTCAATTAGAGCAACCCTGATATCGTCTCCAATTTCAGAGCTCATGACAATGTCAAGCAGTGTATCGACAGCTGCATGATAGCGAAAATTGCGGAAATAGCGAACTGCTGCGATCCTTTTTTTGACCGACAAAGAATCGTTTAATATATTTGGGATGAGCTCCTGCTTTGCCCATTCCGCCTTTGAATAAGCATAGTTGGACAAAATTTCTTGAATCATGTCAACACTTATTACAGAGCTTAATTCAGAGGATATGGCTTCGACATGCTGGCTCTGAATCTCAATTTTTGAAAGCGCTGTCCTGGCATTAAAAACCACCCGGCGGGACGGATCCGATGCAATCGAAAGTATCAGCGGAGCGATGAATTGAGATTCTCCCACATCACCCATCAGCGTGACGGTTTTTCTTCTGATAAATTCATAAGGATCGTGAATTGATTTCAGCAGTAGTGTTTCGAACGCGGCTGAACGCTGCCGGGCAATTGCTTTGAATGCCTGAGTCCGAACGATAAATGATGGATCTGTTTCATAAATTTGAATCAGTTGCTCTTCAAAGTTTTTGCTATGAGTTTTTGCCAATTGATGAACAGCAAGATTGCGCAACGGAACATGCACACTGCACAATAAATCCTGGCATTCAGCCAGTCGCTCTTCATTTATACTCAGCAAAATGTTTGCATATTCGGAAAAATCATTTTGATAACAAGTGGTTGGATCCCCGATAATGTGTGATTCCAAATTAGTGTTCAGTCGGTGAATTTGCCCCAAACGCAGACCAAATCCCAACAATCCGAGAAATTCATTGGCCCAAATATCCTGTATTACATTGACGCTGTTGGCGATGGCTGCGACGGTACTACCGCTTCCAAAAACATATTCGCCAGCAATGTAGCGAGATTGAAAAAACGCGCCGTTGAAGCATTCATCAAAAATAATCAGCGACGCTTGCGGTGCGATTTTCCTTACATCCTCGGCGTAAATATCCATTTTAGAAGCAAATAAAGAGTCTTGCCGCATCACTGCCTCGTCAAAAGCGTTATCGAACCAGTTTAGCGGAACTCCATAACGCTCCATGTAATCGAGCTTAACTTCGGCGATTGGGTTATTTTTTCTTTTGGCCGCCCGCAATTTATTTCTGATAAATAATTTAACCGCTTCAATTTGCGATGCAATCGTCACCGTCGGTGGGTTGCCCAGAATGTACTGGGCGTCCACCCCGCCATGAGCATGAAAAACAACCAGATCAAGAAATTCGGTTTGCAGTTCGTTCAGCAACCGCATTTTCAAGTCGGCGTCAGTCGAATGATAAAAAGTTTTCAGTGAACGGCCATGACTGAACAATTGTGGAAATTGTTCCCGCAAACCCAATATTTCACCGGCCCAGGCATTGAGAGATTCCGAGTGGTAGCCATGGCCTGTGAAAAATAATGCGTGCGATAATCGCTGCTGGTGTTGCTTGAAGTCAATGACTTTGTTCAAATACTGGCGGATCAAATTATAACGGGTCGAATCATTAACCGGCGGCAACATCCTGGCGCTGTAAATCTCTTTATCAATAGTCTGTGCTGATTGAGCATTCAATGAATAATAAAACAACAGCGGGTTTTCCTCATCCTGTTTTAAAAAAGTGAACTTCAGATCAAAGTCCTCATAGAAGCGATCCGAAGGCACCGACGTCTTTTGCCATGAATAGCTTCCTTGTTGATCGATCTTAAAGGCTGAGCTGAGATGCTGAGCATCGCGGATCATTGGGATCGGAATATCACCGATGAATACTACGCCTTCCAGTCGTCCATCCTGCTTCCGCAGACGAATAATCTGCTCACGAATTTCCGTGGGATTCTTCCAGCTATGAATTAATAAATAAGTTGAGAGCTGATCTTGTTCTAAGGCAGCTTGATAGGCTCTAATTTCAGCAGATACTTTTTGATAGGTTTTATCGTCGATAATAACTGCAAACGCAGCATCGTGTTTACTGGTTGGTTGTTGTATTTGAACGCCAGCAAATATCGTATTGACGCAACTCACAATAAGCAGCAGGTGAACTAAATGTCTTTTCACTTGTTTTTTTCCCTTCGATCTAATTTTAGTTCAAATTGTGATATTCATTCTTTCGATTATTCAAAAAAAGAAATTTTACAACCTTATCTCTGGGTAATCAATGAAGCGTCAACAACACTTCAGTTGCTTGATACGTTCAGTCTTTGCAGCGAATAATCGTGATTGTCCACTAATATGCTTTTACCCAAATCTCCAGTTTCAGAAAAAGCTCACTCCGGGTTTTTCGGTCGAACAATTGCGAACCTCCTGGTGTGATGCGCCGATACTCGGCAATTAAATTCACTAAGCCAAAGTCCCTAAAAAAAATGCGCCACGCCATATCCACAGTTATTTCCCTAAACTGGGTTAAATAATAATCGATATCGGTTTGCCGGTATTGAACATCCGGCTTGAGTTGACCGGCAACACCGCTGCTGTTTACATTGGCGTAGCCCGCGAAAATCGATGTCCCTAACGCCGGTCGGATTTGATAATTGGTTCCGGTTCGCAACGACCACCTTTGCTGCTCGGCTGACCAGTCAAGCGCGCTGAAATAATCTGAGTATTCGATTTTTGACACGCCAAATCCGGTGCTGATCAGCAACTGAAGTTCTGAATTGAGGTGAAGTTCTGCTTGAGTCGCGATTGCCTGTTGCGGAAGCTTGACATCAGACATCACAGTATTATAATTCGGATGCCTCGCCCACATTGCCTGCGAGCCATAATGATAATGCAGCCGCCAAAACACCCCCTCGCCAATTGACCAGACTGATTTTAAACCGCCGGAAATTAAATGATTTTGCCAGTACCCTTCTTCGCGTGGATCGATGGCATTATCCTGGATGTTTATCTGCTGAATACCATTTTCAAAATAAGTTTGAACAAAAGATTTCTCCGCCCATTTGTAGCGGACCGAGCCCGCAAAGCGATAATCATCAAAATAACCATAGCGGGTTTCGACCTTTTTGTTTAACAATAGCGGCAAATCATATCCCCTGAACTTAACCAATGTAACTTCCTGGTAGGCAGATGTTTTATCCTCGCGGTAGTATATCTCCTCATTATTGTCGGACACACTGGTGATCATCTCCAAGGATAATTTTTTTGAGAGTTGATATCCGGCTCCAATAGTAAAATGAATATCACGATGTTTTGAGGTCGGTTTCGGCGAGACCTCCTTTAAGCCTTCATCCACCTGATAATCAAGTGAAACCCCGAGGCTGAGCTTTTCAAACAAATGACAATATTCAGCTTTGATCAATATCGCATTAAAATGAGTCGCACCGGATGTGGCATCGCCGAGCAAAAAAGGCATGCCAAAATGCAGGTCCCTGGTCGCAAGCCAATCCCATTCGTCACGGACTAATTTTTGAAATCCAAATCGACCCTTAAAGATTTGATGCGCATTGATCTGTTTTTTTCCGGAAACACTCTGTCGATACAAACTGGTACGGCCAGGCTGAACAAACGGTTTAAAGCCGCCTTCTGAATTATTCACAACTGATCGCAGACAAAGCACTTCAGGTTCCGGATCCTGGATCAGCAATGCCGGGTTGTAAAATAATTCATAAGGGGAATCGCCTTGCATACGATTGAACAGCATTTTGGAATCAATTACTGGTCGGTCAATTTGTTGAGATTTGAGCTCACAAAACGGCGAAAGCAGAACCAATAACAGAATAAAAATTATTCTCATCAGAAAAATCCATTGCTGGGTGTTGTTTGTTTCTGTTTACTGACTATGATGAAATTGGGGCGTCGGTGCATCGATCACGATAAAATCCAACGAAGAATTATTATCGTCTTTCAAGATCAACTTGTCGGTTTTTAACAGCGCAATTCGCTCCATCGATTTCCCGGTGTAAAATTCAATCCCACCAGTAGCGCCGGCGTCAATCGATTCATGCAATTTTTTATCACGTAAATTTGCTGGATCACTCAGATACTCCACACCGTCGATGATTTTATCATAAGGGATCAACAAATGTTCATCCCGATATTCCAGAGAATCATGATTCACCCGGGCGATAATCAGCGCGTCCTTCTCCCCTCCGATGAGCCAATCGTATCCGTAAACCTGCAGAATCAATTGCATATTTGGAATGTTGGGATTGTCAATGTCTGGTGATTCCGGTTTATAAAATTCGAATCGCACCATTGATAGATCAACACTATGGGGCGCATTAATAGTGTGATCAATGGCGTCTTCCGCCATCACGGCAAATTCACCGGGCGCCAGCGGATGGTCGCGACCGGTGCCTGGAACCATCCACACATTTTTTGAATAAACATAATCCGCATCGCGGGGGTAAGCTTTGCTCACAAGCGCCACCAGCAGGCTATCCAGATAAATTGTGGAATCAGATTGATTGTACAATTCAACATATTTGTCGTGATAATAAAGCCCGGCTTCCGGCGGACCGCAGGCATAAATTTCGCTGATGACTAACTGCTCACCGAGTGAAACGATATTCATGGTTACGACAATCGTGGAATCAACATCAGCTCGAAGAGTGATCATTTTACAATCACGATTTTGGAGCTCAATGTTTGATGTTGCCACGCCGGAGATCAACTCCATTTCCTCCGGCGTCAAGCCTCGTTTGGCAGTCACAAAATAGTCATCCGACACCATGTTTTCGACGATGACAACACCATTGGAATCTGATTTAAAGTCAAAATCCAATCCCAGCGATTTGGATTTCAGTGAAACAGCAGCGTCAAAAACACCGCTGCGACCGGTTAGCTTTTCCATGTAACCGGATTGATCCTCAAGATAAATTTGAAATTTACCAACTCGCTCCAACGCGTCCGGTTTTTGCGGCAGATCAACTATTTTATCGCAACAAAAAACAATCAGCATCCATAGCATTGACAGAAAAATTTTTCCTCTGTGCATTTAAAAAACTCCCAGTGTACTGCTCACCTCCATGCCGAAAAATATTTCCGGATTACGCCTGCTATAAGTTGGGTAGTTGGGGTGAGAGCGTTGATTCCTGTAAAAAGGACGATGGTTGAAAAAATTGTTTACGTAAAATGAAACCTCGCCTCCTTTCCACAAAGATTTACTGACCTTTAAATTAAACAACCAGAGATTGGGGCGTAGTTCTTCCAACAATTGATATGGTTGATAGCTGCGACGCAATCGAATAAATTGTTCAGCAGTGCGTTCCGCTTCAGGGATCCACACCGTCTCACCGTTATCAGCAAAGTAACCAATTGCCAGTGTATCGGTCATCCCGGTTTTACCGTCAAGGTTGAACAACTCCTGCTGAATGTGAAGCGTGATCCAGATGCCGAGCGATTTCGCCTGAATCTGAAACCGATAGTTAAACAAAAAAGTTTTTTCATAACTTGTTAGCGGTGGGTAAAATGGGATCAACGTCATTGCCAGTTCAGGAGAATATCGCCTTGCGCCCGAAGTTTCCCGAGTCCAACCCGACTTTTTATGGTGGTAAGCCGCATCAAAAGAAAACACCGTTTCAATAACGGGTAAACGTTTTGTCTTGAGCATCAATTCCAGCCCATCAATTTCTATCCATCCGTCATTGATGTATCGGTTGTAGCTTTCAAAAAGGAGGTCTTTCTCAACCCAATTTGACAGATCCGGATATTGCGGGAACGATTTTTTATAAAAGATCAACGGGGTTGTAAACGAGCGAAACAGATTTTCCGTCTTATTGCGAAAACCCGTCACTGTAAAACCAACGGGTCCGGCCTCCTGATCGAGACTGATTTCAAATTTTTGTTGTTGGTAGCCTTTCAAATTTTTATTGCTTCGATCACGGAGGTAGGTCGAAATCAGAGAAAAATTCTTTTCGGGGTCAGTCGGATCAACTACAGCCACGGTATCCACAATATCGAAATATTCGATTCCAGGAAATATCATACCCATTGGCGGCGATTTTGAGGTGACGCCATAACCAAATCGAATTTGCGTCTGTTCAAAAAGTTTAACTGAAAAATTGAATCGGGGATTCAGAAAAGCACCGTTCAATGATTGAATGAGATCATCACCACTCCAAAGTCCGGTTGGGCGATAAATTTCGTAGCGAAAGCCGATCTGCAATGTAAAAGGTCTCCAGGCCCTTCCGGTGATTTTATCCTCAGCATACAGGCTCAAGGTCTGATGATCCGGCAGTTCATCATAAGAGCGAAGTCTTATCGCTTGCGTGCCCAGAACCGGTGGGTACAGCGGATCGAACACTACTCCTTTACCCGTATTGAAATCATTACGCCAGGTCGCACCAGCGGTTACGGTATGGAAAATCGATCGGGTTGAAAATTGTTGCTGGAAATAAAGATCACCATAAAAATTCCACACTTCTCCCTTCAACCATTTTTTACCCAGATACGAGCCAAAAACGATATATCCTTCCTGCGTGCCGGGCGTTAGCCGGTCGGAAAGCACCAGATTGTCGCGCGATATTAATCGTTGCAGATACGAATTCTGGCGGGTGTATGACACCGAAAAACTGCCCGCTATTTTCGACATTTCGGAAAATTTAAAAAAATTATTGGTGGAATATTTAATGTTATAATCACGATTGTACCAGGCTTCTCGCAGCGCATACCCTGGTTTCTCTTTGCTTTCATCAAAGGTTCGCGTATAATAAAATAGATGTTTGAAACTGGAATGATTGTTTTTGCGTGTTGCAGTTAGCTGGGTGGCGATCCGCGTATAGCCATCGCCCTCCACCCGAACATCCCGTTCAGATAGCGCCAGATTTATATTTCCGTTAAAAACCCATTGGTGAAAATTAAAGCCGCCGGAAAGATTCGACTCATAAAGATGTGGATTATATTTGAACTTCATTCGCAATGGTGATGAAACAGCTTTGGTTTTGACATTTAAAATGCCGTCAACCAGATCACCATAGCGCGCCGATGGAATGCCGCGAATGATTTCCACTTCCTCGACATTTTCCGCCGGAATTGTCCGCAGGTCAACGCCGCTGTTGCCGGAAACACTACCGATACCGATCTGCATATTGGCATTATTGCTCAGCGGAACGCCGTCCATTATCACCTGGGTACCAATGGAGTTGCCGCCGCGTATTACAGCCTCAGCTGAATAATGAAGATTGGGGTTGGTGGTTTTTTCCCCGGGCGCAAGTTGCAAAACATCATTGAGACTTGAAGCCTGAATGTGTTCAATTTCACCCGAGCGAATGACAGATTTGGTTTCAGGCTCCAGTGGAATAAATTCATCATCGGCAACAACTGTGATTTCACCCAGTTGAATTGCCGTGCTCACCATTCTAAATTGTCGATGAACCGTCCGCCCCGGTTGGATCACGATTTTATCGCGGATTGTTCGATATCCGATATAACGAACAACGACTGAATACTCACCCGGATCTAACCGGATACCGAACTTTCCTTCAAGATTTGTAGTAGTGCCCCGATTATTGTCGGTAATCAAAATGTTGGCGTAAGGTAGCGGTTGTCCATTATCGTCGGAAACCACGCCAGTGAAATTAGCTGAAGTGTTCTGCGCCGAGATCGTCGCAACAAGAGTTAACAAAAAATAAAATGTTTTACGTATCATTGTCGCTTGATTTGAGGCAATTCATGTAAGCGATCACGGGGTGTATCAAGAAGCCGTTGAAACGGCTTTGGATATGTGTCGTGGATATTGTTTACACCATGATGAATCATAGTGGAAACATTCCAGGATACTTATTTTAACCGCTTTAGCGATTTACCCTGTGATCGGTTACCAATTCATTATTGCAAATTTATCCAATATAAAAATTTATATTAAAAAAGTCAACATTTAAATCAGCATTTTCGCGACAGGTATACCGACACCAGTGGATGTGTTTTTTGGGGAATACATAACAAAGATGAATTTTGAAAATCGACCTGTTTAAATTTTTAGTCGATCATGGTTAGAATTCTCAAACGATTTTTCAATGCAACTGGTTACAGAATTCAGAATGATTTTATGGGGAAGCACTATTAATCTTTGAAATATTGCAATTGAAGCGAGCGAGTTATCAGCTTCGATTCAGTTACGAGGGTAAATTTTCCTGGATTTTCATTATTTCTTCGCAGGCGGAGTCAACACAAGCATCATCGCCGTAAATGATAATCGCGGAGTTATTGTAAGTCTCTGACCAGAATTTTTCGATGACCACACCGTACCGTTGTTCAATCGAAGGTATTTGTTCTAAAATTTTTTGATCAGGATTGTCAACCCATTTTTTTGCATTGAATCCTGTCCCCCCTGAAAAATCATGTGCCGATGTTCTTTTTTTCATGATTTCCTCTCTTTGATGTTCAATTAATTTTTTTTTATGATAATATAAGAAAGCAATTTCCCACTGCCAAATAGGTGATTCTTTTTTTAGATAACCGAAAAACAGTAGGACGACAGCCACATTTTCCACTTCTGTACGGCGTGTGCAATCTAATGCTTTAACGTTTATAAATATAAGAAAGTTCAAAAGCCTGTTTGAGCGATCAAACGTTTCTGGTGATGAGTTTTAGTGTTTTTTCAAGTGAATTATTATGAATAAGGCGCTGCCAGATGACAATTTTTTCGTCCAATTTGCTCATTTTTTACGTCAACATTTTTAAGTATCTGGCTAATTTCCGGTCAGAATATGAAATGTGGTTGGTTGAATTAACGCCATTAATTCTATAGTTGAGATGAGCAAACGACGAAAAATCAATAAGGTGCTGATAAAACAAAGGGTGCAGTGCATTTGCATGGAGTAGCGCCGATGTTGCCGCATCATATTGCTGCAAACACCATTCCCTTAATATCCTCATCTGATCTTTTAATGATGAACTTGCGCTAATGGAATCTTGTGGTAGTTTGCAATTTGCTATCTGCTATCCGGACGGAGAATAAGCTGAGGTGTAATAGTTCAGCACTCTTAACTAAGAATATCATTCCGGCATGTTTTTAGCCGGAATCTCCTGAATATATGTGCAAATTAATATTTAAAAGTTCTATTATTGAGATT
>OMKS01001022.1_pt1 | contig 25644 bp, 16 predicted proteins | sample 1674721 | NCBI WGS metagenome assembly OMKS01 (sample SAMN06264996, study PRJEB25208) | sediment metagenome | isolation source: hot spring sediment | place: USA: California | collected 2014-09-02
TCAGCACGGCATCGGCGAACGCCGTGTGTTCGGCCGGACGCTCCACAATCACCTTGAGGTTACCCATTTCGGCAATGTTGTCTTCAACCCCGTGAAGAACCAACCCATCGGGCTCGAAAGAGTAGGAATTCAGCGACAGCGGCGAGCCCGCCTCGGGTCGCGACACGGTCAAAAGATACTCGGTTTTTCCCGGTACGACCCACACATAGGAGGGCCGAACCGTGGGTGCAACGCTCTGCTGCGACGAGGCCGCATGTCCTTCGATCAGGCTTTGGGCCTGCTTTGCGGCCTCGGCCAGTTGCAGGTCTGTCGCCGAAGCCGGCAGGGCGGGTCGGTTCGCTGTTGAAGATGAGGTGGCGTTTGCAGGCTCGGCTGGTGCGCCGCGCCGGCCGACCACATAGTCGATGCCGCGAATCTTATCGTGTACGTCCGTGCCGGGAGGGAAGTCAAAAGCCAGAGAATCTTCGGCGACAGGCTCATTGACTCGGATGGAGGTGACACGGTACTCGTTCCATGCTTGGTCTAAGAAGGAGGTGGTCTTGTAGGATAACGGCACCCACACCCCGCCGAGGTGCCCCCAGTCTCCCGTTTCCTGGCGGGTCATGGTACTCTTGTCCGGCAAGAGGAGCTCCTGGCGAACGGGAACGTAGTCCTTCGTGGGGTCGATCCACAATCGCAGCCACGGGGCTTGGGGGCCGTCGTAGCCCCGGAACTCCACGATGTAAAGCCCGTCTTCTTCGGACACCGAGGCCGTGGGCATCCTGGAGGTCAATCGAGCCCATCCGACACTGCACACGCCCCAGAGGGCTTCGTAGACCGTATAGAAGTGCAATGAAGGTCGCTGCGATTCCTCAATCCATCCAGACCGCATGGATGTCTGGTGGTCTTCTCGTAACCTCTTTACGAATCCAGGCGTGACGAGATACCGGTCAGTCTGTTTCAGTTCATTCGCAGGTGGCATGGGAAAGAGCGTGGAGGTGCAGATCATGTATCGCTTTGTAGGGGCCATCTGCAGAACGATTGTCTTCTTCGCGGTCTGGCGAAGAAGGTCGGGAGCGTTCTCCGGCTCGACGTAGGCCTCCATCTCTATGTGTGCCTCCAGGCTTGCATATCTCGCCCGCGAGGCCTCCATCAGTTGCCAGAGTTGCTCATTCGTAACCGGAGCGGCTGACGCACCAAGACGTCCGATTCCGATCAGGATCGCCATAGCTATTTCGCGCAGTCTGTCTTTCAGCATGAGAATCACCTCCTCGATTCCAACCCGTCTTATGACAGGGCCCTCTCACCACCACCAGTCTCTGCATTGCGGCACATTCGTCGTCCCACAGGGGCTGGTCCCATTGTGGTATACGAAACAACGGTGTTTGCTTGTGTCGCAAGCCCCCGTAAGCCGCTGCAGGGCCTGACACGTGTGCGGCGTTAATGTGATGCAGGGGATGTATCCGCCGTAGCCCACCATGCATCGCTTTCCATCGGTCCTGTCGTCGCAATACAGAAAGGCGAGAAGACAATCATCGTCGTCGTCACATGGAGGGACCGTGTAGCAGGTCTGGCCGTTCGGGACACAATCCAAGTCAGCACAGCCACCTTTGAGGAGCCACAGACGTTCGTCGAGCGTTCGGCGGTAGTAGCTCTGGGCCCACTGAAAGCAGTGAACCGAGCCGTTCTGTTCGCGCAACCAGCACTCGGCCATGGCCAGGGCCATGTGCCAGGACACCTGTTGCGTAAGCCCTTCTTCGAGCACCTCCTGGCGACTTCGCTGAATCCGCAGGATCGTGCCGTCCCAGAAATGCTCATCGTTGGAATGCGCGGTCAGGTCGATCTGCACTGGGTCCTTGGGCCCGTCAAGAAGGACGGCCTTGCCGCCGCCGGAGGGGATGACCAGCACGAAATGCCCCAGATCCCCGCCCGACAATGGAACCAGGTACTGGATGAAGGGCCTGTCCAAAGAGGCCAGCTTGTCGGCCGGAATGACCATGGGCTGGGCCGGAATCTGCCGGCTCTCGAGGTAGTCCACGATATCCAGCACCGTCGAGTAACCCTTTCGTCGGATGCCCATCGCCTCGACGATCTCCTCGATGGGCGTCGTCCGGCCGAAATGCCGCAGCAGGTGCCAGGCCACATACGCGCCGCAATAGTAATCCCCGGCCAGAGCCAGCTCCCCCTTTTCGTAGTCATGAGCCATGGCGGGTTCGACAACAACCCCCTTGTTGTAAAGCACGGTGGCCTTGTCCGGCTGTCCGGCGCACTGATAGCACAGGGCCAAAAGGAAGGCGGTCTTCGGCTCGGGCACAAACCGCGGTGCGGCCTGCATGATCTGTTCATAGATCGCCGCGGGTTCCAGGCATTCGTCGGCCGTCGGCGGGCGGCCCAGCTTGGAGAAGCGATCCTGGTACTGCTCCAGCACGTAGGTCACGGCCGCCGAAAAGTCCGGGTTCGCCGTGTGTGTACCCAGCCGCTCGACAAAGGCGTCCCGCAGGACGGGGTCGTTCAGTCGGGTCCCCGTAACGACGCCCGTGGCCGCCGCCCACACCGCGCGGGGCGTGTCCTGAAATGCGACCTGCATGCGGTTCAGGTTCTCGACGGCCAGCGGCTTGTCACCCGTTTCAATGTGCGTTTCGATGATGCATCGCCAGAGGTGCACCGCACGTTCGCACATCGGATAGGCGGCGACGAAACGATGATAGATGTCCAAGGCCTTGTCGGGACTACTGTAATCCCGGCGGTAGATCCAGGCGCAGTTCTCAACCCCCTGGAGGGTCTCCGAATCGTCGCAACCGCTCGCCAGCAGGGCATCCAGGACCGTGTCCGCTTCGGTGGGTTTGCCGGCCTTGAGCCAGGTCCAGGCCAAATCCGCTCGTGCGCGACACGTCCGGGCATCCGTGGGATGCAGTTCGATCAGCCGGGTATACAAGGCGGCCGCCTGGTCCCAGACCTGGGCCTGCTGGAACTCCCACGCCACCCAGGACAGGGCCTCATAATGCTGCTCAAACGTCGAATAGTAGGGCCCCAGCAAGGGCGCGACGACCTGCAGGGCCTCGTTGATCTGTCCTTGGTCGAGGTGGGCCTTGGCGTATGAGCCGTAGACCCAGACGATCTCGGGGGCATCCGGATAGTCCCGGATCAGCCTCCAGTAGATGTCGAAGGCCTTGTCGTAATCGCCCAGTTTGGACGAAAAACCCCACGCCAGGTCACGGGCGGGTTTGACCACCTCCGCCCCGGCGGTGGCGAGCAACTCATCCACGGCCGCCGCGGCCCCGGCCCGATCGCCCTTGTTGATAAGCTCCCAGATGGCCTGGACTTGTGAATCCACACCCGGCGGCGGGGTATCGGTAGCGAAAGTCGTTCCGACAAACCCTGTGACGACCAGATATGCCATCCATATCCGACCGCGTGCGCTAAATGCCCAACTCGCACCGCCCATGATGGATTCCTCCTCAAAAACCCCCATTCCCTATGGGCTTGCCCAATTCAACCTTGTCCTTCCGGACACTCCCCATTTGACAGTGTAACCCGGATTCCCGGTCAGTCAAGAAAAAACAGACAAAATGTTCTTGGCGACTCTGGCGTCAGAGGCCTTGGAAGTCAGGCGAGGAAGGACAACGGTCCGGATCGCTCCCCCGCCGTCGGGGCAGGGAAAAGGGGGTTATTGTCTTGACAGGCCGTCGGCCGGGCCGTAGAAGGGGGCGGTTGGCGGCGCGGCGACGCGGGTCCCCGTAGCTCAACGGATAGAGCGTTGGCCTCCGGAGCCAAAGGTTAGAGGTTCGAATCCTCTCGGGGACGTTCTTCCTGCTTTCGAATCTCCCGCGGCTGGGTGTCTTGGCATCGCCCATCAGACAGGGTGTTCTTCGGGTTGGTTGGCTGGCCCGGTGGGGGACACGTTGGCGGGCATCACCAACCTGTCAAGTTGGCACGCCGGGCGTGGAAGGGTCTGGTAAAACTGGCAGTTTCACGGCGGCGGGCGGCCTGCGGCGGCTTTTTATGCACTGTCGGAACTCTTTGCAAGTGCTTTTATGAACTGGATTTGTATCGGTCGCCGGCGTTCCTGAGCGATCGCCCAGGTATGTCTGGTATTGCGTTTGCAATACCCCCTGCATCGACGGGCCGTCGGCCTGTCTTGCGGGTAAGGACGGTTGCCACCGGCAGCCGGTGTCGGCCGGGTCCACGCGGACCTGGGGGTCGACGCAGAAGACGCAAGAATCGTCAGGAAGGAGAAACAGGAATTATGGCAGTGAAGAATCTGGCGTTTGAGGCGGACGCTCGCACCGCACTGTTGGCCGGGGCGGAAAAGCTGGCCACGGCGGTGCGATCCACGCTGGGCCCACGGGGCCGGACGGCGATCATCGACAAGGGCTGGGGGGGGCCGAAGGTCACCAAGGACGGCGTCACGGTGGCCGAAGAGATCGACCTGATCGACAAGGCTGAGAATATGGGCGCCAAGCTGGTGCGCGAGGCCGCCAGCAAGACCAGCAAGGTCGCCGGCGATGGCACGACGACCGCGACGGTGCTGGCCGAGGCGATGTTCAGGGAGGCCTTCCGAAATGTGGCCGCCGGCGCCGACCCGATGAGCCTGAATCGCGGCATCCAAAAGGCCGTCCAGGCCGCCGTCGAGCAGTTGGAGGCGCAGGCTAAACCCGTCGACATCGCCAAGAAGGACGACATCATCCATGTCGCGGCTATCAGCGCCAACAATGACGTGGAGATCGGCAAGAAGATGGCCGAGGCCTTCCAGCGGGTGGGCAAGGATGGCGTCATCACCGTCGAAGAGGGCAAGAGCCTGGAGACGACCGTCGAGTACGTCGAGGGCATGCAGTTTGACCGGGGGTTCCTCAGTCCGCACTTCGTGACCAATCAGGACAGCATGACGTGCGAGCTGGACCGGCCGTTCATCCTGGTTTACGAGGATAAGATCAGCAACGTGCAGAAGATCGTGCCGTTGCTGGAGGCCGTCGCCAAGAGCAAACGGCCCCTGCTGATCATCGCCGAGGACGTCGAGGGCGAGGCCCTGGCGACCCTGGTGGTCAACAAGCTGCGGGGCATTCTCAAGGTAGCCGCGGTCAAGGCCCCCGGCTACGGCGATCGTCGCAAGGCGATGTTGGAAGATATCGCGGCGATGACTGGGGCGCAGGCGATCTTCAAGGACCTGGGCGTCGAACTGGACACGGTGCAACTGAGCCAGTTGGGCCAGGCCAAAAAGGTCACGATCGACAACGATAACACGATCATCGTGCAGGGGGCGGGTTCTTCGGCCGCGATTCAGGGCCGCATCGGCCAGATCAAGGCCGAGCTGGAAACGACCACCAGCGACTATGACCGGGAGAAGCTGCAAGAGCGGTTGGCCAAGCTGACCGGCGGCGTCGCGCAGATCAACGTCGGCGCCGGCAGTGAGGGCGAGATGAAGGAGAAGAAGGCCCGCATCGAGGATGCGTTGCACGCGACGCGTGCGGCCATCGAAGAGGGCATCGTGCCCGGGGGCGGGGTGGCGCTGGTGCGCTGCATCGCCACGGTCAAGGGGCTCAAGCTCACGGGCGACGAGAAGACGGGCGCGGCCATCGTCGCCAAGGCGCTGCGGATGCCGTGTTACTGGATCGCCGAGAACGCCGGGGCCGTGGGCAACCTCGTGGTGAACAAGGTCGCCGAGGGCAAGGGCGGTTTCGGCTACAACGCCAATACGGACACGTACGAGGACCTGCTGGCCGCGGGTGTGATCGACCCGGTCAAGGTCACGCGGATTGCGTTACAGAACGCCGCAAGCGTGGCGGGGCTGCTGTTGACGACCGACTGCGTTGTGACGGAAAAGCCCGAGAAGAAACCGGCCGGTGGACCGGGCATGGATGAAATGGGTGGCATGGGCGGCATGGACGGGATGATGTAATCCGGCCATGGGCCCCTGCGAGGAATAGGCAGCCAAGAGAGAGCGAAACCTGAGGAGAGAATCCTATGAAGCTCAAACCGTTGGATGATCGTGTGGTGGTCAAGCCGAACGAGGCGGAAGAGAAGACGGCCGGTGGGATCGTGTTGCCGGACGCGGCCAAGGAAAAGCCCCTGCAGGGCAAAGTGATCGCGGTCGGTCCGGGCAAGCTGCTGGACAGCGGCAAGCGCGGCGAGATGTCGGTCAAAAAAGGCGACACCGTGGTATTCGGCAAGTACGGCGGCAGCGACATCGAGATCGACGGCACGGAGTACAAGATCCTTCGCGAAAGTGAGATCCTGGGCATCGTGGACAAGAAGTAAGGACGCAAACAGGGGCCCCGGTCCCTGGGAGGATAGCACGAAATGGCAAAGCAGATGATGTTTGATCAGACGGCCCGCACGCAACTGCGTGAGGGGCTCGGCACGCTGGCGGCCGCCGTGAAGGTCACCATGGGACCGACGGGGCGCAACGTGCTGCTGCAGAAGAGCTTCGGCTCGCCGAAGATCACCAAGGACGGCGTGTCGGTCAGCAAGGAGATCGAGCTGGGCGCCAAATTCAAGAACATGGGCGCCAAGATGGTCAACGAGGTGGCCAGCAAGACCAGCGACGTGGTCGGCGACGGCACGACGACGGCGACGGTGTTGGCCGAGGCGATCTACGACGAGGGACTCAAGTACGTCACGGCCGGCGTGAATCCCGTGGCCGTGCAGCGCGGCATCACCAAGGCGGCCCAAGTGGCGATGGATTACATCGCCTCGATCGCCAAGCCGGTCAAGACGCGCGACGCGAAGGTCAAGGTCGCCACGATCAGCGCCAACAATACGCCGGAGATCGGCGAGATCATCGCCGATGCGCTCGAAGCGGTGGGCGATGAGGGCGTGGTCGAGGTCGAGGAGGGCAAGGCCCTGCAGACTGAGATGACCGTGGTCGAAGGGATGCAGTTCGATAAGGGCTACATGTCGCCGTATTTCATGACCAACCCCGAGACGCTGCAGGCGGAGTTCGAGGACGCCTACATCCTGCTGCACGAGAAGAAGATCTCGAACCTGCGGGAGTTCGTGCCGCTGCTGGAGCGGGTGGTGCAGACGGGGCGGCCCCTGGTGGTGATCGCCGAGGACGTGGAAGGCGAGGCGCTCACGGCCCTGGTCATCAACCGGTTGCAGGGTGTGCTGAAGGTCGCGGCGGTCAAGGCGCCCGGCTTTGGCGATCGCCGCAAGGCGATGCTGCAGGACATCGCGATTCTCACGGGCGGCCAGGTCATCACCGAGGACTTGGGCATCAAGCTGGAAAAGGTCGAGCTCTCGATGCTCGGTCAGGCCAAGAAGGTGCTGGTCGGCAAGGATACATGTACCCTCATCGAGGGGGCGGGCACGAAGAAGGATATCACGGCCCGGTGCGATCAGATTCGCCATCAGATCGAGAAGACGACCAGCGATTACGATCGGGAGAAGCTTCAGGAACGTCTGGCCAAGCTGACCGGCGGAGTGGCGGTCGTCAAGGCCGGTGCGGCGACCGAGGCGGAGATGAAGGAGCGCAAGGACCTGTTGGACGATGCCTTGCACGCGACCAAGGCGGCCATCGAAGAAGGCGTCGTGCCCGGCGGCGGCGTGGCGTTCCTGCGGGCGATTCCGGAGGTCCAGAAAGCCCGTTCGAAGGCCCGCGGCGATGAGCGCATCGGGTTCGACATCGTCTGCGGCGCCCTGAAGGCGCCAACCCGCCAGATTGTGGACAATGGCGGCGGCGACGGCGACGTGGTCGTGGCGCAACTGCTGGAGAAGAACGGCAACGAGGGCTACGACGCCTCCACGGGCGAATTCGTGGACATGGTCAAGGCCGGCATTCTGGACCCGGCGAAGGTCGCCCGGACCGCGCTGCAGAACGCCGCGAGCGTGGCGGGCTTGATGCTGACGACGAACGTGCTTATCACGGACGTGCCGGACGACGATAAGGAAAAGGCCGAGATCGGCGCGATTCTGTAAGCGCGGGATTTCGGTGGACCGGACGTGGGACGGACGGCGTGGGCCTGAACCTCGCCGTCCGTTTCAATGAACAGGGATGCGTGTCGCGAGGGAAGTCATGGCCAAACGCGACTACTACGATGTGTTGGGCGTCAAGCGGGACGCCTCGCAGGAGGAGATCAAGCGCGCGTACCGGCGTTTGGCGATGAAATACCATCCCGACAAGAATCCCGGCGACAAGGAGGCCGAGGCCAAGTTCAAGGAATGCGCCGAGGCGTATGAGGTGCTGGGCAACGCGGAGAAGCGGCGCAAGTACGACCAGTACGGCCATGAGGGACTGCGGGACGCCGGGATGCATGATTGGTCGCGGATGCACGTCGATGACATCAGCGACATGTTCAGCGACATCTTCGGGGATTTCTTCGGCGGGGGGCGTCGAAGCCGCCGGACGGCCCATCGGGCCACGCGCGGCTACGATCTGGAGACCGCGGTTGAGCTGAGCCTCGAGGAGATCGCCCACGGGACGGAGAAGACGATCGAGTTTACGCGGCAGGACACGTGTCCGACGTGCCAAGGGACCGGATGTGCCCGCGGGCGCAGTCCCTCGGTCTGCCCGACGTGCGGCGGCACCGGTCAGGTGCAGCGGGCCGGACTGGGGGGCTTCTTTCAGATGGTCTCGACGTGTCCGAATTGCCAGGGGATGGGGCGTGTGATCACCGATCCCTGCCCGAAATGTCGGGGCAAGACCACCGTGCCCAAGAAGCGCACGCTGACGGTCAAGATTCCGCCGGGGGTGCACGAGGGCCAGGGCATTCGGGTGGCCGGCGAGGGCGAGCCCGGTCACAACGGCGGCCCGCGGGGCGATCTGTACTGTTACGTGCGGGTGCGGGCGCATCCGTTTCTCATGCGCGACGGTGACGACCTGATCTGCACCGTACCCATCAGCTTCACCCAGGCGGCGCTGGGAACGCTGTTGGAGGTGCCCACGCTGGACGGGACGCGGCAACTACGGATACCGCCGGGGACGCAGCACGGCAACGTGTTCCGCATCAAGGGGGAGGGCCTGCCCAATATCCGCACGCAACGACGGGGGGATGAGCTGGTCCGCGTGACGGTGGAGATTCCGCGGCGGCTGAGCCCGGCCCAGGAAAAGCTGCTCCGGACGTTCGCCGAGACCGAGGACAAGCAGGTGATGCCCGAGAGTCGCGGCTTCTTTGAGCGGCTGCGTCAGCACTTCGGGAATAACTGAGCCGTGAGACGTTGATGTGTTACGATGGTGAGTGAGATGAAGAAGGTCGAATCGCACAAGTCGAAACCTGAGACAGCACCCGAGACAACTCCGGGGTCGCCGCCGGACGCCCACGTCAAGGCGGGATCCCAGAAGACACCGGCGTCCGGGCCCGGTGGGGCGGCGGAGGCCTTGGAGAAGAAGATCGCCGAATTGGAGCAGGCGAACGCGGAATTGCGTGAGCAGCACCTTCGGTTGCAGGCGGACTATGCGAATCACGAAAAGCGCACGCTCAAGCGGATCGCGGACGACGTGGACCGGCAGAAGCGCACGTTATTGCTGGCGTTGTTACCGTCGCTGGACAATTTCCCGGCGGCCCTGGCTCACGCCGAGGCGGCCAAGGACGGGGGGCCGGATGCCGTGACCGGCCTGGTGGAAGGTGTCCGGCGGGTTTTCCAGCATCTGTTGGATGCGTTGGCGGCGCAAGGCGTGGTGCGGATTGACGCGGTTGGCCAGCCGTTCGATCCGACGGTCCACGAGGCCATGATGCAGCGGTGTGAGCCGGACCAGCCCGATGGTGTGGTCCTGGAGGAGGTGCAACCAGGCTATCGCTTGGAGGGGCGCCTGTTGCGCCCGGCCAAGGTGATCGTGAATAAGCACGTGACGAACCAGGAGCCGGCGGAGGCCCATGAAGGGGCATCGGCCGAGCCGGGTGAATCGGGTGATGGAGACTAGCCGTGCCGACGTATGAGTATGCCTGTGGGGCGTGTGGGTTTTGTTTCGAGCGGTTTCAGTCCATTACCGCACGGGCGCCGCGAAAGTGCCCGCAATGCGGCCGTATGCAACTGAATCGACTGATCGGCACCGGGGCGGGCATTCTATTCAAGGGCAACGGCTTCTACGAGACCGATTACCGCAGCGACAGCTACAAGCAAGCCCAGAAGAAAGAGGGCGGCGGTTCCTCCGGCGGATCGGGCAAGGCGGCCGACAAGGGCGCGGACAAGGGATCCACAAAGCAAACGACATCGGGCGAGGGCTCCGGCGCCGCATCAAGCGGCTCGGCCAAGTCGTCCGCGCGGGCCAAGCCGGAGACGACCTGACTTCGGATCGGGTCCCCTGTGCGCCAGGCGACCGGATGCAGAGGTGCCTCAGAAACCCACCACCACGGGATTGGTCCAGGCGTGCCGGCCAAGTGGATCAATGACCTCGGCCCGTATCCATCGGGGCGGGTGTGCGGCCGCGAACTCCCATTGGGCCGTCGTGATCGTCTGAGCCTCTTCGGCACTGAAGACCCGGCCGCCACCGGCTGCGGACTCTTCTAAAAAATGACTGTCACTGTCCGTCTGTTGACGTGGTATGCAGATGGATGCCAAACCGAGGCCACGAGGGCCAGAAGATTTTTGGGACATCATCGGAAATGCTCGTAAATCTTTTTGTACCCTTCGTTTGTGAAACGCGTCCGGAGGGACTCGAACCCCCAACCCTCGGTTCCGAAGACCGATGCTCTATCCAATTGAGCTACGGACGCTTTCCGGCCGTGGGTACTGTAGCGGCAGTGGCGGGGCGATGCAAGGGGCCAAGCCATGAATGCAAGGTCAGAACTCCGAATCATCCAAGCGAAGTCGGCATCCGCCTTCAGGCCTCATTATCTGGTCCGAGGGCATTGCGGGCAGTTGTCCGAGACGTTCAGAAAGTGTACCCCCTCATCGAGTGCCGGCCGGCACCGGCTGGGTCGTGGCCGGGGCGGTGCGGCGCTGAGCGTTCCGGAGGCGCGGTCGGCCCGCCATGCCGTTGCCTGTCATAAGTCGTCCCCTTACAACATGTTGTGGTTTGACTGTCTCAAGACTCAATGGGTAGATTGATCTTGACAAGTGAGGGACGGGCTCCTACGCTCATGCGGGTTCGTCGACGCAGACGGGCGAGGAATCGCAAGGTTGGCATGCGTGTTGCATAGTTTAGTTTTGGGACATGGTGGTGGTATGGACCGATCGACACGAAATTTGTTTGCCTGTCTAGCGCTTGGGATAGGACTTGCCGGGTGTGGCCCTGCCCGCGATGCTGACGGCCCCGTCTTGGATGAGCCCGTTTCGCTGGGCGTGACGGTGGGCTCCCTGGGCCGTCTGTATCAGGTCGACGCGGTGCCGGTGCGGGGCTATGGGATTGTGGCCGGTCTGGCGGGGACCGGCTCGGCGGAGTGCCCGCCGGATCTCCGGCAGACTCTGATCAAGTACATTCAACAGCAGATGCCGCGGGAGGTCTCCTTCGATCCGGAGTCCTTCATCAACAGTCGGGACACCGCCGTGGTGGAGGTCTATGGGGTGATTCCATCCCTCGCGGCAGTGGGCGAGAACTTCGACGTGAAGGTCCGCGCGATGTCGCGCAGTCAGACGACCTCTCTGGAAGGCGGACGGCTGTATACCACCGAACTCACGGAGGCGCGGGGCTTCGCGGGGACGGGGGCGTACCTCAAGGCGCTGGCGCGGGCGAAAGGACCGGTCTACATTGATCGGGTTTCATCGTCGCCGTCGCCGCCGCTGGATGGGTACGTGTTGGGCGGCGGAACGGTTCTCAGTTCGGTGCAGGTGTTATTTGTCTTGGACAAACCGAACTACTTCACGGCGAAGACGATTCGCGATCGGCTCAACGAGCGGTTTGGCCGAGCCACGGCCAATGCCCTGTCGGCCAGCGAGATTCGAATCAACGTCCCGCCCCGTTATCGTGACCTCCGACAGAAGTTCCTGGCGCTTCTTCGTCAGGTGTATCTGCCCGATGCGACCGCGCCGGAATCGCAGCGCATCGCGGCGTTGGTTGAGGCGTTGGTGACGGGGCCGGAGAGGATGGGACCCGAGCTGGCGTTGGAGGCCATCGGGCGTCGAGCCGCGGAGGCATTGGCGGGGCTTTTGGCCGCCGAAGATCCCGCCGTTCGGTTCGGTGCGGCCCGGTGCCTGATGAATGTGGGCGATGATCGCGGGCTGAAGGTGCTTGAGGCGTTTGCGACGGATCCGGCCCTGGGGCGACGTTTGGAGGCCATCGAGGCGATCGGGAGGGGAGCCGACCGGAGCGTGGCGGCGCCGATTCTTCGACGGCTTGTCGCGGAGGAGGACTTTGAGGTCCGCTTGGCGGCGTATCGGCAACTGCGGCGTTTGGAGGACCTGTCCATTCGTCGGGTGCTGGTCGGCGGCGACTTCTTCGTGGAGACCGTGGATGGGGGCGGGCCCAAGGTGGTCTACGTGTCACGGCGGGGAAGTCCGCGGGTGGTGGTTTTCGGCGCGCCGGCGCCCTGCGCGCCCAACGTGTTTTTCGAGAGTTCCGACAAGCGGGTAATCATTAACGCTCGGCCCGATGACGCGTACGTGTCGCTGGTCCGAAAGGACCCGCGTTTTCCGCGTCCGGTGGGGCCCCTTCGGAGCAAGCGGACGGCGTCGGACGTGGTTCGCACGCTCTGCGAGCGGCTGGAGGTAACGGGCGCGCCGACGGTTCGCCCGGGATTGAACATTCCTTACTGCGACGCCGTGGCGATGGTCCAGGCCATGTGCGAGGCAGGCATGATCGAGGCCGAATTCAAGGCCAGCCCTCTGACGGAGGTCGGGCCGCCGAAGACGGATGCCGCCTCGCCCCAGGAAGGGTCGGGGGCGGACACGGATGGAGCACAACCAGTCGGGCAGGGAGGCGATGCATGAAGCTGGAGAAAGTCGTATTGAACGGCTTCAAGAGTTTTGCGGACAAGACGGAGTTTTCGTTTGACCAGGCGATCACGGCGATCGTCGGCCCCAACGGCTGCGGCAAGAGCAACGTCGTGGACGCGGTCAAGTGGGTCTTGGGCAGCCAAAGCCCGAAGCAGTTGCGCAGCGGTCAGATGGCCGACGTGATCTTCAGCGGGTCCAGCAGCCGCAAACCCAGCGGCATGGCGCAGGTCTCGCTGCTCTTCTCGGATGTGCGAGGATTGGGGATCGAGCAGGATGAGCTGGAGATCGCACGCCGGCTCTATCGCAGCGGAGACAGCGAGTACCTCATTAACGGCCGGCCCTGTCGCCTGCGGGACGTGCGCGAGCTGTTCATGGATACCGGCGTGGGGGTCAACGCCTACTCGATCATCGAACAGGGGCAGATCGACCAGTTGCTGACCGCCTCCAAGGTGGACCGTCGCGTGATTTTCGAGGAGGCCGCCGGGATCAGTCGCTTTAAGGCCCACAAGAAGGAGGCCCTGCGCAAGCTGGAGCGGACGGAGCAGAACCTGCTGCGGCTGGCGGACATCGTCACGGAGATCCAGCGGCAGTTACGCAGCGTCAAGCTGCAGGCGGGCAAGGCGCGGAGTTACCTGGAGTACAGTGAGCGGCTCAAATCGCTGCGGGTGAACTTCTCGCTGGGCGAATATGACCGAATCGTCCGGGCCAGGCAGGATCGCCGCGGTGCGCTGGACGGGGCCGAAGGGCGCTTCGGGCAGGTGGCGGCGGAGGTCTCGCGGCACGATGCGTCGCTGAGCGAGATCGGCTCGCAACTGTTGGAGTCGGAAGGGCAGATCAACCGTTGGGACAATACGCTGGTGGCCGCCACCAGTAAGATCGAGCAGCAGCGGGAGCGGATCGGGTTCTTACGCAATCGCGTCGAGGAGCTCATGCGGCGCAAGGCCCGGGCGGCGGAACAGATCCGAACGCTGGGGGAACGCAGCGGGCTGCTGCGGCGGCAGTTGGCGACCAGCCGCGAGGAGCTGGAGCAGATCAGCCGGGCCTATGAGGAACAGAGTGCCGCTCTCAAGCAGCTCGACGAGGCGGCCGAAGAGGCGGCCCGTCGGCTCGGCGGACTCAAGGCGGAGTTGGACGATGAGAAGTCCGGCATCATCGACATCGTGCGCCGTACCGCCCAGTTGCACAATGAAATCCAGAGCATGACGACCTATCGCGACAACCTCAGTGGCCAGGTGAGCCGATTGAGTGATCGCGCCGAAGCGGCCCGGCGGCAACTGAGCGAGCTGCTCATGCAAAAGGCCCAGTGCGAGGCCAAGCGGCAGGATATCGAAGTCGTCCTGGCCGAGTTGCAGGCCGGTCTCGAGGCCAAACGCCGGCAGATGGAGGCGATCGACGCGGAGGTGGCCGCCGCCTCCGGGGCCCTCGTCGAGGCCAAGGAGCGGCGCAGCGGACTGCTCAGCGAGCTCGGCGTGCTGCGGGATATGGAGGCCAAGCGGGAGGGACTCAGCGAGGCCCTGAAGGGGATTCTCGAGCGCCGCACCGCGGACGGCGACGGGCGGTTCTCGTACGTCGATGGGATCGTGGCGGATATCATCCGGGCCGACGCCGCGCACGCGGAGATCGTCGAGGCCGCCCTGGAAGGGCAGGCCGACGCCCTCGTGGTACAGAGCACGGGCACGTTTCTGGCCGACGAGGAAATGCAACGTTCTCTGGACAGCCGGGTCAGCGTCATCTGCTCGGATCGGGTCGAGCCTTTCGTCGAGACCCATGATCTGTCGCGGTACGCCGGGGTGCTGGGTCGCGTGGTGGAGTTCGTGGAATACGACAGCCGTCACGCGCGCCTGGCCTGGAGCCTGCTGGGGCACGTGATCGTGGTGGACGGCTTGGATACGGCGATGGAGCTGTCGCGTCGGCTGGGCCGGCGCTACCGGTTCGTCACGACCGACGGGCAGGTGTTCGACGGCCGGCACGGCCTGCGCATCGGGCCGATGGGCAAGAGCACCGGCCTGATCTCCCGGAAAAGCCGGATCGGCGAGTTGGAGCGTCAGGTCGCGACGATCGCCGGCGAAATCGAGCGGCTGGAATCGCACCGCAAGGCCCAGGGCCAGGAAAGCGAACGCTTGGCCCGCCTGTGCAAGGACTTCCGCACGAGCATCTACGAGGCCAGCACGGAGAAGGTGGACGTCGAATCGAACCTGCGCGTGCTGGAGCAGGATATCCAGCGGCTGCGGCGTGAGACGCCGTTGCTGGAAAGTGAGATCCAGACGCTGGAAGAGGAGATCCGCCAGTCCGTCCAGCGGGAGCACGATTCACAGCAGCGCTTGCAGGAGCTGGAGCAGGTCAATGCGGAACGGTCGGCCCGCATCGAGACTCTGGGCCGGGAGGTGGAGGAGGCCGAGGCGGTGGTGGCCTCGCACGCCGCGCGGCGGACCGAGGTGAAGGTGCGGATCGGGCAGTTGGCCGAGCAGCAGCGGTCACTGCGCCAGCAGATGGCCGCCCTGGAAAGCCAGTTGCAGCACAGCCGCATGGGGCTGGAATCGGCCCGGACGGAGGTGCTCACGTGCGACGAGCAGGCCACCCAGGCCGAGCGGGCGATCCTGGCCAGTGAGAGCACGGTCAGCGAGTTGTACCTTGAAAAAGACAAGGCCCAGGCCCTCAGCGCCCGGCTGCACGCGGCGGTGGAGCGGCTGCTGACCGAGCAAAAGCAGACCGAGCAGCGGTTGCGCACCTGCCGGGCCGAGCAGGCCCAGGTGGAAGAGGAGATGCACGCGCTGAAGGTCGAGCTGGGTCAGTTGCAGGTGAAGGAGGAGGACCTGTGCCAGCGCGTGCGGGAGGAGTTGGGGATTGAATTGGCCCAGGCCTATGAGGGATTCGAGCAGAAGAGCGTGGACTGGGAGGCGGTGCGGGAGGAGATCGCCCAGTTGCGCGAGAAGATCGATCGGCTGGGTAACGTGAACCTGGACGCCATCGGCCAGTTGGAGGAACTGGAACAGCGGTACGAATTCCTCAGCGCGCAGGTGGAGGATCTCAACCGCAGCAAGACGCAGTTGCAGCAGTTGATCGCGCGGATCGACAAGGAAAGCCGCGAGAAGTTCCGGGTGACGTTCGAGCAGATTCGCGAGAACTTCCAGGAGGTCTTCCGCAAGCTGTTCGGCGGGGGCAAGGCGGATATCCTGCTGGAGGATCCGGAGGATCTGCTGGAAAGCGGCGTCGAGATCATCGCGCGGCCGCCCGGCAAGGAGACCCGCAGCCTGAGTCTGCTGAGCGGTGGCGAGAAGACCATGACCGCGATCAGTCTGCTGTTCGCCGTGTTCAAGACCAAGCCCTCGCCGTTCTGCTTCCTGGATGAGGTCGACGCGGCCCTGGATGAGGCGAACAACGAGCGGTTCAACCGTATCGTGCAGGAGTTCAAGAAGACCTCGCAGTTTATCATGATCACGCACGCCAAGCGCACGATGAGCATTGCCGACATGCTGTACGGCGTGACGATGCAGACCAAGGGCGTCAGCAAGAAGATCAGCGTGCAGTTCGATTCGGTCGAGACCGCGCCGGAGCCGGCCGTGGCGTAGGGGCAGACGGCATCCAGCGAGCCGGTGTCCGGCAAACGGCCGTCCGAGGAGCGCCCAAGCGATGGGCCGACTCGCAGACCGTCGTGAGGGTGGACCGCCTCGTGAATGAGGCACCCTCGTCGATCAGGGGCGTCGATGGCGAATGGGGCCGGGGCCGTGATGGAGATCACCTTCCCGAGAAAGCACCGCTTGTTGTGGGCCGTCGGGATCGACTTCGCGGCCAAGACCCAGCACAGGCTGATCATCGAGCCTTTTGTGTTTCCGGTTGAGGACCAGGCCGATCGCGTCATCTGCGGTGCGTACGTCGCCGATGCCGTGATGTCCCATTGGGTGTACATCGGTTTTCAGGAGGGGGGAACGCCTTTTGGATTTCGAACCGAGAAACACGCCCATGCGTTCACCTGGCCGGCCGAGGCCGACCGCGTCTCGGAGCTGACGGCGGACCTCGTGGCGAGTATTGACCGGCATTTGGCCGCGACGCGTCCCGCCCGGGCGTATAGGTTCGTCAATTGGCGGACTTGGGGTGATTGGGGCCTTTTCGAACAGAACGTCGACGGTGACCTGCTGGCGCTGCGGCAATGGGTCGATGCTGCTGCCGCCGAACGTCGATACACCCGTGGGCCCCGGCGCCGAGCCGGCGCTCCGTCGGCCCGAAGCGCCCTGGACCGGCTCTTGGCCCGCCACGCCCCGCACCTGCTCGAATAGGGTGGAGACTCGGCTTTCGGTCCACACCCCAAGAGCGCCGTTGTCCGGGCCTGCAAACCGGTCTGGCAGGATGGCTGTGGTCTGTCTTCCGAGCCCTGCGGCAACGTATCGTACCGGTGCGCGGCGGGTTGTGGTTCGGCGGGCCTGCTGCTATAATCCCGTGGCAAGTGTGGAATGATGTGTTTTTTGGCAGGTACCATGACGAAACTGGATGAACACCGGCTAGATAATGGACTGGTGATTCTAGGCGAGCGGATGGACCACGTGCAGTCGGTGGCGTTCACGTTTCGCCTGGCCTGTGGTGAGGCGGCGCTTCCCGCGGGGTGCTGTGGGGCGGGTTCGGTGATCGCGGACTGGATCTTCCGGGGCGCCGGCGATCGGGACAGCCGCGCGCTGGTGTCGGCGATGGATGACTTGGGCCTGCACCGCAGCAGCAGCGTAACGGCCGAGCATTTGTCCATTGGGGCGGCGCTGGAGGCGAGCAATCTGCCGGTGGCGCTGGATCTGTACGCCGACGTGATTTTGCGGCCTCGGCTCCAGGCCGATCAGTTCACCCCGGCGCGGGAACTGGCGGTCCAGGAGGTGTTGGGCCTCGATGATGATCCGCGGCAGAAGGTAGGCGTCCTGGTGACCGAGCAATTCTACCCCGATCCGTGGGGTCGGCCCGCAATGGGGCGGCTGGAGGAGTTGCAGGCCCTGACGCCTGAACAAACGCGGGACATCGTGCAGGCGCGGTTCAATATCGCCGAGACGGTCTTCGCCATGGCGGGTCGCTATGATTTCGACGCGGTCTGTCGGCTGCTGGAGGAGCGTTTCGGCACCGTGGCCGCGGGCGACCCCTCCGTCCCGTCTGCCGGAGGCCGGGGACCGGCGTATCGGCACGCCCCCTACGATGGGGCGCAGGTACATCTGGGCCTGATGACGCCGATCTGCCCGCCAGGCAGCGAGGACTACTACGAGGCGGCGGCGGCGGTGGCGGTCCTGGCGGGGAGCATGAGCAGCCGCCTGTTCACGGAGGTCCGTGAGAAGCGCGGCCTGTGCTATGCGGTGGGGGCGCGGTATCACGCCATGAAAGGCCGCGCCGGCGTGCGAGGCTACGCGGGGACGACGCCGGCCAAGGCGCAGGAGACGCTGGACGTCATTCTGGCCGAGTTTGCCCGGCTGCGCGAGGGCGTCAGCGAGGACGAGGTGGCCCGAGCGAAGGTGGGGCTCAAGAGCAGTCTGATTATGCAGAGTGAATCGACCGGGGCGCGAGCCGGGGGCATCGCCGGCGATTACCATCTGCTGGGGCGGGTGCGGAGCCTGGAGGAGATCAAGAAGGCGTTGGAACGGGTGACGGCGGCGCGGGTGAACGCGTTTTTGGAGCGGCAGCCGTTTGGAGATTTCGTGGTCGCCACGATCGGACCCGAGCCGGTGCGATGGGCCGGGGCGGGCGAGGGCCATTGAGCGGATGGGGATGGACTTCAAACAAGCACAACTGGACAACGGGCTGACGATCGTCGGCGAGGTGAACCCGGCGGCCCAATCGGTCGCGGTGGGTTTTTTCGTGCGGACCGGGGCGCGGGATGAAACGCCGGCGATCAGCGGCGTCTCGCATTTTTTGGAGCACATGCTGTTCAAGGGCACCGAGCGGCTCAGTGCGCTGGAGGTGAACGAGGCCTTCGACCGGACGGGCGCCAAGTTCAACGCCTTCACGGGCGAGGAGAGCACCGTGTATTACGCGGCGGTGTTGCCCGAGCACCTGGCCGAGGTGACGGACCTGTGGGCGCAGTTGATGCGGCCGGCGTTGCGGGACGACGATTTCGACATGGAGAAGAACGTGATCCTGGAGGAGATCGCCATGTATCGCGATCTGCCCCAGTTTGACGTGATGGATCGGTGCCGGGCGATGCACTTCGGCGGGCACCCGTGCGGTCACAGCGTCTTGGGGACCGAGGAAAGCATCGGGGCCCTGACGGCCGAGCAGATGCGGCAGTACTTCCACCGTCGATACGCCCCCAACAACCTGGTGCTGGCCTGCTGTGGGCGGTTTGATTTCGACGCCCTGGTGGAGCAGACCGCGGCGCGGTGCGGCGCGTGGGGGATGAGCGAGGCGGGGCGCGAACTGAGCTTCTACGAGGGCACGCGACGGAAGGAATCGCAGGCGCGGGGCAACCTGTCGCGGGCGCACGTGTGCCTGATCAGCCCTGCGCCGTCGGTTCAGGATGAGCGGCGCTTCGCCGCGTCGCTGCTCGGCGTGGTGGCCGGGGATGAGACGGGCTCGCGTCTGTTCTGGGCGCTGGTGGACACCGCCCGGGCCGAGACAGCCGGCATGCAGTACGAAGGCATGGACGGCGTGGGCGCCTTCTACACGTACATTCGCGCCGGGGCCCACGATCTCGATGGTGTTCTGGACACGGTGGACGGGGTGCTGGGCGAACTGGCCCGAGAGGGAGTCCAGGAAAAGGAGCTGGAGGCGGCGAAAAACAAGGTGCTCAGCGCCCTGGCGATCAAGAGCGAGACCCCGATGGGGCGGCTCGTGGACTTGGGTTTGAACTGGCAGTATCTTCAAACGTATCGAAGCGTGGCTGAGGACGTGGCCGCGGTCAAGGCCATCACGGTCGAGCAGGTCAACGCGCTCCTGGAGGCGTATCCGCTGGATCAGTACACAAGGCTCGTTCTGGAGCCCGGCCAGCAGGGCGCGGCGGAGGGGGGGCCGCGGTCTGAGTGCTGGCCGATGAACGGAGGGACGTATGGAAGGCGGGAACACGGGACGTCAGATTGACGGGGACATCCTGCAAAGCAAGGCCGATATTCTGCGCGCCCGGCAGGAAGGTCTGGGGGCGAACAGTTCTTCAACGGGCTCCGGCGAGGCGTCCGGTAACGAAGCCAAACCGAGACCGGCGGCGCTTCGACCCCTGGATCAGGTCCGGGTGGGTGAAGCGACGGCCGCCCGGCCGGTGCAGCCGGATGTAGTCAAGCCGTTGCCGGCGGCCCTGCGTCCGTTGGGCACGCCCGTGGGGGGCGCCGCGGAATCGCCTTTTGACCAAGATGAAACCGAGGAGGGCGATCTGGCCCGGCGTATCCAAAGCGCCTTGGAGCACGTCGCGCGACAGGAGTCGTTCGAGCCGGAGCAATCGGCGGCCCCGCAGTCCGAGGGTCCGATCCCCCAGCTCGACCTGGCCGAGCAGATCCTGGCTGAGCAGCGTCGAGCGGTCGCCCAGCGCCGGCAGCGTCCGGAAAAGGCCGCGGTAGCGGGGGCGGATGGTCGGGGCATTCATCGGGTGGTGCAGGCCATCCGGGGCGAGACGCGGCGGGAGGAGTCGATCTGGGCACCGGCGCGGTCGGCCGTCGCGGGCGTCTCCTGCGCCGAGGTGGGCACATCGGAGATCGCCCGGATCGTGGCCCGGGACATCGCGCGGCTTTATGGACGGCGGTAAGGACCGGCTGCAATGAATGAACGACTCTTTGACGACGGGCTGCAGCCCGCCCAGGAGCCGGATGACAGAGCGGAGTTCGAGGCGGCCCTGCAAGCCGAGTCGCAGCGGGGGCCCTTGGTGCTGCCGCCCGAAGTGGGGGTTTTGCCCATCCGCAACACGGTCGTTTTCCCCGGAACGGTAACCCCTTTGGCCATCGGGCGGCGTCGAAGCCGCCGGCTGATCCGGGACATCGTGCCCCACGAGACGGTTTTCGTCCTGGTCGCTCAACGCCGGGCCGAGGTGGAGGACCCGCGTCCGGAGGACCTGTACTCGGTCGGGACGCTGGCGTCGGTGCTGAAGGTCATCCACCTGCCGCAAGGCACGGTGAATATTGTCGTTCACAGCATGGCGCGGGTGCGCATCCTGGAATACGTGGCCCAACGCCCCTATCTCCGAGCCCGGGTGGAGGTGCTGGACGTCAAGGTCCGTCGCACCAAGACGCTCAAGGCGTTGATGGTGAGCGTGCGCGGCACGGCCGCACGCGTGATGGCGCTGAGCCCGAATATCCCGGAGGAGGCGGCGGGTCTGTTGGAGAGCATCTCGGACCCGTCGGGCCTGGCGGATTTCCTGGCGGCGACGCTGAATCTGCCGGTCCACGAGAAGCAGGCGCTGCTCGAAGAGCTGGACACGACCAAGCGGCTGCAAGCGGTTTCCGTGGCGCTGGCCGGCCAGCTCGACGTGCTCGAGCTGAGCCACAAGATTCACAACCAGGTGCGGGACTCGATCGACAAGAGCCAGCGCGAGTACTTCCTGCAGGAAGAGCTCAAGGCCATCCAGGCCGAGCTGGGCCAGGCCGACCACCGCACGCAGGAGCTCGACGCCCTGCGGGACAAGATTCTGGCGGCCGGTCTGCCCGAGGCCGTGCGAACCGAGGCCCTGCGCGAACTGGACCGGCTGTCGAAAACACCGGCGATGTCGCCGGATTACGCGGTTGTTCGCACGTACCTGGAGTGGGTGTGCGAGTTGCCCTGGTCGCGGGGCACGACGGATACGCTGGATGTGTCGCGGTCGCGGCGGATTCTGAATCGCGATCACTATGGGCTGGACAAGATCAAGCAGCGCATCCTGGAGTTCCTGGCCGTACGCAAGCTCAACCCGCACGGCAAGAGCCCGATCCTGTGCTTCGTGGGTCCGCCGGGCGTGGGCAAGACGAGCCTGGGGCAATCGATCGCCCGTGCGATGGGCCGCAAGTTCGTTCGCATTTCGCTGGGCGGCATCCGCGATGAGGCCGACATTCGCGGTCACCGGCGGACTTACATCGGGGCGCTGCCCGGACGAATCCTGCAGGAGCTGCGCAAATGCGGATCGCGCAATCCCGTGTTCATGCTGGATGAGCTGGACAAGATCGGACAGGACTTCCGGGGCGATCCGGCCTCAGCGCTGCTGGAGGTTCTGGACCCGCAGCAGAACGACACGTTCACGGATCACTACCTGGACCAGCCGTTTGACCTGTCGAGCGTGCTGTTCATCGGTACGGCGAACATCACCGATCCGATCCCGCCGGCGCTGTTGGATCGCATGGAGATCATCGAGCTGCCGGGCTATACCGAACGCGAAAAGCTTCAGATCGCCAAGCGATACCTGGTGCGACGGCAGCTCGGCGAGCACGGCCTCAGCGGTCGGCAGCTTACGTTCCGGGATGAGGCGATCCGGACGATCATCCGGGAGTATACGCGGGAGGCCGGTGTCCGCAATCTGGAGCGGACCATCGCCGCCGTCTGTCGGCATGCGGCCATGAAGATCGCGGAGGGTACCGCGCGGTCCATGACGGTCAACCCCGCACGCGTGCGACAGATTCTCGGCGCGCCGCGGTACGAGCGTGAGCTGGCGGCGCGCACGGCGGTGCCCGGTGTGGCGGTCGCGCTGGCGTATACGTCGACGGGCGGGGAGATTCTGTTCGTCGAGGTCGTGGCGACACCGGGTAAGGGACAGTTGACCCTGACCGGGCAGTTGGGCGAGGTGATGAAGGAGAGTGTTCAGGCGGCCCTGTCGGTCGTCCGGGCCAATGCCGAGCGGCTGGGCCTGGAGGCCGAGCCGCTGGGGAAACAGGACTATCACGTGCACGTACCGGCCGGGGCTGTGCCGAAGGATGGCCCCAGCGCGGGCATCGCCGTGTTTGCGGCGCTGGTGTCGTTGCTGCGTCAGCAGCCGACGCGGCCGGATGTGGCGCTGACTGGCGAGATCACGCTGCAGGGCCTGGTTCTGCCGGTCGGGGGGCTCAAGGAAAAGGTGCTGGCGGCCAAACGGGCGGGCGTGCGGACGGTCATCTGTCCGGCCCGCAATCGCCGGCACATTGATGAGTTGCCGCGAGAAGCCCGCACGGGTGTGAAGTTCGCCTACGTCAATCGCGCGGCCGAGGCCTTGCGTATCGCGCTGCGGCCCGACTGAGCGGCGTGTTCGTTGGGGATGGAGAGGTTATAGAGTGATACCGCGTGATGGGCATCGGATCGGATCCACAGACGTGCGTGCACGATGGGGCATCTCGTTGCTGACACTGGTGGTTGCTCTGACGGCGATCCCCACGGCCGCGGATCGACAGTACATCCTGGTCAATCGCGTGCCCGGCCGAGTTTGGAATCAAAACCGTCCTGAGACCTTCACCGAAGAGAGCTTCATGGAACTGCATCGGCGGCGCCCCGAGTCCGGGTCCGGAAACGTCCGATTCGGGGCGGGCTTCATCTTCTCGTTCCTGAACGGTGAGCCATACGTCGTCGCCGAGTCACTCCGGCGGTTTCTCGCCGGCGCCCAACAGACCGACACACCGGTTATCGTACAATTTGACGCGGAGAACTGGTGGGGCCATCGAAGCGACCTGTGGAACTTCTGGGATCCTTCGAGGCCCGGCTACGATCCGCAGAACCGTTACAACGTCGAATGGACGAGCTGGTCGCCCGATGACGCCGTGAAGATATGTTGGCGGAACTGGGGCCGGCAGATCCGGGTCCTGCCGCAACCGAATCTGATGAGCCCGGATTATCTGGCCGCCTGTCGGGAGGGCCTGGCTCGGCTGGTGCCCATTGTGATGGAGTGGTACCATGCTCTGCCCGCCGACAAGAAGGACCTGTTCGTGGGCATCAAGGTCGGCCATGAAAGCTCCATCGGGGTCAACGCGTGGCATTATCCGGATGGCAACCGGCTCCTGGATGTCCCGAGGGCCGAGGACCCCACCTACGGTCTGGATCACAGCCGGCGCCCCTCCCGCGGTGTCGCGGCGATCGGGTACGCGGCCGTCAAGACGGCCGGCATCCGAACCAGCGGGGAACTGACCGAGGCGGACGTGACCGAAGTGGTCCGCCGCTACGTGACGATCCTGTGCCGCACGGCCGCCGAGGCCGGTGTGCCCCGCGATCGCCTCTTTACGCATGGGGCCGGCTGGCACGAGGGCGAATGGCTCTATGATGCCGCTGGGAATGCCTATTCGTGTCCGGGGTGGAGCTTCTATCGACACGCCGCCGATCCACGCGGTGACATCGGCGTCCAGCGGAATCTCAAGCGAACCGAGGCGCCCTATTGGGCCGCCGTGGAATGGCTCCTGCCGGGAACTCGTGACGAGGCTGCCTGGCGGGAGGCCTTGGCCGCCACGCTGTCCGACCCGAAATGCCGATGCCTGTGCATCTACAACTGGGAAGGCATACAAGACAGCACGAGTATCCTCTCGGCGATCGCCGCGACCCTGGCCACCGCATCAACACCGTAGCGCGGTCTTGGCCGCCCGCTCCATCCGCTGGCGTGCCGGGGACCGTTGTCGTCCGGTGTCCGCATGGATGACGGCTTCACTCGGTTGCTCCACAAGCCATTCCAGGCTGGGTCAGAAGTCCCAGCCGACACCCAGGATATACTTCACATCGGTATTGCCTTGGCCCTGGGCCGGTGAGGCGTCGTAGTCGAAGATCGTCTTGAAGTTGGTGAACATGTTCTCCGTGACCGACGCCCGGATCTCCGCCGTGGTGGTCAGGTAATAGTCGGAGAATTGGCCGAAGCTCGGGTAGTACGTCAGGTCATTGATGAACTTAATCCGGTCGGTGAGCCGCTTGTCGAAGTGGTAACCCAGGTGCGCACTGGTCTCGTCGTTGTCGTCGCTGGAGTTCCTGAAGCTCTCGGTCAGATAGGCGACACCGGCTTCGGTGGAGAAATTCATATCGTCCGATTCGATCCACTGATAGCCAAGACCCACGGCGCCGACGATGCGTCGGTCGAGTTGGGCGATCTTGTCCGTTTCGTAACGCCCCTCCACGAAGCCATACCACTTGTCCGTCAGGAAATAGTCATATTTGCCCCGCAGCTTCCACCAATCCTCGGTGGTGCTTTTCGCGGCCGGTATCCGGGTCCTCCTGCTTGCTGCGGCCATAATCGAAGCCGAGCGATACGCGATCTCTTTCGCCCCGGCGGGTTGCGGCGGCGCCGGCCTGAATGCTCTCCGAGGTTGTGTTGCCGTGGACCGAGGTCCATCCCAGCGATAGATTACCCGTCCAACGGGGCTCGGGCGGCGGCGGAGGGTTCACGGCCTGAATGTGATCGAGACTGAGCTCGCCGCCGGGCAACAGGTCGGTACCCTCCAGTCGCACGTGGCCGGCCTGGGAGGCGCTGACTGGCTGGCTCACGATGCTGCCATCACTGAGGACCAGCGTGACGGCGGCGTCGCTGCTGAAGGTCTGCACGTTGCTCATCTCCACGGCGACGGGGCCCAAAAGATCGGCCGTGAAGTGGAGCTTGCCCTCCACGATGCTCTCCACCGTGCCGGTGATGCGGTCCCTTCTTACAGAACGAGCTCGCCCGCATGTGCTGACCTGACCGCCATCATCAGCATGAAGACCGCCAGCCACCGTTTCATGGCCTCGCCGTAGCCCATGGTTTCTCCCCTGAAATACGTGTAAATATGTACCAACTCCGCATTTGCATCGTTCGCGGAGACCGTAGACAACCATGATGTGGTGCGTCTGTAAACCCTTTTGCTTGGATTCGGTTTCCGTGTTTCCGTGCCGGGACGGCGGTGCGACGGGCAGGATCGGCGGTGGCGCGACGAACGCTGCAACCGCCAGCCAAGGGAATCAACGTTTGGAGGGTTCTTCCGGCGGCGGAATGGGGGCGCCCTGGGCCACCAGGGGGATCAGCCATTGCGGCGGGGC
>OMKS01001023.1_pt1 | contig 25641 bp, 26 predicted proteins | sample 1674721 | NCBI WGS metagenome assembly OMKS01 (sample SAMN06264996, study PRJEB25208) | sediment metagenome | isolation source: hot spring sediment | place: USA: California | collected 2014-09-02
GAATATGATTCGCCAGACCGAAAAGGCGCAAGGATTGAAAGCGGGCCGGCAACACCGCCAGCAGGGCCTGGTCGATCGTGCCGACGCCCACATCAGCCAAAAGCGACTTTTTACGATTGTCCGCGAGCCAGGAACTGCATTGGGCCGAGGCTGACTCTTCCCCGACAGCACCACTGCCGTTACCGGCAACCGCAGCCATGAATGTTTCTGAAAGGTGCCGTGCACCATGAGAAAGTACAATGGATGGGTTGGACTCCTTCTCGAAAAGGCGAAGATAAACCGGCGATTCTTCCGGCAGAGATTTTTCAGCCAGTCGACTGAACATGGCATTGGAAGTTGCCATGGTCGGGAGCGCCATAAAAAAACCTTTGCCACACCCGGCGGCCATCAACCGCCCCGCAAGCAAGAGTGCCGCCTCTGTTTTGCCGGAACCGGTCACATCTTCGAGAATGAATAGCTGTTGCGAAGCTTCGATGGGGCATTGCTCGACAAACCTCTGCAAGGGAGTCGGTGTTGCAATTTTGGGAAACAGTTCGGAAAAACCGGATAGTTCGGTTATCTGGCCACTTGTATTGATTCCAGCTTTACGAAGTGCTCGTTCGGCTTGGGGGTTGGCTTTGGTTTTCCAGTACTCTTCAAGCGCCATCGGTTCTCCGTGGAACGAGAACCAGGTATTATTCGACCCGATCCAGTCGCACAGAACCGCAAAACCGGCCATCAGCCATGACGCTTTTCGCATCGACAATTCGAGTTCATATAGCGAGGAGGGCGCTGACGGCTGAGATTTACTACAGAAAATTGCACCTGCGTCTCGGATGAATCCGGCCGCAGCAGCGGAATCCTCTTTCTCAAAATAGCTCTGAAAGGTTAGCGGAATTCCGTTCGGCCCCCTCATCTGTGGCGGCATACCATGGTGGCCCGTATATGCCCTGGCAACCGCCATGACAACATCCTGCCATTCAGCACATGAAAAATTCCGCCATCCAGGAAAATCAAACCGTTCGCTTTCAACGGAAGTTCTCAAGAAAAGGTTGCCGAGGCTATCATGCCGGACAGTATACGGTCTTCGGCTGGCAATGGATTGGAGCTTCTCCAGCAGATCAGGACGGAGGTTCTGAAAGGTTATCGAAAACTTGCCGATGTCATGAAACGATAGAAACAGTAGCAGCCAGCAATTACAGACTTCTTCTTCCAAACCGGTAACAGCAGTAAATTTCCGTCGCAGGGCGGAATTCTTCGACAATAGCACATGCCCCACCGCCGCCACATCCAGACAGTGGTAGACAAGCAAATGATACCTGCCGCTTTCCTTCTCCGCTTTACCCCAGTACCGGTAATAACTTTCCATAAAATCTCCAAAAATACGGCTAATCCCCTGATATCAACACCTTACCATGAAGTTCCAATTCCAACTGTTTACGAGCACCTGCGGCAATCTCATCTCCCTTGCGGACGGCATTCCCATTATTCTCCTGGTCATCCCGACTCCGGGCAATCTCAACAGCAGCAGTCTCCCCCAGCAGGGCAAAAACCGAATCAAGATCGGTTCTGACCCCTTGCGGCTTCCCCTCTCCCCGCCCAACCTGCGCCAGCCAACGCTTGAGCACTTCCGCCCTGGGCGTGGCGATGGACTGGACAATCCGAAAAACACCTTCGAGGGTGACGCAATCGGCCCGTTGCCCCGTGCCATCGGACGCAGGGAGTTCCAAGCCCTGGCACAATGTCCCAACCTCGCACCCCTCCTTCTCAAGACTCCGCATGAGCTTCCGCCAGCAGGCACCGCCATCAGTGCCGTCCATCAGCATGCCGCAGAGCAAATCCGTAACCCTTGGGTCAGCACCGAGAAAAACCAATGGTCATCCAATTTGGGTTCTTTCCCCGGCCGTAAGTATGTCGATCTCACCGAATCAGCAAATCCTTCTGCCCAGAGTAACTGACGGCGATCAACAAGGTCAGTGCCACTGCTTACCTCTATTTCAGCCTGGGGAGTAATTTGCTGTTCCAATATTCGATGTAGGCTGTGTAGGCTTTTTTGCTGGTCAGAAATTTCATATGCCGCTCCACATCCAGCCTGTACGCCGGCACCTTTTTTATTTTAAGCCGGCGGGCTTTTTCTAACCGGTGATTGCCGTCAATCAGGTTGTATCGGCCCGGAGCAATTTCCGCCAGGATTACCGGCCTGGAAATATCAACTGAACCCAGTTGAGACTCGTTGATGGAGGAAAATTCCCTGGGAAAATCACTTACCGCTGCTTCCTCAAGAATGAAGCTGGCCGGGTTTTTTTGAATTTCTTCGAGAATTTTAGTGATATTGAATTCGAAAATGCCGTTTGGATACAACTCATCACCGCTCCGCACCGGGCAGGGAGTGAAATTGTTATCGACCTGCAATACTTTGCCCATGGGCCTGTCCTCGTATCCATTTATCCCGTTCATCCCGGGCAAAAACCGGCCCCCGCAACATCCGGCAAATCACCTTGTTATTTACCCGGCCGGGCCAGATAATCCCTCAAGGTTTCCGGCGCCACTTCTCCCACTGAAAAAGATTGAGCGGGTCCATACTACTCCATCCGCTATGCCAACCGATGTCACACCAACAAAAAAACCGGGGGTTCGACAAAAAAATCCCTCACTCCCCATACAAGCCGGCCATGGCGGCAATCTCCCGGCGGACCAGCTCGCGCAGGGCCGGGGGCTCGATCACCCGCACCCGGCTACCGTGGCTTAGCACCTTTCTGATTACCTCGCGGAAATCGGCCACCGCGAAGCGCAGCAGCAGGCTGCCGTCGGGATCATGGCTGATCTGCTGCTTGGGGTGCCAGACCTGCTCGGCGATCCAGGGGGCGATTTCGGGGGCGAAACGGAGTACCACCTCCACGCTCTCCCGGCCCTGCATAATCCCGAACTGTTCGCGGCTGTACTCCTTAAGCTGGGGCAGCCGCCGGGGAAGCTGGAGCCGCTGGGGGGCGTGGTGGATATCATTGATGCGGGAGAGGGCGAAATCCCTGAGCTCCCGGCGCTTGCCGCACCAGGCCAGCAGGTGCCAGCTTCCCATGTAGTGCATCAGGTGCAGGGGATGGATGTGGCGTTGGGAAGTGATGCCGCTGTGGGGGGAGTGGTAGGTTATGGCAAGCGAGCGATCAGCGAAGAGGGCCTGGATCAGCAGGCGGAAACAGTGCTCCTCCACCCGGGAGTATTCGATATTCTTGACCGAGATCTTCTCCCCCACCCGCTCCAGGCAGGAGCCCACCCCCTTGCCGGCCAGGGGGATCGCCTTGTCGATCAGGCAGCAAAGCTCCTCCTTGATCGCGACATCCGGCACCGTGGCGGCCAGGCGCACCGCCAGAGCCAGGGCCAGAACATTGGTTTCATTGATCCAGGCGGCGGGAAGTTCGTAGGTTTGGTCGGTGTAGGAGTAGCCCCGGCGACGGGGCTGGTAGTGCAAAGGCGCGTGCAGGCGGTCGCGGATAAATTCGATGTCCCGCTGGGCGGTACGGGCCGAAACGCCGTACTCGGCCACCAGGGACGAAGCATTGGGAAACCGGCCGTCCTTAACCTGGCGATGGAACCACAAAAAACGTTCAAACTTCAGCCGGTCGGACATAACACCCCCAACGGCACCGTCCGCGGATACGAACTATTATGGTGTACGTCGTAGAAATATGACGTTATAGAATCCGTTCTCCGGTGTTAATGATCTCCCGCACAAAAGGGTCGGGATTTTCAAAGTCTCGGCGGGAAAATGAGTGGGGTTCGATACGCAGATCCACGTTGCGAGTCAACCGCAGCAGTTGGAGATCTTCGTCAAAGCCGTCAATCTCGTCTTGGTCCAGGAACACGGCAAGGTCGATGTCGCTCTCTGCCCGAGCCCGCCCCTTGGCGTAGGAGCCAAAGAGATAAAGACGCCAAATCGAGATCCTATTTTCCCGCAAGGTCTCAATGTACCGCCCGATCTGTTTATCAATTACCCTGCCACTTGTGCCTTGAGCCATTGCTGCATCTCCTTGATCTGTTCGATACGGGTTGCGGTGAAGTCGCGGGTCGCCTTGCGGGCAAAGCTCTGTTTATAGTCTGGATAGCGGCCCTTGAGATTGTAGGCCGTTACCTCCAGGAGAAAATCTTCTTGCTCGTCGGTTAAGTAGAGGCCGCAATCACGGGCAATCTTCAGCAAGTGATGGATGCGAGGTACCTGGAGATCTATCCGTTGAACATAAAGCCCCTTCAACGCCTTCTCCAACGCCAAGTGACCGACAAAAAGGGCCCAAGTGTAATGGCCACTGCCGAATAGGCTCTGCATAACTACCAGGTCTTTGTCCGATTCAGCCAACCAGTAGGCGATATGTTCATCCCTGGTCACGGGGAGCCTCCTCCAATTAATGGTGTCAGCAATCCTCGAAGCGGCCATGATAACATTTCTCCGCCAGAACATACAGTTCAACTTTTGACAGGATTTCTTTCAAGGCGGCCGGCAAGACCGGGAAAGCGGAAGGCGGTGAGGTTGCGCTCGCCGCAGAGAACGGTGCCGGAGGTGGCGAAATCGAGACCGCCGAGGATATTGAGCAGGGTGGATTTGCCGCTGCCGGAAGGCCCCAGCAGGACCACGAACTCACCCTGGTAAAGATCGAGGTCGACCCCGGCCAGGGCTTTGACCTCGACCTCGCCCATCCGGTAGATTTTGCTCAATCCCTCGGCGTGGAAGACTACCTGCCCGGCGGCTTTGACGGCGACGGTATCCATGCCGCCAATGGTATCACAGCCGGCCGGGCCGTGACAACGCGGGACTTAGGAAGCGAGGTACCGCCTGATGGCCTCAGCCAGGGTGCCGCAGATCTTGCGGAACCGCTCCTCGTCGCGCTCCAGCAGGGTGGTGCGGAAACCCTGCAGCTCGGTGGCGAAAGAGCTGAGCGGCACCACGCAGATTCCTGTGGAACCCAGCAGATAGTAAACAAAGCGCTTGTCCGGCGAGGTACCCGGCTGGGCCACCAGCTGCTCGACATGCTCCCGCACCTCGTTGTTTTCGATGGGCAGGGTCTGGCGGTGATTGAGAATCCCGGGCTCGAAGGCCACGCTCATGTAAAAGGCCCCGTCGGTGCGGTTGACGATCAGGCCGTCAACCTCCTTCAGGGTGTTATAGGCGATATTGGAGGCCCGCTCGTAGCGGTCCACCCGCTCGGCCAGATAGGCGTTGTACTGGGGATGGGTCAGGATGGCCGGCAGCACCATCTGCGGCAGGGTGGTGGAGCAGACCTCGACCATCTTGGAGTTGAGGATCGAACCGACATACTTCTGGAACATCGGGTCCTTGTCGCCGTTGTACACCTCGATCCAGCCGCAGCGGGAACCGGGCCAGGGCATCTCCTTGGAGATCCCGCGCATGGCAATGGCCGGCACGTCGCCGATCACCTCGGCCAGCGACTTGGTTTTACGGCCGTTATAGACGATCCGGTGGTAAACCTCGTCGCAGATGATAAAGAGATCGTATTTGCGGGCCAGAGCCACGACCCCTCGCAGAATCTCCTCGGGATAGACCGCCCCGGTGGGGTTGTCGGGATTGATCATCAGGATCCCGGCCACCGCCGGATTGTACTTGATCCGGTTTTCCATATCTTCCAGATCGGGAAACCAGTTGTTGCGCGGATCAAGCCGGTAGCTGACTGGCCGATCACCAGCATGGCTCGCCTCGGCCGAGGAGTGGGTGGTATAGCTCGGGGAGGAGACCACCACCCGGGCGTTGCGGCGCAGCATCCCGTAAATCTTGCTGATCGCGTCACCCAGGCCGTTGAAGAAGAGGATGTCGTCGGGCCCGATCTGGACCCCGCCCCGGCGGTTGACCTCGGCGGCCAGAAATTCGCGGGTGGTCAGAATGCCCCGGGTGGGGCTGTAGCCGTAGGAGGAGTTCTCCATGGCGCACTCGGCCACCAGCTTTTTCATCCACAGAGGAATCTCTTCGCCCTTGGCCACCGGGTCGCCGATATTCTCCCAGTAGGTCTTGATTCCCAGCTTCTGCAGTTTTTCGCCGACATTGACGATATTACGGATTTCGTAGGTCAACTCCCCGGCGCCGATATGGACAATGTCGGTACGCATGCCAATTTCCTTAAAATGATCAAGTAGTAAAATAGACGGTCCAGCCCGGCATCTTAACCACGCAATCCCCGGTCACGTCAAGGCAATATCATAATCCGCGCTGATCCATGGGGACAAAGGGACGGCTGAGCGGCCCCACGTAGATCTGGCGGGGCCGGCTGATCCGCCAGGCCGGGTCGTCCCACATCTCCTTCCAGTGGGCGATCCAGCCGGGCAACCTGCCCAGGGCGAACATCACCGTGAACATGTTGGTGGGAATCCCGATGGCCCGGTAGATGATCCCGGAGTAAAAGTCCACGTTGGGATAAAGGCTGCGCTCGATGAAATAGTCGTCCTTGAGGGCCACCTCCTCCAACTCCTTGGCGATATCGAGCAGGGGATCCACCACCTTGAGGTCATCAAGCACCTCGTCGCAGGCCTGCTTGATAATCCGGCAACGGGGATCAAAGGTCTTGTAAACCCGGTGCCCGAAGCCCACCAGCCGGAAGGGGTCCTTGGGGTCCTTGGCCCGCTCGACAAACTGGCGGAAATTACCGCCGCCCTGGTGGATGCTCTCCAGCATCTCCATCACCGCCTCGTTGGCCCCGCCATGGAGCGGTCCCCAGAGGGCGCTGATCCCGGCGGAAACCGAAGCGTAGAGGTTGACCCGGGCGCTGCCCACCATCCGCACCGTGGAGGTGGAGCAGTTCTGCTCATGATCGCCGTGCAAGATCAGCAACTTATTTAGCGCCGCCACCACCTTGTGGTTGACCTCATAAGGCTTGACCGGGGAATCGAACATCATGTTGAGAAAGTTGGCGCAATAGGAGAGGTCGTGGCGCGGATAAACCAGGGGGTGCCCCATGGACTTCTTGTAGGAGAAAGCGGCGATGGTCCGTACCTTGGAGAGCAGCCGGGCGGACATCTTGTCGATATTCTCCAGCGGATTATCCGTCATCTCGGGATAAAAGCTGCACAACGAGTTGACCATGGATGACAGGATGGCCATGGGCGGGCTTTTGGGCGGATAGCCGTCGAAAAAGCGGAGCATATCTTCGTGGATCATCGCGAAGTCGTTGAGCATCTGGCTGAACTGGCTCAACTCATCACGGGTGGGCAGGGAGCCGTGGTCCAGCAGGTAGGCCACCTCGACGAAGGTGCAGTTTTCCGCCAGATCGGCAATATCGTAACCGCGATAGCTGAGAATCCCCTTCTCGCCGTCGAGATAGGTGATGTTGCTGATACAGGAGCCGGTATTGGCATAACCGCTGTCCAGGGTGATATAGCCGGTGCTGGCCCGCAGGGTGCGAATATCGATCGCCTTTTCCCCCTCGGTACCCACCACCACCGGCAGCTCATGGACTTGGCCGTCGATCTTCATTTCTACTTTTTCGCCGGTATAATATCTGTGAGGCATGGCCGGATACTCCTTATGATTCAGCGGCCCTAACGGCCAGAAAATCTGATGTGGTTTCAAAGCGGATCGGGTAATCTACCGCCAACGCTGAGTATTTTCAAGAAACTTAATCGACAAACACAGCCGGGAGAAGTCGGGAGAGGATGGATAGCCACAAAGAACGACTAAGAAAATTTATCGATGAGGTCAGCCTTTATCCGGTTTCCTGCGAGAAGCTGGCCGGGGGCCGCACCGATCTGGAGTGGCTGGCGGCGGTGCTGGCCGGAGGCGCCAAGATCGTCCAGTTACGGGACAAGGAGTCCGGCGGCCGGGCCCTGCTGGCCAAAGCCCACGCCTTCCGCCGGGCCACTCGGGAAGCCGGGGCTCTGTTCATCGTTAACGACCGGCTGGATATCGCCCTGCTCAGCGACGCCGACGGCGTCCATCTGGGCAATGACGACCTGCCCGCCGAAGAGGTGCGCCGGTTCGCCCCCGAACTGCTGATCGGGGTCTCCTGCAACACCGAGGAGCAGGCCCAAAGCGCCGCCCAACGAGGGGCGTCCTACTACAATATCGGGCCGCTTTTTACCACCGGCACCAAGGAGGGGATCAAGGAATTTCTGGGGATCGAGGCGATCTCCCGTTTTTCCCGGCACTCCGAGTTGCCCTTCACGGTGATGGGCGGCATCAAGGGCCGCCATCTGCCGGAGCTGCGGGCCGCGGGGGTCCGCCGGCCGGCGGTGGTCACCGCCATCACTCAGGCCAAAGATATGGAAGCCGCCACCCGGGAGCTGATCGCGCTCCTCAAATAAGAGGTTGAGCCGCGCCGGAACAGGGGCACGGCTCAACCCGGCTTACTATTTGATGTTTTCCAGATAGCGATAAAGGGGCGAATCGGTGGTCAGCACCAGGCGGGTGTTGCCCCCCATGGTTGCCCGGTAGGTTTCCAGGGTTTTGTGAAAAGTATAGAAATCGGGATCCCGGCTGTAGGCCTCGGAATAGATCCGGGCGGCCTGGGCATCGGCTTTACCCATCAGGGTCAGGGCTTCCTTGGTGGCCTCAGAGCGAATTTCCAGGAGATCGCGCTCCATCTTGCCCAGAATCTCAGACTTGTTACCCTCGCCGCGGGAACGCAGGTCGGCGGCGATCCGCTTCCGCTCCGAGATCATCCGATCAAAAACCCGCCGCTGCACGGAATCGATATAGTTTACCCGGCGCAGCATCACGTCCACCAGCTCAATTCCGTACTGTTCCACCACCTCGGCGGCCCGGGCATGGATCATATTGGAGATCACATCCCGACCTAAAGAGACATACTCAATCTCGTCGGGCTCCAGCATGCTGACTCGCATGGCCTGGGGCTGCCAGTCGGAACTGCGAATAAATTCCACCAGGTTGTTCTGGTTGACGAAGTCGCGGATGGTACCGTCGATGATGGCATCGAGCACGCCCTGAGCCCGATTGACATCATGAAGCGACTGCATAAAACGCAGGGGATCGACGATCCGCCAGCGGGCAGTGGCATCAATATGAACAAAGGTCTTGTCCCGGGTGGGAATCTGATTGGGATCGCCGTCCCAGATCTGGATCCGTTTATCAAAATAGGTAACATCCTGAATAAAGGGGGTCTTGAACTTGAGTCCCGCCTCGGTCACCGGCTCACCCACCGGCCGACCGAACTGGGTAACCACCGCCTGACGGTCCTCCGGCAGCACATAGACCCCGTTGGCCACCACCAAGCCCAGGCCGGCAATAACTATAATCAACAATGTACGCACAATATTTTTCACAAAAACCTCCGCAGCGGTTGTTTGAAATTTTGTATCCTACTTCTTGCCGGTGGCGCCCAGGTTCAGCAGGGGCAGCAACGACTTCTGCTCCTTGTCGATCACCACCACCTCATTGACTTCCGGCAAGACCCGCTGCAGGGTTTCAAGGTAGAGTCGTTGCCGGGTTACCTCTTTGGCGCCCCGATACTCCTCCAGCAGGGCCAGAAAACGGCTGGTTTCACCCTGGGCCAGGTTGACCCGTTCGGTGGCGTAGCCGCGGGCCTCTTCCACCGTCTTGCGGGCATCACCACGGGCTCGAGGCACTTCCCGGTTATAGATCTCCTCGGCCTCGTTGATCAGCCGTTTCATATCCTGATCGGCCTCGTTGACCTCGTTGAAGGCGGGCTTGACCGGTTCGGGCGGGTTGACGTCCTGCAGCTGCACGGTGATGATCCGCACCCCGCTTTCGTAGCGATTGAGGGTTTCCTGCAGCTCCCGAGCCATGGCGTCGGCCAGGATGGCCCGGCCATCCAGAACCGCGTCGAAATCCATATTACCCACCAGCCGGCGCAGGGTCATCTCGCTGACGTCACGAACCGCTTGGGGCACATCCCGAATCCGGAAGAGAAAATGGTAGGGCTCGTCCACCCGGTACTGAACCACCCACTCCATGTCGATCACGTTACGATCACTGGTCAGCATCAGCGATTCCTGGGTGTAGCCCTGCTTCTGATACTGGGTGCGGTCGGCCACCGTGCGGGAGCGGAAACCGAACTGCTCCTTGCGCACCGACTCCATATCCACCTTGTAAACCACGTCCGCCAAGGGGATTTTGTAGTTGAGACCGGGCATGGTGGTCTTGTTGTACTTACCCAGGCGCAGGACCACCCCCTGTTCGCCGGGGCGGATGGTGTAGAAGGAGGAGAAGAGCAGGAAACCGGCCAACACCACCCCGACCACCATAGCCACGGTACCGGCGTTGATCCCACCGCCGCCAGGCTCGTCGGAACGCTGTCCGCCGCCATCACCCCCCGAGCCTCCGCCCTCAAAAAAGCTTTTGATCTTTCTGACCATGGCCGCCAACTGCTCTTCCGGCGACTGGCCGCCTTTACGCTGCCCCCAGGGGGGCTGCTGATTATCCCATGCCATAAAAAAATCCTCTTGCGGGTAAGTGAAGTCTGCTGAGCTGACCAAAGGTTGACTCATTACTCTGCCTGATTTCCCCCAATGATTCAACCCCTAAATATCGAAACCGCCGGGAGTGGCGCTTGACTTTTCCCGGAAAGCTCTGTAGAAAACGGGCACTTTCGCGCCGGGGGGCAAGGAAAGGACCAAACTCCGGGCCGCCAAACAAAAAAGCGTAATCCCCGAAGGAATTACGCTTCTGATGTTTAACCTGGTGCCGAAGGGGAGACTCGAACTCCCACGGGGAAACCCCCACTAGACCCTGAACCTAGCGCGTCTACCAGTTCCGCCACTTCGGCCCCGTGTTTGAAAAGGTGATAATATAGACTTCCCGCCGCTGTTGTCAAGACAATTTCCCGGCAGGGGTTACGTTTTTTACCAATAAATCCCACAGAGACCTGGAATATAATGGAAATTCGCACCAGTCTGGATCAGATCCCCACCCCCTTTCCCCACGCCTGCGTTACCATCGGCAACTTCGACGGCGTCCATCTCGGCCACCAGCAGCTCTTCGACGCCGTGCGGCGGCTGGCCCACCAACACCATGGCACCGCCGTGGCCATCACCTTCGATCCTCACCCCCTGCAGGTGATCTGTCCGGAGCGGGGGATCAAGCTGATCTCCACCTATGAACAGAAGGCGGAACTGATCGCCCAGTCCGGGGTCGATCAACTGCTGGTCCTGCCCTTCACCCGCGAGTTTGCCGCCATGGCGGCGGAGAGTTTCGTCGATGAGATCCTGATCAAAACCCTGGGGGTGCGGGAGCTGGTGGTGGGCTACGACTACGCCTTCGGCAAGGGCCGCCGGGGCGACACCGAATTCCTCAAGGCCCAGGGGCGGGAGAAGGGCTTCACCGTCCGGGTGATCGAAGCCTACACCGTGGATGACATGATAGTGAGCAGCAGCAAGGTGCGGGAGTTGGTGGCGGCCGGCCGGATGGAGGAGGTTACCAAGCTGCTGGGCCGCTTCTACCAGTTGCGCGGGGTGGTGCAGATGGGCAAGAAGCGGGGCGGCAGCATCCTGGGCTTTCCCACCGCCAACCTGAGCATCAACGAAAACGATCTCTGCCCCAAGCATGGAGTTTACGTCACCCAGGTGGTTTACGACGGCAAATGCTACGGCGGGGTGCTCAACATCGGTTACAACCCCACCTTCGCCGAAGGGCAGCTCTCGGCGGAGACCCATATCTTCGATTTCAACCAGGATATCTACGGCAAGCCGATCAAGATCAACCTGCTCAAGCACCTGCGCGGCGAACAGAAGTTCGACGGCCCCGCCGAACTGACGGCCCAGATCGCCAAGGACGCCGCCGAAGCCAAGAAAGTTCTGGCTGCCGCCGAAAGGGAGTTCCTGCTGGCCTGCTACGATAAATACAACGACTGATTATCCGGCCAAACAGACCCTTTTCAGGTGCGGTAATCGGCGTTGATCTTCACGTAATCGATGGAAAAATCGCAGGTGAGATAGTTGGTGGCCGCGGAACCGGCCCGCAGATCGACGGTGACCGTGAACTCCGGCTGCTTCAGCACCGCAGTGGCCCGGGCCTCGACCTCGGCCCCCTGCCCCACCCCATCCTTCACCATCACCACCCCGTCAAAGGCGATACTCACCGCGTTCTGGTCGAACGTGGCTCCGGAACGACCCAGGGCGGCGATAATCCGGCCCCAGTTGGCGTCCTCGCCGAAGAAGGCGGTCTTGACCAGGCTGGAGTTGGCGATGGTCCGGGCCGCCTGCCGGGCCTGGGCCTCATCGACCGCCCCCTCCACCCGGATGGTCACCAGCTTGCTGGCCCCCTCCCCGTCCCGCACCACCTGGCGGGCCAGATCCAGGCACAGGGAGCGCAACCGCTCTTCAAAGAGCATTTGCGCGGGGGAACCCTCCGCCAAAGGGGCCGCCCCGGAACTGCCGTTGGCCAACAGCAGGACCGTGTCGTTGGTGCTGGTATCGCCATCGATGGTGATCCGATTGAAAGAGGCCTCGACCCCGCGCCGCAGCATCCGCCGCAGCAGATCCGGATCGACGGCGGCATCGGTGAGGATAAAGCAGAGCATGGTGGCCATGTCCGGCATGATCATCCCGGCTCCCTTGGCCAGGCCGGTGATCCGGACCTCCACCCCGTCGAGTTCGAAGCTCCGAACCGCGCTCTTGGGCACGGTATCGGTGGTCATGATCGCCCGCCCCACCGCCTCCAGCCCCGCGGAGTCGTCCCGCAAGCCGGCGGCCAACCTGGGGATCGCGCCCCGAAAGCACTCGACATCCAACTGCATGCCGATCACCCCGGTGGAGGAGAGCTGCACCAGCTCTTCCTCGATGCCCAGGTTGTCGGCCAGCATCGCCCCACAGAGGCGGGCGTTGCGCATCCCCTCCTCGCCGGTACAGGCATTGGCGATCCCGGAATTGACCAGAATCGCCTGGGCCCGCCCCCCTTTGAGCCGGGAGGCGCCCAGCAGCACCGGGGCCGCCTTGACCGTGTTGGTGGTGAAAACTCCGGCGGCGGCGGCGGGCCGCTCACTGACGATCAAGCCCAGATCCAGCCGATCCTTGCCCCGAATCCCCGACTTTACCGCCGCTGCCCGAAAACCCCGCACCGCAAGCGTCATCGCCCCTCTCCTCCAAAAATTGTCTTAAATTAATGGCAAGAGCCACCCACCACCAGGCCCTCACTGCCGGCCGCAGCACCGCTTGTACTTCTTGCCGCTGCCACAGGGACAGGGGGCATTGCGCCCCACCTTCTCCTCGGGCCGGTTCACCGTGGGCTGGCGCGCCCCCCCCGCCTCCTTCCGGCTCAACTGCATGGGGGGCCGGCGGTTGCGCTGCTGGGCTTCCATCGCCTCCACCTCGTCATCCCGCACCAAGCGGACCCGAAACAGGGTGCTGACCGTCTGCTCCCGCATTCGGTCGATCATCTCCATGAACATCTGGAAACCTTCCCGTTTGTACTCGATCAGCGGGTTTTTCTGGCCATAACCCCTCAGGCCGATCCCCTCCTTGAGGTGATCCATGTTGAGCAGGTGCTCCTTCCAGTGGCTGTCCACCATCTGTAGGAGGATAATCCGCTCCAGCTGGCGCATATTCTCCGTCCCCACCTGGGCTTCCCGCTCCTCATAGCGCCGAAGCAGCTCCTGCCGCAGGCGGTCGCTCAGCTGCTCGGCGTTGAGATCGGCCCGGGCCGCTTCGTCCCACTCCGGGGTGAAACCGAAGAGGATGGCGCAGCGCTCGTTAAGCCCATCCCAGTCCCAATCCGCCGAGAGTACCTTCTCGTCGGCGAATTCGGCCACCAGGCCCTGAACCATATCCTCGACCATCTCCCAGACCACCTCCTTGAGATCGGTACTGGAGAGCACCTCGCGGCGCTGGCTGTAAATCACCTCGCGCTGCTTGTTCATCACGTCGTCATATTCCAGCAGGTGCTTACGGATTTCGAAGTTGTGCCCCTCCACCTTGCGCTGGGCGTTCTCGATCGCCTTGCTGATCATGTTGTGTTCGATGGGCTCATCCTCCTCCATCCCCAGCCGATCCATGATCCCGGAGATCCGGTCGGAACCGAAAATCCGCAGCAGATCATCCTCTAGCGAGAGGAAGAAACGGGAGGAGCCGGAATCGCCCTGGCGGCCGGAACGGCCCCGCAACTGGTTGTCGATCCGCCGTGATTCGTGCCGGCCGGTGCCCAGGATATGGAGGCCCCCCAATTCGGCAACCCCCTCGCCCAACTTTATGTCGGTCCCCCGGCCCGCCATGTTGGTGGCAATGGTCACCTTCCCCTTCTGGCCGGCATCGGCGACAATCTCCGCCTCCTTCTCATGGTGTTTGGCGTTGAGGACCGCGTGGGGAATTTTCTCCTTCTTGAGCATGGCCGAGATTTTTTCGGAGACATCAATATTGATGGTACCCACCAGCACCGGCTGTCCCTTCTCGTGCAGCGCCTTGATCTCCCGGACGATGGCTCGGTACTTGGCGGCCAGAGTCTTGTAAATGGCATCGGGGTAGTCGATCCGGATCATGGGGTGATGGGTGGGAATCACCACCACGTCCAGGTTGTAGATCTTCTTGAACTCGGCGGCCTCGGTGTCGGCGGTCCCGGTCATCCCCGCCAGCTTATCGTACATCCGGAAATAGTTCTGGAAGGTGATGGAGGCCATGGTCTGGTTTTCCCGCTCCACCCGTACCCCCTCCTTGGCCTCCAGGGCCTGGTGCAAGCCGTCGCTGAACCGGCGCCCGGCCATGGCCCGGCCGGTGAACTCATCGACGATCACCACCTGATCGTCCCGGACCAGGTAATCGACGTCGCGCTTGAAGAGGACGTGGGCCTTCAGGGCTTGGGTCAGGTGATGCAATTGCTCGATATTGCGTGGATCATAAAGATTTTCCACCCCCAGCAGCTCCTCCCCCAGGGCCACCCCTTCCTCGGTCAGGGCCACCGATTTGGCCTTTTCATCGACGGTGAAGTGGGTCTCCGCCTGAAAGCGGGGCAAGAGGGTGTTGACCTTGACATAGAGCTCGGTGGAGGCATCGGCCGGGCCGGAGATGATCAGCGGAGTCCGGGCCTCGTCGATCAGGATGGAGTCCACCTCGTCGACGATGGCGAAATTGAACTCCCGCTGGCAGAAGTCCTCCACCCGGAACTTCATGTTGTCGCGCAGGTAGTCGAAGCCGAATTCGTTATTGGTGCCGTAGGTGACATCGGCGGCGTAGGCCTCCTTGCGCTGCTGGTCGTCAAGGCCATGGACGATCACCCCCACCGTCAGGCCGAGGAAGGAGTAAAGCTTGCCCATCCATTCCGAATCCCGGCGGGCCAGGTAATCGTTGACCGTGACCACATGCACCCCCCGACCGGCCAGGGCGTTGAGATAAACCGCCAAGGTGGCCACCAGGGTCTTGCCCTCACCGGTTTTCATCTCGGCGATCCGGCCCTGGTGCAGCACCATGCCGCCGATCAACTGAACATCGAAATGACGCATCCCCAGGACCCGGCTTGAAGCCTCGCGAACCACGGCAAAGGCCTCGGGCAGCAACTCATCCTCCGTGGCTCCCTGAGCCAGGCGCTCGCGAAACTCGGCGGTTTTGGCCACCAGGGCGGCATCGTCCAGGGCCTTGATTTCCGGTTCCAAGGCGTTGATCCGCTCCACCGCCGGCTGCATGGCCTTAAGCAGCCGCTCATTCTGGCTGCCGAACAGCTTTTTCAACATATTTGCAAGCATCAAACCTTCTCCTTGTCCCAGATCAGGGCTTCCTCGTTACAGTCGGGGAACATCGGGCAATTTATACAATCACTCCAGACCTTGTGGGGCAACTCACTTTTGTCGACGGGCACAAACTGGAGTTTCTTGAAGAAACCCGGCTGGTAGGTCAGGGTAAACACCCGGGAGATCCCGAAATCGCGGGCCTCGGCCAGGCAGCTCTCCACCAGGGTCCGCCCGATCCCCCGGTCCTGATAACTTTCGGCAATGGCCAGGGAACGGATCTCGGCCAGATTTTCCCAGCAGATATGGAGGGAGCAAACTCCCAGCACCTGCTGGGGATCATCACCGGCCACCGCCACCTTGAAATCGCGCAGATGGTCGTAAAGCGAGCTCAGGGAACGGCCCAGCAGCAGATTCCGGCCGGCGAAGAACTGGAGCAGGGCGTAGATCGCCCGCACGTCATCCATCCTGGCGTTGCGTATCGTGAACGAATCAGGGCTCACAACTCACCACTCCCGGGTTGTTGCGCCAAAAGATGCAACCGGCTTGTCACGCCGGGCCGGGCGGCATTCTCCACTGGCATCAAGATCGTCTGCCCGGCCCAAAGTCCCAACAGAAACATCCAGAGAAAGATGCAAAAAGCCACCACCACCAGGCTGACCAGGCCACCCCAGCTCAGCTCCAGTTTAACCGCCACCTTCTTTTTTCTCCGCCGCGCCGCCGCCATCGCTCTCTACATGCTCTCCGGAGCGCCAACCCCGATCAGGACCAGACTGGAGGCCAGAACCTGGCGCAGGGCGTCGGCCAAGGCCAGACGGGCCCGGCTCAGGGCCGGGTCGTCACCGACGATCCGGTGCCGGTTGTAGTAGCCATGGAATTTAGCCGCCAGATCCTGGAGGTAGAAAACAATCCGGTGAGGCTCCAAGGCCAGGGCGGCGTTTTCCAGCAGAGAGGGCAGGCCGGCCATGGCCTGGAGCAGAGCCATCTCCTCCTCTTCAATCAGCAGGGAGAAGTCGGGCGCCCCATCACCGGCAACCACCCCCTTCTCGGCGGCCTGACGGGCGATACTGCAGAGACGGGCGTGGGCATACTGCACGTAGTACACCGGGTTCTCCTGGCTCTGTTTGGTGGCCAGATCCAAGTCGAACTCCAGTTGACTGTCGGCCTTGCGCATCAGAAAAAAGAAGCGGGTCACGTCGGGACCCACCTCGTCAAGCAGCTCCTCCACGGTCACGAAATTGGCCTTGCGAGTGGACATCTTGACCTGCTGGCCATCCCGCATAAGGGTGACAAACTGGTGAATCACCGGGGTGACCTTGCCCTCATCATACCCCAGGGCGCGCACCCCGGCCAACACATCGGGCACGGTGGCGATATGGTCGGAGCCGAACACATTGACCATCCAGTCGAAACCACGACGGAACTTCTCCCGGTGGTAGGCGATATCCGGGAGCCGGTAGGTGGGTTCGCCGGTGGATTTGATGATCACCCGATCCTGTTCCAGGCCCAGGTCGGTGGTTTTGAACCAGACCGCTCCCTCCTGCTCATAGACCAGCCCCTTCTCCCGCAGGGAGGCGACCACGTCATCCACCAGGCCGTTTTCGTAGAGAGAGTGTTCGTTGTAATAGCTGTCGAACCTGATCCCCAACCGGGCCAGGGTGTTGTTGATATCGGCGAAGATCACCTCTTCCGCTTTTTTGGTGAAAGGAGCGGTGTCGCTTTCATCCTTGAGGGAGTCACCCCGTTCCTCGATCAGGGCCCGGGCGATTTCACGGATATATTCCCCCTGGTAGCCGTCCTCGGGGAAGGTGAAAGGCAGCCCCAGCAGTTCCAGGTAACGTGCCCTGGTCGACTCGCCCAGCACCCTCATCTGGCGACCGGCGTCATTATAGTAGTACTCCCGGGTTACCGCGTAGCCGGTGGCTTCCAGCAAACGGGCGATGGCGTCTCCCAGCACCGCCTGGCGCCCGTGGCCGACACTGAGGGGGCCGGTGGGGTTGGCGCTGACAAACTCCACCAGCACCTTGCGACCCCGGCCGCAGGTGCCGCGGCCGAACCCGGCACCCAGCCGCTTGATCTCCGGAATCACCGCCTGCCAGACCTGGGGTTTGAGGAAGCAGTTGACAAAGCCGGGACCGGCCACTTCCACCTTGGCAAACAGCGAATCCCCGCCGGCGGCGTCGGTGAGCAACTCCACCAGGGCGGCGGCGATTTCCCGGGGGTTACGCTTCTCCCGGCCGGCCACCACCATGGCCAGATTGGTGGCGAAATCGCCCTGCCCGGCCCGCTTGGGCTCCTCCACGGCATAGCTGCCGGCGGCGGCATCACCCCACAAACCCCGCTCCACCCCCAAGGCAAAACATTGATCCACCTTGGCCCGTACCTGCGCCTTAATCATCGCAACCTGTTCCTTTCATGCTTGTCGTTGATCGAAAAGATCCCGCTTCTGGACCACCTCGTCTCCAATAAAGAGATGCCGGTTGGCGGCTCCGAAGCGGCACAATATCTCGTAACTGATGGTGCCGTGCCGGGCGGCCAGCTCGTCGGCACCGATAAACTCCTCCCCCTGGCGGCCCATGAACACCACTTCATCCCCCACCGCCACCTCCGGCAGTTCGGTGATATCAGCCATACAGGCGTTCATACAGATGGTGCCGCGCAGGGGAACCCGCCGCCCTGCGATCAGCACCTCGGCTCGACCGCTCAAGCCCCGGGGGTAGCCGTGGGCATAGCCCAACGGCAGAACCGCCAGCCGGGTGGCCCGGGTGGTTACAAAGCGATGACCATAGCTGACCCCGCGGCCGGCGGCCAACTCCTTCACCTGCAGCACCCGGCTGCGCAGACTCATGGCAGGGCGCAGGGCAAGAGTTTGCCCGGCGGAATCAAGGCCCGAATCGGCGGGGGCATAACCATAGAGGCTGATCCCGGGCCGCACCATATCGGCGTGGGTTTCGGGAAAACGAAGCAGGGCCGCCGAATTGGCCATGTGCAGCAGCGGCCGCTCACCCGCCGGTCCATCACCCAGCAAGCCGGCGGCAGTCCGCTGAAACCGGCCCCACTGCTCCCGGCAAAGTTCGGCCGCCTCCGGATCGTCGGCCAACGGGAAATGGGAGAGTATCCCCGCCAGGCGCAGGCCGGGCAGAGTGTTGATCGCCACCGCCATTTCCCCGGCGGCAGCGGGCTCCAGGCCCAAACGACCCATACCCAGATCAATTTTGAGATGAACCCCCACCACTTTGCCCTGAATCACCGCCTGGCGGGAAAGCTGATCGAGCATCATCCGCTCAAACACCACCGGGCTGAGTTCCCGGGCCACCGCTTCGGCCGCGCCGGCGGAAGCAACCCCCAACAGTACCACAATCTCGCCGGCAATCCCGGCCTCCCGCAGCCGGACCCCCTCTTCAACCTCCGCCACCCCGAAGCAGTCGGCCCCGGCCCAGGCAAAGGCCCCGGCCGCCGGCACCAAACCATGCCCGTAGGCATCAGCCTTGACCACCGCCATCAAGCGCGCGGCCGGTGATACCCGCCGGCGCACGGCCAGGAAATTATCCCGCAGAGCGCCAAGGTCAACCAACACGTTGTTGTAAGGGTCGATGGTCATCGATTTCAGGGCCGCCATTTCCGCCAAAACAAGCGACTGGAGAGAAAAAGGGCGAACCCCACCGCCAGATAGACCAGGGCCACCCACTGTTCGGGGGTGCCGACAACCCGCAGAGCCCGACCGCCAAGCATCATCAGCAGTACCAGCAGCCACATTTTCAAGGAATAGACCGCGCCCAGGCAGGAATTATCCTTCATCGAGAGCAGTCGCTCAATGTTGCGACGAGCCGAGCGGGCCAGGAGATAGTGGCCCTTCAGGATCCCGATCAGGAGGGCCAGCAAGGGTGGCCACCACAGGCCGTCGCCATAGAGCAAGACCCCCCTAACCAGCAGGTAGATGCCGATGAAACTCCAAAGCAGGGCGGCCACCAGCAGATGGGTACTGATTGAAACTCCCGGTTTCCAGCGTTGGGCGACATTAACCAGCATAACGGGCGGCAACCTCTTTATTTGCCCCTGAGGAAAAACAGGCACACCGCGCCCCGGCCCCGGCAGTGGTGCCGATAAACAAGAATAGGCATACCCCGGTTGATAGGGGTATGCCTATTCAGCAACTGAAATCACAAAATACGGAGTTACATTACACCTCGGTTACGGTGATGGCACCCTCGGGGCATACTTCCACGCAGGTCTCACAACCCAGGCACTCGTCCATGTTGACCGGATCGGCCTTGCCGTCCACCATCTCTAAAACTTGAGCCGGGCAGGCGTTTACGCACTCTTCATCACCGCTGCATTTGTCTTTGTTCACTTCAACTTGCCACATGTTTTGATCCTCCATTGAACAGAATAAGTTACCGTAAGACTGAAGCAGTTCACCCGGGCTGGCGCACCGGATGCTCCACCACCAGCCAGTTTTCTACCGGCGCAAGTAAGCACCACTTCCCTCTAATGCACCGACTTTTTTTTGTCAACAGAAAAGGTGCCGGACCAATCCGCGGAGAGCGGTGCCCGTTGACCCCAACCACAATATAATGTAGGTTGGCGACGACGGCAACGGAATAAACCTTTTTTGCAACTGGAAAAACAACCCCGAACCGGGTGGAACACCATGAAACAACCGAAAAAAGCAGGGGCCAAAAAGCGAAAAAAGAACCAGGTCAGTGTCGAAAAATCGGAAGAGGCGATGATCGGCGGAATCATTGAGGGCAGCCCGGATGCCGTCGGGGTGGCGGTGCTGCGGCTGGCCTGTGGCTGCCGCAAGATGGCGGCGGTGGACCAAGAGGGCGAACCGGCCAGCAAGGTGATCATCTACCGGGACAACTCCCTCAACGTCTGCGACCAGTGCAAGGAGGATAACGGGGCCTACATCCGGGTGCGGGAATCCTTCATCCACTGGATCGAACCGCCCCCCGCCCCCGAGCGGCAGGAGATGATCGCCGGCAAGGTCTTCGGCAACGTGCCCACCCACTGATGTCAAAATGGTGAACATTCCGGGCCGCCCCAGAATTATCCCCATCGCCAGCGGTAAGGGCGGAGTGGGGAAAAGCATCTTTGCCGCCAGCCTGGCCATCAACCTGGCCCGCCGGGGAGAGAGCACGGTGGCGGTGGATCTGGATCTGGGGGGTTCCAACCTCCACACCTACCTGGGGATGCCCAACACCAACCCGGGAGTGGGCGACTTCCTCAAGCAGCGTTTGACCGACCTGCCCAGCCTGGTGGTTCCCACTCCGGTCGATAACCTCGGCTTTCTCCCCGGCGACGGCAAAACTCCCTTCATGGCCAATATCTCCACCCGGCAACGACTGCATTTGCTGGACGAGCTGCTACGGCTCAAGGCCCGCTACATCATCGTCGATCTCGGTGCCGGATCGGCGATCAACACCATGAACCTTTTCGGCCTGGCCCTGGACGGCATCGTCATCACCACCCTGGACACCCCGGCCCTGATGAACGCCCTGGTCTTCCTACGCAACTTCACCTTCGCCAATATCCTCAGTCTGGCCTCGGAGCGGGCACCCACCCGCAAAATGCTGCTGAACGCCTATCGCCGCTCGGCCGACGGAGCCAACCTGACCGCCGAGGAAATTTACGATCTGTTGGCCGCCCACGACCCGTTGCTGGCCCGCCAGATCCGCCAACGACTGGAACGCTTTACCCCCCGCTTCGTTTATAACATGGCCGATCAACCCGAAGACCTGCGGGTGGCCGGCCGAATCCAGGACACCCTGAAAAAAAACCTCTCCATGAACAGTTCGCCTTTGGGCCTACTCTTTTATGATTCGGCGGTGCGTAAATCGGTGCGGCAAAACAAGGTATTTTTGCGAGAGCAGCCGGACACCCCCTATGCCAGGGGGTTGCGGGCCATCACCGACCGCCTGCTCAAATCCGCCGCCCAGTCGCCCAGCCTGGAAACCCTGATCAGTGAAGCCCGCCGCCATGCCTGAAAACCTCCCCGCCGCCGACCCCAGCCGCCGGCTCCAGGCGATCCAGGTGGAAGAGTCGTGCCTGGATCTGCCGCTGACCCGGCAGATCGTCGCCCGGGCGGGGAACCTACCGGTGGAGGTGGTGGCCGACCGCCCCGACCCTGCCCCGGCTCCGGTTCCCTACCCCCACAGCCTCACGGCCGGCAAGCGGCTGCTGCACCTGGGCCGCAACCGGGGCCGCTTCCTCAAGCCCTGCCCCGCCACCCGCCAGTACCGCTGCTGTGACTACCAGGTACTCAATATTGGGGCCAACTGCCCCATGGATTGTGCCTACTGCATCCTCCAGGCCTACCTCAACAACCCCTGGCTCTCCTTCTACGTCAATATCGACGACCTGCTGGACGAACTTGACCAAGCCCTGGCCGGCACCCCGGGGACCCTGCACCGGATCGGCACCGGCGAATTCACCGACAGCATGGCTTTAGACCGGCTCACCGGCCTCAGCGCCACCCTGATCAATTATATGGCCCGGAAAAATAACGCGGTGCTGGAGTTGAAGTCCAAGGCGGTGGTGTTGGACCATTTGGCCGATCTGGACCACCGGGGTCGAACCATCATGGCCTGGTCGCTCAACAGCGCCGAGGTGATGGCCAAGCTGGAGCTGCACACCGCCGATCTGGAGACTCGGCTTAACGCCGCCGCCCAATGCGCCGCCTGGGGCTACCCCCTGGCCTTTCATTTTGACCCGATCATCTGTCACCCCGGCTGGGAAGAGGCCTACAGGGCCACCATCCGCCGCCTGTTCGCGGTGGTTCCGGCCTCAAGCATTGCCTGGATCAGCCTGGGCGCTTTCCGCTTTCTGCCGGCCCTGCGCGGGATAATCGGCAGCCGTTTCCCGAGAGCCCGTTTCATCCATGAGGAGTTTGTCCCGGGCCTGGATGGGAAATTTCGCTATTTCCGCCCCCTGCGCACCAGGATGTACCAGGTGCTGCTCGACGAACTAAGCCGGGGGGCGGCAAGCCGCACCTGCATCTATCTCTGCATGGAAAACGACACGATCTGGCAAGCGGTGTTCGGCTTCACCCCGGAGGAGCGGGGCGGCCTGCCCGCCATGCTGGACGCAACCCTGCCGCCCAGCTAAGAGGGGGACAGAGGACCCTTATTCGGACTGGTCGGTGGTGGCGGGGGGAACCCCGGCGCCGTTCTCTTCGGTGGCCGCCGTTGACTGCTCCGAGGGTTCCGGGTTGTTTTTGTTCTGCTTACGTAGTCGCTTCTCTTCCTTCTTCTTTTGCCGGGCGAGTTCCTTCTGGCGTTTTTCGTAGTTGAAATTTATCCGTGCCAAATTGTCTCCTCTGGGCCGGAGCCCACAAATTGATGGGTGAGAAACCGGGTTCACGGACAGTGTACCCGGTTTCCCGCCAAAGAGCCAGCCGGCCGGAGATTCTCCAATAGGGGCGACGACAAACGCTACCGATCATCACCGCCTGCGGGGATAAAAACGAGGAGAGTGGATGCTTAAAAACTGTAAACCAAGGCCTGGCTGAAGGTGTAGTAATCGGATTCGGCATTGTTCCGCACGTCGGCGTAGATCAACTCCAGATCGAGATTTTCGTACAAACCGTAGCCGGCGACCAGATTTAATTCCTTTTCCTTCGGCTTACCGGTCCCGTCATAGTAGTGGGTCTGACCGTAGAGTGCGGTCAGACTCAGGGCCTTCCCTTCGTATGCCAACTCCAGATACCAGGTTTTGGCGTCGGCCTCGTAAATCCGGTTGCCCTCTTCAAAAGGACTCTGGTCGCCAAAGCTGTCCACCAGACCGACCCCCTTGCTGTTGGCCTTCAGGTAGCCGCCGCCAAAGCCGAAATCGCCACGGGCAAAAGTCTGCTCCAACCAGAAGAGGTCCCCATTCTCCTCGCCGCTGGCCGAGTCGGTGGCGGATTTGACGAACTGGAGCGTGGTGGAGGCCTTCAGATTTTCCATGATCTCGTAAGCGGCGGTCAATCTCAGGCCCGGAGCCCGAAACAGGTCGGGCGCGTGATAGTAGTAGGGGTTAACGGTCAACCATTCCAGCGGCGCGTACTGCAGATCGATAAAATAAAGCCCCTTGTTGTCGTTTAGTCGGCTGAAGCCGGCGCCGACTTCATCCAGGTCCACGACCGCCTGGCGGCCGGCCCAGCCCAGGGTCAGCTCCAGGTTGTTCAAGGGGGTGATTTGAGCGCTGCCCCCCAGGATGTAATCGTTGAGCCACTCCAGATCGATCTCGTGACGACCGGCGGTGATCTCGCCCCAACCCTCGCCCGCGTAGTGGAGATAAGCCTGGTGAATGATGGCGTCGCTGCCGATTTCGGCCCGGTAATCGCCATCATTTTCTTGCGCCATTCGAGTGGTGGCCCAGGCCCCGAACCCCAAACTAAGACGATAAAAGGGCACGGTCCGGTATGCCAACGCGACGCTGCCGCTGATAAAGCCCTCCCGCTCGCCGCCCTTCTCCTTGGTCGTCGTCCCATAGGCCGCGACCTGGCCATTCGCCGCCCCGTTGACAAAAGCCTCGCTCCAGGAATCGGCCGCCGTCGCCAACGGCACCAACATCAACTGACCGACCAAGACCAGCCCCCCCGACAATCGTTTCATGACCAACCTCCCGATTATAATGATGATATCTTTGGCCAACCGCCCCTAGTAGGAGCTGAACCGCCTCCGGCCTGCCCGCTACGCAGTGCCGACCAATCAGGTTAGGGGTGACTAATTAATCGAGCGAACTTTTACTGTCAACACTTTTTTTGACACGCCTAACTTGATAAATAAAAACCAACAATGTCGATGGGAACAGGAGTCACCGGAGAGGGCAAATAGTGGGTTGGCTAAAAAGAGAGTACCGCGGGGCGGCGAACGCTAAAGGTTCCGTTCCGGGCAGGGGGTACTATTTTCGTTGAACAGGGCCAGAAGTTGGGGAATCTGGCGGCTATACGCCGTCAGGATCAGTTTTTTCAGGGGCCGCTTGATTGTTTTTAGCGGCGGCATAGGCTTGATTATCGGCAGTAATTGCTCCACCGGGGCCGGGGGCCTGATCTGCAGCTTGCTGTCCAGTCCTTCGGCCAGACCGATCTCCATCCCGCCCTGCATGGCGCCGGTGGCCTGCTGGTCCCCCAGGGTCCGCAAAAAAGCCATAATGGCGCTGATATTGTTCTGCTTATAGAAGTATTTGATCTCTTCGGCGATGGCCCCCTGCATCTTTTCCAGTTCCCGAACCTTGCCGTCAAACACCTTGACATGGAAGCCCAGGTTTTCGTAGCAGGTGAAAAAGTAACGGACAAAACGGCCCTTCCTGGTCCAACCCTTGAAGCGCTGACACTCGAAAACCCGCGCCTGGAGCGAGGGAGATTCCAGCAGATAGGAATCGAAAAAGAGCCGCTCATTCAGCCCCACCAGCTCCATAAATTCCTGAATCAGCGATTCATCGCGCAGCAGCAGATAGATCCGCATCAGATCGAAGCTGATCCTTTTTTCCAGAATAAATGAGTGCTCACGAACCTTCTGAGCATAGTCCTGGCTATCCTCCTCAATCAGCTTGCGAAAGCCGAAATAACGCCCGGCGATCTCCTGTTTTAGTTCGGCGGCCATGACATCGTCAAGCCCCCCCTGCTGTTGCGGCGGACGCATCATCTCACCATCTCCCCCATCACCCCAACTCGCCCAGCAGGCGGTTGAAGACATCAAAGTTGCTGATCATCCCCACCAGTTTCTCCCCCTCCACCACCGGCAAACGGCGGGTACCGGTAACCCGCATCAGCAAAAGACAGTTTTCGATGGAAAGGGCGGGGTTAGCCCCCACCATCACCACCGTGCGCACCCCGGCCGGAGAGCCGACCTCGATGGCCTCAACCCCATGAATCGCCGAAACCACCCCGCCCCGGATCCGGCCCGGGCCGGCGGTAACATCCACGGTGCCGCAGGCGAAAACATGGCTGCGCATGATCTGGTCTCGAACTTGTATACTACCATCGACATGAACCCTGGTCCACTCCAGAAAGCGGGCTTGAAGATCACCGCCGGACTTGATCCACCCCTGGCCCCGGGAG
>OMKS01001025.1_pt1 | contig 25611 bp, 26 predicted proteins | sample 1674721 | NCBI WGS metagenome assembly OMKS01 (sample SAMN06264996, study PRJEB25208) | sediment metagenome | isolation source: hot spring sediment | place: USA: California | collected 2014-09-02
TATGATTTTAATCATACTAATTGTAAAATTAAAGAAATATTACAAATTATCAAACGGACTTATAATTTTTTGTAAACTTTTTTCAGATACGTGGGTGCATATCTCGGTAGTCTTTGAACTTTTATGACCTAGAAGTTCTTGGATAAAGCGTAAGTCAGTCCCTGATTCAAGCAAGTGCGTGGCATAGCTGTGTCGAAGCCAATGCAAGGTTACTGGTTTTCTAATGTTACTTTTCGAAACAGCCTGTTTTAATACGCTTTGCAGACTTTGTTCCGAATATTGCATGCCCTCTTTCTGCCCCTCAAACAACCAAATTTTAGGCCGAAATATTTTATAGTATTCCCGAAGCATTTCTATAGTTTTTCCCGAAATCGGCACTTGCCTGTCTTTGTATCCTTTCGAATTCCGAATAATTAGCATATGGCGCTTGGAGTCAACGTCTCCAATTTTTAGGTTCAGCAGTTCGCTTCGACGAAGTCCGCAAGCGTATATCAGGCTAAGCATGGTGCGGTGTTTTATGTTTGTTGGGGCTTCGAGTATGGCTTTAACTTCTTCTTTGCTCAGCACACTAGGTAATTTATGTTCGCGACGTGGGCGTTGTAACCCCTCAACCTCTATTTTACTTTTGCGTACTTCCCGAAAGTAAAGTTTTAGTGCATTAACTACCTGGTTTTGATACGAGAAACTATACTTGTGCTTTAGTATAAACTGGTTTACAAATAATACCACATCTTCGTTGGTCAATTCAGAAACTGGTTTATGGTCAAAATAACTGAGAAAAGCAACCAAAGCATCTGTATAGGTTTTGATAGTATTGGGGCTATAGCGTCTAAATTTTAGCCATTTTTCAAACCTTTCTTTTTCTTGCAGAGTATCTATTAGGGATTCATCTTCGTTTGATAGATGCGGTAGATTCTTTATATCCAACCATGCTATACTTTTAAATGCTTCCAATGCTTTGTTTAAATTGAACTGAGAAATGGGCAGATACCAATATTTTTTTGTGGCACTCCAACGGGCATTGAGCTTAGTTTTAAGTATCTCTATTAGCTGTAAGTCCTTTTCACATATAAAGCATGCAACTTCTTTGTCGCGGTGTCTATCAACTTTTATAGTTATGTTTTTCATGTTCAATAGGTGAGTATTGGTACCCTACGTACATTCTAATCAATGGGTGATTATTTTAAGCTTTTCTTTTTCAATTTGTCACATAATTCTTTTAGTAAAGTTAGAAAGTTTAAACGAGATTTGTCAATAGAAACCCAAGAAAAATGTACACCCCTTATCTCTATTGACGGATTTGGATTTATTTATTCGAGATACGTCAATTGATATAATCGGTTGACGTATCTGCGTTTATGTCAGTGATGATAGGGTTAGTAGTTAGATATCAATGTTGTTTAGTTAAGGTTATTTGTCATGTTGCGCGCAAGCAAAACATGACGCTATCGTGCTGAGTTCCGATTTTTTATAGGGATAGACTTCGCCGAAGCATCTCATTGCTCATTTTTCTTCAATCCTTTGAAGAGATCCCTCGACTTTGCTCGGGATGACAAAAACCCTATCTTCCTTTCTGCTCACTTGTCATGCTGAGCTAGCCGAAGCATCTCTTTACCTTTAATCCTTGTTGTTTTTTTTGGAAACCGCTCTTTGCCATGCTTTTCAGTTGCGATGTAATTTTTCCACTTTGCTCTCTGGCATATATATTACGTGCATCGCAATACACGAGGGAGAAGCCATTGGGTTACAAATATTTCGCCTCTACGGGGCTGGAAGCGTTGTTCGTTGTTCGTGGGATACGACCTCACCCCTCTTGTTCGAGCGCGTCTCCTGTTGCGTTCGGTTTTTTTGGCCTCAGCCAATCCATATCCCTGAGAGGGAATGAAGTGGAATAAGCAAGCAGAGGCATAAAAGCCTGACCCGGAAATGGGTCGGGGGTGGAACGTGGCGGTGAGCCCGGTAAGCGATACCACATGAACCTTGCCGCAGGCGGGGCGAATTGTGTCGCGTGGCAGTTCCGCCCCCGGGGCACCCATCGGGTTAGGCTTTTCAGCCTTGATTTTCTTTGGTTCTTTCTTGTATCAAGACAAGATAGAACACTTAAATGGTGCTTTGCAATGCTTTTCCGTTGCGATGCAGTGGTTCACTCTTGTTCTTTGGCCTATGCATGGCGTGCATCGCTGCTTGTACTGAATTACCCTACCTGCTATCAATATTACGCCCCTACGGGGCTGGAAGCGTTGTTAGTTGTTCGTTGCTCATAGTTCCTGAAACTATTGTTATGTTGAGTCCCGAAATATCGGGATAGACTCCAGCGAAACATCTCATGGGGTTAGATTAGAGTTCCTTCGGCTTCCCGCTAATGCGGGACAGGCTGCGCAGGATGACAAGCATGTATATTTTTGTTAACTAAACGACATTGAGTAGATATAATAAAAAAGGAGAGCAGGGCTGCTCTCCTTTCAAGGTGATATACTGTAAGGATTACAGGTTGAGCGATACGCGTTTGAATGCGGTTACCTTAACATCCTTATCAACGCTTTGCAGGTACTGGCGGATGGTTAACTTGCTATCCTTAACAAATTCCTGGTTGAGCAGGGTGCTCTCCTTGTAGAATTTTTGTAGTTTGCCTTCGGCAATCTTATCGAGCATGTTCTCGGGTTTGCCTTCAAGGCGTGCCTGCTCGCGGCCAATTTCAAACTCCTTCTGGCGAATATCTTCGGGAACATCGTCCTTGTCAATAGCCACAGGGCTCATGGCGGCAACCTGCATGGCAACATCCTTGGCGGCCTGGATATCAATTGCTTTGCTGAAGCCTACCAAAGTAGCCAGCTTGTTGCCCATGTGGATGTATGAAACCACCATGGGTGCTTCAACCTGCTCGTAGTAGGAGAGTTCACTCTTTTCGCCGGTAATACCGGAGAACTCGGCAACGTAATCGGCTACCTTGCGGCCATCGAGGCTCGATTCTTTGAGCGCGTCGAGGTTGGCAGGTGCTGTATTCAGTGCATGGTCAAGTATTTTATTGGCTACGCCAAGGAAATCGGCATTCTTAGCAACAAAGTCGGTTTCGCAGTTAAGCACAATCATGGCACCGCGGGTACCAGTCTGATTAACCTTTGAAATGGCAGCGCCTTCACCGGCTTCGCGGTCGGCACGTTTGTTGGCAATGGCCTTGCCGCGTTCGCGGATAAGTTCGATGGCGCGTTCCATATCGCCGTTAGCTTCAACCAGAGCATTCTTGCAGTCCATCATGCCTGCTCCGGTAAGTTTGCGTAGTTTTGCTACATCAGCAGCTGTAATTTCAGCCATGGTATTAGTTTTTTTAGGGTCTAAGTTGTTGTTCTTCGTCAATCTTATCGTCAGCGGTAGCAGCAGGTTTTTCAACCTCTTCTACCTTTTCGACTTCATCCTCTTCCTCAGGTTCTTGAACTACCTCGGCAGCCTTTTTAGCCTTGCGGGTGCGGGTTTTCACGCCTTCCTCTTTTTTGGTAGCGGCAGGTTCCTTATCCTTTTCTGCCTTACGCTCCTCAAGCCCTTCCTGAATGGCTTTAGCCATAATGTCAACAATCAGGGCGATAGATTTGGATGCGTCGTCGTTAGCGGGTATCACAAAATCAATTGGAGTAGGATCACAGCAGGTATCAACCATTGCGATAACCGGAATGTTAAGCCTGTTGGCTTCACGAACGGCGATGTATTCCTTTTGAACGTCAACCACAAAAAGGGCTGTTGGTAAGCGGTTGAGGTTGGCAATTGAGCCAAGGTTCTTTTCCAGTTTGGCGCGTTGGCGCTGAATTTGGAGTTTTTCGCGTTTTGAAAGGGTGTCGAAAGTGCCGTCGGTCATCATCTTGTCGATGCTGTTCATCTTTTTAACGGCTTTACGGATGGTGGGGAAGTTGGTGAGCATGCCACCAGGCCAACGCTCAGTAACGTAGGGCATGTTTACTGCTTTGATACGTTCGGCAACAATGTCCTTTGCCTGTTTCTTGGTGGCAACAAAAAGGATCTTACGACCCGATTTGGCGATTTGCTTTACTGCAGCGGCAGCTTCATCGATTTTTACTACTGTTTTGTGCAGGTCGATAATGTGGATACCGTTTTTCTCCATAAAGATGTAGGGAGCCATTTTGGGGTTCCACTTGCGCTTTAAGTGACCAAAGTGCACACCTGCTTCGAGCAGTTCCTGAAAATTTGTTCTTGACATTTTTTGTTTGTTTAGATTTTTTGGCAATCGCTCAGTAGTCCCTTGGGGGAGTCTGGGCAATTTATTACTAAACTGCCTGCCAAATGGTTAATAAATAGTTTGTTAAACAATTAAAAGCATTAACGTTTGCTGAATTGGAATCTCTTCCTGGCTTTTGGCCTACCGGGTTTCTTACGTTCAATCTCGCGAGGATCGCGGGTTAGGAAACCGTTAGCACGCATGATAGCCCTGTTGGCCTCGTTGTACTCTACAAGAGCGCGCGCTATACCAAGCCTGAGAGCCTCAGCTTGTCCAGTAATCCCACCGCCATCAAGGTTTACCTTGATATCGAAACTTTCGGTGGCGTTAAGTACCATTAAAGGCTGCTTTACCACGTAGTGGAGCAACTCTGAACTGAAGTACTCCTTGAGGTCGCGGCCATTTATGGTGATGTTGCCTTTGCCTTCGCGTAGGTAAACACGGGCAACAGCCGATTTTCTTCTACCTAATCCGTTATAAACCTGCATAAGTTAACTTATTTAATGTTGCTTAATTCAATTGTCTTTGGTTGTTGTGCCTCGTGGGGATGCTCCGAACCGGAATAAACGTAAAGGTTACGGAACATTTTGGCACCTAACCTATTTTTAGGCAGCATGCCTTTTACAGCGTGCTCAATAACCCAAATGGGTTTGCGATGAAGCACTTCCTTGGGGGTTGAGAAGCGCTGACCACCAGGGTATCCGGTGTGGCGGACATACTGCTTTTCAGTTAACTTACGGCCGGTTAAACGAACCTTGTCGGCATTGATGATAATTACATTATCACCACAATCAACGTGTGAGGTGTAGCTGGGTTTGTGTTTCCCCCTCAGGATTTTTGCTACCTGGCTCGATAGGCGACCCAACACCTGGTCAGTAGCATCAATCACAACCCACTCCTTTTTAACGGTGGCATCGTTTGCCATTACCGTTTTGTAACTTTGCGTATTCACTGCAATCTCCTAATTTTTAGGTTAATACCAACTTTTTTGTGATCCTTTATTTTGATAATAAGCGGGACGCAAAAATACAACTAATTATTTAATTAGCAAGGGAAAGCTTCAAGAAAAATTTTTGATTACATTGAAGCTGAAGTGGTTAGTTTTGTAGTTTAGGGTATAGTGGGTTTATTATATCTGACACAAATAAGGTTTCACTTAGTTAAGAATGGGAGCATGGCATAGCCTCTAAGCCTTCCCTGATAGCTAATGCATTAATACTGTATGATTTAGGAAATATTTCATGTTTAGCCCCGATTGTTCGGGATGGATTCCGACGAAACCTCTCCCTGTCATGGTGAGCTAGCCGAAGCATCTCTTTGTCCCTTCATTCCCTTTCTCGCTTTTGATTGGGTTTCTGGCAATCGCTCTTAGCCATACTTTTCTGTTGCGATGCAACGCTTCACCAATACTCTTTGGAGAAAGAATTGCGTGCATCGCGATTCTTGGGGAGTAGTCATAGGATTATAAATGTTACGCCCCTACGGGGCTGTAAACGGCGTTCGTTGTTCGTGTATCGTTGTTCGTGAAAGCCACGTTACATGCTCTGTGTAACACCGTGTTACACAGAGCAGCACGGTGATAACAATTTAGTTGATGGTTGTTGGTTGATGGCTTAAGAAACCACCTTCAGTCATGAATCTGAAATCTGAAATTTTAAATTTTTATCCTTTATCCTTAAACATCACCCCCCCACTGTACACTGTACACTGCACACGGAATACGGTACACTAAATATGAGATTCTTCCGCAAGGTTTATCCCGATATATCTGGGATCAGGTTGACAAAAGAGTTTTTTTTGTTAGCTGAACAACATTTGAATTTTCAAGCTCTCAAAGGGATACGATGATAGTTTTAACTGCCAAGAAATATTTAGCAGTCAAAAACCCAGGTATAGTTTAACCAATCCGGCACTTGTAGCTTGCATTAAACTTGCCCTTGGCAATAGCATTAAGCTTTGAGCGAAGCAGCTGTTTACGGATGGGCGATACACGGTCGGTAAAGAGTATGCCATCCAGGTGGTCGTGCTCATGCTGGATGATGCGGGCAGCCATGCCCCCATACACTTCCTCGTGCTCCACAAATTTCTCGTCGTGGTAACGAATGCGAATCTTCGATTCCCGTTCAACATCTTCATGTAAGCCGGGCAGGCTTAAGCATCCTTCGTTATAAATTACTTTATCGCCAAACTGTTCTATAATCTGGGCATTAATAAAGACCTTGCGGAATTCCTTAAGGGTTGGGTCATCGTCGGCAAGGGGGGTGCCATCAACCACAAAAAGCCTTACCGAAAGGCCAATTTGAGGGGCGGCTAAACCAATACCATCGGATTGCTCCATGGTTTCGAACATATCAACTATAAGAGCCTCGAGCTGAGGGTAATCGGGTGTAATATTCTGAGCTACCTTGCGAAGCACCGGTGATCCGTAAACGTAAACAGTTCGTATCATCTTCCCTAATTAACGCGTAAAAATACTACTTATATTTTAATCCTTCCATGTAGCTTTGCAGGATAATGGCAGCGCTGATTTTATCAACATTGCTCTTAACCTGCCTGTCCTTCTTCTTCATGCCCCCATCAATCATAACCTGCAAGGCCATCTTGGAGGTAAACCTTTCGTCCACAAGTTCAATGGGCATTTCGGGGAACCTCTTTTTGATGGAGTTGATAACGGGCTTAATGTAGTTAACAGCTTCGGAGGGTGTATTGTTCATTTGGCGTGGGTAGCCCACTACCAGTATGTCGATATTTTCCTTCAGGAAAAGTCCAGTAAGATAATCAATCACCTTATGGGTGGGTATGGTTTCCAGCGGCGATGCAATAATTCGTAACGGATCGGTCATGGCTATGCCCGTTCGTTTACGACCAATATCAAGTGCAACAATTCTACCCAATGTATAGGCTTATTTTGATATATTCTCGAGCTGACGATTCAATCGTTCCAGATACTCATCCTTCACGGTAATTAGCTCGTGGCTTTTCAGTTCAATATTATTTTCTGTTTTGTTTGTAATTTTTCGGATCATTGCCAGGTTAATCAGGCAGTTTGGGTTGATGAAGCCGAAATTACGCTCCTCAAGCAAAGTGCAAATTTCTCCAAAAGGGTTGTTAGCCAGAACATGGTTGCCATTTACCAGTTTGATTTGGATTCCGTTAGGAACACTTTCAACAAAAACTATATCGCCAACATCAAGGCATTCGTACTTTTCATTTGTTGAAACCACCAACTTCTGGGGAATAATTTCCTTAATATTCTCGAAAAGGGCGTAATACTTGTTACGTCCATCAAAGTTTGAGTACCGGCGACGGACAACCTTTTCCAGCGCTTCGTGTAGCTCATCGACCTCAATGGGTTTAAGCAAAAAATCGGTGGCGCTGTACTTAAAAGCCTTAATGGCGTAGTTGTTGTATGCGGTGATAAAAATTACATCGAAGTTCCGGTGAGGGCAACCCTCAAGGAAATCGAAACCGCTACCTCCAGGCATTTCGATGTCGAGGAAAACGATATCGGGATCAAACCTGGTTACCTTTTCGATGCCCTCGCTGGCGGAATGAGCCACCCCAATTATTTCAACATGCTGCTCAAAACGCCCCAATAGCAACTCAAGCGTGCGAAGCGAGGCTATTTCATCGTCAACAATTAGGGCTTTAAGCATTTCGTATATGTTTTATCCTGCAAAATTATAAATACAAAACGAGATTGAATAAGTATTTTTTATACATTTCTGGCTAGTAAATCGATTTAATTCTATCCATTAGTTTAAAATGCAGGTTGTTGATGTGTTTAAACTCCTCATGTTTGTTCATTGCCAAAAGGGTAATTCCGGTCAATCCCTTGACTTTGTAAAATAGTTTTCGCCAGTAGTAAAGAGCAGCAGCCGAAACGGGACTCAAAACCAGGTAAAGAAATGCCATTCCTAAGCTTTTAAAAATTATACCAACTATTGTTGTTTGGATAAGGTATGCAATGGGTAACAGCAATAAACCGGCGGCGTGGCGAACTGAGCTGTGGAACTGAATATCCTCAAATTTCTTGCTTAGCTGGTAGGGAATAATTATTGGTACGATATGGTTGATGAAACCAAAAAAGGCCTCAGGCGATAAAACAATGAAAAGCGGAATCATCCAAACAAGATTTATCGCTTTACCTAGCGTTAACGGCAAGGCTTGGGATTTAACTTGATGTGATGAAGTGCGAGCTCTCAGCTCATGGGTTGATTGAATAATTTCATTGAAGGTATTCCTGTCTGATATTTTTAGGTTATCAAGTTTAGAAATCAATCTTTTACTGATTTCAAACGCTTGGTTTTGCGTGTGGGGCAGTTTGTTTTCCTGGATATATTTCTTGGGGAAAAGTTGGGTTAGGTAAAGGTATTCGTCATAATTTTCTTCATCTTTAATATGAATCATTTCCGCTTTAATGCGTTCTGATAGTTCATCTATCAGGGCATTGTAAGCAAGCGCTTTTTTTTGCCTGTAAAGGTCAAGATACTTTTTTACAGGGAAAGGCTCCCCGATTCGGATGAGCAGTTTGCTCCTATACCTTACATAGTTTGAGTAATCAAGCCCAACAGGTACAATATGGATGTTAAGAGTGCCATCGGAAGCATCCTCGGTTTGGAGGGCTATGCGGGCTATTCCTTTTTTTAACTGTCGCAACCGCTTAAAACCAGCATGGTTACCTTCGGGGAGAATTACAAGACCGCTGCCCTTACGGATTACATCCATGGTTTTTTGGAAAATACTATCGTTAAATGAGAGGTTCTCAAAACCATCGCGAATGCGGTAAACGGGCATGATTTTTAGAAAGGTGAGTATTTTTGACACCAGCGGTTTTTTAAAAATATCGGCACGGGCAAGAAAAATGGGTTGCCAGCTATGGTTAAGGGTAAGCATGGCAAGTGCATCAATTAACGCATTTTGGTGGTTGGGGGCAAAAATAAAGGTAGTGTTAGGCGGAAGCTTTTCCATACCAACAATTTCGGTTTTAAAGTAGAGTTTGAACAGAAAGTTTTGGTAAAACCTTAAAAGCCAGTATGCTTTTGACCATTCTTCAATTCGTTCACGATTGGTGGACATATAAAATCAATTTAAGTACAAACAACTAAATGGGCTTTCTTGACCAGTAGTATGCAATTCCAAGTCCCGAAATAATATGCCAAATACCCCAAAAGGCAGCAGTAAAAGCCATTCCCCCAAGTCCATCGAACAGGTTGGGGTTAAAGATTAGCACAAGAGCAAGTCCTGAATTCTGAATGCCAGTTTCAATTGCCATGGTTCTACGGTCTTGCTTGCTAAGTTTAAATATGCTTGGGATAGTAAACCCTATCAGTAACCCTAATCCATTGTGTACAAAAACTATTAGCGCTATTAGATGGATATATTTCAGGAAATACCCAAAGTTTGCAGCCAGCGCGGCAACCACAAAACCTAAAAATGCTACAATGGAAAAAATCTTAAACGGCCTTGAAATGCGTTCGGCAGTATTTGGGAAGAACCGAGCAAAGGCAATACCAAGAATAACAGGTATTCCTAGTAGCATCAGCACGGTTCTAATCATTTCCCATGCATCAATCTCAATGGGTATTACCAGGTGCGAGGCCGATGAGTACAATTTTCCCCAAAAAGCAAAGTTGAAAGGTGTCATGAATATTGCCGATATTGTGGCAATGGCTGTTAATGTAATTGAGAGAGCCACATTCCCCTTTGCAAACGATGAAATGAAGTTTGAGATGTTGCCTCCGGGGCACGCTGCAACCAGTATCATACCCATTGCAACGCTTGGCGTTGGCTGAATTAATAGTACAAAAAGAAAGGTAAAAAAAGGTAATGCAAAGAATTGCGAGAGGAAGCCAAGAATTACCGGCTTTGGGCTTTCAAGCAAAAGCTTGAAATGCTCTATTTTGATTTGCAAGGCAATGCCAAACATTATTAAAGCAAGGGTGATGTTCATGAAAAGCAAACCACCCTTTGTGAAGTTGAGCCATATCCAATCAAGTGTCTCAAGTGTGGCTTTTAGGTGAACCTCAGTTTTAATAACTTTTCCGTTGGCTATTTCAATACGATGTCTGTTGGTGTAGTACCAATCCTCTCCTTTTACTATACTATCGGGCTCACCAGCGCGCTCCAACGCTTCAGAAAAATTCATTCCAATCCTAAGCGATGATATGGGAGTTTCCTTTTTCTGTTCGGTTTTAAGTTGCCTTTTCAGTTTAATTTTTAGTTTTTTATGCGGTTCGGCAAGCCGAATATCCCTTATAACGCTGTCAATAAAAACGGCCTGATTCCCTTGGTAGAAATACCTGGAAACCTCCTTTTTTTCGGTTGGTGTGCCAAGCGTTTCGGTAACAAAAGCTGAATCGCTATCTTGTGGGATGGTTTTTATCTTTTTGGCAATGGTCTCAGCGTTTGCTAACGACGATAGCAGTATTACCAGTAAAAAAGCTAAAAGCTTTAAGGTAGAGGTTAACATTCTTTTCATGCTAGGCAGGTTTAGCGTTTTTTAACAATCCCATTCGTGCAAAGGTTGCTATTTTTTTTCAAATAGCAATTGTCAAAAATTTTAATCGAAATAAGAATAAAGCAATTTTCTGAGTTCCAAATCATAAAAAAAGTATATCTTTGCGGCGCCAAATTAAATAGTAGGTTTAACTAAAAGCGTAAAGTATGCCTGTAAAAATCAGACTAAGCCGCCAGGGAAGGAAGAAAAGACCTTTCTACCACATTGTGGTGGCGGATAGCAGGGCGCCACGAGATGGCAGATTCATTGAGAGGATTGGTTCATACAATCCCCTTACAAATCCTGCTACTATTGAATTAAATTTTGATAGGGCATTGGACTGGCTGCAAAAAGGCGCTCAACCTACTGACACCTGTAGGGCTATCCTATCGTACAAAGGTGTAATGATAAAGAAACACCTTCTTGAGGGTGTTAAAAAGGGTGCTCTTACCCCCGAGCAAGCTGAGGCTAAATTCCAGGACTGGGTAAGCCAAAAGGAAGCTAAGATTAAGGCTAAGATTGATTCATTGGCCAAGGGCGAAGCCGAGGAGATGAAGAAACGTATTGAGGTCGAATCGAAGGTTCGTGAAGCTCGCGCTCAGGAAATAGCCAAAAAGCGCGCCGAAATGGCCGCCAAAGAAGCCGATTCTCAAGCAGAATCAACTTCTGAGGAAAACGAAAAAGTTTAGGTTTACGTTGCATGGGGGATGCCGGTTTCGTTGAGATTGGATTCATCCAAAGAACACATGGCATTAACGGTGAACTGGCGGTGAGTTTAAGCTCATTGGTTGAGTTCAACCCCGAAGAGTTGGAATCGGTATTTCTTGAAATCGAAGGAATACCGGTTCCTTTTTTTATTACCCGCATTCGCTTCCAAAATCCTGAAAAGGCAATTGTAAAGTTCGATGATGTGGACTCAATTGAACAGGCGCAGGAACTTTACGGCGTTAGAATGTTAATCCCTTCCCATAGTGTTGAGCTGGATGACGAGGTTTACCTTTCCGATTTAGTTGGATACAAAGTGCTGAATACCGAAAAATCGGAGGTTGGAGTAATAGTTGATTACACTGAGCACTTTATGAATGCAACATTTGAGCTGGTTACCCCTGATGGTAAACATGTACTGATCCCAGCAGCTGACGAACTGATTGTAGAGCTTGATACTTCGGCCAGGCGCCTTGAAATGGAACTTCCTGAAGGGTTGATTGATTTAAACCTATAGCTGTAAATCTTTCTCAAAGCTTAATATTAAATCCCGCCACCGGTGGGGGATGGGAATGGATTTGCCAGATGCATTGCTGAAACAAACCATTACGGCTTTGCTTACGGCGGCCACCTCACCGGTTGTGTTGTTAAAAATCTCCTGCCGCATTTTAAGGCTTTTGTTGCCTATTTCATAAATCTTACTTAACACCTCTATACTATCCCACATGCGTATGGGAATAAGGTAGTCGATGGTGATACTAGCCAGCACCAGCCCCTCTATCTCCCAGTTCATTTTTTCATTTAGAACCTCAGTAAAATATTTCAACCTGCCCAGGTCAAAGTACTGCTGGTAAACCGAGTTGGTTACGTGTGAAAGCTGATCGATATCGTTAAACCTGATTTGGATGGGGGTTTGGTGGAAAAAATTATGCAGTTTTGGATTGCTGCTCATTTCGGTACTTTTTTTGCTGGTCGATATCTTCGTAAACCGAGTTACGGCTGATAAATTCGGGGACAATATCCTTCATTATACTTACTATCCTAAAATTATTGTGGCTTGGAAGGGTGTTTAAAAGTTCCATTAACTTAGGCATAACCTCTTTCGGCTTATACTCGTTTACTTTGGCAATCATAATCTTAGGATGGTAGGTAGGAATGGTATTCTCCTTGTTGTTTAGCAGTTCCTCATACAGTTTTTCGCCAGGTCTAAGTCCAGTAAAGCTAATTTGAATATCCTTTCCATAAGTTAACCCTGAGAGTTTGATCATCTTCTTGGCCAGACCGAGAATCTTTACCGGCTTGCCCATGTCGAAAATGAAAATTTCGCCACCTTGTCCCATTGCCCCAGTTTCAAGCACTAGTTGACAAGCCTCGGGGATGGTCATAAAGTACCTGATAATGTCCGGATGTGTAATGGTAATTGGCCCGCCATTCTCAATTTGCTTCTTGAAGCGCGGGATGACCGATCCGTTTGAACCCAAAACATTTCCAAAACGGGTAGTAATAAATTTTGTTTGGGATGTGTAGTTCAGCGTTTGGGTGTAGATCTCGGCTATACGTTTACTTGCACCCATCACATTGGTGGGATTTACTGCTTTATCGGTCGAAATCATTACAAATTTCTCCACACCAAATTTCACGGAGATATCGGCAACAAGCTTTGTTCCCAGAACATTATTAAACACTGCCTCGGTGGGGTTATTTTCCATCATGGGGACATGCTTGTAGGCAGCAGCATGGAATACCACTTGTGGCTTAAAAGCCTCAAATAGCCTGCTCACCCTATACTCGTTTGTAACGCTACCAATAACAGTTTCAAAGTCGAAAAACTGAAAAGTTTCCTTCAGTTCAAGTTCCAATTCGTATAAAGGCGTTTCGGCTACATCAAAAAGTATAATCTTATGGGGCCGAAACTTGGTGATTTGCCGTACCATCTCGCTACCAATCGATCCGGCTGCGCCTGTAACCAAAACTACCTTACCCTTTAGGTAATCCTGTATTCGCTTTTTGTCTAGTATAATTGGTGGCCTTTCAAGCAGATCCTCAATTTTGATATTTTTAATTTGCTTTACACTGAGTTCCCCGTTGATCCATGCATTTGCATCGGGGATGGTTTGAACGCTAATGTTTAGGTTTAAACACGTATCAATAATTTTATTCTTTCGGTTCGGATCAATATTTTTGGTTGCAAGTATTACTTTTTTAACGTCATGCTTCTGAATTAAGTGCTCAATTTCGTTTATGTTGTAGATTTCAATATTTTCAATCTTATTCCCTTCCTGTTTATTGTAAGGATCAATAAATCCAACTATTTGAATACCTGTAAGGCTTTCCCTGTCAATTGCACGCTTAACGGCTGCAGCAAACTGTTCAACCCCAACTATTAATATCTTTTCGCTATTTAGGTCAGAGTTCCTAATGGTATAGTAAAGTGTTTTGTAGAAAAGTCTTGATCCAACCATTAGTATTATGGTCAAAAAGTAATCTATCAGTAAAATGGAGTTTGGAATAATGAAACGGCTGCTAATAAAAAAGTTGATAAAGTTGATGACAAAAAGTACTAAAGTACTTACGCTTGTTACAACAAAAATCCTTTCGGCATCCTTGGTACTGGTGTAACGAATAAGGCCTGCAAAGGTACGGAACGATAAAAAGTGAACAGCCCTGATAAAAAGGACTAAAGGGATAACAGATTTTAGTAGTATTCTGTATTCCTCTGAGATTGAAAACTCAAACCTGACAAAAAACGAAATGGTTATGGAAAACAAGCATATAACCAAGTCAATTAAAAAAACTATCCAACGGGGTGTATGTTTTGGAGGATTTATCATTTCTGAGAATTTCTTATGCAAAGTTACTCAAAAATTTTTAATTGCATTTTTACAATTCTTATGCCATAGATAGAATTTCGAACTGGAATGTTGAAAAGAATATGAATAACATGACGATTTAAAAAAGATTAAGGTGTGTTTTAAGAAAAATAAAATAGTTACTTTTACGCATAAAATTGAACAGCTAATTGTGCTATGCGGCTCTATACTGATAAACTGGTTAAGCGATATAAGACTCGGACTGTAGTTAAAGGTGCAAGCGTTGAGGTAAGCCAAGGTGAGATTGTAGGATTGCTTGGCCCTAATGGGGCAGGTAAAACCACAACTTTCTATATGATTGTTGGTCTCATTAAGCCAAACTCCGGCAGGATTTTCCTTGATGATCTTGATATAACCGACGAGCCGGTGTTCCGTCGTGCACAGCGCGGAATAGGCTATCTTGCTCAGGAAGCATCGGTTTTTAGGCAGCTTAGTGTTGAGGATAACATTAAGGCCGTGCTGGAGATGACAAACTTCAGTAAGGAGTACCAGCACGAGAAGTTGGCATCGTTGCTCAATGAGTTTGGCCTCCAAAAAATTCGTAAGAGTTTGGGAATACAGCTTTCAGGTGGGGAAAGGCGCAGAACCGAAATAGCCCGCGCACTTGCCCTTGACCCTAAGTTCATCCTGCTCGACGAGCCCTTTGCCGGAGTTGATCCCATTGCCGTGGAGGATATTCAGAACATTGTTGCCCACCTAAAGGATAGGAACATCGGCATTCTTATCACTGACCATAATGTCCATGAAACACTTTCCATTACCGATAGGGCTTACCTGCTTTACGATGGTGAAATCCTTAAAGCCGGCACGGCCGATGAACTTGCCGATGATGAACAGGTTCGTAAGCTTTACCTGGGGCAAAACTTTGAACTTAGGAAATAATTATCCAAAACAGAGTGAGGTTATTGGTATTTTAAAAATACTTTATATCTTTGCACCGAAATTTTGCGGATATGGCGTAATTGGTAGCCGCGCTAGACTTAGGATCTAGTGCCGAAAGGCGTGGGGGTTCGAGTCCCTCTATCCGCACAAAGCCCGGGTTATCCGGGCTTGTTCTTTTTAAACCTCTACATAGGTACTGCATCATAGTAACAAGAGTTATTGATATGCGAAGCAAACTTTTGGCCATTGCAGTTAGCTTAAGGTTTTTAAATGGTTCTTTTTCCGAAAGAATTTTGGGATGTCTCAAGAGAGCTTTTCCTAAAGCCCTAAAAACTTCATTTTGGATACTTAAGATTACATTACCCATATCGTTTTTGGTAAGTGTTTTGAACTACTTTGGCTTGCTAAATGCACTTAGCGATTTTTTAGCACCGGCATTCAAACTGATTGGTTTGCGTGGCGAAGCGGCAATAGCTTTTGTAACTGGAATTTTTCTGAACATCTACTCAGTGATAGCTATATTATCGCAGTTAACCTTAACGTTACGTGTGGTTACCATTATTGCCGTAATGAGTCTCATAGCGCACAATCTTTTTGTTGAAACCGCTGTGCAGTCGCAAACAGGTTCAAAGGCATGGCATATGGTTGCTTTACGATTAGGTATGGCTTTTTTAGCTGCCTTTATGCTAAACCTAACTCTTCCCCCTTTAGATCAGGTTTTTGGGCACCCTGCCAATCATGACCAAACTCTAAGCCTTGTTGCTCACTTACAAGGTTGGCTGTTCTCTGCATTTAGAATGATTATTAAGATTATTGTTCTAATTTTCCTGTTAATGGTATTGCAGGAAGTACTCAGGGAGTTCAATCTCATAAAGGTTTTAACTGCTCCTATGTCGCCCATAATAAAATTACTTGGCCTACCTCAATCAACATCGTTCCTGTGGATTATTGCAAACACATTAGGGCTTGCCTACGGGTCGGCTGTAATGCTCGATGAGGTTAGCCAGGGAAGAATTAGAAAGCCTGAAGCCGATTTACTTAACTATCACATTGCCATTTCGCACTCAAACCTGGAGGATTTGCTCCTGTTTGCAGCCATTGGTATATCAATTCCATGGATGCTAGGCATTAGACTGATTATTGCTGCCCTGGCAGTGTGGGCTCGCAGGTGGTATCTATCTGCAAAAGGAGAAGTTTTCATTTGATATCAACAGTTCACCCTCGCTTCGTTTTTCTTTTATATTTTTGAGCAGAAAAATGTTTGGTCATGGTTCAATACCTTAATCTGCTCGATCATATACTTAAACATGGTGTACGTAAAGACGATAGAACTGGAACAGGAACCATTAGTGTTTTTGGTTACCAGATGCGCTTCGATTTGCAGGAGGGCTTTCCATTGCTTACCACCAAAAAGCTTCACCTGAAATCAATAATCCATGAGCTTCTATGGTTTCTGAATGGGGATACCAACATCCGGTATTTGAACGAGAACGGAGTAACCATATGGGATGAGTGGGCCGATGCTAAAGGTGATCTAGGCCCGGTTTATGGATACCAGTGGCGTAGCTGGCCAACAGCCGATGGAAGGCGCATAGACCAGATAAGCAGGGTGGTGGATTCCCTCAAAAATAACCGGGATTCACGGCGCCATATCGTATCGGCATGGAATGTGGGTGAAATTGAGCATATGGCCTTACCGCCCTGTCATGCTCTATTCCAGTTTTATGTTGCCAACGGCAAGCTTTCGTGTCAGCTTTACCAGCGCAGTGCCGATGTATTCCTTGGCGTTCCTTTTAATATTGCTTCCTATGCCCTGTTAACCATGATGATGGCCCAGGTTTGCGGGTATGAACCAGGCGAGCTTGTTCACACCCTTGGCGATACCCATATCTACCTTAACCACATTGAACAGGTTAAGCTACAGCTAACCCGCGAACCCCGAAAATTACCCCGTATGCTTATAAACCCTGAGGTTAAATCGATTTTTGATTTTAAGTATAGCAACTTCAAGCTGGAGGATTATAACCCGCACCCCCATATTAAGGGCGATATAGCTGTATAGTTCAAGGATAAACCTATGGAAATTTCAATTATAGTTGCAATTGCTGAGAATGGCGTTATTGGCGGAGGGAATGAGTTGCTCTGGCATATCCCCGATGACTTGAAACGATTCAAGAGAATCACATCGGGGCATAGCGTTATCATGGGGCGCAAAACCTTTCAGAGTATTGGCAAACCACTTTCCAATCGACGAAATATAGTGATTACTCGAAACGCTGAATTCAGGGTTGATGGGATTGAAGTGGCAAACTCGCTACGAACCGCACTGGAAATGACAAAAAGCGAGGACAAAGTTTTTGTAATAGGTGGTGGCGAGGTTTACCGCCAAGCCTTGCCCATGGCAAACAAACTTTACATTACCAGGGTGCACCATAAATACGAGGGCGATACATTTTTTCCCGATATTGACATGAATGACTGGCAACTGGTTAGTTCAGAAAAAGGAAACCCGACCACGGAGCCGGGTTACACCTTTGAGGAGTATGTTAGGATTAAGCATTAAGCTGCTTTTAACCTTTTAAGGTTCGATTTTTCCAGCTTATTCTGAGCGTATTCAAGGGTAACAACCATTTCCTTTTGGTCGCCTGTAGGCAACTCGAACATGGCGTCAATCATTATGGCTTCACAAATCGAACGCAGTCCGCGTGCACCAAGTTTGAACTCAACCGCCTTATCAACAATGTAATCCAGAACCTCATTTTCAAACCTCAATTGAATCCCGTCATATTCAAATAGCTTAATATACTGTTTGATGATGGCGCTTTTGGGCTCGGTAAGAATGTCGCGCAAAGCCTTGCGGTCGAGCGGATTTAAATAGGTGATAACCGGTAAACGACCTATAATTTCAGGGATTAGGCCAAAGGCTCTTAAGTCTTGCGGGGCGATGTATTGAAGGAGATTGTCCTTATCAATGACCTCGCGGGTTTTGCTTGCGCCATATCCAACAACCGTGGTGTTCAGCCTTTGGGCAATCTTTTTCTGAATGCCCTCAAATGCGCCACCGCAAATGAATAGGATATTTTTGGTATCAACAGCAATCATCTTCTGCTCTGGATGCTTACGTCCGCCTTGAGGTGGTACATTCACAGTTGAGCCTTCAAGCAGTTTAAGTAAGGCTTGCTGAACACCCTCGCCTGAAACATCGCGGGTTATTGAGGGGTTATCGCCTTTACGGGCAATCTTGTCAATCTCATCAATAAACACAATTCCTTTTTCGGCTGCCTCAACGTTATAATCGGCTACCTGTAAAAGCCTTGTAAGGATGCTTTCCACATCCTCGCCTACATAACCAGCCTCGGTTAGTACTGTTGCATCAACAATGGTGAAGGGGACATGTAGCATTCGGGCAACGGTTCGGGCTAATAGGGTTTTCCCGGTTCCGGTTTCGCCTACCAGAAGAATGTTCGATTTTTCAATCTCTACATCGTCGCCTCCGTCGGCCTGAAGGAGCCGCTTGTAGTGATTGTAAACAGCTACTGATAGATATTTTTTTGCCTCGTCCTGTCCAATTACATACTGATCAAGAAATTTCTTTATTTCAAGGGGTTTGAGCAACTTGTTTTTTTGAAGTTTAAACTCTCCCTTCTTTTTGAGTTCTTCCTTAACTATAAGGTACGCCTGCTCAGCGCAAAGGTCGCATATAAATCCATCGAGCCCTGCAATAAGTAAGCCAACTTCCTTGCGCGAACGATTACAAAACGAACATTTGTCGGTATTCTTCATTTTACCATTAAATTTGCTGCAAAGTTAATCATTATTAACCGAATTGAATTATGCTTTTTTAAAGAACAAAGTTATACCCCTAAATGTTATGTTAGTAGTGCATAAGAATTTTATATCACACGTAAAAAAAGTCAATCATGAAGCTGTCGCTTTTTAATATTTCAAACTTCAAGGTTGATGGTGGTGCCATGTTTGGTGTAGTTCCAAAGGTTTTATGGAGCAGAGTTTACCTACCGGACGATAATAACCTAATCCCGCTTTCCCTGAAATCGCTTGTTGTTGAGGTCAATGGCAGGGTGGTACTTTTTGATAATGGCATTGGCAATAAGCAGGATGAAAAGTTTATGAGCCATGTTTATGCCTTTGGCGGCGAGGGTTTAATTGATGGGCTTGCCCAAAGGGGCTATAAGCCGACCGATATCACCGATGTGGTTTTAACCCACCTGCACTATGACCATTGCGGAGGAGGTGTTTATCAGGATAGTGATGGTAACCTAAAGTTGACTTTCCCTAATGCTCGCTACCATGTGTCACGCGCTCAGTGGGAATGGGCAATAAACCCAAATCCGCGTGAGGCAGATGCATACCTGCCCGAAAACCTTTTACCTATGCGCGATTTGGGTGCATTAAATTTTATTGAGGCTGAAGGAGAACTTTTACCTGGAATTGAACTTAGGCTTTTTAACGGACATACCCGTGGGCAAATCATTCCGATAATTAGTTACGGAGGGCGAAAGCTGGTTTTTGTAGCTGACCTTTTCCCTTCCCGTTCACATATACCTCTACCCTGGATTATGAGTTACGATGTGGAACCGCTTGTGACATTGAAGGAAAAGGAAACATTTTTGAAGGAGTCGCTCGAGGGGGAGTATATTTATATCTACCAGCACGACTACTTTGCCGATTGTAGCGAGCTACAACTTACCCCAAAAGGAATTAGGGCAACCGATGGCTTTACGTTTGAAGAACTAAAGGAAAAGTTGAAGTATTAATTTAAGGGTGAATTCAATTAGCGGGTAAAAGCAGTAGATAAAGAGAGAAAAAGAAATTAGCATATCAACAACTATCGTTCTTGTTTTGACAGAGTTAGGAAACTTTAACTCTATAACTATTAAACTCACGCGCAGTATAAATTGAATTAGGAAAAATGAGAACATACGCAATCCGTAAGGATTTAGAATGCAAGCATTTGTAAAGTTAAACCTTACAATTTGCGAAAACGCAGCCGTTAAACCCTTACTAGGTGGAACTATCCCCGTTAGCTGCGTAAGTGCTGCAGGTATGGGATGATTGTTATGGCTGAAAACCAGCGAGTAAACAAAAACCAAAAGTAAAATCAGCGCAAATGCTGAGTTTACTTTAAGGTAGGGAGTAGCAGTTATACCACCAAAACTGTTACTTTTTCTTTTTTTCAGTGGCTTCAATTCTAATTTGAACTGAATCGGTATCAATTGTAATACGAGCCCCCTGGGTATTACTGCTCTTGGTGGACTTAGACTTTTTAATGGTTATCACCTTAATGCTATCGGACTCACCTTCAAGTTGCCTAAGGGTTTTTACCATGCTATCGGTTTCTATTCTTATTTGAATATTGGCATCGTTAAGTTCCTTTTCAAGTTCCCTCCCGAATATTTCAATTTTTCCGGGATGCTCATCTAAATTTTTAAGGACAGAAAAGCCACCACTGATTACCGTGAGCCACATCACTGCCAGGAAAATTGAAAGAACCGAAACAACAAGTGCACCAATGCCCAGTCCTTTTGAGCCATAGCCGTTTGTTGCTTGTATAATTGAGATAATACTGAAAAATAAGGAAAGGGCAGCTGGTAGTAAGGCAACGAAAGCTATACATGGTATAAAGGCAAGGATGAGCGATATTACTGCAAGCACTATACCTACAATCCCCATGGCCTGGCCTGCTGTGGTTTTAACTTCTACACTCATGGCTTAAAGTTTTTAAAGTTTTTATAGAAAGACGAATATTTTATGCAGTTTGTTGCAAATGTATTAAATATGTTAGGTAAATAAAGTTTTGTGAAAACAACGAAAGCAGAAGAGTATTTTTTGTGGGGAGTGGAACTTTACTTTATTAATTTTCGGTTATAGTTTTTACCTTGGGTACAATTCTGTCTAGCGCTTTCAGTATGCTTTCTTCAGGCTCAATATAGTTGAGATCATTCCAAAAGTTTGGGTCGTATTCGGCTTGTGTGTTAGAGAATACTTCGGTTGTTTTAAGAGTTTCGCGCTTTGAAAAGCGCTTAACATCCAGGGTATCGACCTGTAGGGCAACATACTCAAAAAACAGATCGAAAGTATTGGCAAAGGGCCAAAAACGGGTTTGCACCTTAAGGGAAATTTCACCTCTTACGTGGTTCACATACCATTTACCATCTTGGGGTTGGTATTTAACCAGGTATTTAATCTTTTGTGGTTTAACGCGTATTCCCCTTCCTCTTTTTACCACAAGTTGGCTTGCGGTTTTCTCAACCATGTCAGGGTTAATCTGAAATTCAGCAGCAAGAAGCGTTAGCGTTCCTGTATCGATGTAAAGCAACCCGGCAAAAAGGGGTTCCGAAATTTCGGGTTTCTGCTTAAACCCAATAACGTAAGCCGATTTATTGTTGTACACAACAATATCGGTTCGGGTGTAGTCATAGTATTGCGTAAATTCCGGATCTAAAAAGTCGGGTAGGTTTTTCATGATATCGATATCAAGGGTAGCTTTCACCCCAGCCTGGAGCTTTACATCAAGGGTATCGCGCCTGTTGGCCTGTTCCATTTTCCTGAAACGTATCAGTTTAACCTGATCGTATCGGGAGTCAAAACTGTACGATGATTTAAAGATTTTGGCAAAGGCTTCGGAGTAGCTCAAAATCCTTTTATTGCGTAATACCCCTTCGCGGTAGAATGCTGTAATGTAGATATCCTGTTGGATGTAGTTTTGAGATCGTTTATTAACCGCCTCACGAACGGTATTTCGTGCGTCAATGTTTCGAATAAAAATTTCCTGTATGGGAATAAAGATGGGTTCAAGAAAAATTTCAAAGGTTTTGGCTGTAAGAAGCTCTGCTGGCACTATGCGTTGAATGTAACCAATGTGCGAAATAACGATACTTGAATCGATGAACTGCTTTGGAATTCTAAGGGTAAATACCCCATCGAGGTTACTAATGGTTCCAAGAGCTAAGCTGGGTATCCCAACGGTAGCAAACGCTATAGGTTGTGCAGTCCCCTTATCCAGAATACGGCCACTAAGCTGAACATACTTGATGTTTTGGTCTGGTGATTGTGCTTTTAGGGTGTCGGATAGTTTTGGTTTATAAAGTAAAATGTACTTGCCAATCACCCTGTATTTTATTAAGGTATCACCAATAACCTGGTTGAGTAGGTCATTTAGCGGTTTGTCTATCCATTCTATTGACTTTACACGCCGTTTGCTTTCTACATCACGACTATCATATATAAAAAAACACCCAGCTTTATCTCCAATCTGGTTTAGAGCTTTAAACAGGGTGGTGGTTCTTATGCTAATTGTAATGTTTTGCTGTAGTATGCTGTCGGGTTCGTGCGCATCAGTTTTTTCAGCGATATTAATGAGCACAAAAAGTACTACCCAATGGAATGCATAGTAATATGGTTTTATTTTTATGTTTTTACTTACTAATGATGATGGTTCCATCGGGGCTACGTGTTACTTTGAGGTTAAATGACACCGACAGTATGTTTACAATGCTGCTGATGTCGTTATCAAAAGTAACAGAAATTCTCATATCTTTTAAATCATTACCTAAAACCTTTATGTTTGAGTCATAGGTGCTGTTTATAACCCTTACAATATTGTCTAATGTCTCGTCCTGAAACATCAAAAACTTCATGGCTGATTTTATGGTTTGGCCTGTTGGCTGGGTGTATGTAACAATATCGTTTTTGCTGGCTATGGCAGCCTCGCCTGCCTGCACCAATGCGCTTTTTTGAGTTGTGGCAAGGGTAATTTTAACTATCCCCTCGGTAACTTTCAAGTGAACTTCATTGTTTGACGTTTTAAGGTTAAACGAAGTGCCTACAACTTTAATTTCGGCATGCGAGGTTTTAATAATGAATGGTTTAGATTTACTCTTAGCCACGTCGAAGTATGCTTCGCCATTCAGTTTCACGGTACGGGTTTTTCCTACAAACCTTACAGGATAATCCAGGATGGTGTTTTCCCCCAAAAATATCTGAGTGCCATCGGGCAGAGTTCGAATCATGGTACTGCTTTGTGTCATGTTGGCCAAGGTGATAGTTTTGGGATTGTAGTAAAACCATACCGATAGCGATAATGCTACCATAACCAGCACTGTTGCTGCAACAGCAAAATAGTTGAGGTTTGGGATAAGAACAGTGCGGCTTTGCCCGGTATAAGACACATTTTTTATCCTTTCCTGAAGTTTTTGCCAGGCTTTGCTGGTATCAAATTCAATATCTTTATTCTTTTCGTTTAGTTTCATGGAGTTAAAAAAAACTTTAAGAATATTTAGTTCACGTCTAGTTTTAGGATTAATCTGGTTTTTGAGATAAAACCAAATTCTAGCAGCCGGAGCCATCTCATTGCTTAGGTATTTTGCTGTAAGGGGCAGGTATGATTTTTTACTATTCATAGTTTTTGGCGTTAGGCGTTACTTACTGTAAAATCCTGCACGTTTAAGTTGTAACCTTAGTTCAAGCAGGGCCTTTCCCATGTCGGCCTCAACTGTCTTAATTGATATTTTAAGTAATTCGGCAATTTCCTTATATTTTAAACCGTTAATCCTGTTAAGCAAGAATATTTGCCTAGCCCGTTCAGGTAACCCTTTCAGGGTTTTATCAATTATGCCGGCCATCTCACTTCCTTGAATAATCTGCTCAGGCGATTCAACATAGCTGAGGACGTAATTCTGGGCACGGTACTGGCCTTCAATGTTTTTGTGCTGCAAGTAACGTAAGGCGCTGTTTCGAATGGAACGGTACAGGTAGGATTTTAGCGATAGCCTGATCGATATCCGGTTGCGGTTTAACCAAAAGGTGTAAAAGAAATCCTGGACAATTTCCTCGGCCTCATCGGCATCGCGTACAATAGAATAGGCATAGCGGCAAAGTGGTTCGTAGTATTTCCGGAATACTTTCTCGAACTCTTTAAGGTCAGGCTCGTTGGGGTTAGTGGAGGCCAATACCATAAACAAAACAGTTGAACAAACACAAAATTAATAAAGCAAAGCAAAGAAAGGGCAGGGCTTACCCCTGCCCTGTTCCAATCCTTACTGTTTCCTGAACCGCTTGTTAAACTTACTGATTGCCGATTGTATCGACTCGTCAGGCTCAATGGTGTTGTATGAACCCCAGTAATTCTCATCAAAGTACTCGTTTACCCTGTCGGCCAGTATCAAGTTGGGCTTAAACGACTCCCTGAATGTGATTTTATTAACATTGTCAAAGTTCCGTTCCGTTATTGCCATTTCCGACATTATGGTGTAATTGGTTTTGAATATCCGTTTACGCCAGTCGGCACGGAATTTAACCTCGCTACGCATGTAGTTAATGTGATACCTATCGTTTACTTTTTTGTAAGTAACCAGGTAATTTGTGCTGATGGGTTCAAAAATTAAATCGGCAGGTTTTTTCCGAACAAAAATCTGGGCAACCTTTTCGGGTTCACTTAAATCGATACTGAATTCAGCCATTGTGATAGCCAGATTTTCCGTATTTACATACAGCTTCCCTAGGTAAAGTGGATATTCAAGTTTGGTGTTAGGTGTGAAGCTGATAACGTAGTTGGCCTCATTGTCAATCTTAACCACATCAACCACCTCGTAGTTGTAGTAGGGTAAGTCTTCGCGGGTGAGAATTAATTCGGGGTTTTTAATAACATCGAGGAAAAGCGATACATGTGGCCCTCCTTGCATTTTTACCATCAGGGTGTCGGCTTTCTTAACATTTTCACCCCTACGCCCCTTTAAAATTTTTACTTTATCGGTTTCAAGGGTATACCGGTAAGGAGCCTTGTATATTTCAGCAACAGCCTCGGCAATGGAAATATATTCACGCCTTTGCTTTATGGATTCTCTGTAAAATGTAGTAAAACTAGCAGGTTTATCGCTGTAGTTTTTGTCAATGTTTTTTAGTGCACCCTCCAGTATGCTCCTGGCATCCATTGGACGTATTACGATCGATTGAATTTCGAGCGATGCAGGTTCAATCAGGTAAACCTTACCCTTGCCACTGGTTCCGTTAACTATTGGGAATTGAGTGTTCTGGTAACCCAGGTGAGTTATTTCAAAAACATTCGATTTTACAGTTTTGGGAACCTTAAGGGTAAATTCGCCATCGGCATTGGCAACCGTTCCTATGGTTGTACCGGGCACGCTAATGGTAGCAAATACCACCCGTTCCTTTGTTTTGGCATCCTTAATTACTCCGTTTACTAGGTTGTAGTCCACCTCTTGTGCTGTGAGCACTGCTGCGATTATCAGCGCAACTGCTGTAGCGCTATACCTCAGGCTTTTTCCAATAAGTGCATTCAGGGTTTTCATGGCTTAAAGTATTAAGTTTAACATAAATTGCTTACCTGTTTCTGAACCTGTCTCTTATACACATCTCCGAGCCCACGAGACCGTACTAGATCTCGTATGCCG